>ERZ808232.29-NODE-29-length-103606-cov-21.424689_pt1 | contig 103606 bp, 93 predicted proteins | sample MGYA00521281_ERZ808232 | MGnify/ENA primary metagenome ERZ808232 (study PRJEB31515, sample SAMN02941833) | indoor metagenome | biome: House; feature: Kitchen Counter; material: surface | place: USA: Illinois | collected 2012-02-13 ... | reverse complement strand
ATAGGAAACTAAAAAAATAAAAATGTTTAATTTTTTGAATGTTTTTTAAATAAATTAGATAAAATATAATTAAAGAGCCTATTAATTCATTTTTCATCGTCCAAAGCACCGTATTGTATTTAGACTCTGCAAATATAAATGGAGTAATTAAACTTGAGTAGATGCTATTTAAAAAACTAATATTTTGCGGTATAAGTTGGCTAAACCAATTTGTAGTTTTAGATAAATCAATAGAAATATGAAAAATTAAATAAGAAATAATACATGAACATAATGCAGGTATAGCAAGCCGAGGATAGCGCTTTATTATTGATGTTTTTAGTTTGATTTTTGGATTTTTTGCATTTAAGTTTGCAGCTGTTAAAACATATCCACTTAATATAAAGAAAATATAAACAGCACCAGTGCCAGAAATAAAGAATAAAAAAGGTGAATTATGCATTGATGCTAAAAAATCACTTGAAGGAAAGTTTTCTTGTGAAAAATAGTTGTGAAGTTGAGGGAAGAAAGTTAATGAAAGGTGTGATAGAACTACTATTATACATGCTATACCACGCAAACCTTCCGCTGCTAAATTTTTATTTATCATATTAATTTCCCAAATTATGAAATTTTAACAATATACATCATTTAAATTTTTTAGTATATAATATAGAAATTCTCTGAATTTTATATGCTTCTATGGTGTTGATATGAATAAAAAAATAACAGTTGTTACAGCTTTTTTTGATATTGGGAGAGAGAATTGGACAGTAGAAAAAGGGTTTCCTGACTATTTATTTAGAACTCCAGATAGTTATATAAATTATTTTAAGTATTTAGCTTTATTAAACAATGAAATGATTATTTTTACTTCTGAAAAGTTCAAAGAGAAAATTTTAGAAATTAGAGAAAATAAACCAACTCATGTTGTTGTGGTTAATTATCCTGAAGATTTTTTAAAATATAGAAATAGAATTGAGGAAATTCAAAATAGTAATGAATTTAAAAGCAGGGTATCTCCGAAGCAAATTATTAATCCTGAATATTGGTCTCCAGATTATACTTTGTTGACTAATTTGAAATCTTATTTTGTTAAAAGGGCAATTGAATCTAATTTGATAACAAATAATTTGGTTGCTTGGATTGACTTTGGTTATTGTAGAGATATACAGACATTGAATGGTGTTCAAGAATGGAAGTATGACTTTGATGAGGAAAAAGTACATTTTTTTACGCTGAAAAAAATACCGAAATTAACTAAAGAGAGAGTATTAAAAGCAATATTTGAAAATGAGGTTTTTATTATAGGCGGTGTTGCAATAGCTTCTAAAGAAAAGTGGTTAGAATTGCAAAAAATAATTTATTCTTGTCAGTTAGAGCTTCTAAATGAAAATATTGTTGATGATGATCAAGGTATATATTTGATGGCTCTTTTAAAGAGCAGAAATTTGATCCAAGAACATCGTTTAGGAAAAAATCAATGGCGTACTTTATTTTTAAGATATGATGAAACTTCTAAATTGAATGTTATTCAAAAAATCAGAAAATATTTAGGAAAATTTTAATATAAGCAAAATAAGTTATCATTTTTATTTAAAAAATTATATTTGCCTTTTTAGAGTATTTTACTAAAAAGGCAAGTGGTTTTTATTTCTTCATTTTTTTATTAAGATAAATCAAGTACCATTTAATACTATCTAAATATTTACTTTGCCTCCAAAGAATTTTGGCATATTTTTTTGCCTCTTTAGAGTTTTTTGGTGCATCTAAAGGTTGATCTTTCCATGGTGACTGGTAGTAGTATTCTAAATATTTTGCACTATGTGAGGCAGCGACACTCCAAGGCTTTGGAGAACTGACAAAATGTATCAGTACAGGGTGTATTTTTTCTTGAGTAAAAAAGTTAAATTTTTCATCAATAAAGTTTACTTTATTTTCTAACAAGATATTCAGCACATCTTGGTCAGGAAATTTATAGTCACGTTTAGAAATAAGTTGGTTAAATTTTTCAAAAACCTGAAAATCATTCCATGCTTTGACATTGATAAATAAAACACCTGAGTTGAAGTATTTGTTGTTAGAGTTTAAACCAATACTTTTGATGTAATCAGGTTTCATACATTTATCTTGTACCGCAGCTAAAACATAATTATTTATATTTATGGAAAGCATGCCTTTTATACTGTCAACACATAAAATATCAGCATCAAGATACCAAAAATTTTCTAGTTTATCTTTTAAAATACTTGCAATTGATAGACGATAATAGATAGCAGTTGTAAAATGACCATTAACTTGCAAATTGTCATAAAATTGAGTGTTTAATATATAAACATGAATTCTAATATTATTATTTTTTTCTAATATATCTTGATACCCTTTAGGGTCAAAAAAAGTTGTGAAAATATGAAAATCAATATTAATATCAGGGTTGTTTTTTGTAATTGAATAAAGTGTGATTCCACAAGGCTTTAAATAATTTTTATCAATTGTAAATGCAATATTTATGTTTGGAACAAAGTTATCCTGCGCATTTGATAATGTATATGTTTTGCTGACAAAATCATTAAATTTGTTCATGAGACATTCATTACTCTATATCTTAATCTGGTTTGAAAATTTTTAAATCTGCCATTATTTATAGCAGATCCAATGACTTTGAGAATCAGTTGATCATTCTGTTACCTTGCTGATAAATTTCTTTTTGCCAAGGAGAATTTAATGGCTGCTGATCAATCAAATTTAACCATTGTTGCAGAATATACTTGGCTTCAAAAATTGAATGTGCAAGTGCATAACCACGCTGTGCAATTTCAACAGCCTTTTCAGGATGTTGTTGATAGTATTTTAATTTCTCAAGTAAATCAGACGTATCTTGAAAATGTACGACGCTATCTTCAGGAAATAATTCTGCCAGACCTGGTGTTTGGGCGGTAAAGACTAGACACCCCATTCCTGTAAGCTGAGCGAGACGGTCACTACTGTACATATAAATATCATTATATTTTGAGGAGTTAATGCCCATTAAACTGTTGCGGACAGCCACTTGATATTCATGCCCAAATAAAGATGGTTGTCCTAAACATGCACCGAGCTTAAATCTGAACTCAGGAAGCTGCTCCGTTAAATGGTTAATAAATTGCTCACGTTCAGGATATTTGCTATTTGAACCGCAGAAAATACAGTCATAGTCAAATTTGAGCCAGTCTTCACGCGCGTATTCAATCGAATGTAAACTCAGGTTTGGCGTAAATGCAAACACAGGATGATCACAAACTTCAGATAGATTCTGTAAATGCTGGCCTGCCGTTGTAACAAAGACATGATCGACTTCACTGTGCATTTCTTTGAAATGGTCAAGGCGGTGAGGTTCATTGATTGGATCAACAAACCACATGGCAACTCTGGCTTGGTTAATCGCTTTAAGTTGCTTGAGTAATTCTTTTGGTAAATGGATATGCCCAATTAAAATCAGGTCAAAGTCAACATTTTGACAAAGTTCAATCAGTTGTTGATGTGTTTTTTTATGAGAAAGGGATGTAGTATTGAAAATGTTACTTTTTCTGACCATGTATTTATAGTCAAAAGCATGCACATAGTGTCCAAGCTCAATTAAACCATGTTGAATTTTGGCATCGGTGTTGTAAAACATTAAGCCATTATTGTCAGTTTTGAAATTTGCAATATGCAAGATTTTTAAAGATGAATGGCGCAATTTTACTGTTCCATAATAAGAAGATGAACAAGAATCGAGGTTTTACTGATTATCCGCATTACCTTTGAGCACCATATAAATTAGGGCAACAAAGATAAGTAATGCACCGACTAAACTACTTACACAGAAATAAAGAATACGTTGGTTCGTTGTGAGGTTAAATAATTCATTCGCAAGGATGTAGCGCATGAAAAACCATTGTGCGAGGGAGAATACAATCACGACTAAAGCATGTCGACGTACATCTGGGCGCATAGCCATAAAGCTGACCTCTTAATTGAAAGCAGCTTATTATGCCACTGACGTGCCTTTTCGCAAAGTATAGCATATAAAAACCGAATGTTTGTTTGATATTGTCTAATAAAACACCCTGCAATTGCAGGGTGTTTTATTAAAGAGCAATTAAGCTTCTTTCTTTTGTTGTTCACGTAAGCGGATGCCCAAGTCACGAAGCTGGTTTGCTTCAACAGGAGCCGGTGCTTGAGTAAGTGGACATTCAGCAGTTTTCGTTTTAGGGAACGCAATAACATCACGAATTGAAGTCGCGCCAGTCATAAGCATTACTAAACGGTCAAGACCAAATGCCAAACCACCGTGAGGAGGTGCACCGTAACGAAGCGCATTGAGTAAGAAGCTGAATTTTTCTTCTGCTTCTTCATCGGAAATACCAAGCGCTTCAAAAATCGCTTTTTGCATTTCTAATGTGTAAATACGAAGTGAACCACCACCAACTTCAGTACCGTTCAATACCATGTCGTAAGCAACAGAAAGTGCTTCGCCTGGATTGCTCTTCACGTCTTCTACACTAGATTTAGGTAATGTGAATGGATGGTGAACAGAAGTCCATTTGCCATCGTCAGTTTCTTCAAACATTGGGAAGTCAACAACCCAAAGTGGAGCCCACTCACAAGTCGCAAGGTTCAAGTCATGACCGATTTTGACACGAAGCGCACCCATTGCATCATTTACAATTTTAGCTTTGTCCGCACCAAAGAATACGATATCACCATTTTCAGCGCCAACACGTTCAAGCAATTGCATTACGATTGGTTCGATGAATTTAACGATAGGAGATTGAAGACCTTCAATTCCTTTTTCGATTTCATTGACTTTAATGTACGCTAAGCCTTTCGCACCGTAGATACCGACAAATTTAGTGTATTCGTCAATCTGACTACGTGTTAATGAACCTGCGCCCGGTACACGAAGTGCTGCAATACGGCCTTTAGGGTCTTTAGCTGGACCTGCAAATACTTTGAACTCAACTTCTTGCATTAAGTCTGCAACATCAACGAGTTTTAACGGAATACGCAAGTCTGGTTTGTCAGATGCATAATCACGCATTGCTTCGCTATATGGCATACGGCGGAATTTTTCAAATTTTACGCCAAGCAAGTCGTTAAATAATTTAACAGTCATGCCTTCCATCAAATCCATAATGTCATCGTCGTTTAAGAACGATGTTTCAATGTCGATTTGAGTAAATTCAGGCTGACGGTCAGCACGTAAGTCTTCATCACGGAAACATTTCGCGATTTGGTAGTAGCGATCAATACCACCAACCATCAACAATTGTTTGAACAATTGTGGTGATTGTGGAAGTGCATAGAAGCTACCATTTTGTACACGGCTTGGTACTAAATAGTCACGCGCACCTTCAGGGGTTGCACGAGTTAAAATCGGAGTTTCAACGTCTAAGAAACCATGATCGTCTAAATAGTTACGAATCAAGTTAGTTACTTTAGAACGGAAGCGTAAACGCTCTAACATTTCTGGACGACGGATGTCCAAGAAACGATATTTTAAACGGTGTTCTTCTGACACGTTAATAGTGTCATCATTTAATGGGAATGGTGGAGTTTCAGATGCAGCAAGAACTTCGATTTCTTTGCCTAAAACTTCGATTTGACCACTCACCATATTTGGGTTTTCAGTACCTTCATAACGGCGACGAACACGACCTGTAATTTTTAATACATATTCAGAACGTGCTTTATCTGCAGTTGCAAATGCTTCTGGAGTATCTGGGTCAATAACCACTTGAACGAGACCATCACGGTCACGCATATCAAGGAAAATAACACCGCCATGGTCACGGCGACGATGTACCCAACCGCATAATGTAACGGTCTGGTCGATTTGGGCTTCAGTTAAAGAGCCACAGTAATGAGTTCGCATCATGATGAAGATTATCCAAACTATATTGGCTGAAAAGACGGATGCGTAAACCGCGCACCGTCAAAAAAATAAGTTTTCGATTATGCCCTGTTGAATGGCATGCCACAAGAACTAGATCAAAAAACAGCTATAATTTAGCTAAAAATGAGCAATTTGGCAGCAAGTTTAGCTATTTAGCCCATTCTTTGTTGTCGATCTAAAAATAAGAATAATAGACATCCTAAACTAAACGTACTTAACCATCCTTGCATAAACTCATTAATAGAGCGGCCAGTAAAATAATAGGTATCAGAATGCCAAACCTCATGGGGAATATAACGGGCATAGTCCCAAAATGAAAATAAGCCTAAAAGTGTAGATAAAGCAAATAAACACCAAGCAAAAATTTTAATTTTATAATTTACTTTCCAATGCTGTTTATGGCGCTGATAGTAATGAATACTCATCCAGCCTAAAAAAGGTAATGCCAGAGCAGAAGAACCGAGTTGAAGAAGGCGATGTAATGGATAAGGGCGGCCAAACAAGTGAACAGTTTGCGATAAAAAGTCTTGAAATATAAAAGTTCTAAAGTCTGAGTGGGTAAGCCCATCCCAAATGAGATGTGTTGCTATACCAATGAGTAGAGCAATTATGATTCCAATAAAAAAGCTAAAAAAATGTCTAAAAGAATCTAGTTTTAAATCGTGTTGGATACCAAAAAAACGGTAAACCACAGGTCGGTAAAGTAAATACCAAATGGCAGAGAATAATAACCCTAGTGCAAGATTAGGGTAGAAAAGCCCCTTCCATTGATGAGTCAGCATACCTGATTGCATTGTAAATAAGCGGTAAAGATCGGGCGTCATACTGCCAATTGCTAAGGCGGCAATGGGTAACGTATTTCGGCTCAATTTAGCAAGTGGAAGGGCGATAACTGCATGGGAGATTGTAAAAGGCATTAGAAAAGAAAGCTTCTCACATCATCAAAAAGTTGAGTCTATCGAAACATGTCATTAGCGAATGTTTTTTATTGCAAAACAACTGAAATGTTATAATATAACAAAACAAAAGGCGTACGATTAGAGACTCACCTCATGTTGTTCTATAAAAATATTTTGACCTTATCCATTTTGGCTGCCATATCTATACCTGTATTTGCAGCAGAAAATGAAAATGTTGAGAAGTTAGAAACTATCCGCATCAAGGCGCACCCCCTTGAGCAAACTTCAAAAGATTTTGCAGTCGCAGATACTGTAGTTGACCAAAAGCATTTGACGGAAGGGGCCGCCACTATTGGGGATGCGCTCAATAGTGAGGTGGGGATTTATGCGAATCAATTTGGGGCTGGTTCGAGTCGCCCAGTCATCCGTGGACAAGATGGACCACGTGTTAAAGTTCTTCAAAATTCATCTGAAAATGTGGATGTCTCAACTTTGTCTCCTGATCATGCTGTAACAGTAGATCCAGTTCTCGCAAAACAAGTTGAAGTGATTCGTGGACCCTCTACTTTATTGTTTGGTGCGGGAACTGTTGGTGGTTTAGTCAACGTTATTGATAACAAGATCCCTACACAAATGCCTGAAAATGGTTATGAAGGACAAGTTGGCTTACGTTACAACACTGGAAGTGATGAAAAGCTGGCGAGTGCTGGTGTAACTGTAGGGTTGGGAAGCCAAGTTGCATTACGTGTTGAGGGGTTAACACGTGATGCGAATAACTATATTGCACCAAACTATATTCATGAAGGTGAAAAAGAGCGCCGTGTAGACAATACCTTTGCACAAGGTGATTCAGTGAATGTGGGGTTGTCTTGGATTTATGATCGCGGTTATACGGGTATTTCGTATAGTAACCGTCGAGACCAGTATGGTTTACCGGGGCATAGCCATGAATATGAAACCTGCCATTTAGATGATCTGAGCTTGCATTGTGGAGACCATGATCATGAAGAGGGTGAAGAAGCCCATGCCCATGAAGAACATGAGCATGAACATGGCGGTCCATGGATTGACTTAAAGTCTGAGCGTTATGATTTTAAAACCGAGTTAAACGTTCCATTTGCAGGCTTTCAAAAGTTACGTGCCCAAGCGAGTTATACAGATTATCAGCATGATGAAATTGAAGAAGGGACAATCGCGACTCGATTCCAAAACAAAGGTTATGATGGGCGTATTGAGTTAGTCCATAATCCTATTGCTGATTGGGAAGGGGTAATTGGTACCCAGTTAGGCCAACAAAAACTAAATTTAACTGGTGAAGAAGCATTTATGGCACCAACCACTACCAAAAAGTGGAGTGTTTTTGCTTTAGAACATAAACAATGGAAAGATGTTCATTTTGAACTTTCTGCTCGTGCAGATCAGCAAGAAATAGATGTAGATGATAACTCTAAACAAGATTTTGACGGTTCTGCTTTTTCCTATGCAGGTGCTGCCAACTGGGAGTTTGCGCCAAATTATAAGCTTTCATTTGTAGCATCACACCAAGAGCGTCTACCTCTTGCACAGGATTTATATGCAAATGGTGCCCATTTTGCGACCAATACTTATGAGTTAGGAAATGATCAACTCAGTAAGGAAAAATCAAATAATGTTGAGTTAGGTTTGCATTTTGATAATGACAAACTCGATTATCATCTTCATGTTTACCATAACTGGTTTGATGACTACATCTATGCGCAAACCCTTGACCGTTATAAAGACTTCCGTTTAGTTCAATACACTCAAGATAAAGCTCGTTTCTATGGTGCTGAGGGTGAAATTGGTTATCAAATTACGCCAATGTACAAGATCAGTGCTTTTGGCGATTACGTGCGCGGTAAGATTGATGCCGAGGGCAATGCTCCACGTATTCCGGCTGGGCGTTTAGGTACTAAAGTTGATGCAGATTTTGGTGATGGTTTTAGTGCTTCTGCTGAGTACTATCATGTCTTTAATCAAGATAAGATTGCGGCTTATGAAACCGAAACAGAAGGCTACAACATGCTCAATTTAGGGGTAGCATACTCTGGACAATATGGTGCAAAAACAGATTATCGCGTTTATTTAAAAGCGAATAACTTGTTAGATGACACGGTTTATCAACATGCGTCGTTCTTATCAAATATCCCGCAAGTTGGACGTAACTTTACCGTCGGTGTAGATTTTAGTTTCTAAGGCTTCAACACGAAACTAAACTTGAAAAATCAAGCCAAAAGACCTAATTTGAAACTATCAAGTTAGGTCTTTTTTATGCGTATTTTTCAGCGAATTCATCAAAAGTTAAATTGGTCAGGACGTCGTTATATGGCGGTCATACTTTGCGTTGTTGCTATTGCATATCTTGCATCGGCAATTTATCACACAGTGAAACCATTGCCGCAAGGAATTAACTTTAGTGGCAAGCTCAGACATGCCGATGTTAAATTTTTAGCCGATAAAACGTATATTGATGCGAATGGGCAACAACAGGTTGATCAGCACATCTTTGATGAAATCTTGAAAATGATTGATGAGGCAAAAACCACAATTGTGGTGGATATGTTCTTGTTTAATTCAGAAGTGGGTGACTCGAAACTCAAGCAAAGACCATTGATGCAAGAGCTCACTGATGCATTAGTGAGTAAAAAAAGACAAAACCCTCAAATTCAGGTTGTTATGATTACCGACCCGATTAATTCGGTATATGGTGGACTAAGCCCTGAACACTACCGTCAATTACGCCAAGCTGGTGTTGATGTCATCGAAACGAATCTGGCACCTTTACGTGCTTCTAACCCATTCTGGTCAGGGTTTTGGTACATCTGTTGCCAAAATATTGGCAATAATCCAGAGAAAGGCTGGTTACCCAACCCATTTGGCGATGAAAAAATTACGCTACGTAGTTATTTGAACTTATTTAACTTTAAAGCAAACCATCGTAAAACTGTTGTCGTTGATACCGATGCGGGTTGGAAGTCATTGGTGACCTCAGCAAATCCGCATGATGGTAGTTCGCGCCATTCTAATGTGGCATTGGTGGTAAATGGAGCCACAGCTGCTGATGTACTTCAAACCGAAGCTGCTGTTGCGCAAATGTCAGGAAGTAGTACACCATCACTTATTTTAGGCGATTTTGAAAAAGACGTTAGCAAGCCTCAAGTTCAAGTGCTAACTGAAGGGGCAATCTATGAAGCTGTATTAAAATTAATTAATACGGCTAAACCTAAAGAACATCTTGATTTAAGTATGTTCTATTTGTCTGAACGTAAGATTATTAAAGCTCTAAAAAGTGCCCAAGAACGTGGCGTTATTGTTCGTGTTTTACTCGATCCAAATAAAGATGCGTTTGGTAGACAAAAGAATGGTATCCCAAACCGTCAGGTAGCGTCAGAGTTACATGCTGCTGGCATTCCAATTCGTTGGTGTGATACTCATGGCGAGCAGAACCATAGCAAAATGATCTTGAAATATAATGCTCAACAAGCTGAGTTAATTGTAGGATCTGCCAATTTTACAGCCCGTAATTTAAAAAATTATAACCTTGAAACGGATATGTTGGTTGTAGGCAAAGTTCAAGATCAAGTCTTTAAAGACGCTCAGAATTACTTCAATACTTCGTGGTCAAACCTACAAGGTAGACAGATGAGCGTGGATTATGCGAAGTATGCTGATGAGTCTAAAGTGAAGTATTGGATTTATCGTTTTATGGAATGGTCAGGTTTATCGACTTTTTAATTACTATCTTGAAGTTTTCCAAAAAATGGCTTGTGCTTAGAGTCATCCACAACCTGAGCGAGGGAAAGCAAACATCGTTTGCTTCGAGCGCAAGACAAACAAAGTGCGTAGTTCAAACTCAAGCATAGCTTTCGCCTTGCGGTACGGCAAAGATTATTAATCTTTGCTATTCGCACCTCAGGTTTTGTGGATGACAAATGCTTTTGGTTACTTTGGGCGAAACCAAAGTAACGAATTAGCTACTAAAAGTAGAACTTAAAGCGGTAAGACCCCGTCGTGCTAATTAAAAATAGAGAATAAAACTTGGAATATTTTAAGGCGCAGGCGGAATCAACTGATCTAAAGCCTTATCATCTAACTTCTCTATTTCACTCAAATCCGTCTTAATTTTCCACTGCGACTCATCATCTACAGGATTCGGCAAACGCGCTTCAAGCCAATCACAAACCACATCTGGAGAAAACTCAGGGTGATTACACTGAATAACCCATGATAAAAAATCTTTTGCTTCACCATTCATGTAAGGTGGTGGAGACACAGGAAAGAATAAAGTAGGTAAACGCTCATTCGTCGACAGGTAATTTAAAACATGCCCTAGTTCTTGAACGGTTTGCCATGCGAGAGGGTGTTCTACATCAATACTGAACTTAAACCACCAAGCGCGTTCGCCATCTGCTCCATGAGCCATGATACGGGCTTCTTGTACACTTGGAACTTTGCAGAAAAATTGATGAAGACGTTCAAAACTGATTTCAGACACAGCAATTGACCTAGCTTGAAAAATGCTAATGGTAGCACAGATACAGATTCTTCATATTTTCTTTATAGTCATTACAAACAATATCAATCAAAGCCATTTTATTCATGGTTTCTCCTTGACTCTTTCTTAATCTAGCTTCAGATCAAGATAAAAAGGAATACTCCATGAAAAAGCCTATTGTTCTCGTACTTTCAACATTAATGTTGGGTATGTCGGCAACTGCGATGGCCGATTCAAATCATCGTTGGGATAACTATCACGGTAAAGACCATAATCGCTATGAACAGCGTCATGATTATCGTTATGACCACCGCAATGATCATAGAGCTCCTGTTTGGTCACACTCTGAGCGTGGCAACCATTATGGCCGATATGTAGCCTTTAAGCGCGGTGATCGTATTCCTGTGGAATACCGTAATAGCCGTTATTATGTCTCAGACTGGCGTGCACATCGCTTATATGCACCACCACGTGGATACCACTGGGTGAAGACTCCTAACCAATACTTATTGGTTGACTCGAAACATCACATTTATCGAGTTCGTTAAATGTAAAATAAAAAATGGCCCGCTTGGGGCCATTTTTTTATGCCAACTCGTCATCTTGCGGTTGGGGTGTTTTTAACGAAGTAGATGTTTTTGAATGTTTTTCTTTCATAACAGATGGGTAGTGCCAAGAAGCAAAACGGACAACTAAAATAGATAAGGCTAAAATAAGAATTGAGCCAGTAATAATGACTTGATCAAGGTCAGCTTTATGATCATGTTGGATATCAGAAATCAGTAAACGTGTTAGGGCTGTAATGGCGACATAAATAAGAAAACGTACAGGCATATGATTAGTTTTAAAGTAAATTCCAACCATTGCCCCAAGTTCTAGGTAAATAAATAACAATAAGATGTCATCGATTGATGCATATTTTTTGACGGTCAGAATTTCAAAAACGGTATGAGCAGCAGACCAAGCAATCATACAGCCTATGATAAATAAGGCTAAATAATGAAAAGCCTCAACAGCATAATGTCCAAACCGATCAAGGGTTCTTTCAAACTTTTTGGGATCAGGCATAGTAAAATCTTTTTTGATATGAGAATGTTTAGAAATTAAACAAATTTCGTGCCAATGGAAATAGTAAATACAAAATAAAAAAACGCCTGATTTTTCAGGCGTTTTTATAAAAAATTTAATTAAGCTTGATTTGTAAAGTAATCTTCACTAAAGCCCATAATTAAGTCTGAACCTGCTTTGATTTTAGCAATACGTGCATCAATATCCGGCAAGATACGTTCAACAAAGTATTGAGCCAATGCAAGTTTGTTTTGGTAGAAATCACCAGATTTATCTTTAGCAGCGGCAGCAATTTTTGCAAACATATAAGAGAAGCTGAGTAGACCCACTGCATGTAAGTAATCAACAGCAGCAGAGTTCGGGAACTCTACGTTCTCTGCAGCTTGCTCAATAATAAACTGAGTGATTGCTTCGATTTCAGTTGCAGCATCTAAAGTTGCATCTTTAATGAAGTTCAAATCAGTGTCTAAGTCATTTGCAAAGTCACGAATTTCAGTGATGTATTCAGCAATGAATGCACCGCCACATTTAATGGTTTTACGACCAATTAAATCTTGAGACTGAACGCCGTTAGTTCCTTCGTAGATTTGAGCAATACGAAGATCACGGATACATTGTTCCATACCCCATTCACGAATATAACCGTGACCACCAAATACCATTTGAGCATCTAAAGTTGCTTGGAATGCTGTATCTGTGAGGTAAGCTTTTGCAATTGGTGTTAAAAGCGCAACACGGTCATTGGCTTTTTTCACGGCTTCTGCATCAGTTGAGAATTTAGTGATATCTAGCTGCTGACCTACATAAACTGCAAATGCACGAGAAGCTTCGTTGTTTGCACGTACATTTAACAACATACGACGTACATCGCCGTGGACTAAAATGCTATCAGCGGGTTTGCTTGGTGACTGAACACCAGCTGCACTACGACCTTGTAAACGGTCAGTCGCGTATTGAGCAGCATTTTGATAAGCAAATTCAGAAGCACCTAAACCTTGAATACCCATTGATAAACGTTCGTAGTTCATCATCACGAACATGGCAGCAAGGCCTTCGTTTTCTTTACCAACGAGGTAACCTTTCGCACCGTCAAAGTTCATCACACAAGTTGCAGATGCTTTGATCCCCATCTTATGTTCAATAGAGCCTGGACCAACATGGTTACGGTCACCTAAAGAACCGTCTTCATTTACAAGGTATTTCGGTACAATAAATAGCGAGATACCACGTGAACCAGCAGGAGCATCTGGAGTTTTAGCAAGTACCAAGTGAATGATGTTTTCTGCTAAATCGTTGTCACCGCCAGTGATGAAGATTTTAGTACCTGTAATGTTATAAGTACCATCTTCATTGCGCTCGGCTTTAGTTTTGATAATACCTAAGTCAGTACCGGCATGTGGTTCAGTCAAACACATGGTACCTGACCATTCACCTGAATAAATCTTAGGTAAATACGTTTCTTTTTGTTCTTGAGATGCGTAGCTGCTTAAAGCCATACCTGCACCCACTGAAAGAAGCGGGTAAAGCATGAAAGATGGATTTGTCGCGAATAACATTTCATCGGCAAGAACGGTAAGCATTTTTGGCATGCCTTGACCGCCCCATTCTTCATCTGCACCTAAGCCAATCCAACCACCTTCTGCATATTGACGAAATGCATCTTTAAAGCCAGCAGGAGTAAAGACTTCGCCGTTTTCGTAGCGAGCGCCTTCTTCATCACCAGTACGGTTTAATGGATGAGTCACGTTCTGAGCAAATTTAGCCATTTCTTCTAAAATTGCTTCAGCTGTTGCAGCATCTACATGAGCGAGTTTCTCATTAGCCTGCCAAAATTGTTCTGCTTTAAATACATCATTTAAGATGAATTTCATATCAGCTAAAGGAGCATTGTAAATTGGCATAATCGTTCACCTTTTTTGTGTACATCGGCCTGTGCTAGATATCCTGTAAAACGAAATGGATATTGAATTTAAAATCTAAATTTATCATTGATTTTATAAAAAAAGGACCGTCAAAACTGAGCAGTCCTTTTTTGGTTTTTAACATTGCATATCGCAACTAACTATGATTAGAAAGCGAAATGTTCAGCATCTAATGCCATCAATGGGTCTAAACCACCTGCGATAACGTCTACATGAGAGCGTACACGCGGTAAAATTTTCTTGAAGTAGAAGCGAGCAGTAGTTACTTTCGCATTGTAGAAATCAACATCGGTTGTACCCGCAGCTAATTTCTCTTGTGCTACAAGCGCCATACGAGCCCATAGATAAGCTAAAGTAACGTAACCAGAGAAGTAGAGGTAATCTACAGCCGCTGCACCCACTTCATCCGGATTTTGCATTGCACGCATACCGATTTGCATAGTGAGGTCGCCCCATTCTTTGTTCAGCGCAGCAAGTGGCTCAACAAATTCTTTCATGGCAGCATTGTCTTTATTTGCTTCTACAAACTTGTGAACAATCTTAGTGAAATCACGAAGCATTGCACCTTGAGTTTGTAAAACTTTACGGCCTAACAAATCAAGTGCCTGAATTTCAGTTGTACCTTCATACAAACAAGCAATACGTGTATCACGTACGATTTGCTCCATGCCATGCTCAGAAATGAAGCCATGACCACCGAACACTTGAACACCGTGCTTAGCAGATTCAGAACCTGTTTCAGTTAAGAATGCTTTTGCAATTGGAGTCAATAAAGACAAGATGTTGTCAGCAAACTTACGCTCTTCTTCAGTTTCGCCTTTTTCAACGATATCTGCATATTGAGCAAGTAAGTAAACAAGTGCACGACCACCTTCAGCAAATGCTTTTTGAGTTAAAAGCATGTTACGAACGGCAGGGTGAACGATAATTGGATCTGCTTCTTTTTCTGGAGCTTTAGGACCAGAAAGTGAACGCATAGCTAAACGTTCTTTCGCGTAAGTTAAAGCACCTTGGAAAGAAGACTCTGATGCAGATAAACCTTGAACCGCAGTACCAATACGTGCTGTGTTCATAAAGGTGAACATACAGTTCAAACCACGGTTTTCAGGGCCAATTAAATAACCTTTTGCTTGGTCAAAGTTAATGACACAAGTCGCGTTACCGTGAATACCCATTTTGTGTTCAATTGAACCACAACGTACGGCATTACGTTCGCCTAGAGTTCCGTCTGCATTGACGTTGAACTTAGGAACGATAAATAACGAAATCCCTTTAGTCCCTTTTGGTGCGCCTGGTAGACGAGCAAGAACGATATGGATAATGTTTTCAGCCATGTCGTGTTCACCAGCAGAGATAAAGATTTTCTCGCCAGAGATTGCATAGCTACCATCTGCATTTGGTTCTGCTTTAGTACGGATAATACCTAAGTCTGAACCTGCATGAGATTCAGTTAAACACATCGTACCTGTCCAAACACCTGAAACAAGGTTTGGTAAGTAAGTATTTTTTTGCTCTTCAGAACCGTGATGTTCTAATGTACGTACTGCACCGTGAGACAAACCAGGGTACATACCCCATGCCCAGTTAGAGCTACCTACCATTTCTGAAATTGCGATACCTAAAGAGTTAGGTAAACCTTGACCACCGTATTGTTCTTCTGCTGATAAAGACGGGAAGCCAAGTTCGATGTATTTTTGATAAGCTTCTTTAAAGCCTGTTGGTGTAGTTACAACACCATCATTCCAAGTACAACCTTCACGGTCGCCAACTTGGTTTAAAGGAGAAAGTTCATTTTCACAGAAGTCTGCCGCAGCTTCTAAATATTGATCAACCAATTCACGGCTTACGTTACCTTGAAAGTCAGGTAATTTTGCATAGTGTTCTTCAGCATTTAATAATTCATGCAAAACGAATTGCATATCACGTAAGGGCGCTTTGTATTGTGGCATATCGGGTTCCTCAATACTGGTGAAACCAGAGTTATAATCCTAATCTACGATAATGTGCCATAAGGCACCTTGAACTATTACATCGTGCAACAACTTGCATAACTGTACAAGCACCTCGGGGCCTTTACTTTGTGACTGCAAAGTCAAGAAAAAAATACTTGAACTATGTAAGTGCTTTGAGTGTAAACACTTTTGATGAAGTTTAGATGAGACAAATAGTCAAAATCGTAAATAGTTATGTATAAACAAAAGGCGCCTTCTGGCGCCTTTTGTTTTACTGTTTTTAGAATTATTTTGCTTGAGTCGCTACTGGAGCAGGGGCATTGACTGGTGGTTGAGGACGTTTTGGCTCAAAGCCGAGGTTACATGTACCTTCAAGTGTTTTATCTCCAACTTGAATATTGACAGTTTGTCCAACAGCTTTACCTTCACATGCTTTTTGAATTTGCTCAAAACGAGCTTTACGCTCTGCACGGTGTTGTTCCCATGCTGCTTTTTGTTCAGGCGTAAATTCACGGTGTTTCATACGATGGTGGTGACCATCACGTGGGCCATCTTGCATCATGCCATGTTCTGGCTTAGGTGGTTGAGTTGTTGATTGACAAGCAGCCAAACTACCCATAGTTACAATTGCTGCACTGAATAATGCAATTTTAGCCGTCATTTTCATGGTTAAAACCCTTTAATGTTTGTTTTAAGATGGCTTAAAGATTAGATAATAAAGATGAAGAAACAATGGAGAGTTTTTCTTTTCGTTGTGGCTTTGTTGCATAAATATGTAAGCAACTGATTTAAATAAATTTAATTTTGGATCAAAAAATAATCAAAACTTTTAAAATCATATAGTTATGAAATCTTTGTGCAACAAAGCCTTTCGTTGTTGGTTACAATGCAAAATATAGAGTAAAAATGAGAGAGTGCTTTTGAACGTTCTACGTGTTCCCATAGCCTTGCGGTTATTTTTAACGGTCTTGCTTACCACGCTGTTAATTGCAACTGCGAGTTTGAGTGTACTGCACTGGACGATGCAAAAGAACTTTGCCAAATATGTAGCCGATGTTGAAATGCAAAAGCTAGATCGGCTTATTACTAATCTGGGAAATGTATATACCGTTTATCATGATTGGGGGAATGCGATTCAGGCGCAAATCTTACAAATTGAAGGAACGGCAGCACCAGATGATTATGACCGTCTTTCCCAGTGGTGGTTACGGCGCCAATATGATATTGCCATTCAGCAGCATTCTTTCGATGAACACACTCTCATTAATATTTCTCCAGATGCGGGAACGGTAAATAAAAACTCTATTTTTAGTGATGAAGAACTACGTACACTTGAGCAAAACTTACCTTCGGAATATCAACCATTTGAAGGTTTAAGATTCCCGCTAAGTGCAAACCAGTTTCGTCCAAGCGATGATAAAAACAAATCAAAAAAAGGAAGCCTCAAAGACATTGAGACGCAAAATGGTAAGAAACGTTTTATTGCTTTACCAGACCGGCTGGGCTTAAGTTCTCGTTTATCTTTATATGATGCCAAACACCAGTTCGTAGTCGGTGAACCTCCATCTTCGGATCAGATGTCTTATCGCCCGATTATGGTCAATAGTCAGGTCGTAGGTTATTTAGGTCTAAAACCAGTTTTAGATAAAGAAGATGCATTAAGTATTAATTTCTTCAGTAATCAAAAGCGCTATTTACTTTTAATTTATGCCTTAACATTACTGTCGAGTTTAGTTGCAGCACTTTTAATGGCAACTTATTTTAAAAAGCCAATTCAGCGTCTATTAAATGCAACAAATGAGTTAACAAAAGGTAATTATCAACACCAAGTTGTGATTAAACGAAATGATGAGTTAGGTGATTTATCTACTCAATTAAATCATTTAGCTGAAATTTTACATCAGCATGAAGAATCACGACGTCAATGGGTTGCAGATACCTCTCATGAATTGAAAACTCCATTGGCTGTTCTGCAAGCGCAGATTGAAGCGATGCAAGACGGTATCCGAAAGGCAACACCTGAACATCTTGATGCCATGATGCGACAAGTTTCGAGTTTAAAGAAATTGACACAAGATTTGGCAGACTTGGCTCAGGCTGATGCTCAACAACTTAAATGTTATTTGAGTTCGGTTAATCCTTGGGAAGTTATACTGCAAGAAGTCGAAAATTTCAGACCTAAACTCGAACAAGCAGGGTTAGAAATTGAGGTGGAAGGTGAAGGCGCTTCTTTATTGTTAGACCGTGATCGATTTAAACAAATTATTGTTAACTTGATCGGTAATAGTATTCGCTATACCGAAACAAGTGGAAAGATTCATATTCATACAAATCAAACGCCTCAGGAGTGGACTTTATATGTTGATGACAGTCCATTTGGTTTAAGTGATGAGCAATTATCACGTTTAGGTGAACGTTTTTATCGTGTCGATGATTCGCGTACGCGTAGTACAGGTGGAACAGGACTAGGCTTAGCTTTATCTTGTAAAATTGCGCAGGCGCTTGGTGGTACACTCAGTTTTGAACACTCACCATTAGGTGGTTTACGTTGTGTACTGACCTTTAAAAAGCAGAGTTAAATAAAAGGAAAAATGGCCCATGAAACATATTATGTTGGTTGAGGATGAAGTCGAGTTAGCGCATCTGGTGCGTGATTATCTTGAGGCTGCTGGATTCGAAGTAAGCATGTTTCATGATGGTCAGGATGCTTACACGAGCTTTCAACAACGTAAACCTAATTTAATGATTCTGGACTTAATGGTTCCAAGAATGGATGGTTTAACGATTTGCCATAAGGTACGTGAACAGTCAGATTTACCGATTATTATGGTGACGGCACGTACCGAAGAAATTGATCGTGTCTTGGGTCTAAACATGGGGGCAGATGATTATGTGTGCAAACCTTTTAGTCCAAAAGAACTGGTTGCTCGTGTACAGGCCGTTTTACGCCGTTTAGAACGTAAGGCTGAGCCAGAGCAAAATGATTCTTTCCGTATTGATAAAGCACAGCAAAGAATTTGGTATCAACAAAAATCTTTAAGTTTAACTCCAACAGAATTTCGCCTACTTGAGTTATTTTTAGAACATGTGGGGCAAGTTTATTCACGTGCACAATTATTAGATCATATTAATCCGGATAGCTTTGATGTTGCAGACCGAGTTATTGATAGCCATATTAAAAACTTGCGTCGAAAAATCACGGAAGTGGCCGAAACTGGTAACCGTCATGAGTGGATTCAAGCTGTTTATGGAGTAGGTTACCGCCTCGAATATCCAGAAGAATAATTGCTTAGAAAAGTTATGCTGTGGATAACCACAATGTTATCCACAGAAAATGTGGATAAAAAATTAAGAAGAACAGCTCACCGCTACATCAGGTACATCGCTTGGTAACGGACCTAAATCTTCCGGTTTTTCCAAATCTGGTTGTCTTGTATAGGGATGGTTGAGTAGCTTAAATAAGCGGTCAACCTCACTAAAATCATCTCGCTCCGCTGCCTCAATAGCTCGCTGTGCCATATGGTTACGTAAGATATAAATTGGATTTACCTGCTGCATGTTTGCGTCAAGCTCATCAATATCTTGATATTCACGGATGTTTTGATACTGCGTAAGGAATGCATCAAATTGTCGAATATCAAGGCAGTCATCACGTAAGGCTTTGTATTCTTTATTTTGAAGGCGAATGAAGCTTTGGGTGTAATCGAGCTGCTCCGCTTGCAGAATACGCAAAAAGCTTAAGCCGCATTCAGTACTGTCTTTATGAAAATGAGGAAGCCCCATTTTTTTGCACAATCCAGTGGTGTAGTGCTCAATAAAGGTGGGCTCAAACTCTTCTAAGCAAGCAGCTAATTCTTCTTTGAATTGCTCTTTTTGTTCAGGTTCAGCAAGTGGAATAAGATTATTTAACCAAGTCCATAAGTTCCAGTGCGCAATACTCGGTTGGTTTTGATAGGTATAACGCCCTTGGTAATCGGAATGGTTGTTAATCCAGTTTGGACGGAAACGTTCCATAAAACCGTATGGACCAAAATCGAGTGTAGAACCCGTAATATTTAAGTTATCGGTATTCATCACACCATGAGCAAAACCGACTAGCTGCCATTTGGCGATCATAATGGCTGTATTTCTAATCACAGCTTTAGCAAAAGCTAAAATAGGTTGCTCTTCTTGTTGGCATTCTGGATAGTGCCATTCAATACATTTTTGAGTGAACTCGGCCAATAGCTCAGGTGCATATTGATTGATCCATTCAAAATGGCCTAAACGGATATGACATTCAGATGTTCTAAGTAACATTGCGCCAGGTTCTAGCTTTTCACGCTGTACACCTTGAGTGGAGCTTGTAAAACCTACTGCGTGACTAGAAGCCACCCCTAAAGCATTTAAAGCATGTCCTGCTAAATATTCACGAATAACAGAGCGTAAAACTGCTCGCCCATCTCCCATACGTGAATAGGGCGTGGGGCCTGCACCTTTTAAATGTAAATCTATGGTTTGGCCTTTTTTATTAAGAATCTGCGCAATGAGTAAGCCACGTCCGTCGCCTAGTTGACCGGCCCATTGCCCAAACTGATGGCCTGCATATACCATAGCCAAAGGCGGGAATTCCGAGAAGGTACGCTGACCACTGCAAATTTCTACCCAAGCCTGTTTTTCTTCATCTGTCCATTGTAACTCTTCGGCTAAAGCTAAATTAAAGTGTCCAGCCTTTGCACCGCGAAGCGGAGAGGGTTGCTGGATATGAAAAAGCTTAGGATTGAGTGATGAATAAAGCGGATTAAATTGCATAGGCTGGACTAAATATTTGAGGCAAAATTCACTATACCATAGTTAAAAACAAGCCAAAAAAATAGCACCTGCAAAGTATGGCTCTACAGGTGCTATTTCGGGATAAAAACGTATTAGTCTGGTACGACGTTTGTGTTCTTTTTAATGTTACGCATTAAAGTTTCTAAACACTCACGGTGATGACTCAAACGATGTTCAAGCAATTGGAAATCAACTTTTAACTTGTGATCCATTTTGTGAATCTTTTCAGCCATTGCTGCTTTCTTTGCTTGTAACTCTTGTTCTTTGAGTTTCGCCCAGTCATTTAAAGTATGTGTAAATGCTTCATACTCTTGAGCAATACGTTGCTTCATTTGACTAATGTCGGCATTTACATCATGACCATAAATAGCCAAGTCTTGTTCAGCATATTTAAACTTCATTGCCAATTCTGCTTTTTTAATATTAAAGCTTGGAATACGACGTAGGTTCTTTGCTAAACCGATCTTAGAGCATGTCCAAATGAGCCATTTTGTTGGATCATATTGCCACCATTTCACACCATTACGATAATCGTACTGGAAAATATGGTGATAGTTGTGGTAACCCTCACCCCAAGTTGCAATCGCTAACCAGAAGTTATCACGTGCTGAGTTTTCATCGGTATAAGGACGTTTACCGAACATGTGGCAAAGTGAGTTGATGAAGAATGTAACTTGATGACTAATGATTAAACGTAATAGGCCACCAAGAAGTACAACACCCCATAAATCGCCAGTTGCCCAGCCAACCAAACCTAAAATACCAACGTGAACTGCTACGACCATCAAGGCATAGTATTTATGCTGGAACATCACCAGTTTGTCATTGAGTAAGTCTGGTGCATTTTTAAAATCTGGTTCAGATGGAGAATGATCGCGGATCATCCAACCCATATGGGCATACCAAAAGCCACGTTCAATTGAATATGGATCTTCATCTACATCGTCGACATGACGGTGATGGGTACGGTGACCAGATGCCCAAAACAGAATACTGTTTTGTACAGCAAATGTGCCGCCAATCATTAAAAGAATTTTAAGTGGTAACGACGCTTCATAAGCACGGTGTGCCCAAAGACGATGGTAACCAGCAGTAATCCCCATGCTACTTAAAGCTAAAAGAAAAAATAAGCTTACCCATGCGCTTACACTAAAATCATAATAATACGCATAAATCGGGATTATGATTGCAGCAAGAATTGGTAAACCAATTAAGGTAATGCTAGCGGTCCAGTTAATTGGGGCCTTGAGTGGGGCGGAAGTCATATCCGGCAGCGCTCCTAGAAACCTTGTCATACAAGGTAAAAAGACAAATCGACATAGCAAAACCAATCTTCAAGATATATTGCTATTTTGCACATCATATTAGCACGTGCTTAGTGAGAATCACTAGCATTATTGTACAGATGTATTGAAAGAACCGTAACAGAATTAAACCATGCCTGACAACATTTCAGATAGGAGAAGTTGTGTAATGAAAATACAGCGATTGAGAAAAAAGAATAGCATTGATATTGCAAGGAAATTGCCATTGAAATGTCTTTTCATCGCAATCAGCCTTGTATTGGCAGCATGTCAAAGCACGCCGCAACCAAATAATCACAAAGGCCAAGTAAAACCAACACATCGTGTACAAACGCCAGTTGTGAAAAAGAAAGTGAGTCCAGATGGTGTTCAAGATATAGATTGGCAAATTACCCAGATAAATGGTCATAAGGCAAAATTCTTTAACCAGTGGCCGACTCTTTCATTGAACTCTACAGTCAAAACAGTAACTGGTCATACAGGATGTAATCGTGTTTTTGGGCGATACACTTTTGATTTCAGCCAAAAGAAACTTGATATGGAAGTTAACGCAGGTCATTCGAGTTGTGATGGCGCTTTGGCGCAAGAAGCAGAATTGGTCGACTCTTTACAACGTATTAAACGCTTCCAGTTAGTAGGTAATACCTTATATCTACTTGATCAAAGCGGACAGCGTTTGATTCAGGCCGAGAAAAAATAAAAGGTGGTCAATACCACCTTTTTTATATTTAAAGAGCTTCAAGCATTGTGGTTGGAATATCTGTAATTAAGCCCTGAATATCTAAATCCTGTAGTCTCTTTGCTCTTTCTACATCGTTCACTGTCCAGACACTAATGTTCAGACCAGCTTGATGCGACAATTGAATCATTTCATCTGTTGCAAGTTGATCATGCCAGCCAATATGACAGCACCCATATTGATGAGCAAGTTCAATCGCCGTTGCTCCAACCGGAAGTTCAACTAACAATCCGCGTTTAAATTGAGAGTTGATATCACGTAAAGCGGTTAGAATTTGAAGATCAAAACTTGTGATGGTTACGACTTTCTCGAAACCTTGTAACTCAGTCTCAAGCTTTTGAACTAACTTTTCTGCTAATGCCATATCTCTTACAGCTTTAACTTCAACTTCAATATGATCAAAGTTATCAAGTAAATTTAAAACGCCTGTAAGAGTAGGGGTTGGTTCAGAGGTTGGCCAGTTAGGCCAATTTTGACGATGATCAAATGATAATGCTTGAGCCAATGTTGATTGCTCTACAATTTGGTCGACACCTGCCGTGCGCAAAAAATTATCATCATGAATAACGACCAACTCTTGATCTTGCAGCTGACGAATATCAAATTCGACACCACGAATACCTAAATTTTTAATGTACTGAAAACCACCTAATGTATTTTCAGGAGCTTCTCGGCGTGCACCACGATGACCAATAATGCGCATAGATTTCTATTGTCCGTTCTTTTTGATAATGATCTCTTTAAACATAGAGACCATTCTTAACTTAATCTATTTTTAAATCATCTCATTAATATTTTTTTGCCATAGGACTTCTTGTCCACCTTCAGCACGCTGTAAAGCACGCGATGCGACAAATAACCAGTCAGATAGACGATTTAAAAGTTGAAGGGCAGTGGCTTGAATATTTTGATCGCGAGTTTGTACTGACATGAGCGATCGCTCTGCACGACGACAAACAGCACGAGCTTGATGAGCATAACTACAAGATAAAGAACCAGACGGCAGAATAAATTCTTTTAGCATAGGCAAATCTTCATTCATACGGTCAATTTCTTCTTCAAGAAATTCAATACAAACGGGCTGAAGCAAATTGTAATTTGGAATACAAACTTCGCCGCCTAAGTCAAAAAGCCAATGTTGAATCAGACTCAAGCTTTTGTCCCAATCAGCTTTATTAGCCACTTGGCTAGCTGTAATTTGTGCACGGAGCACACCAATAATGGCGTTTAGTTCATCGACATCACCCAGTGCCGCAATTCTTAGATCATCTTTAGCAACACGAGAGCCATCGCCTAAACCTGTGGTACCTGAATCGCCTGTGCGTGTATAGATTTTGCTTAAACGGTGTCCCATGATAGATATCCTGAACATAAAAAAGGGGATAATGTCGGTCAGAACATTACCCCGAAACTGGAGTTAAGAAAATATTTTTATAATAAAGTTTTCGCTTAGTAGCTTAAGGTCACACCAGCTGATGCAAGGCGGCCACCATTTACGTAATAGATGCCTTTATCATAGGAAGCAGTTTTATATTTCACATCTCCAATATTCTGGATATTGGTAAAAAGCTTAACGTTTGGTGTGGCATTCCAGTAACCATTGAAGTCAACAGTTGTATATCCTGGCGTATCTTGTTTGTAGTCTTTCGCTTTAGATTTTGCAGAAAGTGAAATACTCAGTCCGTAATGTTCATTTTGTAAACCCGTACTTACAGTAAAGCTTTGACGAGGACGTCTTGATAATTCTTGATCTGTTTCATCGTTGATAGCTTTAACATAGTTATAAGATGATTTAATAAATAAGTCATCTCTATTCCAATTTGCATAGACTTCACCACCGCGCATAGATGCCTTGTCGATGTTGATATTTTGATAAACAGGGAATGTATTTATCCAATCGCCATTACATACAGCTATACAGCGTGATTCAATTAGATTGTCTATTTTGGTGTAATAGGCAGAAAGGCCAGTCGCAATATTGTAATTTAACTTCTGATCTATACCGACTTCATAAGAAATACTTTCTTCTGGCTTAAGGTTGGGATTGCCACCAGAACCATACATGTCATTTAGTGTTGGTGCTTTGAAGGCTGAACCAATGTTGGCATAAATACTCGTCAATGGTAAAAGTTGATAACGGATTGCACCTTGTGCCACGGTATGTGTTCCGTATTTTTCGTTATCTTCAACACGAACACCGACTTGGGTATTTAAACCATTGTTCTGATATTGATGTTGTACGAAATAGCCTGTGCTATTGACATCTTCATCGTAAGGCGAACCATAAGAGAGTACATCGCCATCAATATTTTGATGAGTTACGCCTGCCAATACATTTTGAGATGAGGTGAATTGCCATTTGCCGTAAACCTCTGCTTCTTTTGTCGTACTATGTACAAAATCCCTTGAACCATTTTGATCAAGTTCATCTTTAAATTGAGATAATCTTGCATTTAGAGAAATATCTGAATTGAGATTTACACGGCCACGAATATTAAGTAATTCATTTTTGAAATCTTGAGAAGTCAATGAACCATCGTAACGAAAAGTATCGTATTGGCTTGTTCCTTCATTTTGTGTGTAGTCAACAGATGCCCCGAAATCTTCTTTTTCTACCCCAACTTTAGTGCTGAAGCCTTTTTGATCATAAGAGGCTTTTTTAATGTCATTACCTTTTAGATCAGTGATACGTGAACCGTCAGACTCTAAACGTTGACCGCGAACTTGCGCATAAAATCCGTTTTCGGCAAGATCTGCGCCTACAATCGATTTATAAGTTTTATTTTCACCAATTTCACCTGTCACAAATGCTGAGGTTTTTTCTGGAGTCTTTGAAATAATTTGTACAACACCACCAATAGCATCCGTACCATAAAGAACTGATGCTGGTCCTTTGAGAATTTCAATTTGTTTAATATCTGTGGTATCAATAAATGCAAGATTTGCTGCACCAGTTGAGGCAGTGTTCAGACGTGCGCCATCACGTAAAATCAAAGCATGCTCAGAATTAGTACCACGAATAAAAATTGAAGATGTTTGCCCTAAGCCACCACTTTGAACCATATTAATAGCTGCATCACTCATTAATAAGTGTGGTAATTCAGCAATAGGTGACTGTTCTACAATTTTAGGTTCAATAATAGAAATTCGAGCCGGAACTTCACTGGCTTTTTCAGCACTTTTTGAAGCAGTGATAACAATTGGGTCAAGCTGAGTTGCATCTGTTGCATCTTCAGCAAAAATAACAGGTGAACACCCCATCGCAATAGCGATAGCCCCTACCAGACGAGTAGGTTGAAAAGACTTAGACATAACATGCTCCATACATTCACCCCACGTGAATGATCGGGTAGATAGATGAAACAAGTAGGTCTCCGGACTTCAGCGCCATAATTCATTTATGGACATATTCACCTTCCCACACTACTGCAGTGGTGTAAGTCGATTTCGACTTAAAAAATATGCTTTACATTGTTACCGTTGCGGGGGCAGTGCCGGACTTTCACCAGCTTCCCTAAAGCATGAATTGCTTAGACTTGCTTCCATTTGAATGCAGTATAAAGTACCGAATTACTTCGTACAATGTCATTTAAAGCAATTCCCTGAGAACTTTTACGCAAGGGGCAAAAATTGCATTACAATGGCGCTTATTTTAAGAAATGGTTGTAGTTTAAGCAGCTCATGAGCCAATCAAACCAAAAACGTACACGAGCAAAAATCTGTGGAATTACTCGCAAGCAAGATGTTCAGGCAGTAGTTGCAGCGGGAGCAGATGCGATAGGCTTTGTTTTTTTTCCGCCGAGTCCAAGAAATGTAACAGTTGAACAGGCAGAAGAATTAGCAAAACTCGTTCCGCCTTATGTACAAATGGTGGGTTTGTTTGTAAACGCGAGTGTTACTGAAATTCAGGATGTACTTGATTGTGTTCCCCTAGATGTATTACAACTACATGGCGATGAAACTCCAGAACAATGTCAGGAAATAGCGCGTCATTGTAAACGTCGCTGGTATAAAGCGATTCAGGTTAAACCTGATCTGGATGTAGTTGCTGAAATTCAAAAATATCAGGCAGCTGGTGCCAGTGCTGTATTGCTCGATGCGTGGCATCCTGAGCTTAAAGGGGGCACAGGACATCAGTTTGACTGGTCTAAATTCCCGAAACTTGATATTCCATTAATCTTGGCAGGTGGTTTAACCCCTGACAATGTCATTGACGCTATTCATACTACCGGTGCTTTTGCAGTAGATGTGAGCGGAGGCGTAGAGTCCGCAAAAGGTATAAAAGACCAACAACTCATTGAACGATTTATGCAAGGAGTCCAACGTGGATCAGCAAAATAATGTGATTGACTATACCCAATTCCCAGATGCAAATGGGCATTTCGGTATCCATGGCGGACGTTTTGTGTCAGAAACTTTAATGGCGGCATTAGAAGATTTGGAAAATCTCTATTCCCGCATGAAAAATGATGAACAGTTTTTGGCAGAATTCGACCGTGACCTCGCCTACTATGTAGGTCGTCCTAGTCCACTTTATTATGCTGAGCGATGGTCAAAAGAGTTAGGTGGTGCGCAAATTTACCTTAAACGTGAAGACTTGAACCATACAGGCTCACACAAGGTAAACAACACGATTGGTCAGGCGTTATTGGCAAAGCTTTCTGGTAAAAAACGTATTATTGCCGAAACTGGTGCAGGCCAGCATGGTGTAGCAACAGCAACAATTGCAGCACGTTTAGGTCTTGAATGTGTTGTTTATATGGGGGCTGAAGACGTTAAGCGTCAAGCGATGAACGTTTACCGTATGCGTTTGTTGGGTGCAACAGTTGTGCCTGTGCAAAGTGGCTCTAAAACATTAAAAGATGCCATGAACGAAGCGATGCGTGACTGGGTAACCAACGTTGATACGACTTACTATGTCATTGGTACAGTTGCAGGTCCGCATCCTTATCCTCAACTTGTTCGTGACTTCCAGTCAATTATTGGTCGTGAAGCACGCAAACAGATTTTGGAACAAGCGGGTCGCTTACCAGATGCATTAGTTGCTTGTGTTGGTGGTGGTTCAAATGCAATGGGCCTGTTCTATCCGTTTTTAAACGATGCCAATGTAAAAATGTATGGTGTTGAAGCCGCTGGTTTTGGTATTGAAACTGGTAAACACTCTGCGCCGTTAAATGCGGGTCATGTGGGTGTATTACATGGTAACCGTACTTATTTAATGAGTGATGAACAGGGCCAGATTATTGAGACACACAGTATCTCGGCGGGCCTTGATTATCCGGGTGTTGGTCCTGAACATAGCTTCTTGAAAGATATGAAGCGTGTAGAGTACGTGCCGATTAATGATACAGAGGCTCTTCAAGGTTTTCGTGACTTAACCAAAATCGAAGGGATTATTCCTGCGCTTGAAAGCTCGCACGCGATGGCCTATGTGTCTAAGCTTGCACCGACGATGTCTAAAGATCAGATTATTATTGCGACTGTTTCAGGCCGTGGCGATAAAGACTTAATGACAGTTGCACGCATTGATGGCGTAGAAATGGTCGAGATGTAAGAGGATACAATGCCAAACTTGTTTATGGTGATGTTGGGCGGGCGTCATGCACGTGCTAATACAGAAGTTCATGATGTGGTCATGGCTGTAGGAGATACTTTGGAAGAAGTTTATCCTCAACTTAAACAAGCTTGGTTTGGTGAGGCTCAAGGATTACATATTGATGCTTGGGCTAAGCTCTCAGGAGTTAGTTCTCAAGGACAGAACTATCAAATTCATTTTACAGATGCTGCTCCACAACCAGATGATTTAAAGTTATATTTAATTAATCTAGGTGGATATAATGCAAGTGAATTCGGTGAACTTCATCGTTATGAATTTGTGGTGGCACCAAATGCGGTAGTTGCCAAACAATTAGGTAAACAATTTATAGACCGGCAGTGGCAAAAAGCACATACAGACCGGGTCATTGATATTGATGACTGTTTAGCGATAGATTGCGTGGCAGGCCGTTATATTCATCTAATAAAAGGCGATTTTGCTGCAACAATTTGGGAAAATACATATTTGACTGTGGGATAGGTCATTTGAAATCTAATATTCATATGGAAGTGGGTAAATGGATTTAATTCAAGAAAATGGACAGCCTCGTTATGGGCGTTTTAAATCTGTACCGTCCACCATTCATGTCCAACGTTATATTTATAAAACTCCTTATGGTAAAGTCCTAAAAGGCTGGCGCAAACAATTAAAATATAAGAAGTTTAAATTCTGTGGCATTCAACATAAACATTATAGTATTGGTCTGGCCATCGCAGATATTGGTTGGGTTGGACACGGTTTTTTCTATATCTATGATCATGAAACAGGACAAGTCATTGAGTGGAATGCTATTCAGCCATTAGGTCACAAGACTTATCTTGATGAACAGCCTTTGTTTAATCAAAGTTATTTTTCTAAATCGCCTTATCAGTTCGATATTCAGCATGCCAATGGTGTGCGATACATTCGGGTGACTAAATATGGTGAAATTTGTCTGAGCGCCCGTATTTTCTGCGCCGGAACAGATATTTTGAGCTTGTGTACTCCAACAGGTATCAATGGTTGGACCTATACCCAAAAGCAGACCACTTTGGCTGTAGAGGGAATGTTCATTAATAAGCAAAATCAAGTTGTACAATTTGATGAAAAGACATTTGCTTCACTTGATGATACTTGCGGATTTTTACGTCCTGAAACAGCTTGGTTCTGGCTCTCATGTAACTTCTGGGATGAACAGGGGCGTCGTATTGGGTTAAATCTGGCCTCTGGTGTTAATGAAAGCTTTGGTAATGAAAACTGCCTATGGATTAACGGAGTTTTATTTCCGCTCACAGACGTTTTATTTGAAAAAGTAAATGATGAACTTTGGCAAATTAGTTCTCTAGATCAAAAACTTAATCTACAAGTGCATATTGGGTGGTGCCGATATGAAAATATAAACTTAAGAATGATTGGCAGTCAGTTCAATCAATGGCAAGCTAAAATTAGCGGCACGATTGAGCATGAGACAACCGATATAATCAATTGCAAAGAACAATACGGTTTATTAGAACAACATTATGCAAAATGGTAACAAGCAGGTTATAAACCTGCTTGCCAAAATGCTTCACCCGCTGCAATAGGGTCATTTGTCTTTTCGAGTGTTTCAATCCAAACAGGATACTGACGAATAACAGGATGCTGGCTTGGATGAAAATCTTTTTTAAACCAATCCATATATTGTTTTTTCATAGCTGTTAATGTGCCATTTTTGCCAAAGAACCAAGGTAAACCTTTAAGGTTCATCAAAAGTCTTTCTCTTGGACTGAAGCCATCACATTTCAACATGATATTCGTGCGGTAAAGCGTAAAACCGAACATGAGTACGGTTGTTAAAACAAGCACAAAGCGACGTGTTGACTCTGGAACTTCTCCCACCTGTCTCATCACATCAAAAGCTACATCGCGGTGTTCCATCTCTTCAATCGCATGCCATGCAAACAAAGCTCGAATATAAGGATGAGCGTTTTCTAAAGTTTTTTTATGGCTATAAAAGGTTTCTGCCATTAACGCTGTTAAATGTTCAGCGGCAGCGGTCATGGCAATATTATATTGTGGTGAACGTTTTGTTAGTTCAAAGCGGAAAATCTTTTTAAGGGTGGTTGTGAACTGGTCAACAGGCATGCCTTGCTCTTTCATGAGCTGATTCATTTTGTCATGTGCAATACCATGTTGAGCTTCTTGTTTAATAAAATCCGCAACTCGTTTTTGTAGTTCAGGGTCATCAATTTTATCGCGGAACATACGCACACATTCAATGAAGTAACGCTCTCCATCTGGAAAGGTTAAGCTGAGTGCATCAAACATACGAGTTAAAAAAGGATCATTGTTAAACCAAAAGCGAGGTGCTTCGTTTAAATGAAAATCGAGTTCTTTACGAACTACCGGTTCGACCTGATAAGAAACATGAGCGTTCATCTTTTATTTCTCGCAACTATAACCTTTTCATTAGTATGTCGCGAGTGGTCGGCTTTGTTTTGACAGTTATCGCCAATTTTTATACAGTTTGCGACAAAATGGCAGTAAAAAGGACGCGCCGTGCAAGAATTTACTATCTCAAATGGTTACTTCTACCTTTGGAATACGTATTTAAAAGAAAAGGGAATAGATTGGCAGACACTTAATTTAAGTGAAATTCAAACACGTCAAGTCCAAAATATTTTATCTGCTTCTATAGATGCTCAATCTTCTTTAGACCTTTTTATTGAACTTTTAGAGATAACTGAAACGCGATTACATGTGACTAATTTGGCTTTAGAGATGGCAGCCTGTATTACCCCTGCCAACTTTGGGGTCTTGGGTTATATGGCGTCCAGAAGTGATACCTTAGGTCAAGTGGTGGAGTATATTGCAAAGTTTCATCGTTTGGTCATTGATGGTGCACAGGTTGTCCCTATACAAATTGAACAGGATACCTCCAAAATTCGCCTATATTGGCCTTTGGTCGATGACAGTAATATTCTACTGAGTGAGCTGACTTTGGCCGCAATGGTACAGCTTGCTAAACAGATCGCCCCTTTACATGAGTTTCTTTTACAGCATGTAGAGTTCGTACACCGAGCGCGTGGGGCAGTGGTTCACTATCAACGTTTCTTTCAGTGCAAATTGTCATTTGAGCGGCCTTACTATGCATTAACTTTTGCAAGTGAAAGTTTAAATGTTCGCCCTCAACATGCAGACCCAACTTTAGTGCAACTTTTAGTGAAACAAGCTGAAGAAGCTTTAGTTCAGCGGAAAATACATGCCGATTTAGTTCAGCAAATACATTGGATCGTACAGGAATACTTTAAGCATAAGCAGCAAGCGCCCAAAATAGAAGATATTGCCATCGAACTGAATGTTTCTGTTAGAAGCTTGCAGCGCCAATTACAGGCATTAAACACTTCATTTAAATTAATTTTAGATGCTGAGCGTATGAAACGCTGCGAGATATTGTTAAGCCAAAATGAAAGTCTGACTGCAATTGCCGACCAGTTGGGTTATTCGGATCAGTCTGCACTGGCAAGAGCATATAAAAATTTAACAGGGCAAACATTATTAACTCGAAAAAAGCAATTACAACTCATCCAGAAAAATGCAACGAAATAGAATTTTGGATGCTTTTTTGCTCAATTTATAAATCAATAATGGCCCAAAAATAGGAAGCTTTGATCATTGAGAAAAGTTTCAAAATATTGATAAATGTACTCCATGGGTTGTATGAATCATACAATCGAATATCGCCATAACGTTAGACCTGTTCAATGAACAAAAAATAGCGTTAAAATGCGGTGTTCTTGTATTTCTACAAACAACTCCTCAATTTTAAATAATTCAAGGAAAGCACAACCCTATGTCACGTCTTGCCACCCGTTTTGAAAAGCTGCAGTCCCAACAACGTAAAGCGCTTGTATCTTATGTCATGGCGGGTGATCCACAGCCACAAGTAACGGTGCCGTTACTTCATAAAATGGTTGCGGCAGGAGTAGACGTCATTGAGCTTGGTTTACCATTTTCAGACCCGATGGCTGATGGTCCTGTAATTGCACTTGCTGCTGAACGCGCGCTTGCGGCTGGGACGAACACCTTAGATGCGCTAAACATGGTAAAAGAGTTTCGTGAGCAGGATCAGGAAACACCTGTAGTTTTAATGGGTTATCTTAATCCTGTTGAAGTAATTGGTTACGAGAAGTTTGTTTCTTATGCGAAACAATGTGGTGTAGATGGCTTATTACTTGTGGACTTACCACCGGAAGAGTCAAAAGAATTTGGTGCAATCTTGAAACAACATGATATGGACCAGATTTTCTTACTTGCACCAACTTCAACTGATCAACGTATTCAACACGTAGCGAATCAGGCAAGCGGGTTTATCTACTATGTTTCACTCAAAGGTGTAACAGGTGCAGCGACTTTGGATACTTCTGAAGCGGCTGCACGTATTGAAAAAATCAAAGGTATGACTAACGTTCCAGTTGGCGTTGGTTTCGGAATTAGTGATGCTGCTTCAGCGAAAGCGATGGGTAGTGTTGCAGATGCCGTGATTGTAGGTAGTGCTTTCGTTAAATCTTTTGCAACGTTGGCAGCTGATGAAGCTGTTGAACAGACGGTGAATAAAGTCAAGGAGCTTCGAGCAGCGCTCGATGAGTTAGTATGAATCAAGAAGTGAAATCAGGGAAAGTTCTTAGCCCTTCGACGCCATGGACACAGCGTCCAGTTCCAGGTATTGAAGTTGCAGATGAGCAACAGACTCTCAAAGCAACATTTACTGAGCCAACTATTGAGTGCCCTGAATGTCATGCTTTAGTGACACGTACAGCAATATCTTTTAATGCGTATGTATGTCCACAGTGTGACGAACACTTACGAATGAAAGCTCGCGATCGCTTAAACTGGTTCTTCGACAATGTTGTGGCTGAATTAGGTCAAGAGTTTAGCGCGAAAGACCCATTAAAGTTTGTTGATAGCAAACCGTATCCAGACCGTATGCGTGAAGCGCAAACTAAAACTGGTGAAACGGAAGCTTTAATTGCCATGCAAGGTAACTTAAATGGCGTAGATATGATTGCATGTGCTTTTGAGTTTGACTTTATGGGCGGCTCAATGGGTACTGTAGTAGGTGACCGTTTTGTTAAGGCAGCTGAACTTGCAATTGAAAAACGTCAGCCATTAATCTGCTTTGCAGCTTCTGGTGGTGCACGTATGCAAGAAGGTATGTTGTCACTTATGCAAATGGCGCGTACTTCTGCTGCAATTCAAAAATTAAAAGATGCAGGCTTACCTTATATCGTGGTGTTAACACATCCGGTATATGGCGGTGTAACAGCTTCTTTAGCAATGTTGGGTGATATCCATATTGCAGAACCTAAAGCAATGATTGGCTTTGCCGGTAAGCGTGTGATTGAACAAACTGTACGTGAAACACTAGAAGAACCGTTCCAACGTGCAGAATATCTGCTTGATCATGGTGTGGTCGATCAGATTGTTCATCGTCATGCTTTACGTGATACTGTATCTCGTCTTGTATCAAAATTGATGAACTTACCTTGAAACAACAAGCTCCACTTTCAACAGACTCTTTAGATACATGGCTCAATTATTGGAGCCATGTTCACGTTACAGGGATCGATCTTGGTCTGGAACGTGTTATTCCCGTAGCAGAAAAATTAGGCGTGACTAAACCCAACACCAAAGTTTTTACTGTTGCTGGAACAAACGGGAAAGGTTCAACCACAACAACGCTTGCGTCTATATTAAAAGCACAAGGGTACAAAGTTGGGTTGTATCAATCACCGCATATCTATCGTTTTAACGAGCGAGTCAAATTAGGTGGAGTTGAAGTTGATGACCAAAGCCTGATTGATGCTTTTGTACAAGTTGATCAGGCTCGTCGCGAGTGTGATTTAAGCCTATCTTTTTTTGAAGCAACCACTTTGGCTGCTTTTGTTATTTTTAAACAGCAACAATGCGATGTATGGGTTCTTGAAGTCGGTTTAGGTGGGCGTCTTGATGTTGTCAACGTGATTGACCCTGATATCGCCGTGATTACCAATATTGGCCTCGACCATACAGATTGGTTAGGCGATACCATCGAAAAAATTGCTTTTGAAAAAGCAGGTATTATCCGACCTCATATTCCTGTTATTTTTGCAGGTGAGCAATCTTTGCCTCAAGCGATTCAAGATAAGGCAAATAGCTCACAAGCCACGCTATACGCGATTAATAGAGATTATTTTTATAAACTCGCCGATGATGGAAAACATTGGTATTTTGCAAGTGAAGGAACCACTTTAAGGTTGCCGCTTGGTACACTTGCAATCGAGAATATTGCAGGAGCAGTTGCGGCCGTATTAAATAGCGGACTTGAAATCTCGCAACTAGCGCTAGAGGAGGGCATTACAAATGCCCGCTTGGCTGGACGCTTCGAAGTGCGCCAAGTTAATGGAAAAACCATCATTTTTGATGCCGGACATAATCCTCATGGTGTTGAATTTTTGTTAAAGCAATTGCGAAATTTCTTAGAATACAATAAACAGTACACAGAAGTTGTCGCAGTATTTTCAATGCTGGCAGATAAAGATATAAAATCAGTAGTCGATTTGTTGAAACCTACTGTTTTACATTGGAAAATTGCTGAGTTGAATGTGCCGCGTGCTGCACCGATTCAGCAATTGAATGACGCCCTGCAAGGCCAGACAATACAACAATTTGGCAATATCAAAGAGGCTTTTAAATCAGCGCTTGAGCAAACAAATAACAATCAGCTGATTTTAGCCTGTGGTTCGTTTCATACTTTAGAAGCGATTTGGGAGTATTTGGAAGAATGTCAATGAATAACAAACAACGCTGGATGGGTGGCGTTGTTTTATTAGGTGGTGGTGTTTTATTGGCAGCATTACTTCTAAAAGGAAATGAAGAAATAAAACAGGTAGATGTTCAACCCCAAACTTCAACATCACCGAAATTACAAGCTAAACCAAAGCAATCAGCACAAGAAGGGCAGATGGTACAGCTACAGCCACTTGCAGTTGATGTTGAAACAGAAAAACGTCTTCTTGAAGAACAGCGCCGTTCTCGTGAAAAAGCTGTAGCAGAACAAGAGGCTCGTGCTGCCGAATTCTTGGCTATGCAACAACAGGCAGAAGCGGATGCAGCTCGTAAAGCTGCTGCTGAATATGCCGCGATTAATGCTCGCCGAGCTGCTGCACAAGAAAGTTCCGATAATATTCCTCCTGAAGTCGCGGGTAGTGAGAATAAGGCAAAAGGACAGCAAACTGATACAAAAAAGTCAGTAGATCCGGCTAAAGCGGATGCAGATAAAAAAGCTGCTGAAGCGAAACGCTTAGCTGAGGCGGATAAGAAAGCGGCTGAGGCAAAACGTCAGGCAGAAGCGGATAAGAAGGCAGCAGAGGCGAAGCGCCAAGCAGAAGCGGACAAAAAGGCTGCAGAAGCGAAACGTCAAGCAGAAGCAGATAAGAAAGCAGCTGAAGCGAAACGTAAGGCAGAGGCCGAGAAAAAAGCTGAAGCAGAGAAAGCACGTGAGTTGCTTGAAAATGGTGATAAAAAATGGATGGTACAAGTTGCATTGGCTGCTAACCAAGCAAATGCAGATGCTGTAGTCTCTAAATTACGTGCAAAAGGCTATAAGGTTACGACGAGCCCAACCAGTAAAGGTATCCGTATTATGGTTGGTCCTGCAAAAGATAGAGATACGGCAGATACTACACGTAAGAAAATTACTTCTGACGCCAGTTTAAATATGAAGTCAGCTTGGGTGATTGACTGGGTGCCTTTAGATCAGCGTAAGTCAGATTAAATTTTATTCTGAAATCTAATTAAGATGGATTCGACAGTTGCTGTTGAATCCATTTTACATTTTCAGGGGTAAATAAACGGTCAATATTCTTCCAAATAATATGATAACCATAACCCCCTTGTTTCATTTCTTTCACTGCATCATCAATTGCCCAGTTTTCAAAAATAATTCGATACATGGCGACGCTGGCTCCTGTACGGTCTGAACCATGATAGCAATGTAGTAAAACACGTTGATTATTTTGCTTGGCAAGCTGGATTTGCTGCATAACTTCTAATAAATCTTGTCGATCAATTGCCCATGTATTAATCGGAATATGGACAAGATTAAAGTCTTCATTTTTAAAGACTAAATCATCTGATGCTTTGGCTCTTAAGTTAATAATAGTCCCAATTTGATGGTGTTTTAATTCGGGAATCATGGCTGCATCGGGCTGTTCACTCCGGAAAACATCATTGCTAATTTGATAAAAATTATGAGTTTGAGAAACTAAGGTTCCCCAATCGTGAGGTCTGTGCTCATGGGCAATACTTTCGTGTTGCATACACCCTTGAAGGCTTAAACAGACCGCAAATGCAATAAGTGAAAAATTTTTCATGTTTGGTACCGCTGAAGCTCATGGGGGTCATGTGCACAAATGATCTCAATCGTTGGCTCATGTTGAGCCAGATGCTGTAATTTTTTTAGGTTAATAAGACGCTTTTTATTGTCTTCTGCAAATGTTTTTTCTAGAAGGCTAAGAGATCTTAATTTATTTGCTGGATTTAGCTCTAGGTGTGAGTAGTAAGCATCTCCACAAAATAATAACCATTGATTTTGTTGTTTTATCGCAATACCACAATGTCCGGCAGAATGGCCCAATAATGGCACCATTAAAATTTCATCTTGAAATAGGGGGAAACCTTTTACTTTTTCAAGGTTAAACCATTTTTCACCTTGTTGATACTCAACAAAGTTCCAGTACCGATGTTGTTTATATTGATTAGTTCTATAACGAAGCTTGCCTTTAAAATTAGGCAGTTGCGCAGCATTGTATTCAGTGGCTAGCACATGGACAGTGGCGTGGGGGAAGTCTGAAATTCCGCCTGCATGGTCAAAGTCGAGGTGAGACACAAAAATGTGCTGTACATCTTTAGGATGGAAACCCAGTTTCTGAATTTGTTGGATAGCACTGAACTCAAGATTCGGTTCAATTTTCCCCAACCGTTTGACTAAAGAGCCAAGGCGCTGTTGCATGTGTAGATAATCTTGTAGGCCAAATCCGGTATCAATCAGTACAAGGCCTCGATCAGTTTCTACCAAAAGACAATGACAAACAATTTCAGCTTTCCAGCCTTTCTGCCCAAATAAAGGTGCACATACAGGGCACATACTGCCGCATTTTAAATGATGAATTTTATGGATCATGATTTTTGTTTTTTGCACAAACTCTTGGGAAGTTATAACTGATCTCAACAGTAAAAACCATGTGTATTCATTAATGTAAAAAAAGCCATCGGGTGAGATGGCTTTTGAGATGGAAATATTTGCTCACTTACGTGAACTGGCTGATTTAGAATTTTTTTAATATTTGCCTACGCACTTTGCTTGTCTTGCAGGGAACTTTTCAGACGCTTGCCTACGCGCTTTGCTTGTCTTGTAGTCAACTTTTCAGATGCTTGCCTACGCACTGCGTTTGTCTTGCGCTTCGATTAAAGCCTTGTTAAAGGCTTTAATCTTGCTCAGGCTGTGGTGTGAGGCGTAAATAAGGTTTCACCGCAGTATAACCTTTAGGGAAGCGTTGTTTAATTTCCTCTTCATCTTTTAAAGAAGGGACAATGACCACATCTTCACCTTGTTGCCAGTTCGCTGGTGTAGCCACTTTATGCTTATCGGTTAATTGTAATGAGTCAACAACACGTAAGACTTCATTAAAATTACGACCAGTCGAAGCAGGGTAGGTGATGATTAGACGAACTTTTTTATTTGGGTCAATAATCACTAAAGAACGAACAGTAAGGGTTTCACTGGCATTCGGATGAATAAAACCGTATAGCTCAGATACTTTGCGGTCTTTGTCAGCAATAATTGGAAAATTGACTGTTGTATTTTGAGTTTCATTAATGTCATTAATCCAGCCTTTGTGCGACTCTACATCATCTACAGATAAGGCAATTGCTTTAACATTACGTTTTTCAAATTCATCTTTTAGTTTTGCTGTATAACCCAATTCAGTTGTACATACTGGCGTATAGTCGGCCGGGTGTGAAAATAAAATGCCCCAACTATCACCTAGAAAATCATAAAAATTAATAGTGCCTTCGCTTGATTCTTGTTGAAAATCAGGGGCTGTGTCGCCTAATCGTAATGTCATGATAAATCCTCAATTGCTTAAAATTTGTTATATGTTGAAATGACTATGCCGCAATTTATTTATTATTAAAATTATTGTTTTTATATTTTATTATGAACTTTTTATATAAGTGTAAATATATATGACCAAAACATATGAATTTATGGGCTGAATCAATGTAACTTTAAGATAAATTTGCTAAATTAGATTTCTCGGAAGTTGTGCTCAATAGATGAGCATTAATGTCGAGTTTTTAGGTGTCAGATGCTTTAAAGGGGCTTAGAAAATGGGTAAAACCATTTGTCTAATGATCAGATTTTTTTTATGGGTTTTGTGCAAACCCCTTGTACTTCAAATTTCTGACACCATAATAAACGACTGAGAAAAAATTTATTCATTTGACCAAGCAAGATTTAGAGAGTTTATCCATGTTGGCAAGTCTGATCGGAGGTATCTTCGGTACAAAAAATGAGCGTGAACTCAAACGCATGCGCAAAATTGTTGAGCAAATCAATGCGCTCGAGCCGACGATATCAGCTTTAAGCGATGCAGACTTATCTGCAAAAACTCCAGAATTCAAACAACGTTATAACAATGGCGAAAGTTTAGATAAGTTACTCCCTGAGGCGTTTGCAGTTTGTCGTGAGGCAGCAAAACGTGTAATGGGCATGCGCCACTACGATGTCCAGTTAATTGGTGGTATTACCTTACATGAAGGCAAAATTGCCGAAATGCGTACCGGTGAAGGTAAAACCCTTATGGGTACTTTAGCGTGTTACTTAAATGCATTAAGTGGTGAAGGCGTTCATGTCATTACTGTAAACGATTACTTGGCACAACGTGATGCTGAGTTAAACCGCCCTTTATTTGAATTTTTAGGTCTAAGCATTGGTACAATTTATTCAATGCAAGAACCAGCAGAAAAAGCAGCTGCCTATCTTGCTGATATTACCTATGGTACTAATAACGAATTTGGTTTTGACTACTTGCGTGACAACATGGTGTTTTCTTTAGCAGAAAAGAAACAACGTGGTTTGCACTATGCCATTATCGATGAAGTCGACTCAATCTTGATTGATGAGGCGCGTACGCCATTAATTATTTCTGGTCAAAGTGAAGATTCTTCACACCTCTATACTGCCATCAATACGATTCCACCAAAATTACGCCCGCAAAAAGAAGAAAAAGTTGCCGATGGCGGACATTTCTGGATTGATGAAAAGCAGCGTTCAGTTGAAATGACTGAAATTGGTTATGAAACTGTAGAACAAGAACTTATTGAAATGGGTTTGTTAGCGGAAGGCGAAAGCTTATATTCAGCTACAAATCTAAACCTCGTTCACCATGTTTCTGCGGCTATTCGTGCGCACTTCCTATTCCAACGCGACGTTCACTATATTATTCATGACGGTGAAGTCATTATTGTTGATGAGCATACTGGCCGTACCATGCCGGGCCGTCGTTGGTCAGAAGGCTTACACCAAGCAGTTGAAGCGAAAGAAGGTTTAGCTATTCAACCTGAAAACCAGACTTTAGCAACAACTACTTTCCAGAACTATTTCCGTCTTTATAAAAAGCTTTCAGGTATGACAGGTACTGCCGATACTGAAGCTGCGGAAATGAAAGAAATTTATGGTCTGGACGTCGTTATTATTCCGACACACCGACCTATGATTCGTAATGACCAGAACGATTTAATCTATTTAAACCGTAATGGTAAATATAACGCGATTATTCAAGAAATTATGAATATTCGTCAGCAGGGTGTTGCACCGATTCTTATTGGTACGGCAACGATTGAAGCCAGTGAAATTCTATCGTCTAAATTGAAGCAAGCTGGTATTCATCATGAAGTTTTGAACGCAAAACAACATGAGCGTGAAGCAGACATTATTGCTCAGGCAGGTAGCCCGAATGCAGTAACAATCGCAACAAACATGGCCGGTCGTGGTACAGATATTATCCTTGGGGGTAACTGGAAAGCGAAACTTGCCAAACTTGAAAATCCTACCCCTGAAGATGAAGCGCGTCTAAAAGCGCAATGGGAACAGGACCATGAAGATGTATTGCAAGCAGGTGGCTTGCACATTATTGGTTCTGAACGCCATGAATCACGCCGTATTGACAACCAGTTACGTGGTCGTGCGGGCCGTCAGGGTGACCCTGGTGTTTCTCGTTTCTATTTATCTCTTGAAGATGACCTCATGCGTATTTTCGCAGGTGACCGTGTTGTTGCCATGATGCGTGCAATGGGGCTTAAAGAAGATGAAGCGATTGAACACAAAATGGTAAGCCGTTCTATCGAAAATGCGCAGCGTAAAGTTGAAGCACGTAACTTCGATATTCGTAAAAACTTACTTAAATATGATGATGTGAATAATGAACAACGTAAGATCATTTATTCACAACGCGACGAAATCTTAGCTGAAAATACTTTACAAGAATACGTTGAAGAAATGCATCGTGAAGTAATGCAGGCGATGATTGCTAACTTTATTCCACCAGAGTCAATCCATGACCAATGGGATGTGGAAGGTTTAGAAAATGCTTTACGTATTGATTTAGGTATTGAGCTACCAGTTCAAGAATGGTTAGAACAAGATCGACGTCTTGATGAAGAAGGTTTGGTTGAACGCATCAGTGATGAAGTGATTGCGCGTTATCGTCAGCGCCGTGCACAAATGGGTGATGAATCGGCAGCAATGCTTGAGCGTCATTTCGTTTTAAATTCTCTTGATCGCCATTGGAAAGATCATTTGGCTGCAATGGATTATTTACGTCAAGGTATCCACTTACGTGGCTATGCGCAAAAAAATCCTGAGCAGGAATATAAGAAAGAAGCATTTAACTTGTTCGTGAACATGCTGGGTGTAATTAAAACTGATGTTGTAACTGATCTGTCTCGCGTACATATCCCAACACCAGAAGAGCTTGCAGAAATGGAAGCTCAACAGCAGCAACAAGCAGAAGCAATGAAGCTTTCTTTTGAACATGATGATGTGGATGGATTAACAGGTGAAGTGACCGCTTCTCAAGAAGCACTTAATGAGTCGGCTACTGAACAACAAACGTTCCCTGTACCTGAAAGTCGTAATGCTCCATGTCCATGTGGTTCTGGTTTGAAATATAAACAGTGTCACGGCAAAATTTAATTTGTGTTAAAAAAAGCAGAACGTTTGTTCTGCTTTTTTTTCGTTTGTAGTAAGCCTGTGAATAATGTTTGCAGTTTTAAGCATTAAATGCTATTTACTTCTCATCCAGAGTGTATGTTGGAAAGACAATGAAAAAAGTATTACAACCTTTATTTTTAACTGTTCTTGCTGTGCCAAGTTTTGTTTTCGCAGCAGAAACAGCTTCAGCCCCTCAAACCACAACGGTTGATAAAGTACTTGCGGCAAAAGGCCCAACTTCGGCTCAGGCTGTAGTGAAACAAGAAAATACGACGGTGATTAGCCCTCGTACAGGTATTCGTTACACATTGGGTAACACGGGTAATCGCCCAATCATTTTACAAACTGCTGCGATCGCTCCAGCAAACTCTGCAAATATTAACCGTATTGTTGCAAGTAACCCAGCTCTATCTCCAAAGAGCCAAGAAAAAGCAAAAGTTGCATTAATTGGTGAAGCGGCTGTTGCTGGTGCGGCAGCAGTTGCAGCGAATAATGTAACTACCCCGGCTGTACCAAACAGTGTTACACCTGCAAATCCTGCATCATTGAATTAAGTTTTATATAAAAAAGCCGGTCAATTTTGAACCGGCTTTTTTATATCAGGGTGTTTGAAAATATTTAAATCTGATTATTTACATCTACATTTTTTGTTTCGCGTATTAATAAAAACGCGATTAATGATAAAAGTGATGCTGCTGTAAGATAATAACCAACTGCATATAAACCATATGTTTCAGCAAGTTTAGTTGCAATAAGCGGTGCAAAAGAAGCACCAAAAATACCAGCCAAGTTAAACGTTAAAGCTGAACCGGTATAACGTACTGAGGTTGGGAAAATCTCTGAAAGGACAGTACCAATTGGGCCATAGGTCAAGCCCATAATTGATAAGCCAGTACACAAGAACAAAAACACAATGAGTGTATTTCCAGACTCTAACATACTAGAGAAAAACAGTCCGAAAATTGCAGCAGCAATACATACACCAATAGAAGTAGCTTTACGGCCAAATTTTTCTGCAAAAATGGCAGAAAGAGGGATAAATGCTGCAAAGCAAAGGGTTGCAAATAGTTGAAGTTCTAAGAACTCACCACGCGCATAGCCTAGTTTGGTTGTTCCCCAGTTAAGTGCGAATACTGTAGTTAAATAAAACACAACGAAAGTACAGATTGCTGCAATTGTACCGAGAATAAGTTTGCCCGTGTGTTTTGTCACCACTTCTTTAAATGGAATATTAACTTCTTTTTGCTTATCTAAAACCTTCTGGAAAGCGGGGGTCTCATGAAGTTTTAAACGAATGTATAAGCCAACAATAACCAAGACAGCACTTGCAATAAAAGGAATACGCCAGCCCCATTGCATGAATGCTTGCTCAGGAATAGCAGCACTTAGAAGTAAAAATGAACCAGTTGCTAAAATAAAACCGATAGGTGCGCCAAGCTGAGGGAACATGCCATACCATGCACGTTTGCCTTCAGGTGCATTTTCTGTAGCAAGTAAAACAGCACCACTCCATTCACCACCTAAGCCTAAGCCTTGTCCTAAACGGCATAAGGCGAGCAATAACGGTGCGACAATTCCAATCTGAGCATAGGTTGGTAATAAGCCAATACATACGGTTGAGATACCCATAGTGAGCAATGCTGCCACCAATGTTGCTTTACGACCTATACGATCTCCTAAATGCCCAAATAGTGCTGCACCGATAGGACGGGCAATAAAGGCGATCGCAAAAGTTGCAAGTGATTGTAAGACTGCGGCACTACCACTACTGGCAGGGAAAAATAGGTGTGGAAAAATGATAACGGCAGCAGTTGCATAGATATAAAAGTCGAAGAACTCAATGGTTGTACCGACTAAACTTGCAAACAAAACCCGTGTTTTCGAATTGGTGGCTACTACAGGAGCAGCAGTCGCAGAGGTTGACTCCATATAAGTCCTTATATCAGTTAAAATTTATTTTTAATTTACTATTCTCTTTAAAGGCATATTTTTCTTAAAAGAATAGCGTGAAAGAACATCATCCATGACTCTTTCAGGATCACTGAATATGAGTGAAAAATGGACTAAACAACGTACCAATAGATAGCAAGAAAGTGTGCACCTGCACCTAAAAGCACAAAAATATGCCATATCGCATGGGTATATCTTACCTTTTTTAACGCGTAAAACAATGCTCCAACGGTGTAAGCTAAACCTCCAGTAATCAATAACATCAAAGTATCTTTGCTTAAATAGGTTCGCATATCATCCATTACAAAAACGGCAAGCCAACCCATAAGAACATAAGCAAGTAGCGAAATTTTCTGAAAACGGTGAATAAAAACTAACTTGAAAAGTGTACCAATTGCAGCAATGCTCCAGAGCGCAATAAGTAAAATATGAGCTTTTTGTGTAGGTATAGCAATACTTAAGAACGGGGTATATGTTCCAGCAATTAAATAATAAATAGCCGTGTGATCGAGTTTTTTATACCAGTAACGTAAATTTTGTGTTTGTGCAAAATGATAGAGAGTCGAACTAGTAAACACGAGAATTAAGCTAAAAGCATATACCCATAAACCTATCCACTGGGCAGTGGAAAGATAAGATCCTTTTATAATTAAAAAGACAGAGGCAATTACTGCCATAACCACACCAGCGCCATGGCTGTAGGCATTAAAAAGTTCTTCTTTTGGGTCGTAGGTTTCTAACACCGATTTACTCATAAGTTTATTTTTTGATTAAAAATACAAATGTATAGAAATACAAAACAGTCGTAAAGTTATTTTATTTTTAATCCTATACCCTTTAAACTTTCACTTTATATGAGTCACCATTTTTTAGGTATATCAGTGTCGGTTTTCTCCTTTGAGCAAGAACAGCAATTCTTTCATGAAATCAAACAAATGCTTGATCAGCAGACTTTTGAGCGTTTGATTTTGAGCCAATATAAAGGAGAGTTGACACAGCTGGAAAAAATTACTTTCCGTGTTGTGGAGCTACATGGAAAAAAACAACTTTCCGCGCTATATCATCATACCACCCAAGACATGACTAAAAATTATTCATTCGAAGATGGATTAGAACAGATTGCAGTGCTGATTACGCAATGCAAACAAGCGAATTTATTTTCCACTCATCAAGAAATCCAGCTTAAAAAAAATAAGAAAAAAGCCATGCTTAATATGGGTAAAAAACACAGCGTGACTACCGCTCCAACTGTACAAGCACATGACCGTGAGAAACAGCGTTATGTACAGCAGGGTAGTGCATTTTTAAAAGAGCTGGGTATTACTGATGAAAAAGCTCAGGTCATTCCAAGCATGGCTCGTAAATGGAAGCAGATTAATAAATTTATCGAAATTTTTGCGAGCGCATATGAGCAGATTGATGCTGAGCAAAAAGAGTTAAATATTGTCGATTTTGGTTCAGGAAAAGGTTATTTAACTTTTGCCTTGTATGATTATTTACAAGAACAACAAAAGGTTCCGCTCATTACGGGTGTAGAGCTGCGCCGTAACTTAGTGGAGTTTTGCCAGAACGTTGCAGAAAAAGTACATTTTAATCATTTAGACTTTTTTGAAGGTGACGTTCGTAGTTATCAGCCGGAAAAGCTAGACGTGATGATTGCTTTACATGCATGTGATATTGCGACTGATTTTGCTATTCATACGGGAATTCGTTTAAATGCTTCAATGATTATGTGCGCGCCGTGCTGTCACAAAGAGTTGCGTCCACAACTCCATAGTCCTGAAGTTTTACAACCAATGCTACAGTTTGGTATTCATGCGGGACAACAAGCCGAGATGTTGACCGATACCTTACGTGCTTTACTTTTAAAAGCATATGGTTATGAAACTAAAGTTTTTGAGTTTGTATCGCTTGAACACACCAGCAAAAATAAAATGATTTTGGCGACTAAACGCAAAAACGTGACACAACCTGATGCCAAGATTATGGCTCAAATTCAAGCATTGAAAGAAATGTATGGAATTAAAAAACAGACTTTGGAATTGTTATTACAAGACCAGTTGCTGATCGAAAATATTGGCTGCAAATGCTAGGAAGGTGAGTGGATGTATAAAGTTATAGCGGGTAGTTGGACGCAGTTTGAAAAAGATGCAAAATACATCCGTGAACAAGTCTTTATTCAAGAGCAAGGCATTGAGCCCGAAGATGAATGGGATGATTTTGACGCCACTGCTGTGCACTTTATGGTGTATGACGAAGGGCAGCCTATCGCTACAGCACGTTTGTTGCCGCAGCATAGCGTAGGGCGTGTTGCTGTTTTAATGCCTTATCGAAAGCAAGGGATAGGTAAAATTCTAATGCAGCATATTATTGAATATGCGCGCCAACATAAATTGCCTTATTTAAAGCTTTCCGCGCAAACCTATGTAACGGCTTTTTACGAAGCTTTAGGTTTCAAAGTGCAGGGTGAAGTTTACCAAGACTGTGGTATTCCACATATTGATATGACTTTAGCGTTAAGTTGAGATTCCTTTTTAGAAATCTCAACTTTGAATTACTTCATCGCATTCCAGTTTTCGATGGCTTGTAAGCCTGTTTCCAGACCAACTTCATAACTGTAACGAAGCTTTTTCGGATTTGTCGTTAAACGCCCTGCCATATTTTTAAGAGGCGGTGGACATACCTCTAAAATTTGCTGTTCTGGGTTACTGCTACGAACAAATTCAACTGAAGCATTATAACGGGCACAGCGGTTACGCAAACTATTTGCAAAACCGTAATGGTGTTTAAAAGCATATTTCGCAAGGAATTGGTCGCTTCGGCTACTGGCTTTAAAATAATTCTTCGGACGAGTACGTAAAACTAATAGCTTTTTGACACCACTTTGCTGAGCCGCCCAGCGAACGGGTAGAGCATCTGCAACGCCGCCATCAAAGTAGGGTTCACCCATAATATCGACCGGATGACGGGTTAAAACCGGAATTGAGCTAGAAGCACGCAGTGCATTTAGCAAATTATCTTTACCAGCACGAAGATACTCAGCATGACCAGTTTTAGCATGCGTCAATACCATATAAAAATCTGGATTTTTGGCAAAAAGGCTCTGTTGATCGAGAGGATGTTCTTGCTCGCCAATTTCCCACATCCATTTTAAATCGAGTAAATCCCCACCTTTAAAGAAGCGCTTGTAATCGATAAATTCAGGACGTAGTGAATGATCAATATAGAAGGTTAACGTGCGGCCTTGTTGTCCTGCCAGGTAGTTAGCTACATTGGTCGAACCAGAAGATACGCCCACGTATAAATCAAAAGGGTTGAACTGCTGTTGTAGAAAAGCATCAAGTACACCACTGGTAAAGGCACCACGCATGCCTCCACCTTCTACAACCAGTGCATTGCGAGAAAAATCTGTCATTTGAAAAATATCTGATTACTGATGTGAATTTTGATGTTCTTGCATGTCCATTTCAGGCATATTGTCATGCTGAGTTTGCTGATCTGTTGATTTCTCAGCTTTTTGCTGCATTTCATGCTGTTGAGCTTTGCGTTGTGCTCCTGGCATATAGTCAGGCTCATTACTCATTGCTAAATAGAAAAAGCCAAGGAAGATCGCACTTAAAACACCGACGATTAGAACAAATTTCCAGCCTAAAATTGCTGATTCGGAAGAATTTTTATCGGACATAAGGATATCTCGAATGTGCTGTAGAAGCACAGAAATGAAGTCTATTTATAGCATATTTAGGTATAAGGCTGAAATCTTAAAGGTCATAAAGAAAAACCCATATAAATAAAATATATTTATATGGGTAAGGTTTATGCAATTTTTAAATATTCAAGAGCGCTAACTTATTGAATATTTTGCTTCTGCTCAGCTTTAGTTTTTAGTAACGTTGGGGGCGTGAAGCGCTCACCATATTTGGCAGCCAACTCTTCGGCACGTTTTTGTGCTTTATCAATCCCATATTGATTTAAGAATTGAATCGCTCCTCCCGTCCACGGGGCATAACCAATTCCAAAAATAGAACCGACATTGGCATCAATCACTGACTCTAATACCCCTTCTTCGTAACAACGTAGGGTATCTAAGGCTTGTACAAACAAAATACGGTCAATCATATCTTGCTCGGAGATATCATGATCTTTTTGCCAACGGTTTAAGCCTTCCCATAGGTGCTTTTTGCCATTTTCAGGATAATCATAAAAACCTGCGCCAGCAGCTTTACCTTTACGGTTTAATTCATGAATCATGGTATGAATCACTTCATCTACCGGTGTTTTCGGTAACTCTTTGCCTTCAGCTTGTAGTGCCTTACGCGTTTCACTTGCAACATGCTCGGTCAAAGTTAAAGACACTTCATCTTGAATCGCAAGTGGTCCTACCGGCATGCCAGCTTTCAGTGCTGCCATTTCAATACGCGCTGGATGGACGCCTTCTGCAAGTAATCGCATACCTTCTTGAATAAAAGTACCAAACACACGACTAGTAAAGAAGCCACGGCTATCATTGACAACGATTGGCGTTTTTCCAATTTGCTGTACAAAGTCGTAGGCTTTAGCAAGTGTCTCTGCGGAGGTATTTTTACCTTTAATAATCTCAACCAACTGCATTTTGTCGACAGGGCTAAAGAAATGCAGGCCAATAAATGCTTTATCATTCTTGCTTGCTTGCGCTAAACCTGTAATCGGTAGGGTGGATGTATTTGATGCCATTACACCATTAGGCGCTAAGTATTGTTCAGCTTCTTGAGTGACTTTCGCTTTGAGCTCTTGGTTTTCAAATACGGCTTCAATAATCAGGTCACAACCTTTTAAGTCTTCAGCAGAAGCTGTAGCCGTAATGAGCGATAAAATCTGATCACGTTTTTCTGCCGTCATGCGGCCTTGTGAAACACGTTTATCTAGCAATTTCTGAGAATAAGCTTTGCCTTTTTCAGCATTTTCAACAGATACATCTTTAAGGATAACAGGAATGCCTTTAATTGCAGTGGCGTAGGCAATACCGGCACCCATCATGCCCGCACCCAACACGCCCACTTTAGTGGCTTGCCATTTTGCAATATCGGCAGGACGGCTAGCACCCGACTTAATTGCATTTAGACCATGCCAGAAAGTGCCAATCATATTTTTAGAAATTTGGCCTGTTGCTAGTTGAGTAAAGTAGCGAGACTCGATGCGCAAGGCGGTATCGACATCAACTTGAGCACCTTCAACTGCGGCAGCCATAATCGCTTCAGGAGCAGGATAGCAGCCCTTGGTTTTGTCTTTTAACATGGCTGGCGCAATGGCAAGAACTTGTGCAACTGCCGGAGTTTTTGGATCGCCACCCGGAATTTTATAACCCTTCACATCAAAAGGCTGTTGAGATTTTGGATTGGCTTTGATCCAAGCAATCGCTTTATCTAAAAGTTCTTGTTCATTTTCAGCTGTGTCATGAATTAAGCCTAAAGATTTTGCTTTATCGACGCCGAACTGTTTGCCTTCCATTAAAAATGGGAACGCATTTTGAAGACCAAGCAGACGGACCATACGTACAATACCACCGCCGCCCGGTAGTAAACCTAAGGTAACTTCTGGTAGGCCAAATTTACTTTTCGGGTCATTGATTGCAATACGGTGATGGCAACTTAATGCGATTTCCCATCCTCCGCCCAGTGCCGTGCCATTCAATGCTGCAACCACGGGAATCCCTAGTGTCTCAATCGTTCTTAGATGACCTTTTAACTTCTCAACCATATTGAAAAAGTCAGTTGCATGCTCAGATTGAACTTGAATCAGTTCATCTAAATCACCACCAGCAAAGAAAGTTTTTTTTGCTGAGCGAAAAATAACACCTGAAAGTTCTGTTTCTGCTTTAAGTTTCTGGGTGACCTCATCAAGCGAGTCACGAAACTCGGCATTCATGGTATTTGCAGACTGACCAGTTGAATCAAGAGTCAAGATGACAATATTGTCGGCATTTTTTTCGTATTGAATTGCACTCATCTTTATATATCCCTAAATTTTTATACACGTTCAATAATGGTGGCAATACCCATACCACCGCCGACACAGAGCGTTGCTAAACCGCGTTTTTTATTTTGACGTTCAAGCTCATCAAGTAATGTACCCAAAATCATGGCACCGGTTGCCCCTAATGGGTGGCCTAAAGCAATCGCACCGCCATTTACGTTGACTTTTTCAGCAGGTACATTAAGTTCATTTATAAAACGCATCACGACAGCTGCAAATGCTTCGTTAACTTCAAATAGGTCAATATCATCAATTGTTAAACCAGCTTTTTCCAAAGCTTTGCGTGCGGCAGGGGCAGGGCCAGTTAACATGATGGTTGGGTCGGTACCGACTAGGGCAGTCGCCAAAACTTTAGCGCGTGGTTTTAAGTTTTGTTCTTTCACTGCTTTTTCTGAAGCCAGTAAAACGAGAGCTGCTCCATCGACAATACCTGATGAGTTACCGGCATGATGAACATGATTTACTTTTTGTGCTTCTGGATATTTTTGCAGGGCAACAGCATCAAAGCCCATTTGCCCCATCATTTCAAAACTTGGGTTGAGCTTTGCTAACCCTTCAAGTGTGGTATTGCCTTTAATAAATTCATCTTTTTCTAAAATCACAACACCTGCGTGATCTTTGAGTGGCACAACTGATTGATCGAAATAACCATTTGCTTGAGCTGCCGCTGCTTTTTGTTGTGACTTTACGGCAAAATTATCAACATCTTCTCGGCTATAGCCATCTAAGGTTGCAATGAGGTCAGCGCCGACACCTTGTGGAACAAAAGATGATTTAAGGTTGGTTTCCGGATCTAAGGCCCATGGTCCGCCATCAGAACCCATTGGGATACGTGACATTGATTCAACGCCACCAGCAACCACTAAATCTTCCCAACCAGAACGAACTTTCATGGCTGCCATGTTGACCGCTTCTAAACCTGAAGCACAAAAGCGGTTAATTTGCACACCTGCAACATCATCATTCCAGCCCGCTGCAATCGCTGCTGTTTTGGCAATATCACCGCCCTGATCACCAATTGGTGTTACGCAGCCCAGAACAATATCATCTACTTTAGATGTATCGAGTTGATGGCGTTGCTGTAATTCGTTTAATAGAGTGGTGAGTAATGTGATTGGTTTTACTTCGTAAAGAGAGCCGTCTTTTTTTCCTTTTCCGCGTGGTGTGCGAATGGCGTCAATAATATAAGCCTCGCTCATAACAGTTCCTTTTTTTATTACTTAAACTTTGTCGTGTTTTTGAGTGTACTGTTTTTAAGAGGGAGTGCAATGATGATAAGCGCACCAGTCAGGTGATGATTTTTGCCAATGGCGATACAAAAAAGCCCAAGTTGAACTTGGGCTAAATGTGAAACTAAAGAGATTTAAGAATTAATGGTAACCATGGAGCTGGCGATATAGACCGGGAGTAACACCAGTCCACTTTTTAAATGCACGGTGGAATGTACTGGTTTCACTAAAACCAACTTGCTGAGCAACATCTTCAAGTGTTAATTCAGGATTGAGTAATAAATGAATCGCAGCATCTCGGCGTAAAGCGTCTTTCACGCCCTGATAGCTTTTACCTTCGGCAGCTAGGCGGCGGCGTAAAGTTTGTGGAGATAAATACAACATTGATGCAACGTCATTGAGCGTTGGCATTTCTTCACCAATTTGGCTTTTGAGTACTTCACGAATACGTGAAGTCAACGAATTGGTATTTTTGAATTTTACTAAAAGCTGAGCAGGGGCTGCTTTTAAGAATTCTTCTAATGTTTTTTCATCTTGACGAATTGGCAAATCAAGATAATCAGCCGCAAAGGTTATTTCGGTACGCGGTGCGTCAAATTGCATAACCGGCGCAAAGAATAAAGCGTCATATTCATCTGCATGTGCAGGACGTGGATAGCTAAAATGAACACGTTCTAATGGTAAGCGACGTTCAATCAGCCATGATGCCAATCCATGCCAGATCATGAGCATACTTTCAGTAATGAAATGATCCGGATCTAATGTTTTTGGAATGAGAGGTACTAAACGTGCTTCGTGTTTGTCACGCTCCAGCGTTACTGACCATTCATCACCAAATAATTTGTAAAATTGAGATGAAAGTTCAAGGGCTTGGCCCAAGGTTTTTGCATGAATAATCAACTGACACATAATGGCAAAAGTGCCCAAACGACGCGGTTGTACATCGAAACCAACGTGTTCGTCTTGTGTGACCATCCATAACATTTTTATAAAACGGGTATATTGTTCTGGTGAGATTCGAGCTTTAGGTTGACGTAATAGTTCCGCTTCGATACCCACATGTGAAAGTAACGTCTCGACATCCATGCCAAGGCGCTTTACGCCTGTCAAAGCCGCATTCACGAAGTGGATGCTAATCGTATCGCGACTCATATTGAATCCTTCAGTCTCTTTGATGTTCACTTTAAATTGACCTAAATGACCGTCTAAAAAAATAAATTGGCGATTTACAACAGTGTAAAAGCACTTTTTACATGTTAAATTGCCGAAATGATCAAGGTAAATGGCTGAACATGACATTGTTTTAGAATATTTGCTTAACTAATATAAAAGAAAATTCGAATAATAGTGGTTAAAAAAACGATGACGACAGCATTAAATGGACTTAAAGTTCTCGATTTCTCGACGCTCTTACCTGGACCTTTCGCCACAATGTATTTAGCCGATATGGGGGCAGAAGTCATCCATATTGAATCTCCATCACGTCCAGACCTCATTCGGATTATGCCGCCCTATGCAAATGGGCAGGCGACTGCACATAGTTATCTAAATCGAAATAAGCAGTCGATTGTTCTCGACTTAAAAGATGCTGCAAGTATTGATCTGATTAAAGCCAAGATTTCTGAGTTTGATATTGTGATTGAGCAGTTTCGGCCAGATGTCATGCGCCGTTTAGGGCTGGACTATGCCACCCTTGCAGAAATTAACCCGCGTTTAATTTATTGTTCAATTACAGGTTATGGCCAAACTGGAAGTTATAAAGATCGGGCTGGGCACGACATTAATTATTTAGCTTTAGCTGGTATTGCTGGGTATAGTGGCCGACAAGATAGCGGTCCGCCACCGCTTGGTATTCAGGTTGCCGATATTGCTGGTGGTTCATTACATGCAGTCATTGCGATCTTGGCTGCTGTAGTTGAACGCAGCCGTAGCGGTATAGGTCAATATATTGATATTTCCATGACGGACTGTGTTGCAAGTCTAAATAGTATGGCAGCTTCAGCCACGCTTGCCGCACAAGTTGAACAGGCTCCCGAGCAGGGGATGCTCAATGGGGGGATTTTCTATGACTATTATATGACGCAAGATGGCCGTTATCTTTCTATCGGTAGCCTTGAACCACAATTTATGGCAGGTTTGTCTGCAGCACTAGATTTACCTGTGTTATTACAAAAAGGTGCGTCATTAGATGAGCAAGATCGACAGGAAGTTAAGCAAGCCATTCAAGAAAAAATTAAAGCCAAAACATTCAAAGAATGGCATGAAATTTTTGCAAATCTCGATGTTTGTGTAGAACCAGTTTTGAGTTTAAGTGAGGCTTTAAATTCACCGTTAGCACAACAACGTGGATGGATTGTGAATGTTCCTTTGCAAAATAATACGCCAGATACAGAACCGCAAATTGCATGCCCAATTAAGTTTTCACGTTCGCAAATGAGATATTCCTTTGTAGGTCAAAAACTTGGCGAAGGGCAGTGGTGAGGTTAAGGGGCTATTTCTTATACAGTATGTATTGAAATTATTATCTGAATAATCAATTGATTAACATTTTGAATAATTTCTTTACATAAAATTAGCGTAACCTTTATAAACAAAGACATAAAAGGTTCGTAAACATGAAAACGCATAAATCTTTGATGGTTTCCTGTTTATCCGTTTTATCAATTACTCTTTTTGTTCAGCATGCACAAGCTGCTGCTGCATTTGACCCAAATGGTTCTTGGATGTTGGGTGATTGGAACGGGCAACGTACAGCGTTGCAAGCACAAGGTTATGATTTTTCTTTTGGATATACCGGTGAATATGCCGGTATTTTAGATTCCAAACAAACATCTACACACGGTAGTGCTTATACAGGGCAACTTGCTTTAGGTTCTCATTTGGACCTAGGTAAAATTTTAGGGTGGCAAGATACAGAAGCTCAAATCACATTAACTTATCGTGATGGGCAATCGCTTTCTGAACATTCTCCAGCATTGGCTGGGCACCAAAGTTCTGTTCAAGAAGTGTGGGGCCGTGAACAAACTTGGCGTTTAACAGATTTATGGATCAAGAAAAAATTCCTTGATCAGAAGTTAGATGTTAAAGTGGGCCGTTTTGGTGAGGGTGAAGACTTTAATAGTTTTGACTGTGATTTCCAGAACTTGGCACTTTGTGGTTCACAAGTGGGTAACTGGGTAGGCGATCAGTGGTATAACTGGCCAGTTAGCCAATGGGCAATGCGTGTCAAATATAACTTGCAACCTGATTTATATACACAAGTGGGTGTATATGAATATAACCCTGAAAACTTGGAACGTGGCAAAGGCTTCAACCTAAGTACAGATGGTTCTCACGGTGCAATTATTCCAGCAGAAGTAGTTTGGTCACCTAAACTAGGTGTGCAAAGCATGCTTGGTGAATACCGTTTAGGTTATTACTATAGTACTGCCGATGCCAAAGAAATTGCAGATTCAACTAAAACATCTCATAAGCAAGGTGTTTGGGTAACTGCAAAACAGAAATTATTCCAGCCAGCTGATCAAGCTGACCGTGGTTTAACAGGGTTTGTGAACCTAACTTTCCACGACTCAGATACCAACAAAGTTGATAACATGCAAAATATAGGCTTAGTCTATAAAGGTTTGCTCAATCAACGTCCTCAAGATGAGTTGGCACTTGGTGTTGCTCGTATCCATATCAATGATGATTGGAACGATGTTCAAGCCAAAGAATACGACACCGAATATAATACCGAGCTTTACTATGGTATTCATGCCACTAACTGGCTAACTATTCGTCCAAATGTGCAATATGTTCGTCATGTTGGTGCATTAAAAAATGGTGATAACACTTGGGTAGGCGGTATTAAGTTCTCAACTGCATTCTAAGTAATTATTCCGAAAACGGATTGTCGAGGGTTAAATCATTGATTGAAGTATCCTGACCTTCCGTTTTTTTCTTTATGCCTGAATTTTGTTTTAGACGTATTGGTGATGTCATTTTTCTATAAGTTTTTTGGCACATCTTTCCGATAAAAATGATGATTGATAAGAGGTGGTTTATGAATCAACCTTCTTCAAGATCAGGTTTAACGACTTTTACCGTAATTATTATTGGGTTATTGGCGTTATTCCTGCTAATTGGAGGTATTTGGCTCGCTACACTAGGCGGTTCAATTTACTATATTGTAGCTGGAGTCTTACTTCTCATTGTTGCATGGCAACTCTACAAGCGCGCTTCTGCTGCTTTGTGGGTTTATGCCGCATTAATGCTAGGTACTATTATCTGGAGTGTCTGGGAAGTTGGAACAGACTTTTGGGCGCTTGCACCACGTTTAGATATTTTAGGTATTCTTGGTTTATGGTTATTGGTTCCGGCTGTAACTCGTGGAATCAACAACCTTGGATCAAGTAAAGTTGCCTTATCTTCAACTTTAGCAATTGCAATCGTGTTGATGGTTTATTCTATCTTCAATGATCCGCAAGAAATTAATGGTGAAATCAAGACACCTCAACCAGAAACTGCTCAAGCCGTTCCGGGCGTTGCAGAGAGCGACTGGCCTGCTTATGGTCGTACTCAAGCTGGTGAACGTTATTCTCCATTGAAACAGATTAATGACCAGAACGTAAAAGATCTGAAAGTTGCCTGGACATTCCGTACTGGTGATTTCAAAACAGATAATGACTCTGGCGAAACAACCAATCAGGTTACACCAATTAAAATTGGTAATAACATGTTTATCTGTACGGCTCACCAGCAGTTAATTGCGATTGACCCAGCTACAGGTAAAGAAAAATGGCGTTTTGATCCGAAGCTTAAAACGGATAAATCGTTCCAGCATTTAACTTGTCGTGGTGTAATGTATTACGATGCAAACAACACAACTGAATTTGCGACAAGCTTACAAACTAAAAAGTCGACTTCAACTCAATGTCCACGTAAAGTCTTTGTTCCAGTCAATGACGGACGTTTAGTTGCTGTAAATGCTGACACAGGTAAAGCATGTACTGACTTTGGTCAAAATGGCGAAGTGAATTTACAAGAATTCATGCCATATGCTTATCCAGGTGGTTATAACCCAACATCTCCAGGTGTTGTTACTGGTTCAACAGTGGTTATTGCCGGTTCGGTTACCGACAACTATTCAAATAAAGAGCCATCAGGTGTTATCCGTGGATATGATGTAAACACTGGTAAGCTTCTTTGGGTATTTGATACTGGTGCAGCAGATCCAAATGCAATGCCAGGTGAAGGTACAACCTTTGTTCATAACTCACCAAATGCTTGGGCACCTTTAGCATACGATGCCAAACTTGATATCGTTTATGTTCCAACAGGTGTAGGTACTCCAGATATCTGGGGTGGTGACCGTACCGAGTTGAAAGAACGTTATGCGAACTCTATGTTAGCGATTAACGCTTCAACAGGTAAATTGATTTGGAACTTCCAGACAACCCATCACGATTTATGGGATATGGACGTACCGTCACAACCATCTTTGGCAGATATTAAAGACAAATCTGGTAAAACTGTTCCAGCAATTTATGTCTTGACCAAAACAGGTAATGCCTTTGTTCTTGATCGTCGTAATGGTCAGCCAATTGTTCCTGTAACTGAGAAACCAGTTCCACAAACAGTTAAACGCGGACCACAGACTAAAGGTGAGCATTATTCAAAAACTCAGCCATTCTCTGATTTGAACTTGGCACCACAAGATAAATTAACTGATAAAGATATGTGGGGTGCCACTATGCTTGATCAGCTTATGTGTCGTGTGTCTTTCAAACGCCTCAATTACGATGGTATTTATACGCCACCATCTGAAAACGGTACTTTAGTTTTCCCTGGTAACTTGGGTGTGTTTGAATGGGGCGGTATGTCAGTTAACCCTGACCGTCAAGTTGCTGTAATGAACCCGATTGGCTTGCCATTCGTGAGTCGTTTAATTCCTGCTGATCCAAACCGTGCGCAAACTGCAAAAGGTGCGGGAACTGAGCAGGGTGTACAGCCAATGTATGGCGTACCTTATGGTGTTGAAATCAGCGCATTCTTATCTCCACTTGGTTTACCTTGTAAACAACCTGCTTGGGGATATGTTGCTGGCGTAGATTTGAAAACTCACGAAGTCGTTTGGAAAAAACGTATTGGTACAATTCGTGACAGTTTACCGAACTTATTCCAGTTACCAGCTGTAAAAATTGGTGTTCCTGGTTTAGGTGGTTCTATTTCTACCGCAGGTAATGTCATGTTTGTTGGTGCAACTCAAGATAACTACATCCGTGCGTTTAACGTAACGAATGGTGAGAAACTTTGGGAAGCGCGTTTACCAGCAGGTGGACAAGCAACACCAATGACTTATGAAATTAATGGTAAACAATATGTTGTAATTATGGCCGGTGGTCATGGTTCATTTGGTACAAAAATGGGCGACTATTTAGTGGCTTATGCATTACCAGATAACAAATAAAAGTTTGCTATCAAAAAAGCCTGGATTTATCTGGGCTTTTTTTATGTCAATTTAGATTAAAGCTTATCAATAAAACCGTTATTAAATATGCAAAAAAAGCATTTTATTGATGAATAAAAGCTCGCTATGCTATCCGCCTTAATAATGAATCTACTAGCCATACGCCATGTATTTATATACCGATTTCGATCAGCAGCTGATTAATCAACGAGTTGCTCAGTTCCGCGATCAGACAGAGCGCTATTTAGCGGGCAAACTTTCTGAAGATGAATACCGCCCATTACGTTTGCAAAATGGTTTATATGTGCAACGTTATGCACCAATGCTACGTATTGCTGTGCCGTATGGCTTAATGAGCTCAAAACAATTACGTAAAATTGCTGAAGTATCAACTCAATATGACCGTGGCTATGCACACGTATCTACGCGTCAAAATATTCAGCTAAACTGGCCTGCACTTGAAGATGTGCCAGAAATTTTAGCTGAACTCGCAACTGTACAAATGCATGCCATTCAAACCAGTGGTAACTGTATTCGTAACACGACTACTGACCAATATGCAGGTGTAGTTGCTGGTGAAATTGCTGATCCACGCCCAACATGTGAATTGATTCGTCAGTGGAGTACATTCCACCCGGAATTTGCATTCTTACCACGTAAATTTAAAATAGCCGTTTCTGCACTTGAAGAAAAAGACCGTGCAGCAACAGCATTCCACGATATTGGTGTGTATATCGTGCGTAATGAAGCAGGCGAGATGGGCTACAAAATCATGGTGGGTGGTGGTTTAGGCCGTACTCCGATTATTGGTAGTGTCATTCGTGAGTTTTTACCACGTGAAGATTTAATTGCTTATTTAGAGGCAGTTTTACGTGTTTATAACTTACATGGCCGTCGTGATAATAAATATAAAGCGCGTATCAAAATCTTAGTTAAAGCATTAACGCCTGAAGTATTTGCACAGAAAGTTGAAGCTGAATTTGAACACACACGTGAAACATTAAAAATTCAGCCAGAAATCTTGAAAAAATTAGACGAAGAGTTCACGCCGTTTGATTATCAAGATTTAGAAGATGAAGACTTTACAGCTTTATTTGCTGAGCATCCAAAATTCAAACAATGGTTCAATATCAATACGCATGCACATAAAGTAAAGGGCTATCGTATTGTTACGATTTCTTTAAAACGTGCAGGCATCGCACCGGGCGATATGACCACTGAAGAAATGAACTTCATTGCAGATCTCGCTGATAAATATACGTTTGGTGAACTTCGTACGACTCACGAACAAAACATTGCTTTAGCAGATGTACCTCAAAAAGATTTGTTCGATGTATGGCAAGCGCTTGAACAACACAACATGGCTCGTGCGCATATCGGCTTTATTACCGATATTATTAGCTGCCCAGGTGGTGATTTCTGTTCACTTGCAAATGCGAAATCAATTCCTATTGCTGAAGCGATTACACGCCGTTTTGAAGATTTAGATAAAGTTTATGATCTTGGTCATTTAGACTTAAATATTTCTGGCTGTATGAATGCTTGTGGTCACCACCACGTGGGTAACATCGGTATTTTAGGTGTAGATAAAAAAGGTGCTGAGTTCTATCAAATTACCTTAGGTGGTAATTCAGACCATGATGCTTCCATTGGTGACATCTTAGGACCATCATTTGCAGCAGAAGCCGTGCCTGATGTCATTGAAGAAGTATTAAATACGTATCTTGATTTACGTACCGAAGGTGAGCGTTTCGTTGATACATATCGCCGTGTAGGAATTCAACCATTTAAGGAGCGTGCATATGCTTAATACAGCTCTACCTGTGCTTTATAAAGATGGCACGATTGCAGATAATACTTATCAAATCATTGCTGAAGATGGTGTGATTCCTCAAGGTGACGTTGTTTTAACAACAGCTCAACTCGATCAATTAGCTAACATTCAAGGTAAAAAAGCTTTGTATGTGACCGTAAATGATTCACCTGAAGAGCACACATTTCCATTAAGTGAACTTGATGCAATCTTCATTGAGTTCGCAGGTTTCGGAGATGGGCGTGGTTATTCATTCGCTGCATTATTACGTCGCCAAGGTTTCCAAGGTGAACTACGTGCAACAGGTGATGTATTTAAGGATGTCTTAAATTATTTAAAACGTTCAGGTTTTGATAGTTTTGTCATTAAAGAAGGTAAAGATGTGCAAGAAGCTGCTGCTGGTTTGCAAGACTTTACCCATCCTTATCAAGCTTCAACAGCTGTGCCAAAAGCAAGTTATCAAACTGGTGCTTAAATAGCTTCTAAGTGAAAAGGCTGAACTCAGGTTCAGCTTTTTTTATAAATAATTTTTTAATAACTGAATTGAAGAATAAGAATGTTCGCTTTAATTTCAAAAATAAATCCTGGTGCTTTGTGGTTAATATTCGCTATTGTGACGGATGTACTTTCAACCTTTTATTCAGCTAAAGGCAATGGATTAGTTAATAAAACTGCTCAGGGAATTGCTCTAGTTTTGTATATTATCTCTTTTGCATGCGCTGCTATTGCTTTGAAATATATGCAAGCTGGAATTTTATATGTGTTGTGGTCTGGGGTGGGGGTATTGGCGACCGCTTTTCTCGCAAAGATTTTTCTTGGGCAAAACATTGATGTCGCAGGATGGATTGGGATTGGTTTTATTACAGTCGGCTTAATGATTATTGCGCAATACTCTAATATCGATGTTTAAAGCCCTTATAGAAACACTGAGATCTCTATAAGGGCTAAAGAATTAAGTATCTAACTGGCAGTTAACCATCCATTTGACACCAAATTGATCAGTAAAAGCACCGTATAAAGCGCCCCAGAACGTTTTTTCTAGTGGCATTTCAATTTTGCCATTTACAGATAAGGCATCAAAAAGTTGCTTTGCCTTTTCTTGCTCATCTTTTTCAAGGTTAATTGCAATGTAATGATTATTGCCCTGAGTAAATACACTATTTGGTGTACAGAATTGATCAATGACATCTGATGCCATGAGTACAGTGTATTCGTTAATCGGCAGGGAAACATGAAGCACTAAATTTTTTTGAGCTTCCGATAACGTGACACCGTCATGAGGCGGCATATCGCTATAGCGGCTCAGCATGGCAAATTCACCGCCGAATACTGATTTATAAAAATTAAAAGCTTGCTCTGCCTGGCCTTGAAAATTGAGATAGTGATTGAGTTGCATTGTTATTGTCCATTGTTGTTTTCATTTAGAAGAATAAGTTAAAACGGAAAAGAGATTTTGTGGGTCATTTTTTGTAGTTTTTTCATAAAAAATCCCACCGAAGTGGGATTTTAAAAAAGGTTTTAATTAAAGAATTTCGATGGCAACAGCTGTTGCTTCCCCACCGCCGATGCAAAGAGCAGCGACACCCTTTTTACCACCAGTACGTTTAAGCGCATGAATAAGCGTAAGAATAATACGAGAGCCTGTCGATCCTACAGGATGACCAAGTGCACATGCTCCACCATGAATATTGACTTTTTCTGGATCAAGTTTGAAATCATCAATTGGACACATCGTTACCATAGCAAAAGCTTCATTAATTTCCCAAAGGTCAACGTCCTGAGCATTCCAACCTGCTTTTTTAAGTACTTTTTCAATAGCGCCAACAGGAGCAATTGTAAATTCTGAAGGATGTTGAGAATTTGACGCAGTGGCTATGATTTTTGCAAGTGGTTGTAAGCCGCGCTGTGCTGCAACTTCACTCGATGTTAAAACTAGTGCAGAAGCACCATCAGAAATTGAACTCGCGTTTGCAGCAGTAATTGTACCGTCTTTTGCAAAAGCTGGTTTAAGGGATGGGATTTTATCAATCTTGGCATTTAAGGGTTGTTCATCCTGATCGACAATGACATCACCTTTACGGGTAGAAACAGTAACAGGTACAATTTCATCTTTGAAGTAGCCTTCAGTAATCGCAGTTTGAGCACGTTTTAAAGAACGAATTGCAAAGTCATCCATTTGCTCACGGGTATAACCGCGTGTATTTGCCATATCTTGAGCAAATGAACCCATTAAACGACCAGTTTCAGCATCTTCTAAACCATCAAAGAACATATGGTCTTTAATTTCACCGTGGCCCATACGGTATCCCGCACGTGCTTTGGGTAAGACATAAGGCGCATTGGTCATCGACTCCATACCACCGGCAACTACAATTTCAGCACTTCCTGCTTTAATCATATCAGCCGCTTGCATTACCGCCTTCATACCTGAACCACAAAGCTTATTAATTGTCACAGCTCCTGTTGAATCAGGTAAACCTGCTTTACGCATGGCTTGACGAGCAGGGCCTTGCTTTAAACCCGCTGGTAGTACGCAACCCATAATGACTTCTTCGACATCTGTAGGCTGTAAACCTGCTCGTGCGATTGCTTCTTTAATTGTTACCGCTCCTAATTCAGGAGCAGTTAGTCCTGATAGTGATCCTTGAAAACCACCCATAGCAGTACGAGCACCATTAACAATTACGATGTCAGTCATTGTTGTAATCTCCGATTGTTCTTAATCTCAAAATAAGAAATGTTTAAAACCTAAGCAGTATATTGCAAAATGAAGAACGGGTTAGCTTCTGCATTAGACTGTAGAGTTCTAACAATTTTTAAGCTCTTCTAAGCGCACATGGCCCATTTTGCTAAGAATTAATTTAAAGTTTTTAAGCTGGTCATAAGAACAATAGATAAAACTGCCATTCGACTCGATGGGTAGTCCAGAACTACCTTGAAAAATAATACTATTTTGTTTTTTTCCAAAACGTTGTAATTTCATAGAACCGTAGTGATGGTTAAGATCTATAGAGGTCAATAATTCTTCATTTAAATCATGCTGTAGATTACGGTTATTATCTACAAAGCTGATTACGCGGTTATCCCAATTCGTATTGCAGACCAATTGATCAGAACTTGGACAAAGAACAACATTCTTATGCCTAATAATTGCGTCATATTTGGCTTTTTGTATATGAATTGTGAGTATGCGCGGCGTATTTTTTAGTTCTACAGATGCCATAAATTGATGGTATAAAGGAATGGCTATAACTGACATAATCACAAGAATTACGAGTGTTATAGTGAGCTCAACTATAGTAAAACCAGGAGATTTAAACATTAAAAAACCTTAATATATGTATAAATAGAGCAATTTTATGTTTTCTGACAATGATTTATATTATTTTTTATCATGAGGAAACACAAAATTAAATAAGGGTTATCAGTCGGCTAGAATACTGGTAAAATCACGGCAAGCGAAACAAAGAAGTTGTTCATATTTGCTAGTTGGGTAAAAAATTACCGAATTACAACGGAAATTGTAAGTAATTTTGTCAATAATTTACTTGATTAAAATTATCAAGCACTTGGAAAGTCTATCAAGTGTTTGTATGATTCAAATGTGAATAGCTTAAAAATAATACTGGGGTAAAAAAATATCTCAGGGGCCAATAAATTTAGGCTGAGCTTGAACAACAATTGTTATCTCTGGAGGATATCCATGAAATTGAGTCGTATTGCACTTGCTACTATGCTTGTTGCTGCTCCATTAGCTGCTGCTAATGCTGGCGTAACAGTTACTCCATTACTGCTTGGTTACACTTTCCAAGACAGCCAACACAACAATGGTGGTGACAAAGGTAGTCTAACAAATAGCCCAGAACTTCAAGACGATTTATTCGTTGGTGCAGCTCTTGGTATCGAGTTAACACCATGGTTAGGTTTTGAAGCTGAATATAACCAAGTTAAAGGTGATGTAGACCCAAATTATGGTGAATACAAACAAAAACAAATCAATGGTAACTTCTATGTTACTTCTGATTTAATTACTAAAAACTATGACAGCAAAATCAAACCTTATGTATTGTTAGGTGCGGGTCATTATAAATATGATTTTGATGATGCTCGTTTAGCTTACCATGATGGTGAAGAAGGTACTTTAGGTAATGCGGGTATTGGTGCTTTCTGGCGCTTAAATGACGCTTTATCTCTTCGTACAGAAGCGCGTGGTACTTATAACTTTGATGAACAATTCTGGAACTATACAGCTCTTGCTGGCTTAAACGTAGTTCTTGGTGGTCACTTGAAGCCTGCTGCTCCTGTAGTAGAAGTTGCTCCAGTTGAACCAACTCCAGTTGCTCCACAACCACAAGAGTTAACTGAAGACCTTAACATGGAACTTCGTGTGTTCTTTGATACTAACAAATCAAACATCAAAGACCAATACAAGCCAGAAATTGCTAAAGTTGCTGAAAAATTATCTGAATACCCTAACGCTACTGCACGTATCGAAGGTCACACAGATAACACTGGTCCACGTAAGTTGAACGAACGTTTATCTTTAGCTCGTGCTAACTCTGTTAAATCAGCTCTTGTAAACGAATACAACGTTGATGCTTCTCGTTTGTCTACTCAAGGTTTCGCTTGGGATCAACCGATTGCTGACAACAAAACTAAAGAAGGTCGTGCTATGAACCGTCGTGTATTCGCGACAATCACTGGTAGCCGTACTGTAGTAGTTCAACCTGGTCAAGAAGCGGCAGCTCCTGCAGCAGCTCAATAATTTGAGTTCTTGAACAAAAAAGCGACTCGCTAGAGTCGCTTTTTTTATGGCGATTTTTAAAATATTTGGTCATTTGTAAATCTCCTGATTCATAATCTCTTCCAATCATTACTTAAAATAGTTACCAAACCCCTTTCTTCAATTGCTGTTTAGTATCTTGTCTATTTCTACGATGTTGAGCACGAGGTTTTTCTGTTTCGTGCATACCACCTTTGTGAAGTAGAGGGGATAGAGCTACTTGATTACGGACCTTAATTTTCGGCATTTCTTTAATTTTCATGTCTTAACCTTTAATACATAAAACTTGTTTAAGAGTATGAACGACTTCAATGAGATCTGCCTGATTGGCTATAACCTCATCAATATCTTTATAGGCACTTGGAATTTCATCGACTACACCACTGTCTTTACGGCATTCAATCCCTTGTGTTTGTTCAATCAAGTCCTGCTGATTAAAAAGAACTTTTGCTTTGCTTCGGCTCATTTTGCGGCCAGCTCCATGAGAACAAGAACAAAAAGATTCAGGGTTTGCTTTACCTTTAACAATGTACGAGCGTGCTCCCATAGAGCCTGGAATAATTCCTAACTCATCTAAACCTGCTCTAATCGCCCCTTTTCTTGTAACAAAAAGGTTTTCACCAAAGTGTGTTTCTTGACTCACATAGTTATGGTGACAATTGATTGCCTCTTTCGTCATTTGAAAAGAAGGTAGAAGAGGGCGAATTGCTTCTAATATTAATCGCATCATTTCTTTACGATTTTCAAAAGCATATTCTTGAGCCCACTCTACGGCTTCTACATAATCATTAAAACTTTGCGAGCCTTCAGCAAAATAACTTAAATCTTTATCAGGCACGTGCCCAAAGCGATGTTGTGCCTCTTTCTTGGCTAACTCAATAAAATAAGTACCTATGACGTTACCAAGACCTCGGCTGCCCGAATGGAGCATCACCCATATATCTTGATTTTCATCAATACATAACTCTATAAAGTGATTACCGCCGCCTAAAGTGCCCAACTGTTTTTGCCATGTTGCCTCAAACTGACGAAGCATTCGGACAAGACCCGGATGCTTTTTAATAATAGGTTCTAAGCGTTTTTGAAGTGGAATAATGCTAGAAGCTTTCGCTTTGACTTGTTTGTGCAAAGCAAATCCAACCGGTACTTTCCGTTCAATGGCGTCCCGCAAGCGGCTTAAGTTATCTGGAAGTTGTGAAGCTTTCAGGCTCAAACGAATAGCATTCATTCCGCAGCCAATATCTACACCCACTGCAGCAGGAATAATGGCATGTTTAGTAGGAATGACGCTGCCTACAGTTGCACCTTTCCCAACATGCACATCAGGCATAACAGCAATATGAGAATATATAAATTGCAGTTGTGCCATTTTCTTGAGTTGTTCAATACTTTCACTATCTATGTCTTGAGTGAAAATTTTAACGGGGACACCATATTGTGCCTCTTCGTTTAATATCTTTTGTATGCCCATAATTATTCTCTTATTTATTGTCCGAATAGGCATAAAAAAACCTAGCGAATGCTAGGTCTTAAATTCGAGCATTCGGACAAGTGAATTAAATTTGTACACTTGTCCGTGAGCTGACATCGTGCCAAATCGTTACTGTGTTTTACCTTGTAGTATTGGCATGATGTCCTCCTTTTTTAAAAAGTGCCGTTGAAAATCTGAACGGCATTTTACCTGTTTTTAACTAAAGATCAAGTTTTTGACCTTTGATAAGCGCTGATTAATTACTTGAACTCAGTATTAATCTTGCTCTGGTTTTACATCCATTTGATCGTAAGGGATTAATTTAGTTTTATTTTTCCATTTATATCCAAGCCAGATTACTAAGAATAAAGGCAAGCTGATATAAGTAGAAAGTAAGCCAATCCAGTCAATTTTACCGCCTAAAACCGCTTGGTAGTTTTGTCCTAAAATAATGACAGAACAGAGGATAAAGGCAAACCAAGGTGCGAATGGGAAAAACTTAGCGCGGTATGCAAGATCTTCTAATTTATAACCTTGAGCAATATAACCTTTACGGAAACGATAATGCGAAATTGCAATACCTAACCAGACAATGAAACCACACATTCCTGACATATTGAGGAGCCAGTTAAAGACTTGCTTTTCTCCGATAAAAGTCGTTAAGAAGCAGAATGCAGCAATGAATGTAGTTGCATATAACGCATTCATTGGAACACCACGATTATCGAGTTTTGCAAACCATTTTGGTGCACGGCCTTGTTGCGCCATATCAAATAACATACGGGTAGAAGAGTACATGCCCGAGTTACCTGCCGACAAAATAGCAGTCAAAATAACTGCATTCATTAAACTTGCAGCAAAAGCAAAACCTACTTTTTCATAAAGTAAGGTGAAAGGAGAAAGAGCAATGTTTTCTGTTGCTGCTGCTTGTAATAAGTTTGGATCATCATAGGCAATAAGGGTGCCGATAATGAAAATACACAAGATATAGAATAATAAAATTCGCCAGAAAATCTGTTTAATTGCAAGCGGAATCGTCTTCTTCGGATCTTTTGATTCACCCGCTGCAACACCCACCATCTCGGTTCCCTGAAATGAGAACCCAGCAATCATGGCTACCCCAATCATGGCTTGTAAACCACCTACGAATGGTGCCTCTTTATAAGTCCAGTTGCCAAAAGTTGCTACTCCTGGTGTCAACATAATCTTAATAATCATGGCGATACCAATAATAATAAAGGCAACAATGGCAATTACTTTAACCATGGAGAACCAGAATTCACTTTCACCAAATCCTTTTACGGTCATCGCATTAATCATAAAGATAATGACGAGAAAGAGGGCGCTCCAATAGAATCCGGGAACATCTGGGAACCAGAATTTCATAATAAACTGTACGGCAACGAGTTCAAACGCAACCGTAATTGCCCAGTTGTACCAGTAGTTCCAGCCTAGAGCGAAACCAAAACCCTCTTCGACATAGCGACTTCCATAGGTAAAGAAAGCACCGGATGTTGGTGTGTGTGTCGCAAGTTCACCTAAACTGGTCATTAAGAAGTAAATCATAATACCAATGAGGGAGTAGGCGAGTAACGCCCCACCTGGACCTGCATTTGCAATGGTTGACCCAGAAGCAAGGAAAAGACCTGTACCAATGGAACCACCAATGGCGATCATATTCAGATGACGAGCCCCAAGCTTACGCTGGAGTTTTTCAGGAGCATGTGTTTCGCTCATGGAGATTCCTTACATAGTTTGTTATGCACAGGCATATAACACCTTAAAGCCTTGAAGATCAGTTTTAATCTCACACTGACCAAAGTGCTTCTCAATTAAGATCGGATAGTTTAAAAAACGGTTCGCTACAATCCATAGCTCACCTGATGCCTTTAAATGTTTTTTAGCGTTCTGGCAGAGTCCTTCACTTGCATCATAGTTGGTATGAATACCCTGATGGAAGGGAGGATTACTGACAATGGCATCAAGTTCTGTTGGGGCGTCTGCAATTCCTGTAACAGGCTGCAATCTCAACTGGTCTGAACCTATTCCATTTCGACTAAAAGTCATTTCCGTTGACTGTAAAGCGAAGGCATCAATATCTAGGGCATGGATAATATTACTTGAATTTGCTTTTGCCAAATAACAACTGATAATTCCAGCTCCACACCCGAAGTCGGCAATTCTACCTGATTTCACCTGATTTAGATAAGGGAGTAAAACAGCAGTTCCGACATCTAAATGAGTTTGGCTGAAAACGCCGGGTAAGGCACAAATGGTAAGTTCTTGCTCATTTACTTGAACATTATAGGTTTTTAACCAGCTTTCAAGAGGTTTGATCTTTTCAATTTTCTCAATTTTTAAATGCCATAACTGACAATGTCGGGCACTATCAAGTTTAAGTATTTTGCCAAAGTTTTGTAGTTGTTTGGCAGCTCTTTCAACACCACCTTTTTTTTCACCTACTAAAAAAACTGATTGGTCAATTTTCAGATGGCTCATCACTACATGCAATATATAGTTTAAAAGCTCTTTTGATTTTGGAACAAAAATTATAGCCTGATCAAATTCTTGTGATGGAAACTCAACCGAGAAATGAGCTGTTGCGCCTGCATTTACAAAACCCTGATAGTCAGCATAATTCCATGTCCAGACTGATGCATCAATCTCAGTTGGTAATTGACTGACTAGGGCGTCATTCGGTGCATTAATTAACAAGACCCTACCTTTTAAATAGTCTTGTTGTCTTAATATCACTTCACTTCTAGGGTCCATGTACATCTCTCATGAAGAAGAATGCCCAGTGAAAACTGGGCAGTAATCAAAATTAAAATTGGTTATTTATGTGTTTCTGGGAGTACAACATTTAAAATTAATGCTGCAATACCGCCTGTTGCTACGCCGGAACTAAAAATATTTTTAAATAATTCTGGCAGATGCTCCAAAATTTGTGGCACCTGAGCAACACCCAAACCTAATGCAAGTGAAATCGCAATAATTAAAAGGGCACGGCGATCTAAATGAATTGATGAAAGTATATTAATACCTGAGGCAGCAACGGCGCCGAACATTACCATGACTGCTCCACCTAATACGGCTTGTGGAACAGCTTGTATTACACCAGCTACAGCAGGGAATAGACCTAATAAAATGAGTAAAGCAGCAATCCAGATTCCTACATAACGACTTGCTACGCCAGTTAATTGGATAACACCATTATTTTGGGCAAACACGGAGCTTGGGAAAGTATTGAATAGGCCAGCAAGTAGTGAATTTGCACCATTTACTAACACACCACCCTTAATACGTTGCATCCACTGAGGACCATCTACAGGTTGGTTTGATAGTTTACTGGTTGCCGTTACGTCACCAATTGCTTCTAAAGACGTAACCAAATAAATAAATGCCATTGGAATAAATAAGCCCCATGAGAAGCTTAAGCCAAAATGCATCGGTGTCGGAATTTGAATCACGGGCGCATCTTTTAGACCAGAGAAGTCTAGATACCCCATAAAGCCGGCAAGAATGTAGCCAATCACTAAAGCAATTAAAATAGCTGAACTTTTAATCCAGACAATACGAATACGGTTTAGGACAATAATAATAGCAAGAACCGTACACGACATTATAAGGTTATCAGCACTGGCAAAAGTATGGTCCTGCATGGCTTGATAACCACCGCCCATACTAATCAAACCTTCTTTAATGAGCGTTAGACCAATCAGGAGTACCACAATACCTGTCACAAGGGGAGTAATTAGCTTTTTTACCCATGGGAGAATTTGTGATACGCCCATTTCAATAAATGAACCTGCAATCACAACACCAAAAATAGCAGCCATAACTTGATTGACTGGTGTACCTGCAGCAACCATTGCACTGCCAATACCGATAATCGGGCCAATAAAGTTAAAACTTGTACCTTGAACAATAAGTAAGCCTGCACCAAACGGACCAACTTTTTTACATTGTAAGAAAGTCGCGATTCCTGAAATGACCAAAGACATTGATAAAATCATATTGGTTTCATTTCGTGGAACGCCTAATGCTAAGCAAATTAGAAGTCCGGGAGTAACAATCGGGACAATAATTGCAAGCAAATGTTGAAAGGCTGCCAAAAAAGCCACGAACGGTTTTGGTCGGTCATCTAGCCCATAAACGAGGTCAAGACGGTCTTGTGATGGTTGATTGGACATGGGAGTAAATACGCCGCAATTTCGCAAATTGGCGCTATTCTAATCGAGATACCTATCTTTACAAAACGAAATACAGACTATTGGAAAATTTTTTTGTCAATGTCAATAAACTGTCACTACTCAAGAGTAGTGTTTTTCTGTATAATTTGCCCTCAAATTTTAGGCGTTTCGAATTTTCATGTCAGATATCAAAAATCTCCGTAATATCGCAATTATTGCGCACGTCGACCACGGGAAAACCACACTTGTCGATAAACTACTTCAGCAATCAGGTGCTCTCGGTGACCGAGCAGGCGAGATTGAGCGTGTCATGGACTCGAATGCGCTTGAAAGTGAACGTGGTATTACCATCTTAGCGAAAAACACCGCTATTACTTGGTTAGACAAACGTACAGATACAACTTACCGTATCAACATCGTGGATACCCCGGGACACGCCGACTTCGGTGGTGAAGTAGAACGTGTAATGTCGATGGTTGACTGCGTACTACTTCTTGTTGACTCACAAGAAGGCCCAATGCCACAAACTCGCTTTGTGACTCAAAAAGCCTTTGCCCGTGGTTTAAAACCAATCGTGATTATCAACAAAGTTGACAAGCCAAGTGCGCGTCCAGACTGGGTAATCGATCAAGTTTTTGATTTGTTTGATAACCTTGGCGCAACTGATGAGCAACTTGATTTCCCAATCGTTTATGCATCAGGTTTACGTGGTGTAGCGGGTCCTGCTCCTGAAGAGCTTGCAGAAGACATGACTCCGTTGTTCGAAACGATTGTAGACATCGTTGAGCCACCAGCTGTTGATGTTGATGGTCCATTCCAAATGCAGATTTCATCACTTGACTATAACAGCTTCGTAGGTGTTATCGGTGTTGGTCGTATTCAACGTGGTTCTGTAAAACTAAATACTCCTGTTACTGTAATTGACAAAGAAGGCAATACACGTAACGGTCGTATCTTAAAAATCATGGGTTACCATGGTTTAGAGCGTATTGATGTTGATTCTGCATCTGCGGGCGATATCGTATGTATTACTGGTATTGATGCACTTAACATTTCTGACACGATTTGTGATCCGAAAAACGTTGAAGCATTACCACCTTTATCTGTAGATGAACCTACAGTGTCTATGACTTTCCAAGTAAACAACTCTCCGTTTGCTGGTAAAGAAGGTAAATTCGTAACTTCACGTAATATTCGTGAGCGTCTTGACCGCGAATTAATTCACAACGTGGCTTTACGTGTTGAAGATACTGACAGTCCAGACCGTTTCAAAGTATCTGGCCGTGGTGAACTTCACCTTTCAGTTTTAATTGAAAACATGCGTCGTGAAGGCTTCGAATTAGGTGTATCACGTCCGCAAGTAATCATTAAAGAAATTGATGGTGAAAAACAAGAACCTTACGAAAACGTAACGTTTGACGTTGAAGAGCAGCACCAAGGCGCTGTAATGGAACAAATGGGTCACCGTAAAGGTGAAATGACCAATATGGAAGTTGACGGTAAAGGCCGTATCCGTATTGAAGCAACTGTTCCTTCACGTGGTTTAATTGGTTTCCGTTCTGAATTCTTAACCATGACCTCTGGTACTGGTATTATGACTTCAAGCTTCTCTCACTATGGTCCTCTTAAACAAGGTACTGTTGCGAAGCGTCAAAACGGTGTGTTGATTTCTATGGTTCAAGGTACATGCTTGGGCTATGCATTATTCAGCTTACAAGACCGCGGTCGTTTATTCGCTAAGCCACAGTTAGAAGTTTACGAAGGTATGATCGTAGGTATTAACTCTCGTTCAGACGATATGGTTGTAAACCCAACTAAAGCGAAACAGTTAACTAACGTTCGTGCGTCTGGTACTGATGATGCTTTAACTTTAACACCTGCAATTGAATTTACGCTTGAACAAGCTCTTGAATTTATTGAAGATGATGAGTTAGTAGAAGTTACTCCAAAATCAATTCGTATCCGTAAGCGTTACTTGACTGAAAACGAACGTAAACGTAACCGTGATAAATAATTTTTCTTAAATGAAAAGAAAAACCGCTAAATTCGTTTAGCGGTTTTTTATTGCTTACTGGTAATGCTGAAAGAAAACTTAAAGTCATATTTTTCTTGTAAGCAAATATGTTGTTAAAGTGTGAAATAGCTTTCTTTTTTTGAAAAAAATATTAAATTATCAATATCATGGCGAGTACTATCTAGACGGATAAGAGGCCAGTGAAAAAAGAAAAATATGATGTGTTCCTCCCCCCTACATCTGGAGATGTTTAGATGAGTATTATTCAAGAATTTAAAGAATTTGCCATTAAAGGCAATATAATGGATTTAGCTATTGGTGTAATTATCGGTGGTGCTTTTGGCAAAATCGTAGACTCGTTAGTAAAAGATATCATCATGCCGCTTATCACTGTAATTACTGGTGGTGGTGTTGATTTCTCGCAGAAATTTATCGTGTTAGGTGCAAATCCTAATAACTTACAATCTCTAGATGCCTTACAAAAAGCAGGTATCAATGTATTAACTTATGGTAACTTCCTGACCATTTTAATTAACTTCCTGATTTTGGCTTGGGTTGTGTTCTTAATGGTGAAATTATTAAACAAACTTCGCCGTGATAAGAATGAGCCAGAAGCTCCAGCTGCAACTCCAGAAGATATCCAATTATTACGTGAAATTCGTGATGAATTGAAAAAACAAGCTTAATAAAAAGAATTTGAGTATAAAAAACGGTACCTAGAGTACCGTTTTTTATTACATAGCATTTTATACTGGACTAGAGATATTGATAAACTTGCTAAATCACAGTTAAGTTTAGCTAAGCAGATAGAACAAGGAACATAAATTAATGAATCAGCTTTTTGTATATGGAACTTTATGCCCTAATAAAGCAAATGCTCATATTTTAGAGCAGATTGGTGGTAACTGGACAAAAGCGAGTGTACGAGGAGTGATTCATATTTTAGATTGGGGACCAGACAAAGGTTTAAAGGCTTTAGAGTTAGATCCAGAAGCAGATTGGGTAGAAGGTTATTTGTTTAGCACAGAAAAGTTAGCAGAAAACTGGCAAATGTTAGATGATTTTGAAGGCTTTCAATACCAACGTGTGACAGCAGATATAAAATTAGAATCGGGTGAGTATGTTAAAGCCTGGACATATCAAATCAATATGCAGGCTAAAGCTTCTCACAATTACAAGTAAAATGCTGAAATCAACGTAAGCCAGTCATTCTGAATTTAACTTCTAAGAGATGATAGCCAAACTGGCTTTTGATTGGACCTTGTAATACACGTTCAGCAGCCGTAAAAACTACTTTGTCAATGACAGGCACCAATTGCCCTTTTTTGACTTCACCAAGTTCACCACCACGTTTTGCCGAATTACAGGTGGAGTATTGTTTGGCAAGTTTGGCAAAGTCAGCACCACTTTGTAGCTTCTTTTTCAGTTGTTCGGCTAAGTCTTTATCTTTGACTAAAATATGTCGGACAATTGCTGTTTGCATGTTGTCTTCCTCCAAAAAATTAAGGCTTTCTCAGCTTTTTAAGCGGTTGGCACTGGGGGCAAAATACGCTGGCACGCTGACCAAGTTTTAAGTTTTCTAATGTGGTTTCACAGTTAACACACATTTCACCGGCACGACCATAAGCGAGTAAAGTCTGTTGAAAATAACCATTTTCACCCATGGCATTGCTGTAGTCTCGTAAAGTCGAGCCGCCTAAATCAATTGCTGACTTTAATATTCGCTTAATCTCAACAACCAGTTTCTCAATCTGTTGCATGGTTAAATCACCAGCGGACTGTGCTGGATGAATGCCAACATTAAACAAACTTTCAGTTGCATAGATATTGCCAACACCAACCACTACATGATTATCCATGAGTGCAATTTTTATGCCGACAGATTTATTCTTGAGTTTAGAAGCTAAATATTCTGCATGAAAGTCAGTACTTAAAGGCTCTGGCCCTAAAGTATCGATGAGTTTGCCTTGAGTTTCAGGGTTAAGCCAAAGAATACAGCCAAAACGACGTGGGTCATGGTAACGTAACTGCTGATCTTCAAATTGAATAATGAGATGATCGTGTTTTCTCAATTCATCGTTTGGTTGACACAGGCGAAAACTACCTGACATTCCTAAATGCCAGAGCATTTGATCTTGTTCAAACTCTGCCAAAATATATTTTGAACGTCGATTTAACCCAATGAGACGTTGCCCAACAAGTTTCTGAACATTATCTGGTATAGGCCAGCGTAAGCTAGGATTGCGTACTTCAACACTTAGAACTTTTTGATTCAATAAGGGAAATAAACTGGTTTTGGTGGTTTCGACTTCGGGTAACTCAGGCATGCCAACTCGCAGAATTAACAGATATACTGGATTAATCAAGTATAACGTGTGGTATGTAATATTTCAGAGAATACTATGTCAGATATTTTACCATTAAGCTGGTTTCAACGAGAAACTTCGGAAGTAGCATATGATTTAATCGGCTGCATATTATGTAAGCGACAGCCTGATGGGCAAGTTATCCGCTGTACAATTAGTGAAACAGAAGCTTACTTGGGCGTTCGCGATAAAGCCTGCCATAGCTACAATGACAAACGTACCGCACGAACAGAGGTGATGTATCGCCATGGTGGTACCATTTATGTCTATTTAATTTATGGCATGTATGAAATGCTCAACATTATTACTCAAACAGAAGGTGTACCTGAAGGAGTGATGATTCGATCAGCATTTTTAAATAGTGCTTCAACTAAAAAAGAATATAAGCTTTTGGCTGGACCCGGCAAACTGACGCGTTATTTAGGCATTGATCGGACTTTAAAAGGCCAGACTTTGGGTGAAGAATCTGGACTATGGATTGAAGCAGCCATTACACAGCCAGAAGTGGTTTTAACGCCACGTATTGGAATTGATTATGCCGAGGAGGCAAAAGACTGGCCTGAGCGGTATTGCTGGAAAGATCATCCATCATTAAGTCGATAATCCTCATCTGGCGAACAAATTTATATGGCAAAACGAGCGTTCCAGATTTACAACAATGTAGACCGAATTCTATATCCAGACAAGACACTGCTTTTTGTTATCATAACTACAATATAAATAAAGGAAATAAGCATGTCCTTATTACGCTTAGACCGACTTCATTACTGTATTTTGATGAGTATGGGCTGTATTTCTAGCCCACTTGTTTGGGCAGAAGACTTAAATTCAGACGTTGCCAAATTGCCAACTTTACATGTGGAAGCGACACGTACTGACACCGGTTATTTACAAACACCAGCTTCGGTTTTCCGAATCGAGGCACCTCAAGTGGATAGTTCTTCACAAGTAAATTTAACTGAAGTTGTGAAGGGCATACCGAGTTTATAGATTCGTAACCGTGAAAATTATGCGCAAGATCTACAGCTATCTATGCGTGGTTTTGGTGCACGTTCTACGTTTGGTGTCCGTGGTATTCGTCTTTATGTGGATGGTATCCCTGCAACAATGCCAGATGGGCAGGGCCAAACATCTAATATCGACTTAAGCAGTTTAGATCATGTTGAAGTTCTAACAGGGCCTTTTTCTTCACTTTATGGAAATTCATCAGGCGGGACTATTTTAACTTCTACTAAAGAAGGGCAAGGGAAAGACTCAATTGAGCTGAGTTATTCGGGTGGTAGCCATGATAAAAGCCGAGCAGGACTTGTGCTGCAAGGTGGAGCAAAGGGTGCGAATGAACCAAGCTATATTATTAGCTCATCATACTTTGATACCGACGGTTACCGCGAACATAGCGGTGCAGAAAAAGTACTAAATAATGCAAAGCTCAGCTGGAATCTTGATGATGGTAGTAAAATCAACTGGGTAACCAACTATGTCAAAATCAATGCAGATGATCCAGGTGGTTTAACTCGTGCTGATTGGCAAAATAATCCGAAACAAGTTGTCCAAAATGTTCTGGATTACAATGCCCGAAAAGAAATTGAACAAACTCAAACGGGTTTAACTTGGTCTAAACCGATTAATGACCAACATGAACTTTATGCAATGACCTACATGGGGCAACGTCAGGTAACACAATACCAATCGATTCCTGATACTGTACAGAAGAATCCAAATACACCGTACCAAGCTGGTGGCGTAATTGATTTTAAGCGTAATTATTATGGTGCTGATTTCCGTTGGACGGGCAAAGAGTTACTCCCAAATACTACTCTAAGCATTGGTGTTGCACTTGATGCAATGAAAGAAGATCGACAAGGTTATCAAAACTTTAATGATACTGGTGATAAAGGTGTAAAAGGGGCTCTACGCCGTGATGAAGATAATACTTTGTGGAATATTGATCCATATGTACAGGCTTCATGGCAGTTCTTACCTACATGGCGTTTAGATACGGGTGTACGTTATAGCAATGTCCATTACAAATCGAAAGATTACTATATTGTTGGTTTGAATGGAGATAATAGCGGTAAGACATCTTATGAAGAGGTGTTACCTTCAGTTGCTTTAAGCTGGCAAATCACTCCAGAAGTTTTGGCTTATGCAAGCTACGCAAAAGGCTTTGAAACGCCAACATTTACTGAAATGGCCTACCCTGCACAAGGTGGTGCAAGTACTTTAGATTTAAAACCATCGACAAGTGATACTTATGAAACTGGTTTAAAGTCACAAAATCAATTAGGTGATTTTACTTTGGCAGTTTTCCAAACAAAAACTAAGAATGATATTGTTTCAGCGGAAAGCTTTGGTGGTCGGTCAACCTTCCGCAATGCAGATAAAACCTTACGTGAAGGCGTAGAGTTTGCCTGGAATAAAAAGTTGTGGCGAGATTTAACAGCGATTGCAAGCTATACATATTTAGATGCAACCTTTGATTCTACTGTACCCGCAGCTGGGAAAATTTCTGAGATCCCAGAAGGAAATGCCATTCCTGGCATTGCCAAAAACCAAGCTTATGTCTCTTTGGCATGGCAGCCATCGCACGGTCTATATGGTGGTGTAGATGTACAGTATATGGACAAAGTATACGTGAATGATACCAACAGTGACGCAGCACCGAGCTACAGTGTAACCTCAGCAAATATTGGTTATGCATGGGTAATGGGCGATTGGAAAGTCAATAGCTTTGCTCGTGTAGATAACCTCTTTGATAAAAAATATGCAGGTTCAGTGATTGTAAATGACGGTAATAGCCGCTATTTCGAACCTGCTGATGGACGTAACTGGAGTGCAGGTTTACGTGTAATTAAACAATTCTAGGAATTAAAAATGGCAAAATTATTTGAAACGGTTAATTTCGATTCACTACAACTGGTCAATAGAATTGTAATTGCCCCAATGTGCCAATATTCGGCAACAGATGAAGGCGAAATTACCTATTGGCATGAACAGCAATGGGCAAATTACGCGTTGTCTGGAGCTGGGCTATGTATTGTGGAAGCTACAGCTGTACAGGCGGAAGGTCGAATTAGTTATGCAGATCTTGGCCTTTGGAATGATCAGCAACGTGACCAGATCAAAACTTTATTGGGAAAAGTTAAAACACTTTCTCCTATGCCATTTGGAATTCAGTTAGCTCATGCTGGACGTAAGGCATCTACTGAAAAGCCTTGGTTGGGTAAAGGCCAAATTGCAAAAGATCAGCCACATGGTTGGCAAACAGTTGCTCCAAGTACAAGTACTTTTTCGGTTCATGATGCAGCGCCACATGCTTTAACCATTGCCGAGATTAAACAAATTCAACAAGACTTTGCAGCTGCGGCCAAACGTGCAGTTGAAGCGGGCTTTGAGTTAATTGAGGTACATGCTGCTCATGGTTACTTGCTACACCAATTCTTATCGCCAATTGCAAATCAACGTACTGATGAATATGGTGGCTCTTTAGAAAACCGTATGCGTATGACGCTAGAGGTTCTTCAGGCAATTAAACTTGCTGTTCCCGAAGGTTATCCGGTAGGGGTACGTTTATCTGCAACAGATTGGATGGATGGCAATGAGCAGTGGGATATTGAGTCTACGGTTGGTTTATCAAAAGCTTTAGAGCAGTTAGGCGCGGCCTATATTCATGTCTCTAGTGGCGGTTTACATGAGCATCAAAATATTACTATTGGAGCAGGTTACCAAGTTCCTTTCGCGGAACAGGTTAAAAAACATGTAGCTATTCCTGTGATTGCTGTAGGTCTTATTACTGACCCACAACAAGCTGAACAAATTTTAGAAAACCAGCAAGCTGATGCCATTGGTCTTGCGCGTGCAATGTTATATGACCCACGTTGGCCATGGCATGCTGCAGCTACATTAGGGGCAAAAGTCAAAATTGCTCCTCAATATTTGCGTTGCCAACCACATGGCTTAAAACAGCTTTTTGATTCTTTTTAGTTTTTAATATTCGGGCAAATTAAGATTTGCCCGTTTTTCTTTTGAAATGAGTGAGGAAGTAGTCTGTGGTTTTTCAGGTAATTTTACCAATTTTGATTTTATTATTGATGGGGTACTGTAGTGTCCTCATTAAACTGGTAACACCTGAACAAATTAAGGCTCTGAGTGCATTTGTTATTAAAATTTCTTTACCTGCTTTTTTAATCCAATCTTTAGCCAATAAAAACTTACAAGATATTTGGCACCCAGCTTATTTTATAGCTTATGGTGGCGGCTCTTTAATCTTGTTTTTTTTGGCTTTTATCCTTTACCGCAAGTATTTTAAAAATAGCCTAACACATAGTGCAGTCATATCGATGGGCGCTTCTATGTCAAATACAGGTTTTATGGGTACAGCGATTCTAACCATGCTAATGGGGAGCCATGCTGCAATCTATATATCTTTAACCTTAATTATCGAAAATTTATTAATAGTTGCTTTAATGCTCATTTTGGCAGAAGCGGGTTTGCATCAACAGCAACGGCTTTTGCCTTTACTGAAAAAAACATTCATTAATTTACTTAAAAATCCTGTAATTATTGCAATTTTAGTTGGGATGAGTTGCATTTTGCTAGATATTCATCTGCCTTCAAAACTTGGACAAGCCTTAGAACTTTTAGGAAGAACAGCTTCGCCTCTAGCATTATTTGCTATTGGTGGCAGCTTGGTTGGTATTGGTATTACCGCCGTGAATTTCCAAAGTATATTGTTGGCTGGATTTAATGTCATCCTTATGCCTGTTGTGATTTTTGGACTGTTCCTTTTACTGCCAAACGTGAGCCAAGAGATGTTATATGCTGGCACTTTACTTGCTGCGCTGCCAATGCCGATCGCTTTTGGTATTTTTGGGCAAGCCTACGGTTTAAATGAAAGAGCATTAACCCCCTTAATGATTAGTACCATTATTGGCTTTATGGGGGTGAGTGGGCTTATTGCTTTGTGGTGGTAAAAGAAAAGCCCCATGTGGGGCTATTGTCTCTTTACTATTTTTTAGGAGCCTGGCTGCGTAGGAGCGGCGGCAGCTTGTTTATTCTTCTCAGCAATAATTTTTTCGACCGAAGCTAAAGATTCTCTAGCATTAGGAACATTTTGCTTAGCAAGCTCAGTAAAGATCTGTTTTGCTTGAGGCAGGTTCTGAGGAATGATATTGCCATTCGCCATCATGGTTGCTAAAGCCATAGATGCAGGCGCATAACCCTTTTGAGCAATTGTTTGTAAAGCTTCAATGCCTTGGCGTTTCATTAAAGGATTTTTATTTTCAACCCCTTGGCTAATATCATAAAGCGCTTTGACCTGAATAGCAGGGTAGTTTCCTTTTCTAATCAAAGGCGCTAGCTTTTGTAAAGCAATTTGGTGAGATTGAGGTTTTTTCTGTGCAAATAAAATGGTTGCTATTTTGACAGTTGCATCATCAGAACCTTGAGCTGCTGCCTTTTGAATATATTGACTGAATTTATTGCTATCTTTGGCAACACCTAATTCACCAGTCTCATAAATTTGTGCAAGCGTGTAACTCGCTTGAGCATAACCTTTATTTGAGGCATCTTCATAATATTTCAGAGCTTTGGCATTATCTTTGGCAGTGCCTTGGCCCATTTGTGTCATATAGCCTAAGTTATAGATGGCTTGAGCATTTCCTGTTTGTGCAAGACGTTGGACTTCTTGAAAAGCAGCAGGATAATTTTTTGCTGCGTATAGCTGCTCAGCCTGTTTAAATACATCGTTTTTAGCTGCAGATGTCGTAGTATCTGCTGCAAAGATTGACGAACTTGAAATGGCAATTAGACTGGCGATAAGTAATTTCTTCATTTCTTTTTAACCTTTTACTTTGTAGCTACATCATTCCATCGATGTATTAGCTCAATTCAATTTCTCATCATAAATATTGATGGGCGAAAGTAAACAGCCGATTTGTATATAAAACGATGTCTATAAAGCAAACTGTGGAGAAAAATAATACGCCACTCTACTTAAGAGAATGGCGTATTGGATTATTTTACTGACTGTAATAATGCTTCAATCTGTTTTGCATCACTTGGTACGCCAGAGATTCTTTGACCATCTTGTAAGAACAGAGTTGGTGTGCCATCTATATTTAATTTCTGGCCTAAAGCAATATTTTTCTGAATTGGACTTGTACAGCTTTTGCCAGCTGCTGGCAATTTACGGTTAAGCATATAATTTGTCCAAGCTTCTGAAGGGTTTTTAGAGCACCAGATTTGATTAGAAACCTTTTCAGCATTTGGATGTAAGCTGGTCAGCGGATATAAGAATACATATACCGTTACGTTATCCACCCCAACCATATTTTGTTCTAGACGCTGACAGTAAGGGCAATCAGGGTCACTGAAAATATAAAGAGTACGTTCTCCTTTACCTTTGACGTATTTAATTGCCTGATTTAATGGGAGACTTTTAACATCAATTTTACCCAATTCGGCAATTCGCTCTTCTGTCATATTTTTTTGTTGTTTGATATCAACTAAATTGCCTACAAAAAAGTATTTTGCATCTTGATTGGTATAAACAATACGGCCACTTGTATAGACTTCATAAATTCCAGCGACAGGTGACTGATAGACACCTTTTACAGGGAGGTCTGGATAATTTGTCTTCAGATTTTGTTCAAGTGTTTTAACATCAGCATGAGCAGAACCGAAAAAAGCCAAACTCAACATGAGTGTAGCAAGTTTAGTTTTCATATTTTTTCTCTTAGATTACAACATGGATTATGATGGCATAGAAAACTTAAAAAATTGATGCCCTAATTTAATGAATTCATTAGAATTTTGTATCTATAGAAAAGCCCGTAGATTTATCCACGGGCTTTTAATTTATTAAATATAATTATTGTGGTCTAGCAACATCACCACTTAAAGCTTCTGGTAAATCTAAAACTTGAAGCCCTAACTCTTGAAGGGCGGCAGGTTTCGCGACAACTAAGGCAATATAACCGTCAGTAGTTTGGGTACTATTAACCACTTCTACATCATTGTGCAGTTGAGTTGCTGGAGCAGGTGCATCACCCGTACCTTGAACTAAATGTAACCAGTGTTTTGGTTTTGCTTTAAACCAAAGGCGCGCCACAATTTCTTGACCTAAGTAACAGCCTTTATCGTAATTGACGCCTTCGCGTTGATGTAAACGTAATTCTTGTGGCTGAAACTCATGTTCAGTCGCTTGAGCAATCCATGCTTGACCTGTCATGATGGCTTGTTTTTGCCATTCGGAAATATCAGTTTCTGTAGAGCTGAACTCAGTATGGCCATTCACAACTTTTGGGAACACAGTACCTTGTTCACTTAAGGTCATTTTTGAAAAAGCACCATATTTTTTAATGTGCTTCGCGAATTCTTCAGCTTGATCTTGAGTGACAATAATTTCGAAACTTTCTGCATTATTCTTTTTTAGCCACAAGCCAAAATGGATGCGGCCTTTAAGATCACAAATGGCTGTATAGCGTGTTTCATTTTCAGCTAAACGTTCAGTATCTACAGTCACTTGGCCTTGTAAAAACTTTTGTGCATCTACACCGTTTAATGCATATGAGGAGAAAGCGAGCAGACTCATGATTAATCTCAAATTCAATATGTTTCTTTATGATTGCTGACTATTTTGCTCCATTTTTACTAAAAAATCAGCCATAGTTTTCGTAATTTACTTTTGTATAAAACAATAGGTTTAGGTCGAAAAAACACCAAAAATATACGTTAAAAGAAATTCTACGGTTTAAGCTATTCAACATAATTTTTATAACTTAAATGGACTTAAAATAAGGAGAAGACAATGGCAACAGGTACAGTAAAATTACATCGAGTGTTTAAGGCACCAGCTGAACGAGTTTATCGTGCTTTTCTTGACCCAGATGCTTTAGTTAAATGGATGGCACCTCCCGGTTTTACCGCGAAGGTTCATAGTTTTGATGCAAAAGTAGGGGGCTCATACAAAATGAGCTTTACCAATTTCTCAACCGGGTCAACACATTCATTTGGAGGTACTTATGTTGAGCTCGTTCCCAATGAATTAATTCGTTATAACGACCAATTTGACGACGCAAATTTACCAGGCACGATGCAGGTCACCATTACATTAAAAAAGGTATTGGTAGGCACAGAAATACACATTACCCAAGAAGGAATACCTGAAGTTATTCCTGTGGAAGCATGCTATTTAGGCTGGCAAGAGTCTTTATCTTTATTGAAGTTGTTAGTAGAAGCCGACATTCCAGATCAATAATTGTCTTTTTAAATTGAGATTTAAATAAAAAGTGAGTAGAAAAACTACTCATTTTTTTATTTTTAAACACTATCAAAAATGAACAAAATATTGAATGATCATATGAAGCTCAATGAGTTAAGCCTTCTTGTGAGATAAAGATATGAACATACAAATTAAAAGAATTTATGAGGATGTAAGCGGTGATGATGGAAAGCGAATTTTGGTTGACCGACTATGGAGTCGAGGGATTAGCAAAGAAAATGCTCATTTAGATTTATGGTTAAAAGAAATAGCTCCTTCAACTGAACTTCGTAAGTGGTTTCATGCAGAGTCCGCAGAACATTGGGATGAGTTCAAACAACGTTATTTAAAAGAACTAGAAACCAACCCCGCAGTTAAAGAGTTATTAGAAATCGTTTCACATCATAAAGTCACACTTTTATATTCGGCTAAAGATGTGGAACATAACCATGCGATTATTTTAAAAGAATATTTATTAGAAAAGAGCAAAAGTTAAATATATAAATTTTTTTTTGGTAAAAGTCTTTTATTTAAAACTTTAAAAAATGAGTCATATCTCGCATAATATACTTTTTGAGATTTTTTTATGTCTTTGCCAAACTGTCCAAAATGCCAATCAGAATATACATATCAAGACGGCGATTTATTAATTTGTCCAGAATGCTCACACGAGTGGAAAGAAGGGGAAGCTTTAGTAACTGAAGAGCAAGAAGTTATTAAAGACGCTAATGGAAACGTTTTGGCGGATGGCGATAGCGTTACTGTAATTAAAGATTTAAAAATTAAAGGTTCTTCTTCAGTTGTTAAAGTCGGAACAAAAGTAAAAAGTATTCGTTTAGTTCCAGATGCAAGTGATGGTCACAATATTGACTGTAAAATTGATGGTATTGGTCAGATGAAGTTAAAATCTGAATTTGTAAAAAAAGCTTAATTTGTTAATTTTAATTACATTTTGGTAGAGATTGCAGGCGCGATCTCTACCTTTTTACATTTCAACATCCTTATAATTTTATTACGATAATGTATAAAAAGTAGACTATCCAAAGCTTAATAGCTCATTTATATTGTCATTAAGAAGAATTAACTTTCGTCCAGAATAATAACGAAAGTCATACCCACACCAACAAAAAAACGAGGTTCATATGGCAGGATGGTACGAAATTACACAAGCGAATGATGGACAATATCGCTTTGTACTTAAGGCTGGTAATGGCGAAATTATTTTAAATAGTGAGCTATATAAAGCGAAAGCATCAGCAGTCAATGGTATTGAATCAGTTCAAAAAAATAGTAGTGACGATGCGCGATATGATCGTTTAACTGCAAAGAATGGGAAACCTTACTTCAATTTAAAAGCTGCAAATCATCAAATTATTGGTTCGAGCCAGTTTTATGCCAGTGAAGCTTCACGAGATAAAGGCATTGAATCGGTTAAAAACAATGGATCTTCCACAACCATTAAAGACTTAACAGTTCAGGTGTAAAATTAAATTAAAAAAAGCAGCTTCTAAAAGCTGCTTTTTTATTTATGTATTTATTAACGCGCTAATTTAGCTAAAAGTTCTTCTTTAGTTAAATTGCTCGCTTCAGCATCACGGCGACCTTTATATTCAAAAGTACCCGCATCAAGACCTTTTTCACCAATCACAATACGGTGTGGAATACCCATTAGTTCAAGGTCAGAGAATTTAACGCCCGGACGTTCGTTACGGTCATCAAGTAATACGTCAAAGCCTTGGGCTTGAAGTTCTGCATAAAGCGCTTCTGCTGCTTCAAGAGTACGTGGTGATTTGTGTGCATTCATTGGAACAATTGCGATTTCAAAAGGAGCAATCGCTTGTGGCCAAATAATTCCTTTGTCATCGTAGTTTTGTTCAATGGCAGCTGCAACTACGCGTGTCACACCAATACCATAACAGCCCATTGTTACTGTAAATGGTTTGCCATCTTCACCGAGAACTTTACATCCTAAAGCTTCAGAGTATTTAGTACCAAGTTGGAAAATATGGCCCACTTCAATACCGCGTTTAATTTGTAGTGTACCTTTACCATCTGGAGATGGGTCACCTTCAACCACATTACGTAAATCGAAAATTTCAGTAATCTGTGCATCACGTTCCCAGTTTACGCCTACAGCATGTTTGTCTGCCTCATTTGCACCAGCAACGAAGTCAGAAAGAACAGATGCAGCACGGTCAACAATTACAGTGATGCCTTTTTCAACTAAACCTTGTGGACCAGTGAAGCCAGCAGTTAAGCCAAATGCTTGAAGTTGTTCTTCTGTGGCAAACGCGAGAGGAGCGGCCACTAAAGGATGCTTCTCGGCTTTAATTTCATTAAGTTCGTGGTCACCACGTAAGAATAGGGCAACGACAGGTACATTGCCTTTCTCATCAGCAATGCCTTGAACCAATAAGGCTTTTACAGATTGTTTAGGGTCAGCATTTAAGAACTGGCAAACATCAGCAATTGTTTTTTGATTTGGTGTTTCAACCAATTTAAATTCTTGTGTAGGCGCTGCACGCTCACCCACTAAAACAGCTTCAGCCATTTCAACGTTTGCTGCATAATCAGATTCAGTTGAAAATGCAATGTCATCTTCACCACTTGCAGCTAATACGTGGAATTCATGTGAAGCTGAACCACCAATTGAACCTGTATCTGCTTGTACTGGGCGGAAATCTAAACCTAAACGAGTGAAAATACGGCTATAAGTGTCATACATCACATCATAAGTTTCTTGTAATGATTCTTGAGTTGCATGGAAAGAATAAGCATCTTTCATGATGAACTCGCGTGAACGCATTACACCAAAACGAGGGCGGATCTCATCACGGAATTTGGTTTGAATTTGATAGAAATTTACAGGAAGCTGTTTATAACTTTTTAGCTCGTTACGTGCTAAATCGGTAATCACTTCTTCATGTGTAGGACCAAGCACAAACGGATTGTCGTGACGATCTTTGAAACGTAATAATTCAGGACCATATTGTTCATAACGACCCGATTCTTCCCACAAGCTTGCGGGTTGAGTTACGGGCATGAACACTTCCATAGCACCTGAACGGTTCATTTCTTCACGAACAATGGCATCAACTTTTTTAAGCACACGTGTTCCCATCGGCAGCCATGTATATAAACCAGATGCCAATTTACGAATCATCCCCGCACGTAACATGAGCTGATGTGAAATCACTTCAGCATCGTTTGGGGTTTCTCTCAACGTTGCAAATAAAAAGCGGCTTGCGCGCATGGAAAAAGTCCTAAAAGTTAAGCGTTATAAAAAACGCGGATTATACGATAGTCGCTGCATTATGACATGAATCGTCGGGTTTGACGCAGCATAAAGTTTTTCAAGTCATCCAGATAAGTGAAAATGACGGGGACAACCACAAGAGTCAATAAGGTAGAGGTAATGACACCCCCAATTACAGCATGAGCCATTGGTGCACTTTGTTCACCACCTTCACCTAGACCTAGAGCTAATGGAACCATACCCATTACCATCGCACTTGTAGTCATCAAGATTGGGCGTAAACGGGTTTTGCCTGCTTGTAAAATAGCATCATAACGACTTATCCCATCTTCCATCGCTTTTTTAATAAAGTCGATAAGCAAAATCGCGTTTTTGGTTACCAGCCCCATCAGCATAATAATGCCAATAATTGAAAATAGATTTAAGGTACTCCTAAATAAGAATAAGGCCAGGAAGACACCAATCAGGGACAATGGTAAAGATGCCATAATCGCAGCAGGGTGAATAAAACTATTAAACTGAGAACCCAACACAATATAAATAAATACAATCGAAAGGGTAATTGCCGTTAACGCATAACCCGCAGATTCAGCCATATCGGCATTTGCCCCTTGAGTATCAAAGGTATAACCAGCTGGCAATTTGAATGCTTTTTGCATTTTATCGATATCTTGACCGATATCCCCACTTGGACGTCCTGAAGTATTTGCTTCAATTAAAACTTCACGTTCAAGGTCACGTCGGTTAATTTGCGAAGCTCCAAGTTTTTCTTGGGTTGTGGCTACGGCGCTTAATGGAACTAAAATATTTTGCCCATTTGCATTGGTTTTATTCGAGTTGAGATATAGGTTCTGTACATCTTGGGGAAGCACACGTTTATTTTCATTTAAACGGATATTCACATCATAAGTTTCGCCGTCACGATCTTCCCATGTTGTGACATTGTCACCTGCAATGAGTGGTCGAATCGCATTCGCAATTTGAGAAACAGATAAACCTAAATCACTGGCCAGTACACGGTTAACATGTACACCTAAAGTCGGTTTAGGTTCTTTTAAAGAGCTTTCTAAATCGACCACACCATCAATTTTTTCCATTTCAGCCATGAAACGATCCGAGATTTTTTGTAGTTCATTTAGATCAGATCCTTTAATAGAAATCATGATTGGCTTTTGACCACCAGACACTGAGTCTTGAGCAGCAGCGACTGAAGTCACTCGGATGCCAGCTACACTTTGTAAATGATCACGGAACTCATTGTTGAGTGTTGTCAGGTCTGCGCTACGTTCTTGTTTTGGTTTTAGGGTGACTCCTAAACCTGCATGGTTTTTACCGGAGTCGACTTCACTGTTAACCACTCCATAAGTAGAAACGACATCAGGGAATTGCCTAATAATCTGATCAACTTGATGTAATTTTGCTTGGGTATATTCTAAAGAAGAATCAACAGGGGTTTCGAACTGAATACGAATTTCACCTTTATCTGGTGTAGGTACAAATTCGGTTCCGATCATTTTTGATAAGCCTAATGCCACAACCAATGAAACAATTGCAATAATGACCGTGATGAAACGAAAGCGTAAGGCAAGCTTTAAAAGCTTTTCATAGATGTGCGTTAGGTCATCTAATAGATTAGAAATATAGTTAAAGAAACGTTGCAGTCGACTTTCTTTTTTCTTTACAGGATCTTTCCAGTGTGCGGAAAGCATTGGGTCGAGTGTAAAGCTGATGAACATGGAAATAAGAACAGCCGTACTTACAGTTACCCCAAATTGATAGAAGAAACGCCCAATTAAGCCTCCCATAAAGGCAACTGGTAAAAATACCGCCACAATGGTGAGTGTGGTTGCAAGTACTGCTAACCCAATTTCTTTAGTACCATCTAAAGCCGCGGTGACATGGTCTTTGCCGAGCTCTGTATGTCTGACAATGTTTTCCCGAACCACAATCGCATCATCAATTAATAGACCAATACTCAGTGACAGGGCCAACAGTGTCATCATGTTAATGCTAAACCCAAACGCCCAGATGAATGTTAATGTGCCAAGTAGGGTAATCGGTAAGGTTAAACCTGTAATAACTGTAGAGCGGAAAGAACCTAAAAATAGTAAAACAATTAAAACTGCTAAGACTGCTCCTTCAATAATGGTACGAACAACGTCTTTAATTGAAGCACGAATACCTTTAGAGCTGTCAGCGACAACTTTATAATTCAAACCCGCAGGCATTTGAGCTTTTAGCTTCTCTAAGGTCTGATAGGTCTTGTCAACAACCTGAATTACATTAGCATCGGAACTTTTTAAAATATCGACAGAAACCGCTGTTCTTCCATTATAAAAAGCACTTGATTGCAGTTCTGCTTGAGTATCTTCAACGGTTGCTACTTGTTTTAGAAAAATAGGGGAACCATTTTTATTAGCAATAACTAAATCACCAAATCCAAGAGGATGGATGACTTTTGATTGAATCTGAACAACCAGTTCAGAATTCTTTTGTTGTAAGGTTCCTGCAGGTACTTCTATATTTTCATTTTTTAGGGTATTAATGACCTGATCAATACCAATACCATAGCTTTGTAATTGTTCAGGATGAACCTTAATCCGAATTTGACGTTTAGCATCACCTAGTAAATTGACATTACCCACACCAGAAACAGTTTTAAGCTGAGGTACAATTTTTTTGTCTACATAGGAGCTTAATTGAGCCAAGCTCATGCTGTTCGATTCAAACACGACTGACATAATTGGGCTAGATGATGGATCGTAGCGTTGTACAATCGGTGTATCAATTTCATCGCGGAATTGGGCAATAACTGGAGCAATTTTGTCGCGAACATCCTGTGCTGCAATAGCCGAAGACGTATCAAGATTAAACTCTGCAATCACCATCGAAAGCCCTTCACTTGAGCGTGAAGTAATTTGTTTAATACCCGAAATGGTATTGATTTGATCTTCGAGTTTTTTGGTAATGTCCGATTCAACTGCTTCAGGTGAAGCACCCGCATATTGCGTAGTGACGACTACGAATGGGAAATCAATATTTGGAAACTCTTCAACGGTCATACGTTTCCAAGATGCTAACCCGAGTACCATTAGACTGAGCATCATCATGATGGTAAAAACGGGGTACTTCACACTAATTCGGGTAAACCACATAAGCTATTTGCTACCTTATTTATTTTTTTCGGTTGTAAGCGTCACTTTTTTATTGATATCAGAATCTTCAAACTGGATACGACTTACCTGATCTGTACTTTGTAAACCCTGAACTAAAGCGATATTTTCGTTGTATCGTTGCTCAACCACTCGAATTTTGACTTTCTGAATTGTTTGATTGCGTATTACCCATACAAAAGGATCATGTTGCAGATTTTGAATACTATCTAAAGGAATGGTTTGTCCCTGATTGCTATCATTATGCAAAATAATACCGTTAATGAACGCACCAATACTTAATGAATCAATCGCTTCTTTAGGGCTCGCAAAGAATTCAATTTGTCGGCTATCTTGATCTGCTACAGGTGAGATACGAGTCAGTATGGCATGTAATTGTTTCGAGTTACCCTGAATCTGATACTGGATAGAGCTACCTACTTTTAAGGCAGATTGTTGTTCAATAGGTAGTTTCGCTTGTATTTCTAATTGATCCGGATTAACGATTTCAAATAATGTTTGTCCAACCGAAACGGTTTGTCCCGGTTCAACTTGTCGTTTCGTAATCACACCTGAAATGGGGCTGGTAATAATACCGTCTCGATCAGCTTTTTTAGCAATATCCACATTGGCTTGTTGAGCTCTAACACTTTCAAGTTGACCTTTATAATCCACCTGACTTTGCTCAAACTCTACACGGGCAATAAAGCCTTGATTGAGCAATCTTTGTTTTCGATTCATCAAATTACGTGCAAGTTCTGCTTGTGCCTGAGCAGAAGCAAGATTAGCCTGTGCCTGAGCTAAGCGTGCAGCGTTGTCTTGATTATTTAATCTAACTAAAACTTGGCCTTTTTGTACCTTTTGACCTACATTGGCTGTAACGGCAGTCGCTGTTGCACTAACTTGGGCTTGAATAGAACTTTGTTGTACTGCACGAATAGTTCCTGTAAAAGCGGTTTGAGCGGCGAGTGAGCCTTCTTTTACAGGAATTAAATCTTGAGGAATGAGTTCAATTTTTTTAGGTTCAGATGCTGTTGTTTTTGGTACTTCTTGCTGGTTACATGCAGCTAAGATTAAACTCAGACTGATCAAGCTTAATTTAAAAAAAGTAGAAGGGGTAAGATGCGTTGTGCGCATACAGCATCATCCTGTAATTCAAATTTTATTTTGCTCCTATTCTTGATAAAGCTGTAACCTTATTCAAGCTTTTTTAAACGTTCGATAATATTTTCATAATCTTTATTGGTGCGATTATAGGTTTTCGAAAGTATTTCAAGTGTTTGTTTAACCTTATTAATATTCATAAGATTGTTTTCAATCAAGGTTTTATGTCTTTCGGGAACTTGTTCACCCTTACGAAAATATTCCATTTCTTGCCGTTTAAATAAAATTTTGTCTTGTTGTAATTGGCTCAGTTGGTCCTGCTGATAATTTATTTGTTTTTTAATTGCCAATAATGCTTGGTCTCTTTTAATCGTCGCAGTTTTACTATTGCTATATGCTCTTTTTAATTTGTTATCTTCTTCTCTATATCGAGCTGATAATGCACGCTGTGAGGACTGATTTAAATCGGCTTCAGAATTATAAGGATGATTTCTTTTAATGACCTGCATATTCTGGTCGAGTGCTTCATATCCATAGCGAATATGAGCCGGTGTTACGGATGTACTAATATTCGCAATACCATGCTGATCATAATAACGATACCAGACAGCTTTAGGAGCTGCATTTGCAGCCAACGTTGGGGAAGAGAAAAACAGTGCTCCGCAAGAGGCAATGCCTATAAATACAGACAAGCAGTTCCTATAAAAGGCATATTTCATCCGCTTATTCATAAAATTCCCCAAAAAAGAAAGGTAAGTCACTTATTTTTAAATAATTAATCTTAAATATATTAGTTATTATTTAACTGAATAAAAATATCGACATTATAAAAAAAATGATAATTTTTTTGAAAGTGTGATGAGGTTAAAAGTTATTGTTTATAAATGAGAAAGTAGACAAAAAGCTTTCATTGAAAATAGAAGTATAGATATGTTAAAAATGCGTATAAATCTGTAAAAACAAATTTAAGTTAAATTGCATTTATATTTTATGTTATGGGGATGGAAGATTAAATGGAAGATGCATTCCAAAATCTGAAAGTAATGGTTATTGATGACTCAAAAACTATTCGCCGTACCGCAGAAACTCTATTGCAACGCGAAGGTTGCGAAGTGATTACTGCTGTCGATGGATTTGAAGCTTTATCTAAAATTGCTGAAGCGAATCCGGATATTGTTTTTGTAGATATCATGATGCCTCGTTTAGACGGTTATCAAACTTGTGCTCTGATTAAGAACTCTCAAAATTATCAGAACATTCCCGTTATCATGCTCTCTAGTAAAGATGGTTTATTTGATCAGGCAAAAGGGCGTGTGGTAGGTTCAGATGAATACTTGACGAAACCTTTTAGCAAAGATGAATTGCTAAATGCGATTCGTAATCATGTAAGTTCATAATAAGTAATTTGAGGGCAAAAGAAATGGCACGTATTCTCATTGTTGATGACTCACCAACAGAAACTTTTCGTTTTAAAGAAATCCTAACTAAGCATGGCTATGACGTACTTGAAGCATCTAACGGTGCAGATGGTGTGACTTTGGCAAAAGCTGAGCAGCCTGACTTGGTATTAATGGATGTGGTCATGCCAGGTGTAAATGGTTTTCAGGCAACGCGCCAGATTACCCGTGATGAAGACACGAAGCATATTCCGGTGGTGATTGTGAGTACTAAAGATCAGGCAACTGACCGAGTATGGGGTAAACGTCAAGGCGCAATCGATTACTTAATCAAGCCAATCGAAGAAAAGCAATTAATTGATGTAATTAAACAATTTCTAAATTAACTCATCCATCCATAAAAACATAAATAACGGGATAAATACGCCCGTTTTATAGGATCGAGTATGGCAGCGAATGGATTTATCGAGTTACTTCGTTTGTCTAAACGGGGTAATAAGAATTACGCTTCAGTTCAAAATGAAGCACAGCGATGGTCAGGAATTGCTTTTGAAATGAGAGGGCAATACTTCGTCGCACCACTTGGGGAAGTGTCAGAAGTTATCTATCCACCGAAATATACACCAGTTCCAAATACTCAAAGTTGGGTCAAGGGATTGGCAAACATTCGTGGAAGATTACTTTCGGTATCTGATTTGGCTCATTTTATTTCAGGGCAGCGGAGTTCATTTTCGTCTACCCAAAAAGTGCTGTGTATTAGCCATCATGACCAGTATGTGGGGTTGGTTGTGGATCAGGTTTTGGGGATTCAGCACTTTAATAAAAAAAGTTTTTTTTCCGAGAGTTTAGACTTAGAGGAAAACCTAAAAGAATATTGCCAAGGGTATTTTCACCAACACAATCAACATTGGCATGTCTTTTTATTTAGTCGGTTATTGCAAAACCCACACTACATGAACGCATCGACAAAATTTATAAACTAATTTTTATGCTGTGAATGAACAGCGTATTTTTCTGGGGAGAAGCTGTATGGGCTTTAAACTTAAAAAGAAAAGTGGCAATCGCGGTGCTACCGGAAAATCGAGTGTCAATTTTATTGCAAAAATCCAGTCAAAAATTGAGCAGTTTGCCAGTTTATTTGGGGAAAGTGAAAAGTCCAAGCCTATCCTTTATGCAGCGCTGTTATGTTTAGTATGTGCGTTAATTTCATTAGCTTATCTATTTTATAATGTGCCTCGTCATAACCAGTTAATTCGAAGTCTTGGTGAGTTACGTCTGTTATCTCAAACCATTTCTAAACAAGCAACTGAAGCAACAGAGTCGGGTTCTCAAGAGGCGATCACAAAGCTACAGCAATCTAAAAAAGACTTTGATGAGAACTTACTTGAAATTGAAAATATTCACGGTAAGTCGACCGATGAATATCAAAAAGTTGAGAAAATATGGGGTGAGGTTTCAAAAAATATTGATTTGATTTCATCACATCAACGTGTTCTTAACCAGTTATATGATACCAACATCTCGATTAGTGAAACGGTTCCAGAGATTCAGGCAGAATATAACTTGATGGTCGATCAAATGGCTCGCCAAGGTTTGCCAAGTAGTCAGGTAATTATTGCTAAAAACCAGGTATTTATTGCAGAGCGTATTTTACGTTCGATTAACTCGGTGTTAAGTGGTACGGACGGAAATGTATCAACTAGTGACTTTAGTGTCGATATTGAGACTTTTGGTACCTATTTAAATGCTGAACTGAATGGTAATGCCGAGTTAGGTGTTGATCGTATTGCTGATCCGGCTTTACGTGAATCTTTAGAAAGTATTAAGTCTGAATATGACAAAGTCTTAAAATCTGCTGCTGCAACGGTATTAAAAAATGGTAGCCAGATTGTCAATGTTCGTCAGGCTTCTTCTCAGATTTTCTCTAAATCGGATGTAATGTTGGAAAGTCTAGGACATTTATCTGATGTTGCAAGAAAGAACTGGCTCACCTTATTTTTAGGTGCTGTTCTTATTCTTTCATTAGGCGGACTAATTTTCTCTGTATTCAAGTTAATTACACTACGTAGTGTAATGGATAAGCAACGTGTTGCTCGATTACAGGAAGAATATGACCGTAACCAGAATGCGATTTTACGTTTACTTGATGAAATTGCCGATTTGGCGGATGGTGACTTACGTTCATATGCAACTGTATCTGAAGACTTTACGGGTGCCATTGCCGACTCGATTAACTTCGCAATTGACCAACTTCGAGATTTGGTTTCACGAATTCATGAAACCTCTCAGGAAGTTGCACGCTACACACAAGATACGCAAAGTATTACTAACCAGTTAGCAGAGGCATCAGAACATCAGGCGCAAGAAATTGCAGGTGCTTCTACTGCCATGAATGAAATGGCACAGTCAATTGACCAAGTATCTGCCAACGCTTCTGAATCTGCGGAAGTAGCACAGCGTTCAGTACAAATTGCATCAAATGGTGCACAAGTGGTAAATCGTTCAATTGAAGGTATGGATACTATTCGTGAGCAGATTCAGGAAACTTCTAAACGTATTAAGCGCTTAGGTGAATCTTCTCAAGAAATTGGTAACATCGTATCGCTCATTAACGATATTGCAGACCAAACGAACATCCTTGCATTAAATGCAGCAATTCAAGCATCTATGGCAGGTGAGGCTGGTCGTGGTTTCGCCGTGGTTGCCGATGAAGTACAACGTCTTGCTGAGCGCTCAGCATCTGCAACCAAACAGATCGAAACACTGGTTAAAACAATTCAGACCGATACCAACGAAGCCGTTATTTCAATGGAACAAACAACAACAGAAGTTGTACGTGGTGCGAATTTGGCAAAAGATGCGGGTATTGCACTGGATGAAATCCAAAAAGTATCGGGTGACTTGGCAAAACTGATTGCGAGCATTTCCGACGCAGCAAAACTTCAGTCAGCATCTGCGAGTCACATTGCAACCACCATGACGGTTGTACAAGAAATTACTTCGCAAACAACAACGGCAACGTTTGACACTGCTCGCTCCGTATCAGAGTTGGCGAATATGGCAGAGTCATTACGTGAGTCAGTAACGGACTTTAAATTACCTGACTAAATTGGGGGATAAGAATAGCTATTCTCATATCGCTATTCTTTTAAAAGTATGAGCAGCGCCAGACAAATATTGGGGAGATAGTTATTTTTCTGGTGTTGACTCTGTAGTTTTCCCCACTCAGGGGGTAAGCAAAAGAAGCCTTTGCTATGAAAGAAATATTAAAAACTTTAACTGAAGCAATGACGCTACCTGAAGATAGCTATTCTGAACAAGATGCTGAGTTTCTTGAGATCTTCATTGAAGAAATTGAAGAGATTTTTGTTGATTTGCAACCTTTGATAAATAAATGGATGCAGTCTGAGAATATTGCTACGCTCACTGAAATTCGTCGTCATTTCCATACCTTAAAAGGTTCCGGAAGAATGATTGGCGCTAAATCTTCAGCTGAGCTTGCGTGGACAGTTGAAGATACACTCAACCGGGTAATCAACCAAAGCTTACAATTAACGCCAACTATCCAGAACTATGTGCAGTTAGTATTTAAGTTCTATTTCCTTAAATTAGTAGATAATTTTAAGCAAAAAAGAGCACATACCTTAGATTTCAGACCTCTTATTTTATTAGGTCAACAACTACAACAACAGCAAAGTTTAGAACCAGCTTTAGAAGAGCTTTTACAACTTTCAAATACGCTTATGGCCGAAACAGTGACTGGTCTTGAGCTAGATTATATTGAACAAGATTCGTTAGCCGAGCCAATCATTCAAGCTACTCATACTGAAATTGAAATAAATCTAGATGAAACTTTGACCTTATTTATGGAAGAGGCGGAAGAACATTTAGCCACGATTCATCAATTTTTGGATCAAGAGTTACATCAGTATGACAGTTACAATGCTTTAATACGTGCTTTACATACTTTGCGTGGTAGCTCTGCAATGGCGCAGGTCGAAACAATTTTCGAGGCCAGTACCAAAGTTGAGCATTTATTTAAAATACTACTGCAAGAAGAGTTATCTTCTCACTCTGAAGAAATTTTATTATTACAAGAATATCGTGAGTTTGTTCGAGATAGCTTGGAACTACTATCTAGATATAGTTCAAGTGAACAGCTCGAAGCGAGATTGCAGCAATTTAATCAATCTTGGGATTCATATGTTGAGCAACATGGTGACCGAACAGATCCGTTAATGCCTTCTCATGGCTTGGTATCGCAATTATTACAATTAGATGTTTCTGAATTATTGGATGCAGAATTAGATTTTGAGAAGGGTATTCGTAATGAGTTTCCTGATTATCTTGAACGCCTAAGTGAACAGGCTGATTTATTACTGCAACATACACATTCTCAAGCAATGCTGGGTTTACATGAATATACCAGCCAACTGAAAGAAAGTTATGAAGTGCTGCTTGATAAACCTGCGTTATTACAATCAGACTATATATTTGAAATTTATCAAAAAGCGCATCAACAGCTCATTCAATTATTTGATGCTTTAGCTGCTGGTCAGCGAGTCGGTGTTGTTAAGCAACATCAAAGTATTTTAGAAGAATTAAAACTTTATACGCAGTACACTCCAGACCTATCAAATGACCTGCCTCAGCAGGATTCGACATCTTTTGAACCAATATCTAATATTGAACCAGAGCCAGAAGTAGTAGCTACTGTAGAGAATTTCTCAGACTCTGCAGACTGGGCGGTATTAGGTCAAAGTGTGCAGCAAGATCGACAATATATTTCATCTACACAAGTGAATCGAAATTTTGATGCTGATCTTTTAGATATCTTTCTTGAGGAAGCTGAAGAATTACTTGAGGGAATTGATACCGATCTTAATATTTGGGTAGGTGAGCAAGAAAACTTTGCAGCTCTGAACAATCTAATGCGTTATTTGCATACCTTGAAAGGGGGCGCAAATATGGTTCAGGCAACGTATCTTGGTTTGATTGCCCATGAATTAGAAAGCATCTATGAGCGTTTAATTCAAAAGCAATTAGTGGCAACTTCAGATTTAATTGATTTTATTCGTTTGGTTCAAGATGACTTGGCTGACCGTTTACAAATCATGCGTGAACAACAACTAGATTATGCAGCCCCTTACACAATTAACGCATTAAAACGAGCGGGTCAAAACTCTAACTTCCAACCTTTACCAGTGGTTGACGCATTTGATACTGAAAGTGAGATATTCTCTGAGCAAGAGGTGATATCTGAAGTAATAATAGATGAGATACCAGTAGAACTTGAGCCTGCTCTTGCAGAATTAGAAGCTCATCACGATCAGGTATTCGATACAGCGGTTACCGAGTTAGCTACTCCAGTTGAAGTGATTACCTCGGTTACATCGCAAGAGAATAGAGTTGCAGCTAATGAACAGGACATTGAGGCTGTTGTTGAACAGACGTTCCTAGAAGAAGCTACTGAATTGTTAGAAATGGCTGAGTCGCTATTAAAACAATGGTTTGAACAGCGTACAAACCGTAGTATTTTGCTTCAGCTCCAAAGAGCCGTGCACAGTTTGAAAGGTGGTGCACGAATGGTGGGTCTAGAAGCCGTACAAGCAATTGCCTACCAACTAGAAAATGCTTTTGAACAATTTGCGCTGCATCACTTCAATTCGAATATTTATGATCATTTATTAGAAAGTGCGATTGCATGGTTAAAAGATGCAATTTTCAACCACAACTATCAGCATTTCGATGGATTACAGCAAAGTTTAGAAAATATTCAATTCTTTGAAACTACAATCCAGATTCCGACTAAGTTAACTAGAGCGGACTTGTTTAGCTCAGAACCGGTGATGACCTTTATACAAGGTGATGGTACAGAGCCTCCACCAATGATGGGAGCATGGGAGCAAACAGAGCGTCTGGATCAGAATAATGAAATGATCCGTGTTTCAGCGGACTTAATCGAGAAAATGATTGATTTGTCTGGTGAAAACTCCATTAACCGTTCACGAATTGAAATGGACCTAAGCCAGTTTAGCCATACACTAGTTGAAATGGAGTTGGCGATTCAACGACTTGCCGATCAGTTACGTCGAATGGAAGGGGAGTTAGAAACACAGATTATTGCTAAACATGGAATTGAACATTCTCGTTATACCGACTTTGACGCGTTAGAGATGGACCAATATTCATCTTTAAATCAATTGTCGAAATCGCTTGCTGAATCTGCATCGGACTTGGTCGACTTTAAAAATACGTTATCTGACAAAATCAGAGATACCGAAAGTTTGCTTTTACAACAATCACGAATTCAAGCGGAAATTCAAGAAGGTTTAATGCGGACACGGTTGGTCCCATTTTCGCGTTTATTGCCGCGTTTACAACGAATTGTTCGTCAGACGTCTACAGCATTGAATAGACCTGCTGAGCTTTTCGTAAATAATACGGAAGGTGAGTTGGACCGCAACATTTTAGAACGGTTAGTGACTCCGCTTGAGCATATGCTCAGAAACGCAATTGACCATGGTTTAGAAGACCGAGCGCAGCGGCAACAAGCAAATAAACCAGAAACAGGGCGTATTGAGCTTAATATTCAGCGTCAAGGTACGGATGTTGTGGTTGTCTTTAGTGATGATGGTCAAGGTATTGATGTTGAAAAAGTACGTCAGAAAGCACTCCTTGCCGGATTGATCAAGCCAGAACAAGACTTAGAACAGCAAGACATACTGCAACTCATTTTCCATCCGGGTTTAAGTACAGCAGAACATGTCACTCAGATTTCCGGGCGTGGTGTAGGTCTTGATGTCGTGCAGAGTGATATTAAGTCTTTGGGGGGACATGTCAGCGTTGAATCCGTCTATGGGCAGGGAACAACATTTACGATTCGCGTACCGACTACAGTAGCGGTAAGTGATGCCTTAATGGTTAAAGTGGCAGATCAACAATTTGCGATTCCACTCGCTCAAATCGATCGAATTATTCGAGTGTCACCAGCCTCTTTAGAGCAGTATTTTGAAAGTCCTCAAGAACTATTTGAGTATGAAAATAAACGTTATCCATTACGTTATCTTTCTGAATTTGTTGGTAACCAACCCATACCACGTTTAAATGGTGTGATGTATTCATTACCTGTGTTAATGATTAAAGCCAATAATGGCCAAACTGTGGCATTACTTGTTGACCAGTTAATTGGCTCTCGAGCACAAATTGTAGTGAAACCAATTGGTCAACAGTTCTCTAGCATTGGAGCAATTGCAGGCGCCACAATTTTAGGTGATGGACAGGTCTGCTTAATTTTAGATGGACAAAATATTGCACGACAAATTCAGTCAACTCAGCGTCATAAACAACTTGGTGAAGCAGTATATAGACAACGAGAGTCTGATGAACGCCGTCTCATCATGATTGTAGATGACTCAGTAACTGTGCGTAAGGTCACGTCCCGATTACTTGAACGCCAAGGCTATGATGTGGTTACGGCTAAAGATGGTGTTGACGCCATAGAGCAGCTAGAAAATATTAAGCCAGATTTGATGCTACTTGATATTGAAATGCCACGTATGGATGGTTTTGAGGTTCTCAATCTTGTACGACATCATGATATGCATCAATACATGCCAATTATTATGATTACATCCAGAACAGGCGAAAAACATCGTGAACGAGCATTCTCGTTAGGTGTAAGTCAATATATGGGTAAACCTTTCCAGGAAGAAGAGTTACTAGAGAATATCGATGCTTTACTTGTAGCGTCTGAAAGTGAGGTCAAATCATGAAAGGTAGTGTAAATACATCATTGATCGCTAATATGGACCAACAAGAGCTACAGCATCTTATTACAGTTTCAACTGGTTTTATTGACGCTTATATCATTGAATGTAACGATCAGGTACCTATGCTATTGCCACAAAACATTGTGTTGTCTGCCATGGATGTAAAAAATGGCGTAAAACATATTGAATGGCATGATGTGAAGCTACCGGTCTACTCAGTACATAACGCAATTGATCAACATGCAGTAGCATTAGTGATTGAAGGGGAAGATATTAGCCAACGTTTTGCATTAATCTGTAAAACTATGCCAGTTTCTACTCGTCTGCGTATTTCTGAAATTATCGATGAAATGGATGAGCATGAGGCTGAACAACACCCGGCAGTATTTAAATATGTGCGTATGCAAGATCAACGCTACTATATACCTAAATTAGAATATATTGAAAAATCACTTGGTTTATAAAGGAAAAAAGGAACTCATTTGAGTTCCTTTTTTATTTTATTGAGCTAATAAATTTTCTAAAATTTGCTCATAAATATCAGTTAATGGATCAAGATCATGTACATCAACATGTTCATTAATTTGATGGATAGTAGCGTTTAGAACACCGAGTTCTAAAACTTGTGCACCTGTTGGAGCAATGAAGCGCCCATCAGATGTACCACCACTTGTTGAAAGCTCAGTCTCAGTACCAGTCACATTTAAAATAGCAGTTTGAGCTGCGTTAACTAATTCACCTACTGGAGTTAAGAATGGTAAGCCAGACAAATTCCAGACAATTTCATACTGCAAGCCATGCTTGTCTAAAATTTCATGAACACGTTGTTTAAGCTGTTCTGCTGTAACCTCGGTTGAATAACGGAAATTAAAAGTAACTTCTAAAGCACCAGGGATCACATTGGTTGCGCCAGTACCTGCATGGATATTTGAAATCTGGAATGAAGTTGCAGGGAAATACTCATTGCCATTGTCCCAAACTGTTTGGCACAACTCAGCTAACGCTGGCGATGCTTCATGAATTGGATTACGTGCCAAGTGTGGGTAAGCTACATGACCTTGTTTGCCTTGAACCTTCAATACAGCATTAAGAGAACCACGACGGCCATTCTTAACAATATCACCTAATTTATGAGTACTTGATGGTTCACCAACCAAACACCAAGTAATTTTTTCATTACGCTTTTCCAGTGTTTCGATGACTTTAACTGTACCGTTAACAGCAGGACCTTCTTCATCTGAAGTAATTAAAAAAGCAATTGAACCTTTATGGTTTGGGTGTTTTGCTACAAAACGTTCAGATGCAACTACCATTGCAGCTAATGCAGTTTTCATATCTGCTGAACCACGACCATATAATTTGCCATCGCGAATTTCTGGTGCAAATGGGTCTGAATTCCAAGCCTCTAAACGTCCTGTTGGTACTACGTCGGTATGACCAGCAAAACAAAATACAGGTCCTTCGGTTCCACGTCGAGCCCATAAATTATCGACATCTCCAAAGCGCATAGGTTCAATATGGAAGCCAACCTTAGCTAAGCGGTCAGCCATAATAGTTTGGCAAGTATGATCAATAGGGGTAACAGAAGGCTGTTGTAAAAGTTCTAAGCTAAGCGAGAGAGTGTCTGAGTGGTTCATGCCGGAAATTGCGTACTAATGAGGTGAAATATAGTCCGATATAATAGGCGAATCTCTAAGGGATGGGTATTTAAAAATAAAAAAACCTTATCGAAACGATAAGGTTTTTAAATGTTAAGCATAACTTACATTTTATTTTCAGTTTTTTGTGCGGTGTTAGTTACAGCATCACCAGCTTTAGAGACATCTTGACCAAAACCCTTGAACGTATTACAACCTGTTAAAACAAATGCCACCATTACAGATGCGACTAAAACTTTTTTCATCATTTTCTCCGTATAAATTTAATAATGAAGTAAATTTAGATTAAAAAACAAACGGAAAAAGAAACATGATTGTTTAATAGTAAAAACGTTATAAATTGTTTCTATAAAGACGTGGTCTCTTGTAAAACACCGTTATTTTTGATGAGAGAAGGTTTTAAGCTTAGTAAAGCAGGGTGCCTGAACATATAAAATCGGGATTCATTAATATTTTGACAATATAGGCCATCAGTCCACCAATAAGCAGTGTTTGAACTCGCTTTTTGATGAGGACAAAGCCATTCATGTCTTTCTAAGCGGTAAAAGTCAGATTTAGGGATTTCTGTACCCCAAGTACCTAAGCGACGTTTTAAATTTACCCATTCAGGAATAGGCTGTTCTTGAGGTAAATTTAGAGGAAGATAAAGTTGCCCTTTTAAGACAGCGAAACGTTGTTGAACTTTAAAACCCAAAGCTTCTGAAAATTGAAATTGTTTGTCAGTAAAGTGGTAAAGCTTTTTACTTAAAGTATCTTGTCTATTTAAACCAATCCATTGTTCTAAATTTAATTGACCTTCACCTAGGTAATATTTTAGAGCAACTTCCCAATGTTCAATTTCTTGAGTATTTTGATTTAAAACTAAAAAATCGAGTTCACCTAAAGTTTTTGCTCCATCAATTTTCTGAATGCTATGGCCTAATAACTGATAAGGATGATATTGATCTTCTTGTAGCCAAAACCAAAGTAAATTTTCAAAACGTAAACCTAAGCGTGTGCTCTTAAGCCGAGACATAAATTGAAGTAAAGGTTCTGGTGCTTCATCAAGCTGCTTTAAGCGGGGGAAGTAATTTTGAAAATGTTGTTCCCAATTTTTATCTGTATGTAATTGAAAACTATGTCGAATAGTAAGGCTGCAGGGAAGTTGGCTAAGTAGGTTCGGGCTGGCAATTGTAAAGGCCAATTGTCTTACCATTGGGTGACTGAACTGTAACCATGGCTCAAAATAGGATGTTTTAATTGAGGCAATATTCATACGTTGAGTACTCGAAATAATTCATCCAAATTTCATGGTCAATCAACAAAACAATACCAGAAAAACACTTTATACTACGAGTAACAATAGCTTAAGGTTTATATATGCGAACATTGTTTTGGCGAACTCTGGTCGTGATTTTTATCACGCTTGGTATTATTGGAGCAATTTTACCAGGCATGCCGACAACAGTGTTTCTTATTCTGGCTGCTTGGGCGGCCTCAAAGGGATGGCCTCAGATGGATGCGTGGTTGTTAAACCACCCCAAGTATGGACCAACCCTGCGGGACTGGCGAGCAAATGGGACAGTACCGCGTAAGGCAAAGTGGATTGCAACCATTATGATGACCGCAAGTGGTATTCTGATGCTGTTTACTTCGGCGCCGTTTTGGGTCAAGGTTTTTACCGATACTACCATGCTTGTTGTTGCAATTTGGTTATGGCTACGTCCTGAGCCAAAATTAAAAGATTGATAATCTTTTAATTTTGGCACAAGACAAGCAGTGAAACTGCGCGTAGAGTAAAGAAGATTGATAATCTTTTAACTTTGGCGCAAGACAAGCTTTCCCATAATTTTTCATTAAAGCTCAAAATAGTTGAGTTGATATAAGAGAAGAAATTCGATGTCCCAATTTAAACTTGAAGATGCAGATATTCTTATCGATTTAGCAAATCAAACTTTAAGCTTACCTAAACATAATAAGTTTTACGTGGTCTCTACTGGCAAAAATGGAATTGGGGAACAAGAAAATACGGGTAAAACCCCACGTGGATGGCATCGGGTTGCTAAGAAATTTGGTATGCAATCTCCCAAAAATGCAGTTTTTATTGCACGGCAGCCCACAGGTGAAGTCTATAGCAGTGAATTAGCCGCACAATTTCCTGAGCGAGATTGGATATTGTCACGCATTCTTTGGTTAGATGGCTTAGAAGAGGGCTTTAACAAAGGTGAAGGCCATGACACGATGCAACGTTATATCTATATTCATGGTACGCCTGATAAAGAACCGATGGGGGTTCCAATGTCACATGGGTGTATTCGAATGCGTAATGAAGAAATCATTGAATTGTTTGATTTAGTCTCTGAAGACGCATTAGTTTATTTGTCTGAACAATCTTTAACCTAAAATAGGATTTTAAAGATTATTGTTTAATTGGGCGAATGATCAAAATATTAAAATAAGTGCTTAAATAAAATACAAAAAATTGTTTTTTACTTAATAATGACTTATTTTTAATCATTCATTCGCATTTTTTTGAAAAGTTGTCGAAAAGCGTTTGACACCTGTTAAAGATTCTCTATAATGCACCTCACAAACGATGAAGACGTTAAGGGCGCTTAGCTCAGTTGGTAGAGCGTCTGCCTTACAAGCAGAATGTCGGCGGTTCGATCCCGTCAGCGCCCACCAAGCCTTTACGTTAAGATCTCAAGTGCAGCGGTAGTTCAGTTGGTTAGAATACCGGCCTGTCACGCCGGGGGTCGCGGGTTCGAG
>ERZ808232.28-NODE-28-length-104071-cov-17.167532_pt1 | contig 104071 bp, 87 predicted proteins | sample MGYA00521281_ERZ808232 | MGnify/ENA primary metagenome ERZ808232 (study PRJEB31515, sample SAMN02941833) | indoor metagenome | biome: House; feature: Kitchen Counter; material: surface | place: USA: Illinois | collected 2012-02-13 ... | reverse complement strand
ATTTGAGTAGATATGAGAAGTCTTAACTTTTAAATCTTTGTGCAACAAAGCCTTTGTAAAGGCTAAAATAGCAAAGGCTTATTCTGTTTAAATAAGCCTTGTTTGAAGATTAGAGTGATTTTTTCCAACTCAAAATTGTATATAAACCAAACATAAAAGCAATCCAGATTGGAATGAGAATTACCGACTTTTCAAAGCTTTGAGTCCACATGATATATAAAATCATGCCAATAAAAGTCAAAACGACATAGTTACTCAAAGGTGAAAATAGTGCAGGAAATTTAGCAATTTTATTTTCAAGCTTCATCGAACGTTTAAATTTTAAATGGGTAAAACTAATAATTGCCCAGTTTAAAACCAAAGCTGCTACAGCCATGTACATAAGATAGCTTAAAGCTTCTTCTGGTATGAAATAGTTAAGTAATACACACCCAAAAATCAAAATAGAAGAAAAGATAACCGCGGATGTAGGTACACCTTGTTTGCTTACTTTTGCAAAAACTTTAGGTGCGTTGCCTTGAACTGCTAGCCCGTACAACATACGGCTGTTGGCATACATCCCACTGTTATAAACAGAAAGGGCAGCAGTTAAAATAATAAAGTTAAGTAAATGTGCCGCCCAACCAATGCCCAGTTGGCTAAAAATCATGACAAATGGACTCTTATCTAAACCGCCGAGGTCCAGTTGATTCCATGGAATAAGCGACATAATAATCGCAAGTGAAGCCACGTAAAAAACCAAAATTCGGAAAATAACTTGGTTAATGGCTTGTGGAATACTTTTTTCAGGATTTTCAGCTTCAGCTGCTGTCATTCCAATGAGTTCAATACCACCAAAGGCAAACATTAAAAAGGCGAGCATATAAAACAGGCCCGAGAACCCATGAGGGAAAAATCCGCCATGCTGCCATAGGTTTGAAAAGCTAGCGATAGAGTCATTACCTGCGGTAAGCAGTAAATATAAACCAAATACAATCATTGAAATGACCGCAGCAACCTTAATAATAGCTAACCAAAATTCAGATTCGCCATAAAATTTAACATTGCCCAAGTTCAAGCAAGTAACCAGTACAAAGAAAAATAAAACTGAAACCCAAGCAGGTATATGAGGCCACCAATAATGTACATATTTAGCCACGGCGGTAAGCTCGGTCATGGCAACCAAAATGTACACTACCCAATAATTCCAGCCCGATAAAAAACCGGGAAATCTTCCCCAGTATTTTTGTGCAAAGTAACTAAAAGAGCCGACTACAGGTTCCTCTACAATCATTTCACCCATTTGGCGCATGATTAAAAATGCAACCAAACCGACAATGGCATAACCCAAAATGATTGAAGGACCAGCAGACTGAATGACTTGTGCCGAGCCTAAAAATAGTCCTGTGCCCACAGCACCACCCATAGCGATTAACTGGATGTGACGATTTTTAAGTCCACGTTTTAGTTGGGAAGATGAGTTACTCAAAATACTATGCGCTGAATAAAGAAGCCGGCGTTATTGTAATAGATTGAAAAGGGATAACCTAGTTTGAAAATGAATATTGCTTTGATATAAAAAGATTCGCACAAAACTGTACGAATCTTTTTTAGAAAATGACGTTCTTATAAATTAGAAAGACACCATTTTGCCCGGATTAATCATTGCACCAAGGCCATACATGCTTTTCGCAAGTGGAATAACGACAGGGGCAAGGGTACGGCCAAAAATAATATTTTGATGGTCAATTTTAGATAACATTTCAAAGTCATTCGATTGACCAACAAAGTCATTTGCGATGGCTTTACCAATACGTACTGTCTGCGCTACGCCATGACCGCTCCAGCCGTGAACAGCATAAATAGGGAGCTTGTTGCCAAACTTACGGCTATCGACTGCACCATTAACAGTTAAATCGGTAGTTCCACTCCACACAAAATCCATCTCTAGATTTTTAATTTGCGGGAACACCGTATGAATTCGATGCTCTAGATAATTTAGAGTTTTCTCTGGTCCCCAACATGTTCCAGTACCTTGTCCACCAAATAATAAGCGGTTATTAAAGACAGGGCGGTAGTAATCAATCTGGAACTGAGTGTCATAAACCGGATGTCCAAATGGCAGAAGCTCTTTGGTATCAAGCTCTAAAGGAGCGGTGGTCGCGACATAAGTGTAAAACGGAATAGTGGTATTGTTCTGTTCAGATAAAAGTTTAAATGAAGCATGGTGTACCGCTAAAACCACAGACTTTTTGGCTTTTACGACTGCATTTACTGTGTGAACATAAATACCATCTGCTTTTTCTTCTATTGAAATAACTTCTGTTTGCTCATACACAGAGCCGCCGTTTTGGCAAAAGCCATAAATTAAGCCACGGTTTAGAGCCAACGGATGGATTTGTCCACCTAACTCATCAATTAAACCACCTGTATAGTAGTCAGACTTAATATAGTCCATGAGTTCGTGCTTACCTACAATACGGGTGTGGTCTTCACCTAAGTATTTTCGGGCATCGGCACCTTGTGTTAAGCCAACCAAATGTCCCTCATGAACGGCGGCAGTAATATGGCCGTATTTACGGTCAAAGTTGAGTTGGTATTTTTCCGAGATATCATCAATCAGTTGCATCGCTTCAGTAGAGGTAAAATGCCATAGTTTTTTGGCATCTTCGTAGCTGAGTCGATCGGCCATTTCTTGAGCTTCCCAACGTGCTAAACCTGGGGTGAGTTGTCCACCATTTCGACCTGAAGCTGCACTACCAATACGATTTTTTTCTAATAAAACCGTATCTACACCTTGTTCAGCTAAATGTAAGGCAGTCGATGAACCTAATAAGCCACCACCAATAACCACCACATCACACTCGATGTCAGCATTTAAACTGTCAAATGTATGCCAATTCGAGAGGGAACTTTCGTAGTAGTTTGCTGGGTTATCTACCGAAGTGCCGTTAACCGTGGTTGCGTCAAATTTTGTATGTTTTGGATTTAACCAGCTCCATTCTTTACCCACTTGTAAAGACTGACTTGGTTTGTATTCCACATCTTTTAAAAGTTGAGGTTTAGAAATAATTTTCATGACGAAGTTCCTTAAAAAATTAATAAGCATTACTAATAGCAATACTTTGTTTTTTAATCGTTTTATAAATGAATAGGAGAATGCCTAAAGCCAACCAGAAACATCCAAAAGTCAGTGAAGACGAGTCGAGATTGAGCCATAAACAAATAATGCTGACGACCGATAACAGCGGTAAAAATAGGTTTAGAAATTTATTTTTAAAACCTGAGCGTTGCTTATCTTTAATATAAAATTTCATAAAAACTGAGAAGTTTACGGCTGTAAACGCAACGAGCGCACCAAAACTGATCAGACTGACAACCTGAGCTAAATCTAAGAAAATAGCCGACATTGAAATAAGCCCGACAAATAAAACCGAGAAAAAGGGTGTGCCTAAAGAGCTATGGATGGTTCCAAAATACTTTTTAGGGAAAATATTGTCGGTACCCATTATATACAGTAAACGCGAAGCACTGGCATGTGAGGCAAGGCCAGAGGCGACAGTGTTCATAATTTGTCCGCATAAGAAGATGGACTGAAACAAAGCACCACCGACATAAAGCACAATTTCTGGTAACGCTTCTGAAGGATGGTGAAAACGGACATTGTTTGGAAAATAAAGCTGAATAAACCAAGCGGCTGTGAAGAAAATAGCTCCGCCAGCAAGTGTGGTTAACATGACTGCACGGGGAATATTTTTGGTGGGTTGTTTGGTTTCATTTGAAAGGGTGGTGACCGCATCAAAACCTAAGAATGAAAAGCATAGAACTGAGGCCCCAGCAACAAGTGGTAACAGTGATTGTTGACCATGCCATAGCGGAGCCAAGGTAAGTACATGTTCGTAACCTTGAGTAGAGCCAATACCCCGGACCACTAAATATACAAAAATAACCATGAGGATAATTGGGGCGAACACAAACACGAGGCTTAAATTGGCAAGTAATCGAATACGAAAACAGTTGACTAAAGTCACAAGGCCCGCCGATACCAGCACCCAAAACCAATAAGGCAAACTTGGAATTAGTGCGGTGAGATAAATTGCAGCCAGTAACACATTGATGAGTGGTAATAACAGATAGTCGAGTAGTGAGCACCAACCGACAAAAAAACCACTTTTGGGCCCTAAGCTTTCGGCAGTATAACTATAGGCTGAGCCTGATTTTTCCGAATTTTGACTAAACCTTGCGTAGCTCCAAGCAGTAAGCAACATAGCACCTAAAGCAAGTAAATATGCGAGAGGGACATGACCATTGGTAATTCCGGAAACAATACCGAAAGTATCAAAAACCGTCATGGGGGTCATATAGGCAATACCAATAATTGTCACTTGCCATAGCGATAATTTTTTTAAGGAAGACGCTTTATTTTCCATGTCTTTTCAACCTCAAATTTCGTTGTTTTTGCTTTTCATCCAGAAAGGCGATGCTATTTTTAGGCCAAAACTTCCCCTAGACCTGAATAAACAAGTCTGTTTGAAGAAAGTTTGAACAACAGCTAGGGCTTAGAGTGCTATATCACCTTGGTGGTACACTAAAGCGGGAATAAAAGGCCAATATTCTTTGCTTTTTAGATGACAACCAACTGGAAAGACTGACAGGGTTGCGAGAAAAACTGTTGATCAGTCTTAGCTTTAAATAATGTCCCGGTTCTGATGCTAATGTCATTTGAAGTAATGACTCGAGATGAATCATTCATAATGACCGCCTTTTGCTTAATGTTTTTGAGTTTTGGCATAAGTAGTTTTTCAAGGGCCGAAACTAAAATATCGGTCGCAATGACACCGATAAAATGGTCATGAATCATGACAGGGTGAGCAATGGTAATGGTATAGGCACCATTGCAAATATAATCCACATAAGGACCATGTATGCATGGACTTTTATTTTGTGCAGGTTTATGGAACCACTCAAATGAGCGGAAATCTAAAAAGCGCTGCGCATTTTGGTAGTTTTCAAGTTTCGCTTGTTGTAATTGATCTTCTTTTTTATACCACCATTCTAGCGTCCAATAGTCTTGCTCATCTTGAGTTGCCGGACTATAGCTAGCAAAACCCGTACCTTGACTATAATGGCTCTGAGAGAGAGCTTTTTTAATTTCTTTCTGCAAAGCAGCGCGTTCTGAAGTTGAAAGCTTAATATCTGCATTTTTCTCAGAAGCGTGTTTTGACAGAATTTTACTTGCTTTACTTGCGAGTGTTTCCGTAATAGAGGTTGTTTCGTCAACCACCGTCTTTAACAAATTTTGAAGCTCTTCTACATCTAAATGTTGGGTCATTCCTATAACTCCTAAAATTCCATATTCCTAACTTGTGTATTAATAAGCCATCTCATTTCTTATTTTTATTCACTCGATAACTTATATCGAAGCATTTGGTCAGTGAGCATTGAAACTATTTTTCTGGCTTGAATAACAGCTTCATTTTCATTGTTGTCAATAAAAGACGACAAAAGATGGTGATATTGCTTTACAACTTCACGGTGAAAATCATCATCTTGATAAAGCACGGCAATGAGCGGAGCCCATTCAGCCTGAATTGTGAGTTCCTGATTTGCCAGTCTTGAAGATTGGGCAAATGAGGTGAGTGTGAGTAAACAACGTAAATCAAGCTGTGCACGTGTATCTGCCTCAACGGCTTGTTCAAATTGATCAATTAACTCTTTGATTTTATTAAGTTCATATTCAGTTGTTCTTTGAGCGGCCAGATAGGCACTATGACTTAAAATTGCACTGTGAAACTCGCCTAAATCGGCAATATACTCATTTGAAGCTTGGCGCAAAGGATGTTGATTTAAAAGTAAATCCGAAGGTAGCTCACAAACAAAACTTCCACCATTTCTTCCGCGACGTGTATCAATTAAACCCTTTACGCGTAAAGTATTTAATGCTTCACGAACAGTAATTGGCGAAACTCCCATTAAGCGTGCTAAGTCTGCTTCATTAGGAAGTTGTTCATTGCTTTTGAGCAAACCAGAGATAATTGCATTTTCCAAGCGTTCTACAACTTGTTCCGAACGAGTTGCTTGAGCAATAGGTGCAAAAATTATCGTATATGCTGACATGGCGAATTCTCTAAAAGCTAAGTCAAAAGACTTAGCTTAATGAAGCGGATAAATAGTTATTAAAACACGCCATAACCATGGACAGCCTGTTCATCTTCAGGCACAGCAGGTATTGCATCCCAAAGTTCAACAATTTTGCCATTATCTACACGCCATAGTTCAAAATAGGCATGTCGATTTCCAGCAATACTGCCTTCGGAATGTGTCAATACAAATTGACCATCAGCAATGGAGCGATGCGTTTTTGAGTATACCAAACCTTGTCCTTCATTACGGATATTGTTCAAAAAATCAATCACGGCTTTAACGCCATCACCAATATCTGGACTATGTTGAATGAACTGATCACCGTCGGTATATTCTTTAAAGGCTTCATAATTTCCATCAATTAATGACTTCTTGAAGAAAGACGTCACAATCTCGCGGTTTTTCTCTGGGTCATGGTGAGTTACGATTTCAGTCGGACCATCTAGTTGAGTTCTACCGCTTACATTCGGTGCAGCTTCTGCCACAAGACCATCCCAATGCTCGACAATTTTGCCGTCTTTTACTCGGTAAATATCAAAACCAACCAATGGGTTTTCATCTAAGCCTTGAAAGCGGCCATGAATTGCAACCAAGTCACCATCTGCTAGTACACGTACAGCTTCGTGTTGCATATCGGGACAATCTTCTACTAATTGACGAAGACCTGAAATACCATTTGCAACGAGTGGTGAGTGCTCTATAAAGTCTTCAGAAAAATAACGGTCTAGAGCAGTGGTGTCATGCAAATTAAAGAGTTCGTGATGGGCTTTAGTCACCAAGTCTTTCATTTCTTGCTTATTCATTTTGATCTCCTTTCAAAACGCATTGTTATTATTCGTTTGAACTCATCACATGTTTAACACGGGTATATTCTTCAAAACCGTAACCAGATAAATCTTTACCATATCCTGACTTTTTGAAGCCGCCGTGTGGCATTTCCGCGGTTAAAGGAATATGGGTATTAATCCAAACTGTACCGAAATCAAGTTCACGTGACAGGCGTGTTGCACGAGCATGGTCTTTGGTCCAAACACTTGAAGCTAGGCCATATTCAACATCGTTGGCTTTTTCAATCGCATCATTTTCATCGGTAAATTTCTGAACGGTAATCACTGGTCCAAAAATTTCATTTTGAATAGCTTCATCATGTTGTTTTAGGCCACTAATAACAGTCGGTTCAAAATAGAAACCTGGGCGGTCTGCCTGTTTTCCGCCTGTTTCAACTTTGGCGTGAGCAGGTAAGTTGTCGATAAACGCTTTAACATTCTTTAATTGATTGGCATTGTTAAGTGGACCATAAAGTGCATCTTGATCATCTGGATCGCCAAAACGGGTATTTTTTGCAGCTTCAACGAGTTTAGCTAAAAACTCGTCATGAACAGATTCAGCCACAATCACACGTGTTGCAGCAGTACAGTCTTGGCCTGCGTTGAAATAGCCTGTTAAAGCAATCATTTCAACGGCTTTATCAAGATCGGCATCTTCAAAAACCAGTACAGGTGCTTTACCGCCAAGTTCAAGATGAGCTTTTGCTAAATTTGCCGCAGCAGAAGCAGCAACTTGTAATCCGGCGCGAACTGAACCTGTAATCGAAACAAGAGCAGGGGTTTTGTGTGATACAACTTTTGAACCAACTTGCGCTTGGCCTAACACCACGTTAAATGCACCTTTCGGAAAAAATGGTGCAGCAATTTCTGCAAGTAAAAGGGTACTTTCAGGAGTGGTGTCACTTGGTTTTAATACGACAGTATTACCTGCGGCTAAAGCTGGAGCAATTTTCCAAACCGCCATCATGAGTGGATAGTTCCAAGGTGTAACTTGGCCGACCACACCGACTGGTTCGCGGCGAATAGAAGAAGTTAAACCTTCTAAATATTCGCCAGTTGCTGTGCCATCGAGTAAGCGGGCAGCGCCTGCAAAGAAACGAACTTGATCTGCCGATGCACCTACTTCTTCAGATGCAATTAAATGTTTTAACTGACCTGTATTGCGGCTTTGCGCTTCAATCAAACGGTCGGCATTTGCTTCAATGGCATCTGCCAAGTTAAGTAATGCTTTTTGACGAGCCGAAGGTGTACTACGTCCCCAAATTTTAAATGCTTCTTTTGCAGCAGCATAAGCTGCATCAACTTCTGCCTCGGTCGCATTCGGCGATTGTGCATAGACTTCACCAGTGACTGGGCTTACCAAATCGAAGAAATCATTTCCTTTGCTAGCAACATATTCGCCGTTAATGAAGTGTTGTAGTTGAGTTTTAGCCATTTTTTATACCTTGTCCTTAGGTTTTAACATATAACATATAATACTATATGTATTATGTTTTAAATTTTCTGTCAAATGCTTTGATGGGGGGAGTGAGTGAAAAAGGGGGAATTTAAATCAAATTAGATTTTAAGTTTTTGATTTTGATTAATTAAAAAAATTAAAAATTTATTGAGGATTGTTAGAATAGGTTCATCATGAGGATGGCGCTTTTAGATTTAACGAGCGGTGATAGAGAAATTTTTGAATGAAAGGGAATGGATGAGCTCAGTCGTATAGTTGGCTCACCCCCATGTTTAATTTAAGTTTGAACGCAGTGATTAGGTCTTATGGCTAGCAAGTAAAATACTAGTTTCACTATTGTAAATACCTGAAATATTTCTAATTCTTTCTAATACTTTATCGAAGTTTTCTAAAGTGTCGGAACGTAGCTCAACCAGAATATCCCATTTACCGTTAGTTTTATGCAGACATTCAACCGCACTTTCTAGGCGTAGTTCTTTAATCACAGACTGTGCTTTGGTGCCTTCGACCACAATGCTCATCCATGCACGGATGACATTCCGTTCCGCATTTGGTTTAAAACGAACCGTATATCCGGTAATAATGCCCGAAGATTCAAGATACTCCATTCTCTTTTTAATCGTTGCTCTTGAGACGTGAACTTTTTCGGCTAATTCGGTTACAGACATCCGTGCGTTATCTTTAAGTAAACCTAAAATAATTTGATCAATATTGTCCATAATGTAATTGTCAATTATCAGATTGGTAAAAAATAATTCATTTTTTACTGAATTACAAATTTTGTGAATCAATTTGATTTTGAATAATAAGGTCATCATTTAACCCGAATAATTCAATTTAATGGACTAGATAAGATGAATAATTTTGCAGTTTCTCGTGGTGACTTTAACGAGTGGATGGTTCCAGTATTTGCACCGGCAAATTTCATTCCGGTACGTGGTGAAGGTTCACGTATCTGGGATCAAGAAAATAAAGAATATATCGATTTTGCAGGCGGGATTGCAGTAAATGCATTAGGTCATGCGCATCCAGTGGCAGTCAATGCGTTAACAGAACAAGCAAAAAAACTTTGGCACGTCGGTAATGGTTATACCAATGAACCCGTACTACGCCTTGCAAAACAACTCACTGAAAATACATTTGCAAACAAGGTTTTCTTCTGTAACTCAGGTGCAGAAGCGAATGAAGCAGCTTTAAAACTTGCGCGTAAAGTTGGGCTAGACAGTGGTATAGCTGGTAAAAGCGGTATCGTTGCATTTAACAATGCGTTCCACGGCCGTACCTTATTTACCGTTTCAGCGGGTGGCCAACCTAAATATTCACAAGACTTTGCACCACTTCCAAACGGTATTAGCCATGTTGCTTATAATGATTTAGAAGCGGCTAAAGCAGTCATAAATGAACAAACTTGTGCAGTAATTGTAGAGCCTGTACAAGGTGAGGGCGGGGTTATTCCGGCTGATATCGAATTTTTAAAAGGTTTACGTGAACTGTGTGATCAGTTTGGTGCCTTACTTATTTTTGATGAAGTACAAACTGGTGTGGGCCGTACCGGTGCACTTTATGCCTACATGAACTACGGTGTGATTCCAGATGTGTTAACTACTGCAAAAGCATTGGGCGGTGGTTTCCCGGTCGGTGCAATGTTAACAACTGATAAATTTGCGCCGCATTTTTCTGTAGGCACACATGGTACGACTTATGGTGGTAATCCGTTAGCAAGTGCGGTTGCAGGGGCAGTCTTTGAGTTTATTAATACTCCAGAAGTGCTTAATGGCGTTAAAGAGCGTCACGACTACTATAAAAACGCTTTAAATCAATTAAATGAAAAATATAAAGTCTTTAAAGCAATTCGTGGCAGTGGTTTATTGCTCGGATGTGTTTTAAAAGACGAGTTTGCTGGTAAAGCAAAAGATATTAATAACCTTGCGGGTGAAGAAGGATTATTGAGTCTGATTGCTGGTCCAAATGTAGTCCGTTTTACACCTTCTTTAATCGTTCCATTTGCTGATATTGATGAAGGTTTAAAACGCTTTGAACGTGCGCTTGCTCGCTTTGTAGAAATGCAAAAGGATGACCAAGCAGCATGATGATTATTCGCTACATTGAACCTAAAGATGTTAATGACCTTTACCTGTTGGCAAAAAAAAGCGGGTTTTGGTTTGACATCTTTGCAGCCCAATATGGAAAAACTTGCTGCTCGTATTGAGAGGGCGTGTAAGACAGTCGCAGGCGAACTCCCAAAGGCAGATCAGGTTTACCTATTTGTTTTAGAAGATACTGAACTCAACAAAGTTGTCGGTGTTTGTGGTATTGAAGTTGCACTTGGCTTAAAAGAGCCTTGGTACAACTTTCATGTAGGAACTCAAGTTCATGCATCTGAACCGTTAAGTGTCTATAACGCTTTACCTACTTTGTATTTGAGTAATGACCATACCAACTGTAGTGAGCTTTGTACTTTATTTTTAGATCCTGACTATCGCTTAAATAAAAATGGCAAATTTTTATCTAAAGTACGCTTCTTGTTTCTGTCAGCTTTTCGCCAATATTTCGAAGAAACGATTGTTGCTGAAATGCGCGGCTATTCCGATGCAAATGGGCAGTCACCATTTTGGAATGCGGTAGGGCATAAGTTTTTTAATATTGAATTTACCAAAGCCGATTATTTGAGTGGAGTCGGGCAAAAGGCTTTTATTGCTGAGCTGATGCCAAGACATCCACTCTATGTCGATATGCTACCTGACGATGCTAAAGCCGCGATTGGCATTGTTCACCCAAATACTCGACCAGCCTACAATCTCTTGCTTGAAGAAGGACTGCGCTATAAAGGCTATATAGATATTTTTGATGGTGGTGCAACGCTGCAAGCAGATATTGAAAATTTACGAGCTATTAAAGAAAGCCAGATTTTAACTGTACAAGTTGTAGACTCTATTCCTCTTAGTTCAGGTGATGAACCCTATATTGTGGCCAACGATAACTATGAAAATTATCGAGCAATTCTTGTATTCGGCACACCTTATAAGGAGTCATTACAAATAACAAAAGCACAAGCGAAACAATTAAATGTTGAAAATGGTGGTTTAGTCCGTGTGTTAAGCGTCCATGTTAAACAGGACTCGAACCCACAGATAGTGAACAAACTTAAAGAAACAGAACATTTGCGAATGGCTGTTAATTAAGCAGAAATACTATACATTTCACCAAATTTAAGAAGGAATACTATATTATCGCTAGCGCAAGATGGGTATATGGATAAATACAATCTTGCTCGCTGAGCTGGGATTAATTAGCCTGTTTTATTATATAAAAGATAATTCAATAAAATGTGTAATTAATTTATATATTTTAAGAATTTTTTCAAAATTATATTTTTAAATGCAGGCTAATATAATAATGAAGGAAAGGAATGATGAATAATTTTTATTGTTATAGGTGATGGCTTTTAAAAAGGAATTTATAAGGTCTTAAGTGATTTAATAATATTTTTAGAATGGTTTAATGGACTAAATTAATAATCATATAATTTATTTATTATTAAAGCATTTACGACGGTTGCTATAAATTGGAGTAAATATTACATGAGTAAGAATAACGGAAAGCAGTTCCTGGAAGGAGATCTTCTTGGTAGTCAACATATGACTGAGCAAGAAGAAGAGAAATTGCAGCGCTCATTGACAAATCGTCATATTCAAATGATCGCAATCGGTGGTGCAATTGGTACTGGATTATTTATGGGTTCCGGGAAAACATTAAGTGTTTCGGGTACTTCAATTGTTTTAACCTATTTAATTATTGGTTTCTTCTTTTTCTTTGTGATGCGGGCAATGGGCGAATTGCTGCTCGCGAACACCAATTTTAAAACATTCGCTGATTTTGCAACAGCTTATCTCGGTCCATGGGCGGGGTTTTTCCTTGGTTGGTCCTACTGGTGTAACTGGATTATTACTGCGATTGCCGATGTAATCGTGATCGGAGGGTACATGCAGTTTTGGTATCCAGATTTACCCGTCTGGATTCCGGCATTTACTTCATTGGCGATCTTAACCATACTCAACTTTGTGGCTGTTCGGCTTTTTGGTGAACTTGAGTTTTGGTTCTCCCTCATCAAAATTACCGCAATTATTCTATTTATTCTGGCTGGTATTTATTTAATTGGGACTGGATTTACTTCACCAAATGGTGTTAAGGCCTCGATGAGCCATTTGTTTGAAACAGAATCGATGTTTCCTTATGGCGTTACAGGTTTCTTGGCTGGCTTCCAAATTGCCATCTTTGCATTTGTGGGTATTGAGCTTGTCAGTACGACTGCTGCTGAAACCAAAGACCCGCATACTTCACTTCCGAAAGCAATTAACTCTATTCCTTTACGCATTTTATTATTCTATGTGGGCGCGTTGGTTTGTATTATTGCGGTCACATCTTGGGCAAAAGTTTCACCAGAAAAAAGTCCATTTGTAGAAATGTTTACTTTAGTTGGATTGCCAATTGCAGCAGGTTTAATCAACTTTGTTGTTGCGACTTCAGCTTTATCTTCGGCAAACAGTGGAATTTTTGCGACCAGTCGTATGTTATATGGTTTGGCTTTAGACAACGATGCATCTAAAAGCTTTAGTAAGCTGTCAAAAAGAAAAGTTCCAATTAGAGGACTTGTTTTTTCAATGGCGTGCGTAACGGTTGGAACATCTATTTTATTTATTGTTCCAAACGTTATGACTGCCTTTACGATTATTTCAGCGCTCACTTCAATTTTATGTATTTTTACATTTATGTTGATTGTGCTTTCGTATATTTATTATCGTAAGAAAAGCCCTGAACTACACATCCAGTCAAAATATAAAATGCCGGGTGGATTATTTATGGCTTGGATGACCATGTTATTTTTAGTGTTTACTATCGTAATTCTGGCTTTAGACCATGATACTTTAATTGCACTTGAGTGTTCACCAATCTGGTTTATAGGTTTATTTATTGCTTATAAATATAAAAAGAAAAAGATGTTGCAGCTTGATATTTTAAAAGCTCAAAAGGTTGATTATATTTAAATAAATTTTAGTGATTTTATTAGAAATCTTATTATTTAAAACCCAATAAAAAAGCCTCATTACGAGGCTTTTTTATAATCCTTATTTAATACTTGGATCGCCTTTTTTCAAGAAAAAGCGAATCGCTAATTTTTGTAGGAATGTTCCATAAGGAGGGTGGAAAAGCTGGGTCGGGAAAAACCGATGACGAATAAATACAGTTTTTGCATGTGAAAGTTCGCGGAAACCTTCCTCACCATGATATGACCCCATGCCTGAGTTGCCGATACCACCAAAAGGAGCATCATGGTTAACTACATGCCAACCCCAGTCATTGATGGTCACACCACCCGAATGAGTCTCACGCAAAATACGATCACGTTCTATCGAGCTATGTGTAAAGCAATAAAGCGCTAAAGGTCGTTCGTCTGATTTCACATAGGTAATCGCATCATCTAAAGAATCATAAGCCACCACAGGTAAAATAGGGCCAAAGAGTTCTTCTTTCATAATGCGCATATTTGGCGTGCAATTCAGCACAATGTGCACAGGCATCCTGCGACCTTGTTGGTCAAAGCTATAAGTATCGCAAGGAATAATAAGGGCACCTTTTTCTTGCGCATCGGTCAAAATATCTTGAATACGTTTTAAATGGCGGTCGTTCACAATGGATGTGTAATTCTCATTATTTTCAATGTCGTGACCAAACATTTTTATAAAGCTTGATTTCGCAGCTTCAACAAACTCATCAATACTTTCTTTGGGAACCAACGCGTAGTCAGGCGCTACACAGATTTGACCACTATTAGTTGCTTTACCATGGGTAATGCGTTTTGCAGCATCGGCAAGTGGATAATTACGGCTCACAATAGCCGGTGATTTGCCACCTAACTCAAGTGTAACAGGTGTTAGATTTTCAGCAGCAGCTCGCATGACAACTTTGCCAATGGTAGGAGAACCTGTAAATACAATATGGTTAAATGGCAAAGTGGTAAATCTAGCTGGATCTGTAATTTCTTCACCAAACACAGCCACTTCATCTTCATTAAAGACTTCAGCAAGCATGCGTCTTAGCATTGCATTAGTATTCGGAGTAATTTCAGGGAGTTTAATCATGACTCGATTGCCCGCAGCCAAAGCTGCAATGAGCGGGCCAAGTGCTAAATAAACAGGGAAATTCCAAGGAACAATCACACCAACCACGCCTTTAGGTTGGTATTGCACACTTAAACGGTTCGATAAAAATAAAAGCTCGGTACGGCGTTTACTTGGACGCATCCAGCGGCGTAAATGATGAATCGCATGATCAGCTTCCAACACAGAACCAAGCAAATCTAGTAGTTTAGATTCATCAAGTGATCTAGAACTAAAATCGGAATTAATCGCGGCAGCTAAAGCATTTTGATAACGAATAATTTGTTTTTTAAGTTGATGCAGTTTTGTGCGGCGTGCTTCAAGACTTGGGTAAGGATCTGCCTCAAAATTGGCACGTTGTTTGGAAAAAATAAGTTCCATATGTTCAGTGGCAGAGCCGCTATATTCTTTTAAAGTGGAGCGTTCCATTATTGTTCCTTCCATACTTTTGCTTATCATACTTTATGCTTGAAGCGTCGTATGGTCGATGTTAAATTGAGACAACAAGAGGTAGTTTAGTGCCATTATGCACGTCACTCTAGGGATGGTATGAGTTAAATGCCTAAAAATCTTTATAAAAATGCAAATAGTGTTATCGAAGGAAATTATGATAATACACCCTTAGGTGCCAATACATATTTGTTGGGTTTAACCAGTTTATTTGATGAAATGGGGGCGCAAGGCCATTCAATATCCGATGTTTTATCTGGCACAAATATTTCGCCAGATGCTATGAATCAATCCTCTTTATATATTTCCCAAGTCCAAAAAATTCAGCTATTTCAAAATATTCAAAAGCTATCAAATGATCCACTCATTGGTCTGCGCGCAGGGCAAAAGCAGCGATTGTCAGATTTTGGAGTGTATGGCTATGCGCTATATTCTTCACGTAATTTTAGACAAGCAGTCGAGCTTGGTATTCGACACATTAAGCTTGCAGGACCTATTTTAAAGAAGTCATTTTATATTCGAGATGATGTTGCCGTTTTTGAAGGGCAGGATATTATTGCACTGGGTAAGCTTTTACCTTTAGTGTGCGAGTTTTGGTTTAGCTCCATGCAAACTTTAATTGAACGGGTACTTGAAGGACCATTTCAAGCGAAGAAGCTTTTATTACCATACCCAGCGCCTGACTATGCAGAAGAATATGAAAAAGTGTTTCGTTGCCCCGTTCAGTTTAATGCTGGGGTGATGCAATGGCATTTTGATTTAAAGTGGCTCGATGTACCTTGCCCAAATGCCAACCCGATTACTGCGGACATGTGTAAGTCGTTTTGTGAGCGGATGTTAGGTGCAGCTGAACTTGAAGAATCAGAGTTGGTGAAAACGATTCGTTTAATATTATTGGATGGAACAGGGCTTTTTCCATCGGCTCAAGAAATGGCTGAACGTTTACATATCTCAAAACGTACTTTACACCGGCGCTTGGCAGGTTTTGGTTTAACCTATCAAGAACTGTTAGATGAGACTCGGCGCCGTCTTGCCGATGAATACTTGCGAGAAACAACTTTAACTATAGATGAAATTGCTGAGAGAATTGGCTTTTCAGATACTTCTAACTTTCGAAAAGCCTACCGTCACTGGACAGGCATTTCACCAAATGAGTATCGAATACAGTACCTAAATTAGATTAAGGTTTGTTTATTATTTAAATCGAGAGAGTAACTTTTTCTGCAAAAATGGATTACAGAGCAAAATCGCAAATAAAATAATAAAAATGCCGATAATACTGAATAGATCTGGTAATTCATGCCAAAAAACAAATCCCCAAATTCCCGCAAAAATAATGGCAATGTAATTCATTGGGCCAATTTGTCCTGCGGGCGCTAAGCTGTAGGCATAAGACATAAACAGTTGACTAATATTAGCTAAAAGTCCTGCGGCAATGAGTAATGCTAATTCATGCCAAGTGAAAATACGCCAATGCCAGAACATTGGAATAGAGGAAATTAAACTACCAAAAACACAGAAGTAAAAAACGATACGTTCAGGTGGCTCTGTACTGGTTAAAGCTCTTACAGTCACAAAGGCCATTGCTGATAAAAAGCATGCACCCAAGCCAATAAATGATAGTGCGTTAAATAGACCTTGATCGGGTTTAGCGACAAATAAAACTCCAATGAGCCCAATCACAGCGGCAAAAATCATAGACTTGGTAATTTTTTCTTTTAAGAAAAGCCATGCAATCAGTGGAATAAAGATAGGAGATGAATAACTAAAAACCATGGCGTTCGATAGTTTTAAGTTCGCAATGGCATAGAAAAAACCATACATAGCGGCTAGCCCGACAATGCTTCGCCAAGTATGCATCCAGAGTTTATCGGTTTTAATAAAATCTAGCCCCTGTTTAAAGAGCATCGGAATAAAAATAAATAAACCTACTGCATTTCTAAAAAACACGACGGTCGCATTGTCCACCGTTTGTGAAGCAAAACGAATGCACACTCCCATAATGGAAAACAATAATGCCGACGTCATAAGACAAAGCAGTGCTTTTCCAAGTTGTGTAGAGGGGAGGTTTGAAGCAGTTTGATTTTGCATAGAGAAATACAGTTCTTAATTTTCGATGTTATTTTAGCAGCGCTGTTAAGTTTTAGTGAAATGTGTCGTAATTAATAGGGGAAATAAGAAAGATGAGGTGATATAACCTCATCTTCTAAACCTTATTAGGTCACTGGTGCAGGGTTAAATACAGCGAGTGAGTTATGAATACCCCAACGGTCCGACCACGTTTGCTGCTCACCACTAGCCACGCGTAAAATCATTTCAAAAAGCTCCCAGCCCACTTCTTCAATAGTTTTCTTCCCAATCGCAATATCGCCAGCACTGATATCAATCAGGTCATACCAACGGTTTGCAATATTGTTTCGGCTTGCCATTTTAATGACAGGTACGGCTGCCAGCCCGTAGGGTGTACCGCGACCTGTGGTAAAGACTTGAACGGTAATACCAGATGCCATTTGCTGCGTACCACAGATAAAGTCACTCGAAGGGGTGGCCGCAAAAATTAAACCCTTTTTAGTCGGTCTTTGGCCCGGTGCGAGAACTTGTACAATCGGTGAGCGGCCCGATTTTGCAATTGATCCCATCGCTTTTTCTACAATGTTATTCAGTCCACCTTTTTTATTACCTGGTGTGGTATTGGCACTTCGGTCTACTTGGCCTGCTGCTAAGTAATCGTCATACCATTTCATTTCCTGAATTAGATCTTTGGCAACTTGTTCATTTGCTGCACGTGGAGTAAGTAGGTGAATACCATCGCGGACTTCCGTAACTTCAGAGAACATGACTGTACCGCCACATTGCACAATCAGGTCAGCTGCGAAACCAACGGCAGGGTTAGAGGTAACTCCGGAAAATGCATCACTCCCCCCACATTGCATGCCTACAACTAATTCAGAGGCTGGAACTTCTTCTCGAGTACGTTGATTAAGCTTTTCAAGGTGTTGTTCTGCCACGGTTAAAATATGGTTCACCATACTTTCAAAACCGTTGTGGCGCTCATCTTGCAATTGAATAATATCTTCGTTTGCTAGGGGAATATATTTGTTTTCTTTAGGAATATTTAAAAGTCGTTCGGGTTGCATTTTTTCGCAGCCCAGACTCACCACCATAATTTCTCCACCAAAATTAGGGTTGAGTGCAAGGTTATGTATGGTACGAATAGGAACAATTGCTGCGGGTGCATCAATTGCCACACCACAACCATATAAATGGTTTAATCCAACTACACCATCTACATTTGGATATTTTGGAAGTAAATCACGTTCAATAATTTTAACGACATAATCGACAATACCCTCTACACAGTTAACACTGGTCGTGATACCTAAAATATTTTTTGTGCCGACACTGCCATCCTTATTTTTATAACCTTTAAATGTATATCCGGTCAGTGGAGGAAGCTTAGGATCGGGGCGAGTTGCTAATTCAAGATCATCTAGCTCAGGTGCCTCTGGCATTTGGGTAACGGCTTCATTCACCCAAGAACCTGCGGTTAAATCTTTATTGGCATAGCCAATGATTTCGCCATAACGAACAATTGCTTCACCTTGCTTTAACGGCTCCAATAAAACCTTATGTCCTTGTGGTACTTCATCAACCAAGGTGAGTTGGTATTCTTCAATATATGTAGAGGATGGTAAGCCACCGTCATTGACCACAATGGCTACATTATCGAGAGGACTGATTCTTATTAGGAGAGGCTTCAGCATGATCGTTCCTTGTATACATTTGAAGAGAGGTCATAACGCTTAATGTGTTTAAGCGTTATGGTGTAAAGGTTTAAGAAGTAGGTTTTAACTCGAAGCGCTGAATTTTGCCGACAATAACGGTATAGCAAATGACAGCTGCGATGGCATGTACACCGACATAAGTTAATGCAAGGTTGAAAGAGCCTGTACTTGCCAAGATATAGCCGATCACAATTGGGGTCACGATTCCTGCCGTATTACCAAATGCATTCATCATTCCACCTGATAAACCAACCATTTCTTTGGGTGCAACATCAGACATCACTGCCCAACCTAAAGAGCCGATTCCTTTACCGAAGAATGATAAGGACATAAAGAATACGATTGCTGCTTGAGAGTCGTCGTAATTACATAAAATAATTGAGGTTGAGACCAAGAAGCCGACTACGATAGGGAGCTTTCTCGAAAAGCTTAAGCTGTAATTCATTCGAATTAACTTATCTGAAGTTAAGCCACCTAAAATTCCGCCTACAAAGCCACAGAGTGCTGGTGCAACCGCCGCAAAACCCGCTTCTAAAATGCTGAGATGTCTTTCTTTGACAAGGTAAACAGGGAACCAAGTCAAGAAAAAATAGGTCAGTGTATTTACACAATATTGACCAATAAAAATACCGAGCATCATACGTGAAGCAAGAAGTCGTTTAACTTTACTCCAAGTAATTTTCTCTTTTTTAGCGTTTTGGCTGTTTTCGCCCATATCGAGTAAAGCACCTTCTGAAGCAATGTATTTCACTTCTTCAGGATTTACTGTTGGATGATTGGTCGGGCTATAAATGACCTTGAGCCAGATAAAGGAAAGAATGATTCCAAGACCACCCATGACCCAGAAAATAGACTGCCAGTGGACGGTTGCAACAAGCCAGCCCATGAGGGGAGCGAAAAGTACGGTCGAGAAATAAGAGGATGAGTTAAAAATGGCAGCGGCAGTTCCACGTTCTTTTGTTGGAAACCATGCAGCAGCAATTTTACTGTTACCCGGAAAAGCAGGTGACTCAGACAGACCGACTAAAAATCTGAGTATAAAGAGCGAAGTAATGATGGTGGCAGTATCACCTAAAATGTCGGTAAAACCGATTAAAACAGTGAACAAAGACCATAAAAACAGGCTCCAGAAATATACACGGCGAGCACCAAACTTATCGAGTAGCCAGCCGCCTGGAATTTGACCAATCACATAGGCCCATGCAAAGGCCGAGAAAATATATCCCATAGTGACTGAGTCAATTCCCAGTTCATGAGACATTGGCGTTGCTGCCATTGAGAGAGTTGCACGATCACCGTAATTAAAAGCCGTGACCAAAAAAATCATCGCAAGAATGTAATAGCGAGTTTTTGTATGCTTGGCTCTTTGCTGAGTCACTACAGCAATATTTGTTTGCAGATTATCCATATACAAACTCTTTTTAATAATCGACCTATTTGCATATCCGTGAAATAGGTGACGTCATGTCAAATTCATCGATAGAATAGATGAGAAAACGGAATGTTGTATCTACTCTATAGTCCTAATTCTAAAACCGCGCCTTTAGATGTATGACATCATATGATTAAAAATATTATTTTGGCAAGTAGGCTCGAAAAATAATTTTTGTGCGAGTTTATATTGACAAGTTGTCTGATGTCTTATAAGTTTTGGTGATGAAAAAATAGTATTAGTATGCCAAGGAGTATTTTAATGGCGACCTCTACACCTATTGTTAAATCCATTCGAGCAATCCCTGTTGCCGGACATGACAGTATGCTGCTCAATTTGAGTGGTGCGCATGGACCTTATTTCACTCGTAATATACTCATCATTGAAGATAACTCTGGAAATATTGGTGTAGGTGAAATTCCGGGTGGAGAGAAAATTTTAGCGACATTAAATGATGCTAAAGCCTTGGTAGAAGGGCAGCCGATTGGTGAATATAAAAACTTGCTCAAAAAAATTCAGCAAACTTTTGCTGATCGTGATAGCGGTGGTCGAGGCAATCAAACCTTTGATTTACGTACCACAATTCATGTTATAACGGCCTATGAGTCAGCATTACTTGATTTGCTTGGTAAGCATTTAAATGTAAATGTTGCAAGTTTACTTGGTGAAGGCCAGCAACGCAGTGAAGTTGAAGTTTTAGGATATTTATTCTTTATTGGTGACCGCAAACAGACTTCATTAGACTATGCGACTACACCTCAACATAACCATGATTGGTATAAAGTCCGTCATGAAAAAGCGTTAACACCTGAGGCTGTGCAGCGTTTAGCAGAAGCATCTTATGACCGTTATGGTTTTAAAGACTTTAAATTAAAAGGTGGTGTATTACAGGGCGAACAAGAAGCCGAAGCTGTTACAGCTATCGCGCGCCGTTTCCCGGATGCACGTGTGACGCTTGATCCAAATGGTGCGTGGTTTTTAGATGAAGCAATTGCTTTAGGTAAACATTTAAAAGGTGTGCTGGCCTATGCGGAAGACCCGTGTGGTGCAGAGCAAGGTTATTCAAGCCGTGAAATTATGGCTGAGTTTAAGCGAGCGACGGGGTTACCGACCGCCACGAATATGGTTGCGACCGACTGGCGGGAGATGTCGCATAGTATTCAATTGCAAGCTGTTGATATTCCATTAGCTGACCCACATTTCTGGACATTGGAAGGTTCGGTGCGTGTTTCTCAGTTATGTAAAATGTATAACTTAACGTGGGGATCGCATTCAAATAATCACTTTGATATTTCCCTTGCCATGTTTACCCATGTTGCAGCGGCTGCCGTGGGTAATGTGACTGCAATTGATACGCACTGGATTTGGCAAGAAGGTACAGATCAACTGACTAAAGCACCGCTTGAAATTAAAGACGGTAAAATTCAGGTACCAACAGCACCGGGACTTGGTGTCGAACTTGATTGGGACGGAATTAATCAAGCCCATGAACTTTACAAATTAAAAGGTTTAGGAGCTCGTAATGATGCGGATGCGATGCAATTTCTGATTCCTAATTGGACTTTTAATAATAAAAAGCCATGTTTGGTTCGTTAATCTGACTCGATTCGTATTTAAATATTGAATTGATAGCTGTCCTTTGGGGCAGCTTTTTTATTGCTATAAAAAAATTAATTTTAAAAAGAAAAAAGATATTGAAAGAAATTAGATTGATGATATAAGATGTCTGACAACATAAACACGTATGGAAACTTGCAAATGGATGCTCTTGAGTTAAAAAACATTATTTCTGATGGTTTACTGTCTTTCCCGGTAACAGATTTCGATCAAAATGGAGATTTTAATAAGTCTTCTTATGCAAAACGTCTTGAGTGGTTAGCTCCATACGGCGCAAGTGCTTTATTTGCTGCAGGTGGTACAGGTGAGTTTTTCTCATTAACTGGCAATGAATATTCTGAAGTAATTAAAACTGCGGTAGATACATGCAAAGGCAGTGTACCGATTATTGCTGGGGCAGGTGGTCCGACACGTCAGGCGATTGAACAGGCAAAAGAAGCAGAGCGCTTAGGAGCACACGGTATTTTGTTAATGCCGCATTACTTAACTGAAGCAAGCCAAGAAGGTTTAATTGAACATGTTAAGCAAGTATGTAATTCAGTAGACTTTGGCGTAATTTTTTATAACCGTAGCGTATCAAGATTAAATCTCGATTCAATCCAAAAGTTAGCCGAGATGTGCCCGAACTTAATCGGTTTTAAAGACAGCTCTGGTCAAATCGATATGATGACGGCAGTGACCCAAACTATTGGAGACCGTTTGTCATATTTAGGTGGCTTGCCAACAGCAGAAGTTTTTGCAGCACCATATAAAGCCTTAGGTTGCCCAGTTTATTCGTCAGCTGTATTTAACTTTATTCCAAAGACTGCTATGGAGTTTTATAACGCGCTTCGCAGTGATGACTTTGAAACAACCAATCGTTTGATTAAAGATTTCTTCTTGCCACTGATTAAAATTCGCGACCGTAAATCAGGTTATGCGGTAAGCATGATTAAAGCAGGTGCCAAAATTGTTGGGCATGATGCAGGCCCTGTGCGTCCACCATTAAGTGATTTAACTCAAGCAGACTATGAAGATTTGGCTGCTCTCATTGCGACACTTGGTCCGCAATAATTCTAACTGTTTAGGTATTGGAGCTTTAAAATGAGTAAAAATAACGGTCGGCAGTTTATTAATGGTCAACGTGTTGCTGCAAATGCGCCAGCTTTAGAAAGTATAGCTGCAAAAGACTATCAGCCAACAGGTTATGTATTTAGTCAGGCGACCCTTGAAGAAGTGGATCAAGCTGCTCAAGCTGCACATAACGCTTTTTTAGTTTATAGCCAAACGACTCAAGAACAACGTGCCTCTTTTCTTGAAGAGATTGCTCGCCAAATTGAAGCATTGGGTGCGAACTTGCAAGAGGTCGCTTCACTTGAAACAGGTTTGCCACTTGCTCGTCTTCAAGGGGAGACAGGGCGGGTTACTGGCCAGCTAAGACTATTTGCTGAACTTTTACGTCGTGGCGATTTTTATGGTGCTCGTATTGATGTGGCATTGCCAGAACGTAAGCCTTTACCGCGTGTTGATTTGCGTCAATATAAAATTGGGGTAGGACCAGTTGCCGTATTTGGCGCGAGTAATTTCCCACTTGCATTTTCAACTGCAGGCGGTGATACCGTAGCTGCTTTAGCAGCAGGGTGTCCGGTTGTCTTTAAAGCACACTCTGGCCATATGGCGACTGCTGAGCTTGTTGCAGAAGCCATTGAAAAAGCAATTGAAGTTTGCGGTATGCCTAAAGGCACATTCAATATGATTTTTGGCGGCCGTATTGGTGCAAACTTGGTGGAACATCCCCTCATTCAAGCAGCTGGTTTTACAGGTTCACTTGAAGGAGGAATGGCGCTTTATAACCTTGCGCAGAGCCGCCTTCAGCCGATTCCATTTTTTGCTGAAATGTCGAGTGTGAACCCTGTGGTGGTTTTACCTGAAGCACTTCATTCACGTGGTGAACAAATCGCACAAGATACGGTTGCTTCTTTTAATATGGGGTGTGGCCAGTTCTGTACAAAACCCGGTCTAATTTTAGGTGTAAAAGGCCCCGAGTTTGACCGCTTTATTACAGCTTTAGTTGAAAATACGCAGAAAGCTGTGCCTCAGGTTATGTTGAATGAAGGTACTTTAAAAAGCTATCGAACTGGTATTGATGCATTAATAAATGAAGCTGGTTTTGAGGTCATTGCATCGGGTCAGGAACCTGAGTTGGTTTCTCAAGCAAAAGCACATCTGTTTAAAGCGGACCAATCTGTTTTATTGTCAGGCAACCCAAAACTACAACATGAAGTTTTCGGACCGATGTCGATTGTGATTGCGGTCGAAGATGAAGCCACTCTGTTGAAGGGTATTGAAGCTTTAGGTGGACAGCTTACAGCAACCATTATTGGTGATGAAAACGAATTGTCTAAGGCAGGCGAGCTTCTTGATTTGTTAACTCGTAAAGCTGGCCGTGTATTGTTTAACGGTTTCCCAACAGGCGTAGAGGTATCGGATGCTATGGTACATGGTGGCCCTTTCCCTGCAACCAGTGATGCCCGTGGCACTTCGGTAGGTACGGGAGCAATTGAGCGCTTCTTACGCCCGGTATGCTTCCAAAATACGCCACAAGTATTATTACCCGATGCATTAAAAGACAGTAATCCACTACAGATTACTCGTCTGGTTAATGGGCAATTAACTCAGGCCAAAATTTAAAAGTTATGCAGCTCAATCAACGCTATTGAGCTGCATATTTTTTAACTTATTCAATGAATTGTTAAATATTTAAATAAGCACAAATTGCTTACTTTTTAAATATGAGTGGTGGTTTAATAGGTGAGAGAAAATATTTTATTTTTAATAACTTAGAGGTATAAAAACCGAATATGACTATCGGCTAAGTTTATAGTAAAATGAATTTTATAATTTTTTTCAACATTTCATGAGTTCTTCAGATTATGTCTAGCGCAATTAAACCTAGATCAACAAAAAAACTAAGCCAGATTATTGTAGAACAACTGATCGAAAAAATTCAGTCTGGAGAATTTAAAGTTGGAGAAAAGATCCCGACCGAACTTGAATTAATTGAAACTTTTGAAGTAAGCCGTTCTGTCATTCGCGAAGCAATTACTGAGTTGCGTTCATTAGGATTTGTCGAGACTCGTCACGGGATTGGTACTTTTGTCAAAGAGCAGACTGTTGAGCAAAACTTTCTGTTGTCTAATGCCAGTTTAGAAACCATTAATGACATTATTTCCTTGCTTGAGCTTCGGATTAGCCTTGAGTCTGAAGCTGTCTTTTTAGCATCTGAGCGCCGTAAGCAAATCCACATCGATAAAATGAAAGCTGCGCTTGAAGACTTTGAACGACATATTTCTTCAGATGCAAATGATGGTACGGTAAAAGCTGACTATGATTTCCATATTGCCATTGCTGAAGCTTCTGAAAACCAATATTTCGTTGATTTTTTAAAGTATCTTGGCGAAAAAATTATTCCACGTGCACGTGTTAAATCTATTGAGCAAAGTCCTGAAAATCGCGAAGAATATTTAAAAGCGGTTCACCATGATCATGTCAATATTTATAACGCAATTGTGGATCAGGACGGTTTATTGGCCCGACAAATGATGCGAGCTCATTTGTCTAAAAGTATTAAAAAGTTTAAGCAGTAAAGCTTGAGCTAAGATTAAGATAAAAAAGAGAGCCAGTTTAGCTCTCTTTTAATTTTATAAGGCGCTATTTACAGCTAAAGTTTTCGGCTTTTTCGCTATCACCTTGACCATTGTAACGGGCAATCAGCGGGTAAGGGCAAAGTGGACGGGTGCGGTCTGGTGCCCAGTCTTGTGGAAGTTCAGTATTCACTTGACCACTCGGGTTACCTGCACCGCGTGCAGTTGCAATGATTTTGTCAGGTGCTTGCCCATATTCCACCCAATTAACTAAAGCAGTCAATGCATCAAATTGGTCGGTCGCAATGCCATCACGGGTATGGTTCATACCCGGAACTCTAAAGAAACGCGCAAATTCAGGCGCTGTGCCTTTCGCATCATTTTTATAGTGTTGTAGCAGTTGATCGTACCAATTTTGGGTGTCATCTACAGAGAAAACGCCATCTGCTGTGCCTTGTACCACAATCATTTTTCCACCGTGATTACGGAGTTTATCCAGATTGAGTTCATCGGGTGGCATCATGAAAGACATCGAACTTTCGGTATAGACATCATTGGTTGCTGATAGTTTTGGATAGTCGGTATCGAAGTTAAAATTAAAGGCAAATTGTCTAGAGTTTTGAGTCACAGTTGGGTCTGGTGGAACCTGAAAAAGAATTCCGACTGCAACGGGGTCACGCGCTGTTCCCACCGAAGATTCAAATTTCCAGCTTGCCCAGTTACTGCCGACTAAACCTGGGTCGAAAGGTTGGGTTGCATAGAGTGCTTGTCCAGCCGAATTTACAGGACCACGGTAAATGTTGGCTAATACATCAATTTGTTCGGTACTTAAACAAGTACCATCTCTTGTGTTTGAGCAAACGGGGACATGCTTATGAATATCAAAAGCTGTGCGACAAGATTCGACATCTTGAACCAGTCCATCTGCAACACCGTCTAAAGCATCGCATCGATCTAAAATCGCTTTTGCTAATACTTTACGCTCTGAAAGAGTAAGTGCGGTACTTAGGTCATTTTCATCTGTTGCGACACGACGGAGCTGCTGTGCTGTATAGAGTTGAGCCGCAGCTGCACGAGGTAAGTGAAAACCTGGTGTACTTGCCAAAATTCCATCATATTGGTCACCCAAACGAGTTGCAGCAATCATGGCATGACGCCCACCGTTAGATGTACCGCCGGCATAGGAGCGGTCTGGCAATTTACCATATGCGGCTTTAATTAGGTTTTTTGCCATAGGCGTGAGTTTGGTAATCGCACCGTAGCCGTAGTTGATTCTGGCTTGAGGATCTAAACCGAACATTGGATTTTGTGAAGCATTATGTCCTGCGTCGGAAGAAATGACCGCAAAACCATCATGTAGGGCATTGGTGAGTGGACCGCCGCTGCCGACCTGACCTGTTGCAGGGACTAAATTGCCATCGGTTCCGCCATTACCTTGATAGAGGAAACGGCCGTTCCAGTCTATTGGTAAGCGCATTTCAAAACCAATTTGATAAGTTTGTCCATCGACAGGGCTTACCCGTTGATCCATATAACCTTTGACCAAACAATGTGCGCCAATCGGTTTGTTGGCGACAGTCAATGTACCTGCTTCTTGAAGGGTAGCTGAGCTAATAACGGTATTGTTGTACTGAAATCCGAGTAAGTCTGAACAGCTTCCTGTCATTTTTACGCCAACAGCAGGAGATAACTGCGGTGGTTTGGTTGTTGAGGGAATCGTTGTGTCATCACTATCACTTCCACAGCCTGCCAAAGCACCAAGCATGGCAAGTACTAAAGCGGAGTGTGTCAAAATTCGTTTATTGTTGGTGTAATTCATTTATTCATATCCTTATTGAATGAATGGTCACAATTAATCTAAAACCAGAAAATTAGCTGTGCTTCGTGCAATCATTTTGTTGTTTTGCCAAGCTTCACTTTCGAGATTCAGTACGGTTTTGCCTTGTTTAATGAATCGGCATTTTGTAATAACTTCGCCCACAGCACAGGGTCTTAAAAAATCCATCGTTAAGTTGATGGTGGTAGCGGGTTTACGGTCATTGGCAAGAAATGCAAAAAGCCCCATCACATCGTCGAGCATGGCGCAGATCATGCCGCCTTCAACGGTGCCGCGTGGATTGGTAAAGCTTTCTATCGCTGTGTAGTGGATGGTGAGTTCAGTGTTTTGGTCATTCCAATGGATATTGTGTCCATCCAAATGGTGATGGATGGGCGGTAAGTGTTCTAAAATTTTTTGATCCATAGTGAAGGGCCCATCCTTTTTGTTGGTGTTATAAAAATTATTATTTCAGGGTATAGGCATCATAAATAACTGCTTTACCCAAGCGCATTGCACTGCCTACCGCAACGGTCTGATTGAGCCATGAATATTTTGGTGAGCTGGTTTCAAACTGCATGGTAATTTTGAAATAGTAGTTTTTCGGGTCGACATCTTTGCCTTGGGCAAGCTGTTTTAGCGTCTCTGCCGAGCCATGGCGGTAACCTTTGGTTTGAAGGTAAATAAGCGCACCGTCATCGGTTTCTAACAAATATCGCGTATCAATAATGGCCAGTCCTTTACTGTCAACGATTTGCCAATCTGCACCATTATTTAAAATGCGGCCTTTAAGTGTTTTGCCTTCAAATGTCCCACCTGTAATGGGAATAATTCGGCGTTTACCTGCATCACTGGTCGTGCCTAATTTCCAAACAGGCGCATTTAGATCAACACTAAATTTTGCTAAAGGCTCAAGCTGAATGGGTGGTGGGTTATATTGCGTTGCGGCATGAGTTAGGCCAATGAGACAAATTCCGCAGAGTAGTGTTACAACTTTCTTCATGATGAATTTCCCGAAATAAAAAGAGGTTCTATGTGTGACAGAACCTCTGGTTTTAATTATTTAAATTTCCATGTGTAGTCGATGTTGATACGGGTTTCGTTTACAGGTTTGATATTGGCTGTAGAGAGCATGTTGTTGTCATAAATGGCATAGCGCGCGCGTAGCCCTAGATTTTTTAACCAGCCACTTTGAACGGTGTAGCCTAAATCAAAGTCTGTTTCGCGTTCTTTTAGATTGGTTCCACCTAAGTTGGGTGCATAAATATTGTGACCTGTGGTGTAACGAGTCATAAAACGTAAACCCGGCACATAATCTTTAAAGTCGTATTCATAACGGAAGCTATAGGCTTTTTCTTTTGGGTTTAAAAACTCGCCCGGCCATGTATCAATGAGTAGACCCGTTTCGCCTCCCGTTAAATACGGAAACGCGGTGTCGCCATGATGTTGGAAAGTCCCAAAAATAAATTTATGGTTTTGATGTTTAAGTTCGAAATGCGCATGATAAAGGTCATTATCGACTAAGCCTGCTTTTGCTTGTCCGTCATCTCGGCTGCGGTAGTAACGTAATTGCGAGCTAAAGTTAGTGGTGTCATTAATTTTATATTGGTGTAAAGCACCGACCATAGTTTGGTTATAAAGATCGTCAACGTCCATGTAAAAAGCGGTGAGTTTGAGTGCAGGATTAAACTGATAGTTTCCACCTAAATAATAAAGCCCATCCGTTTCCGCACTTTTAAAACGTCCATTTACGCCTGAAATCTTAATTTTTTCATAGTTGGTCGAATCACGATGATTCACTTTATCGAGGTAGGCTGCCTGTAAATCAAAATCTTTAATATCTTTACTGGTCAGTGAAATGCCTCGATAAGTTTGAGGAAGTAGACGCGCAGGTGAAGCCACTAAAACAGGGTTCATTGGCATGAGCGTACCAATACGCAGCTCGGTCTGGCTCATTTTCGCTTTTGCTGTGACCCCAATTTCGCCATAAGAGTCAGCAGGTTCATTGGTGCGCGTGTCTCTAGGTAAGTTTCCTGTACCGCCATGCTCTGCATCGGCATCAAGTTTAAAACCCGCCGTTGCAAGCACATCCAGCCCAAAACCGACAGTTCCTTCGGTATAACCTGAATTGGCTTTAAGAATAAAACCTTGTGTCCAGTCCTTGGCAGCAGGGTAAGCAGATTGCTCTTGGTAGTCGCGGTCAAAATAGAAATTTCGTGTGGTGAGTTCTACTGAACTGTTATCAATAAAACTGCCAGCCCATACTGAACCAGAGAGCATGAGGGTGGAGTACATCCATAATTTCGACATAGCATTTCTTCCTGAAATAACATTTTTTGTTTTCAACAAGGCATAGTTGTTGTGTCTGCCTTGTTTGGTTTTTTAAATCGAATTATTTTCCGAGCAGTTCTCGGGCGACGATTTCTTTCATAATTTCATTGGTTCCCCCATAAATTTTTTGTACCCGCGCATCCACAAAAAAGCGTGAAATCGGATATTCCTGCATGTAACCGTAGCCACCAAAAAGCTGAAGTAATTGATCAATCACTTCACATTGAACATCGGTAATAAAGCATTTCAGTGCGGCAACTTGAGTGACGCTTAACTGGTGTTGTTGATACAGCGCTGCACATTGGTCTACAAAAGCTTGAGCGGCTTTTGCTTTAATTTGCGCGTTTGCGAGAACAAAGCGCGTGTTTTGCATTTGGCTTAAAGGTTGTCCGAAAGCTTTACGTTCCAGCACATAGTCTTTGGTGAGTTCTATGGCACCTAAAATTGCCCCCAAAGCCATCATAGAAATACTCAAACGTTCGCGAGGTAACTCTTGCATTAAATAGGCAAAGCCTTGTCCTTCTTCACCCAAACGCTGAGTTGTAGGCACATAAACATCATCAAAAAACAGTTCGGCTGTATCTTGAGCATGGAGTCCGATTTTTTGTAAAGAGCGGCCTTTTTTAACACCGTCTAAAGCTGCATCAACTAAAAAAATCGAAATACCTTTTGCTTTGGCTTGAGGATCAGTTTTTGCTACCAGAACGATCAGGTCGGCATGCAAGCCATTTGAGATAAAGGTTTTTGAACCATTCACACGATATTGGTCATTTTCTAAAATGGCTTGAGTGCGTATAGCCTGTAAGTCTGAACCCGCATTGGCCTCTGTCATGGCAATGGCGGTGACGACTTCACCTGTCACCATTTTCGGTAACCAATAACGTTTTTGCTCTTCGGATCCGATATTTTGTAGATAAGGAGAGACCAACTCATTTTGCCCACCAATGGCAACAGCTAAAGACGCAAAGCCCGCTTGAGCCGTTTCTTGAACCAGCATGAGGGAGTAATGAACAGGAGCGCCATAGCCACCATATTCCTCGGGTACATCAACACACAAAAAACCATTTTCCCCAAGACGAAGCCATAGATCACGTGGGATGAGTCCATCGTGTTCCCATTGTTCATAATACGGAGCAACTTGTTCTTTTAAGAACCTGCGATAGCTGTCCCGAAATAGTTCAAATTCTGTATCGTGTAGCATGTTGAACCTTTTTTTGGCATAAGTGAGGCTAAGGCCCAAACCGAAGTTTGAGCTTTCTTTTTTATTTCAATTGCTTATTGTTTTAAGGTGGGTACCCGAATAATCAGCGGGTTATCAGTCTGCTTTTGATAAAGCTCATCAATTAAAGCGGCACGACGCTTGGTAATACTGCTTTGATTGAGGTTGCCTTTATCAGTCACTTCGCCTGCATCGAGTTGAGGTGGCTCGGTCATTAAATAAAGCATTGAGACTGTATTTGAGCTGCCAGTCGCATCTTTATTAAAGGTTGTTAAAAATTGGCGGAACCATTGTTGGACTTTAGGGTGTTGCAGTATCTCTGCTTGAGAATGTTCACCAAGCTTAAGACCTGCATATTGAGCACAAGCTTCTAATTTTGGAAAAATCAGAAAACCAATAGCATTCAGGTTTGAACCAGTAATACAAACATCTTGGATGAGTAAATTACCTTGAATGAGCACTTTGTTGCGTAATGTGCCCACATTCACAAAAGTGCCTGTATTGAGTTTAAAGTCTTCGGCAATTCGTCCGTCATACATGAGACCTTTAGTTGGATCATTGACATCGACTAAACGAACTGCATCCCCCGTATGGAAAAAGCCTTCATCATCAAAAATAGTGCTTTGTTGGTCCGCTTTTAAGCGCCAATAGCCTTTCATGACGTGTTTGCCACGAACACAGAACTCAAGTTTGTCACCACATGGCACCAGCTTAATTTCGCATCCCGGAGCAGGGTAACCAATAAAGCCAGCCATCACGCGTGGGCCAGTAGTAAAAGCACAAGATGGTGCAGTTTCAGTCATGCCCAATCCGCTCATGATACGAATTTTTTCTCCACAATGTTGCTGAGCAATTTTATCGAGTCTGTTCCAGCCCGCTTCTGAAAGCGCTGCACCTGCAAAGAATAGAATTTTTACTTTGGCAAAAAAGCGGTCTCTTAATTCCTCATCTTTTTCTAACGCTTCGGTGAGTTCTTCCCAACCTTTTGGCACATTTAAATAAACTGTTGGAGAAATTTCTTTGAGATTACGAATGGTTTCTTCAAATTTTCCTGCAACGGGTTTGCCATCATCAATGTAAATCGTACCGCCGTTATAGAGTGCGATGCCGACATTGTGACTGCCGCCAAAAGTGTGGTGCCAAGACAGCCAGTCGAGTAGGACAGGCGGCGTTTCTTCAAACTCAGGGAAAGTCTGCAATAACATTTGCTGATTAACACACAACATTAAATGCGTGGTCGGTACAGCTTTAGGCAATTTAGTTGAACCTGATGTAAATAAGAATTTGGCAATCTGGTTTTCATCAAGGGTTTGGTAAAACTCTTGAACATTTGAAACTGGCGTATCTAACAGTGATTGAAAAGATGTGCAGATCTGATCGCCCACAATCCCTTTATTGGTCACCACTTCAATGTCGGATGTAATACATGCTTGAATGGCTTTGGCAAAGGCTTGTCCATCGCTGGCATAGACCATACCCGGTGTAAGCACTTCAAACACATGTTTGAGTTTGCCAAAGTCTTGAGAAATCAGAGAGTAGGCAGGGGAAATAGCCGAGAAAGGCACACCCGCCAGCATAGCACCCATAGAGAGTGTTAAATGTTCAAGATCATTACCACTTAAAATAACGAGCGGTCGTTCTTGGCTTAAATTACGGTCATGCAAAGCCTGAGCAATGTGCCATGCGCGTTGTAGAACTTCTGCATAACTCAGTTTGATCCATTCGCCTTGAGCATTACGTTTTGCTGCAAAAATATGGTCGGGCTTGGTTTGTGCAAAATGAATTAACCGATCTGTCAGTTTTTGTGGATACGGTTTTAATTGCTCTTTTGGGCTGATATAGAGCGTTTGATCTTTATAGTGATAATGAATATCGTGTTGCCCTAATTTTACGAACCGTTCGCGGTCTTGTGATTGAGTGGCATTCATTTGCATTTCTTTCACTCCATGGAAAGCGCATCACTGCGCTTTATTTTTTTGCATCATGCAATTTTTATTTAATCTGTTTGTCTTCGTATTAGCCTGACTAAATCGGGTAATGACGTGATTGGGTTTGAATGGTAACCCAGCGTAAATCGGTAAACTCGGCAATAGATGCTTTGCTACCAAATCGTCCGTATCCACTCGATTTTGTTCCGCCAAATGGCATTTGAGCTTCGTCATGTACGGTTGCGCCGTTAATATGACAAATACCCGAATCAATCTGTTTAGCGACTTCTAATGCTTGTGAAATATTCTGGCTAAACACTGCCGAAGACAGACCAAACTCGCTGTCATTTGCCAGTGCTATGCCTTCTTCAATGCTTGAAAAACGTTGAACTGTGCATACAGGTCCAAATGATTCTTCGCGGTAAAGCAGCATGTCAGGTTTAATATTGAGCACCAGCGTCGGTTGCATAGTGGTGTCTTCAATATGAATGCCTAAAGGTAAGTCAGCCCCTTTGTTTTGGGCATCTTCTAACAAATGCTGAATACGGTTTGCAGCACGTCGACTTTCTAAAACACCGAGTACATTGTCTTTTGAGGTTGGATTACCTGCCCGAATAGAACGGGTTTTCTCAATCAACTTTTCAATAAACTGGTCGGCAATTTTATCTTGAACCAAAACACGTTCGGTCGACATACAAATTTGTCCCTGATTAAAGAATGCTCCAAAAGCAACTGCATTTACGGCTTCATTAATGTCAGCTTCATTTAAAACTACAACCGGGGCTTTACCACCGAGTTCGAGTAAAACTGGTTTTAAATATTTGGCAGCAGTCTCGGCAATAATTTTGCCGACTTTGGTTGAACCGGTAAAATTAATGCGTTTCACAGCTGGATGAGACACTAAGCGCTCTACGATTTGTGGGGCATCTTCTGCGGCATGTGTAATCACATTCACGACGCCTTCACCTAGACCTGCTTCATGTAACACTTCACCAATGAGACGATGTGTTGCTGGGCAGGCTTCCGATGCTTTTAATACAACGGTGTTGCCACAAGCCAAAGGCATGGCAAGCGCACGTGTTGTCAAAATGACAGGCGCATTCCAAGGTGCAATTCCTACAATCACACCACAAGGAACCCGTACACCCATTGCAAGATTGCCCGGCACATCTGACGGAATCAGGCTTCCGTCAATTTGTGTGGTCATTGCTGCTGCTTCACGTAACATGTTGGCAGCAAGGTGAACGTTAAACCCATACCATGTCGCAGTTGAACCTGTTTCTTGCATTCCAGTTTCAATGAATTGCTCGGTCTTTTGGTCCATTAAATCGGCTGCTTTTAATAAACGTAAACGGCGTTCGGTAGGCGAGAGTTTCGACCATACTTTGAAAGCTTGTTGTGCCGAATCGATGGCACGATCAACATCTTCCAATGTTGCAGCAGCAGCTTTAGTTGCTACCGTTCCATCAATTGGACTAATACGCTCAAAAGTTGCCTGATTTGATGCATCAACAGATTGACCGTGAATAAGTAACTGTACATTTTGCATGGGTTGCGTCCTTACATTGCCATTAAAGAATCAAAAGTTAACCAGTACGTTTATAGCTCTGTAAACCCGGTTTAATTGATTTTTCATCTAAGAATTGTTTCAAACCTTCTTGGCGACCATTTTCAGTATCGCGGTGGATACATTGATCGAGTTTGGCATATAAGTAATCTTCGTTTTGGTCCCATGTCAGTTCACGACAACGTTTAAAGCCATTTTTAGCGGTACGAAGAACCACAGGGTTTTTCTCGAGTAAGCAATTTGCAAGTTCAGTCACTTCTGCTTTTAATTGGGCAAGCGGTAGGCTTTTGTTCACAAGTCCCATGGTTTCAGCTTCTTTACCACTAAAGGTTTTACCCGTCATGATGTAATACAAAGATGCACGATGACCTACGGTATCTGCCATTGCTTTGCTTACAAGGTTGCCCGGTGGGATACCCCAGTTAATTTCAGATAAACCGAAAGTTGCTTCATCTGCTGCAATTGCTAGGTCACATGCCACTAAAGGTGAGAAACCGCCTCCGAAACACCAGCCGTTGACCATGGCAATGGTTGGCTTTGAATACATCCGAAGAAGTTGCCACTGCCAGCGACATGAGTCACGACGAATACGCTCTTGGAAAATCTCTGGTTGAGTATCGACTTCACGGAAATATTCCTTCAAATCCATACCCGCTGTCCAAGAGTCGCCTGCACCAGTCAGAACCAAAACTTTAGCATTTTGATCAAGCTCAAGGGTTTCAAGCACATCAATCATTTCACGATTGAGGGTTGGGCTCATGGCATTTTTCTTTTCAGGGCGGTTTAAAGTGACCCATGCAATTCCATCTTCAACTTTAACATCTACTGTTTCCCAGCGGTTTTCATAACTCATCTTCATACTCCTTGAATGATTTCTTGCTGTTCTGGGATTTAATCTAATATCAGTTAAACTTACATTCAAGTCTTTTTTGGAAAATTTCATAAATATTTTATAAATTATTGTATTTTAAATATTAATTATTTTGAAAATTAATTTTAAGCAAAAATATGTTGATTTTTTAATAAGTTTAACTGATATTTTTGGAGTGTTTGAAAATAATACACAAAGGGCTAAATGGAACGACTAGTCAATAAAGGACAACACAATGGAAAAAATATCAGGACAGCCTTCAAGGGCAAAGATCACGTTGCTACTGTGCTTTGCCATAGCAATTTTTGAAGGATTTGATCTTCAATCAATGGGGGTAGCCGCTCCACGAATGCGGGCTGAGTTTATGTTAGATAATGCCCAGATGGCGTGGGCATTTAGTGCTGCAATTTTGGGAACACTCCCAGGCGCAATATTAGGTGGTCGGTTTGCCGATATTGTCGGACGTAAGAAAATTCTGATTTTTAGTATCTTACTTTTTGGAATTATGTCTTTGCTAACCGCCTATGCGGCCAATTTTAGTCTGTTACTACTCATTCGTTTTTGTACCGGTTTGGGAATGGGTGGGGCGCTACCCATGATGATTACACTTGCTTCTGAAGCTGTACCTGACCAGCACAAAGGCACTGCAGTTAGTGTGATGTATAGCGGCATTCCTTTTGGTGGCTTACTCACTTCCGTCGTTGCCATGTCATTGGCAGGCGATGCAGAGTGGCGTCATATTTTCTATATCGGGGGGATTGCGCCTATTTTACTAATCCCACTGATTATGCGCTTTTTACCTGAGTCAAATGACTATCTGCAACGCAAAGTTCAAGCACAGCAAACTACGCCATTCTTTGAGGTTTTATTTGCCAAAGAGCGTCGTATGTCAACCATTCAACTTTGGATAAGTTTTTTCTGCACATTGGTGGTGTTGTACTTCTTGTTGAACTGGTTGCCATTGCTGATGGGTGCGCAGGGCCTATCAAAACTACAGGCGAACTATGTACAGATGGGCTACAACGTTGGCGGAATTTTAGGTTCAATCCTCATGGGCGTATTGCTTGATAAATTACGCATGAGCTTTGTGATTAAGCTAATTTATCTCGGCATTTTATTCTCACTATGCTGTTTAGCAATTTCTCCAACCGTTGCTTTACTTGCACTTTCGGCAGTGGGTTGTGGCTTATTCATTGTGGGTGGGCAATCGGCGTTGTATGGTTTGGCTGCTATGTATTATCCAACCGAAATGCGTGGAACTGGAGTAGGTGCCGCGGTTGCAATCGGGCGTATTGGTTCGTTTGCAGGGCCTTTAATGGCTGGTTTTTTACTCTCGCTTGGACAAAGCTCGACCATCGTGATTGGTTCAAGTATTCCAGTGATTTTAATTGCAGCGATCTCTGCATTACTTCTTGTCAAAAAACCTAAACAGCCTGTACATTTAGTACAAAGCTCAGGTGCTCGCTAAGTTTTAACGAAAGTATGGGGTTAGAACCTCATACTTTCACTACAGATTTTCTTATGATGATTGAAAGGTTATGGTACGTTCGAATTTAGTTCAAAAAAAAGTAGAAGATGAGCCTAAGTTAAGTTACATGATTGCTCGTGTTGACCGAATTATTAGTAAACATTTAACAGAACATTTAAAAGAGCTTGAAATTACCTTACCGCAATTTACCGCACTTTCTGTTTTAGCTTCAAAAAGTAATTTATCCAATGCCAAGCTTGCTGAGCGTTCTTTCATAAAGCCGCAATCTGCCAACAAAATTTTGCAAGATTTACTGGTCAATGGTTGGATTGAGAAAAAACCGGACCCGACACATGGCCGCCGTATTTTAATTACCCTGACCGAAAGCGGGATTGAAAAATTAAACAAATGCAATGAAGTGGTTTTAAAAGTCGAAGAAAAAATGCTTGAAGGCATTGATATTAACTTGGCTTATTTAATTCGTAATAATCTCGATATTATGGTGAATAATCTTAAAAATTTTAAATAAGTGTGTTTGTTTAGGTTGAGTTAAATTGCTAAGTACTGATTCACACAGAAAATTGATTTCATTTTGCAAATGAACTTGCTAGCATCGAAGTGACGTTTTTGATGATGTGTGGCAACGAATGTCTTCAGGACAACAAGTTTTACTAAAACTAAGAAAAATGATTATTTCAGGGGAACTTGAAGGCGGTGCCAGAATTGCCGAGATTCCTACTGCCGAGTTACTTGGCGTTTCACGCCAGCCTGTTCGTATAGCCTTTCGGTTGCTCGAACAAGAAGGTCTCCTCATTAAAAACCCAACTCGTGGTTACACGGTTCGTGAAATTTCCGGAAAACTGGTGCATGACGCACTTGAAGTGCGCGGTGTGCTAGAGGGGTTGGCCGCAAAAACTTTGGCAGAGCAAGGCTTAAGCGAAGAGCAGAAAAAGACCTTGCAACATTGCATTCAGGAAACTGAAAAACTCTTTAATGAAACAGACGAGTTTGGTGATACTGAACTGGAACGTTATCACCATTTTAATGTCATCTTTCATGACACCATTATTGAGGGAGCGCAAAACGTTGCGCTCATCCAAGCCTTAGCAAAAAACAATCAATTACCAATGGCGTCTGCCCAAGCCATTACCTATGACCAGAACCAAGCTTTGTCGGAATATCGCCGTTTGCACTATGCGCATTTACAGCATTGTTCGATTTTCGATGCATTGGTACATCGTCAGGCAGGGCGTGCTGAAACTTTAATGCGTGAGCACAGTAGTGTGGTGATTTTAGGTGAAACCCTAAGAAATGTTCTCAGCGCTTAAGGTAAAAGAAGTTCCTTTATTTTTGAATAAAGGAACTTTCGAGTTAAAGCTCAATCACAAGATGTTTAGTTTTTGCACGAGAACAACAAGGCGTAAATTGGTCATTTAGTGCATGTTCCTCATCGGTCATAAATAGATCCCGATGATCAGGTGTACCTTCTACCACGCGGGTAATACAGGTACCGCAAATGCCTTGTTCACATGAAACAGGAATATCAAAACCATTCGCAATTAATGCTTCAGTAGCAGTCTGCTCTGGTAATACTTCAATTCGGCGGCCTGTACCTTTCACTTCAATTGTAAAAGCTTCATTGTTGGACGTATCTACTTTTTGCGCGACAAAATGCTCTTGATGTAACTGTTCGCTATGCCAACCTGCTTGTTCGGCCGCGTTCATGACAAACTGCATAAACCCTGTAGGCCCACACACATATAAATGTTTATCAAGTGAAGCTTGGCCTAAAGCCTCTACCATATTACATTCGGTGTCTGATTGATCTTGAATGTGAAAATGGACTTGGTCACCAAAGTGCTCGCTTAAATTGCCATAGAAGGCAATCATTTCATGACTACGAACGAAGTAGTGCAATTCAAAAGGAATATTGGCCGACTTAAGCCGATACGCCATCGACAAAATAGGGGTAATCCCAATACCGCCTGCAAATAAAACCGCCTGCTTTGTGTGAGGGTGAATTTCAAATAAATTACGCGGCTCACCAATTTTTAAGAGGTCGCCTTCACGATATTCAGTATGGATACAACGTGAACCACCGCGTGAATTGGCATCATGTAAAACACCAATGACGTAACGATGTTTTTCAGTACAGCAGTTTGAAAGTGAATATTGACGAGTGAGGCCATTTTTCAGATGCACATCAATGTGTGCACCTGCTTCAAAACTCGGCAACTCCGTACCATTTGCTGCAACCAACTCAAAAGCACGAATAGTTGGGGTGAGCTGGTGAATTTTTTGAATAATAACGTCCATGTTTATACTCCTTTAAATAATCCGAATGTTTGGAAACTTTTGTGCGGACGTTTCAGGAGGTGTTTTATTTTCTTCGGCAAGCAGTCGCTCAATCACCTTACGAGACTGTACACCGCCTGCGTCGATGTTGAGCATCAGCAACTTGCGATGTGGATTGTTTAAAATGTTTTGCTGCTGTTGCTCCAGCATTTCTAAATCTTCAGTAAAGATTTTGCCTTGGCCTTCACGAATTTGATCGGTGAGTTCAGCATTATCTGGCTGGAAGTTACGTGCCATTCCCCAGAAATACCAATGTGATGTTTCAGTTTCCGGTGTAATAAAATCGACCACGATTGAGGACACTTTTTTGTCTTTCGGTGCGTGATAACCGCCATGTCCAGCATGCGCTACACCTACTTCAATGTGGACATTACTTGGCGCAAAGAAGTGGCAACGTTGCCAACGGTCGACAGGTACATCATCTGCTAAATGATTGCCGCGAAGGGCCATTTGCCAAAATGGAGGTGCGATCACATTTTCCATATAGCGTTCGGTAATGACATGGTCACCGTCAACTTTAGTCACTGGCAGGGCTTCATCAATTTCTTTTTGCCCAATACTGCTTGAGTGAACATAGGTCTCATGGGTTAAATCCATTAGATTGTCGACCATTAGGCGATAGTCGCACTGAATGTGAAATAAGCCTCCGCCATAGCTCCATTCCGGATGATCTGCCCATTCTAAAGTTGGGAGTTTTGCTTCATCTGCTAAAGCCTTTTCACCTGGCCATACCCAAATAAAGCCGAACTTTTCAATAACTGCATATGCTTTATTGCAAGGGAAACCATTTACACGTTGGGCTGGCATTGAAACGGTCTTTCCGTCACAACCCATGACTAAGCCATGGTAGCCACAGACAAGGTTGCCATCTTCGACATAGCCAAGTGAGAGTGGGGCACCACGATGCGGACAAAAATCTTCAACGGCTGCAACTTGGTTTTCTTTACCACGATAAAAAACGATTTTTTCACCACAGATGGTGCGACCTAATGGTTTATCTTGGATTTCTTCTGGACGGCAAGCTACATACCAAGCATTTTTAATAAACATTTGTGATGACTCCTTATCACTTATTGGATCCAATTTATAATAAATAAAAATATTGGTCAATTGATAAGCAGTATATTTATTCAAAAATATTGTTCTTTAAAGTAGGTTGATTTATCTGTTTTTAACTATTGTTAAGGACTTCTACGTTTTTTTGGAATTTTAAGAAGAAATTTTTTATTGGTTTATTTGGATCCATAATAGCTATGGTTAAGCCATTATGGGAGTGTAGAGATTTAGAAATTAACCGTGTAGTGAAGCATCATGCGCTGTTCATCCAGACTTTTGCCATGTTTGGTGTCGTAGTTAATATTTAAGAAAAGAAACTTAAGATTTTTAACCCAAGCATTTAGGTCGTACTGAATCAACACATCACTTTCTTGCTCAAAATCATTTTGATTCATAGTCTGAAATGAATCGCCATAAATATATTTATAGGTCACTTTTAGACCCTTGATGTAGTCTTTAAAGTCATACGAGGCAACGAAATGATAAGACTTTTCATCTGCTTTGGTAAACGCACCTAAGGTCCAGTTCACCATATGAGGGATGGGCATATTATCGAGTTTTGGAATACCATCTTTGCCAAAGTTTTCTTGATAGCCAATTCCGGTTGTAAAGTTGCCATGTTTGATGAAATGCATAGCGCCTATGGATGTATTGTCATATTCACCAAGCTTTGATTTACCGACATCATCGTGGCGAAACACACGTAATTTTGTGGTGTGCTGCTTTGTCCATTGATAATCAAAAGCAAGGTAACTTTGATTGATGAGATCTGTTAAGTAACCATTATAAAATTTCCAGTGGTACCGCGGTGTTTTGCCGTCCCATTGAAAGAAATAGAGTCCGTCAGATTCATGTTTTGATATGGCTAGTTTGTGGTAGTCCTCCTCATTTTTTGGCGAATAACGATTAATCAAACCTAGCTCGAAGTTTTGTTTCGGTGTCTTATATTTTAATTCCAAGCCTTTATAGTTCACGCGTAATTGATGTGTATCGACTTGTGGGGTAAGTGGTGAGTCGGGAATAATTTCCCCTATATTTATCCGAAATTTTTGATATTCAACTCCAGCACCTAAGCCATATTTAACTTGATCTTGTGCTTGTTTTTTAGTGTTAGGGTCAAAGGGTATGACCATATCATTGGTGTGTTGGTCGCTACTTAGGCGATAAGCATATTGAATGCTTGGATTGAGGTGGAGCTGTACATCATTAAGCTTGGTTGACCAGTCACCACGATAAATCAGACCTTGGCTCAAGCTATGAGTATCGGGGCTGGCGCCATTTTCATATTGTCTGTCGAAGTTGAATGTTTTTAGTGTGAGTGTATTTTGAAAATTAACATCTGCTTCACTGTGAGCTAAACAGCAGGCAAGTGCCGTCCCTGAGAAGAAAATCCCATAAATAAAAATATGCTTCATTTTTAAATCCGTTTAAAAGCGTTTTACTGTTCTAAATCCGACATGGCTAGTTGCAAGGTCGAGTTCCTGTGGATGCCGCGCGGCAGCACGATAACGCGCGCAATAGTTGGTTGCGCATAAATAAGACCCACCCTTAATCGTGTATTGCATAATCTGTTCGTGACTTTGCCGATATTTCGATGGATCCCCCATATGATGATCTCGTGATCCTGTGTAGGGTGTTTGCGTCCATTCCCATACATTGCCAATCAAGTCATATAAGCCAAATGGGTTTTTACTAAAACAGCCAACAGGGGAAACATCCTTAAAACCATCTTCCTGAATATTTTTATAAGGAAATTCACCTTGCCAGAAATTGGCTACAATATGGCCTTCATGGGTCGGGCTAATATCGGAATTTTGCTGAAAACCTTTGGCTGCATATTCCCATTCAAGTTCGGTCGGTAAGTCATGACCCAGCCAATTTGCATAAGCGTAGGCATCATTCCATGTCACCATGCGAACAGGCTCATGAGGTGCAGGTTGTTTAGAGTTATTTAAGCCCCATGGATGTTTCCAGCTGGCCCCTTTTTCGAATTTCCACCATTGTAATTCTTCAACTGGATGATCTGGTTGTATAAACATAGCTGCGCCACCTTGCTTCTCTGCATCGGTGACATAACCCGTTTGTTTAACAAACTCTTGAAATTGAGCATTGGTGACTTCAGTTGCATCAATTAAAAAAGCTGGAACTGAAGTTGGCTGTAAATTTAATGGGCGTTCATCTTCATAACCTTGTGTGGTGCCTAAAACAATCTTTCCTTGAGGAAGTTTGACCATGCCTGCTTCTTTATTTTTAGGCCAACCCGAAGGAAGGCCCGAATAAGAATTACATTTAGCTTTACTGCCTAAGTTGGGCAAGGTGGTCTGTTCTAGTTGAGGTGTAGTTTTTTGGCATGCACAAATTAAGAGGAACGATGAAAGCATCATGATCTGTTTCATCTGGTTTTCCCTACTTTTTATTGTATTGCTCAAAATCCACAACACCATTTTCATCGGCATATCTTAAATATTTGTCATTTAAGACTTTGACTATTTCAGGATGTTCTGCATAAACATTATGTTGCTCATTAAAATCTGTTTTTAAATTGTAGAGCTCCCAGCCATGGCTCTTAAATTTAGAAGGTGAGTTTTCAATAAGTTTCCATTGGTCAGTTTTGGCGTAGCGGCTGCCATGCAATTCTTTAAAGTCATAATAATTAACAGGTCGAATACGGGTAGTATTATCTTTAAACGCAGGAATTAGGCTAAAGCCCGACGGTTTAATTTTAGTGCTTGAAGTTGGATAAACCTGACTATTTTGAATACCCGCGAGTTCCATCACAGTGGGGAATATATCTCTGACTGTCGCAAAATTATTGTTGATTCCATGTTGTTTAGAAACCTGAGTTGGTGATTTAACAATAAATGGAACTCGAACTCCGCCTTCTGAAGCAGCTGACTTCCAATGGGTAAATGGTGTGCTGCTCACTTCGGCCCAGCGTGGTCCCATATAAACATATGAACTAGCGTTGCCTATATTTTCATAGCGATTGTCGGCCTCACCCATTGGGAAATTATGATCACCACCTTCAGCGCCGTTATCTGACATAAACACAATCAAAGTATTGTCATATAAATGATGCTTTTTAAGATATTGAATGACATCACCCACGCGGTCGTCTAGCTGGGTAACCATGCCCGCATAAATTTCCATTTTACGCGCTTCATATTTGCGCTCTTGTGGTGTCAGTTCATTCCAGCTTTTGGTGCCTAAAGCTTGGTTACCACGCTCGACTGGGTATTCTGCATTTGCAGGAATTAATCCTAATTTCTTTTGTCTAAGAAAGCGCTGTTTACGAATTGCATCGTAGCCTTGATCGTATTTACCTTTATATAAGTCTCTATAATGAGCAGGTGCTTGTAGTGGCCAGTGTGGAGCGGTATAGGCTAGGTAGGCAAAAAATGGTTTTTGCGCTTTATTTTTGTCTAAGTATTCAAAAGCTTTTTGTGTAAAAAAGTCGGTCGAGTAGTAGTTGTCAGGCAAAGTGGTCTTTTGACCATTTTCAGTGTATTGGGTGTTACGCGGATAGTTTTTAGGTTGGTCTTTAAAGTGTAAATCGAAGCCATCGAGCAGAGCAAAAGATTGATCAAAACCACGGGCTTTAGGGTTTTGTTCGGGAGCATAGCCTAAGTGCCATTTACCAACCATGAAGGTGTAATAATCTTTTGTCTTTAAAATCTCTGCGAGTGTATAAGCATTTTGCGTTAAATGACCTGAATACCCATCAATTTTGAGGAGTGCGCGTGGGCTATCGGCTCCAACCAATTGTTCTTGTCGTTTTGAAGTTTCATACATCGCACCTAAACCTACCAAGTGGTTATCGGCACCTGTCATAAGCTGTGCACGAGTGGGTGAGCACATTGATGAAGCATGAAAATTAAAAAGCATTTTTCCTTGCTTTAACAGGCTATCAATATGAGGAGTTTTAATTTCGCCACCATAAGCACCAATATCTGAAAATCCAAGATCATCGGCCAAAATAATCATGATATTAGGTGGTTGTTGATTTTTTGGAGGTGCTGCTTGCGTTGTGTAAAACAATTGGCTGGCAAAAAAAAGTCCCAATGTAAGCTGGCTTACTCTTTTGAGTTTCATAACAACAATCCTTTGATGTTTTAAAAATGCATCTTGCATTTCTTAGAAATAAACTAAGCTTTTTTTGGCTAAAAAATGCTCTGGAATCGATCATAGTAGATTTTTTAATATGGATCCATAAAAATATTCAAGCATTCTAATTTTATGTTTTTAATAATTTTATACTTATATAATTTATGTGTTTATATACTTTTTAATAATCCATTTATAATTTTAGTTGATTTTTTGGATCCAAATACTCAGTATAGAAAAAGAGCAGGATGCTTAAAAAACAAATATTCCTCTAGGTCATTATGGATACGGATATGCATAACCACCCAATCGCTCATATCAGCAATGTCGTGTGTATATCTTATCCAAGGGAGATACACAAATGGAAAGAGACGTTCTAAGTGAGATCAATCAAAACAACATGAGCCGTTACCAATGGTTCGTCATTTTGATCTGTATTTGTCTCAATATTATTGATGGCTTTGACGTGATGGTAATGGCATTTACCGCTCCATCTGTGTCAGCAGAATGGTCACTTTCAGGCGCACAAATTGGTTTGTTGTTAAGTGCAGGTCTTTTTGGGATGGCTGCCGGTTCTATTTTTCTTGCACCTTTAGCCGATAAAATTGGTCGCCGTTTACTCATCTTAGTTTGTCTTGTGATTGCAGGTCTTAGCATGTTGGGCTGTGCTTTAGTGCAAAGTCACGGCATGTTGGCAGCACTTCGGTTTATTACCGGAATTGGGGTGGGCGGGATTCTTGCGAGTAGTAATGTCTTGGCAAGTGAATATGCCAATGCACGCTGGCGCAGTCTCGCAGTGAGCTTAATGTCTACAGGTTATGGCATTGGTGCGACACTGGGCGGAGTACTCTCACTGGCTTTAATTGAGCATTTAGGTTGGCGTTCAATCTTTTTGGCAGGGGGCATCACAACCATAGTGATGTTACTGATTAGTGCATGGTTATTACCTGAATCTTTAGATTATTTGTTGGCGAAAAGACCAAAACAGGCATTAGAACGCATTAATGTAACAGTAAATCGTATGGGTTTAACTGCTTTAAAGGCCTTACCTTATTACGGCCAGAATAATCAAAAAAATACAGGTGATATTGGTAAATTATTTTCAGGGCAGCAGAGGTTCCAGACACTTTGTCTTTGGTTTGCATTCTTTTTAGTGATGTTTGGCTTTTACTTCGTGATGAGCTGGACACCAAAAATTTTGATTTCAATGGGAATGTCGCCTGAACAAGGTGTCAGTACCGGTATTTTAATTAGTATTGGTGGTATTTTCGGAGCAGCCATTATTGGTTTACTTGCTTCACGCATGAAAATATTCTATGCCCTAAGCTTATTTCTGGGATTAACCGCTGTCTGTGTTTTCCTATTTGTCGCTGTCTCATCTCAAGTGAGCATTGCTCTCATAGTCGGTTTATTACTTGGCACTCTCATTAACGGTTGTGTGGCAGGTTTATATTCGATTTCTCCAACAATTTATGATGCTGAAATCCGTAGTCGCGGCGTGGGTTATGCAATTGGTTTTGGTCGGATTGGGGCAATCTTATCGCCAACGGTTGCAGGCATTTTCTTAGATAAAGGTATTGCACCCGCAACGTTGTATGCCTATTACGGTGTGGTGTTTATTTTGGCTATTTTGCTGATTTTGAGTTTAGGTAGCGCTTTTTACCGAAGTAAGAAAGAGCAAAACTACTCTCTTAAAACAGCACCTTAATCCATTAAAAATTAAATAGTTGAGTTAAAGAATGAAAAAGACACCATTGTGGGTGGGGGTATGCTTGTGCCCATTATTTAGTCAAGTTGTGCATGCCGAGTTTATAGCAGACAGTAAAGCTGAGCTGACACTGCGTAATTTTTACTTCGACCGAGACTATAAGAAAGACCCATATCCCTATACGGCGGCCAGAGATTGGGCACAGGGTTTAATTTTTAAAGGACAGTCGGGTTATACCGAAGGGACAGTGGGGTTTGGTGTTGATGTACTCGCAATGGCAGGTTTTAACCTGATGGGAAGCCGTGCTGATGACTATGCACGGAGTGGCTTACTCCCAGTTAATCCTGATAACTCGCGTGATGATTATTATGGAAAAATAGGCATTACTGGGAAGGCTAAATTTAGAAAAAATGAGCTTTTTGTGGGCGACTTAGTTCCACAATTGCCAACCATATTTTCATCGCCAGCACGTTTGTTCCCTCAGACTTATCGCGGTATCCGCTTTGTTTCAAATGAAATTCCAAATCTTCAACTCGAAGGGTTTTATGTCGACGAAGTACGGCAGCGTGACTCCATTCGTTATACCGATGTTGGAACAGACAATATCAATCATCGATTTAACAAAGCTGCCACCACTGACTCGTTTTATACTTTAGGTGGAAGTTATCAGTTAAAAGATTACCGTTTACGTGCTTATCATGCTGAACTCAAAGACATTTACCAGCAACAATTTTTGGGCTTTAACGGCAAACAACCTTTGAATGACCAGCTTAACTTTTTAAGTGATGTGCGGTTTTTTAATAGTGAAGAAACTGGAAGTAAAAAAATAGGAGAGGTCGATAACCGACATATTAGTGGCTTATTTGGTTTGAACTATCAAAATCATACGGTTTCTTTGGGCTACATGCAGTCGTTTGGCTCGACTGGTCTGCCATTTTTGTCGGGAACTGAAAGTCCGGTTGTGCTTGATTTTATGAGTTCGGACTACTCAAATAAAGACGAAAAAGTCTACTCGATTCGTTATGAATATGACTTTAAAAATGCGCGGATAGGGGACGTTTCATTAAACGGACTACGTTTTATGACCCGTTATGCTAAAGGTGAAGATATTGATTTGTTGCAATATGGCGATCAGCGATTTAAAGAAGATTCGCTGGAGTTTGATTTGGGTTATAAAATTCCAGAAGGCAAGTTAAAAGGCTTAGGAATGCGAGCTCGCTTTTCTCACTACCGTAATGACATGCCAACGAATATGACCTTCCACTCGGCAAATGAAACACGTTTGAATGTCGATTACACCTTTAAATTTTAAATATTAAAAAAGCAGGTTGAAACCTTTTATTTGAGGATTTAACCTGCTTTCGGATGTGGTTAAGCAGATACTTTTGCTGCTTCTAAAACTTCACCCTGAGTTTGAGTATAAGCTTGTTCTTCTAAAGTATGTTTAGCCGGAATATAAGACATTGCACGTTCTGCTAGAGCTGTAATGGTGAGACTTGGGTTAACCCCCAAATTTGCACCTAACATTGAACCATCTACAACGTATAAGTTTTTATAGTTAAACACCCGATTTTGTCCATCTACCACCCCACGCTCTGGACTTGAAGCAATTGCACAACCACCCATACAGTGAGCTGTAAAAGGTACGTTAAACAAAATTTCGGTAATGGTCGTCATGGGGTGGCCATTAAACATTTTGGCAACTTTTTCGGTAAATGCATTGGCCTGCGGAATATAAACAGGTAGCTTTTTACCTTCGCTCGATAACACCTTGCCAAAAGGCCAGAACCAGTTACGTTTCAAGCGCATGTTGATTGAGGCATCGGCAGTTTGCATCACTAAGAAAATTAAGGTTTGACGTGCAAAACTGACAGGATTACTCATGCGAAGGAAAATAAATGGATGGCAAATGAGTGCCCATAACCAAAAGAAAATACGTGTCCAACCCGGTTTGCCTTTAGCCATGTAAGTACACATAAGGCCCATGGCATCTGAGCCACTTTGGTAGCGAGTCGCTTCAATGTGAGTGTCATGGTCAATGTAAATACTTGAACCAATAGCAACACCTTTACTCATGTCGACATCTTTAGCAAAAAAACGAACACCTAAAATCGACTCGGCATTGGTACGAACCCGATTACCCAAATCATCAGAAATATTTGGCAGAGAACCGGACTGTTTTAAACGGAACAACATCTCTTGTGTCCCTAAAGAAGATGCCGAGAAAATCACATTACGAACTCGCCAAGTACGACGTTGCTTGTTAAACCATGAGCTTGAACATTCAGTCGTGACTTCATAACCATCGCTGCCATCGGCTTTACCATTGAGAGGTTTAACGTCAACTACTTTGGTTTCTTCATAAACCTTGGCGCCATTCTTTTCAGCGAAATATAAATAGTTTTTATCTAATGTATTTTTTGCGTTGTGTTTACAACCCGTCATACAACCACCACATGCGGTACAAGTGCCGCGGTCTGGACCTTCGCCGTTAAAATAAGGGTCGGGGTAGGTCTTCCCACCTTCTTCACCTTCGGGTGGAAAGAAAGTGGCAACACGAGTAGGTTTAAATGTATGGCCAACACCGACTGCTTCACCCATTTTCTTTAGCATGTGGTCGGCAGGGCCGAAAATTTTATTATCAGTCACGCCAAGCATACGTTCTGCTTCAGCATAGTGCTGAGGCATTTCATTTTTCCAGTCCGCGGCATCTGCCCATGTGCCTTCATCCCAAATATGTTCAGGTGGAACCAGTAGGGTATTGGCATAGGTAATTGAACCGCCACCTACGGCATTACCGCAAATAATGGTGACATGGCGAAAAAAACGCATGTTGAAATAACCGAAAAGTTTCATGCCCGGACGCCAAATCCAACGGCGGGTATTCCAGTTGTTTTTAGCAAAATCTTCAGCTTTCCAGCGTCGCCCCATTTCCATTACGGCAACCGAGTAGCCTTTTTCGGTTAAACGGCAAGCAGAAACACTACCACCAAAGCCTGAACCAATAATCAGGTAATCATAGTCATAATTGTTTATTGTCATGATGAAGGCTCCTGTCTAATGATATTTTTTATATTGACTCTGTATGTTTATCAATGAATTGCCCAATGCGCTCAATGGAGTCATTAGATTCCTTTAGTATACCTGCATGAAATTGAAAAACATGTCCGACTTGGTCATAAACCCTTAAGTTCGTCGGAATGCCGTATTTTTCAGTCTGTTCAGCAAGGCGTTTTGCATCGTCTAATAAAACTTCTTCGGTACCGACATGAATCAAAATAGGCGGTAATCCGGTTAAGTCATCATAGAGTGGGGAACACGTTGGATCGGTTGCCGATTTTTGGCCGCAATAGTTTTTTGCACACCAAGTTAACCAGTCCTCTGACAACATTGCATCTTGAGCAGCATGAGTTTTTATTGTGTTTACTGAAAGACTTAAGTCAACCCAAGGCGAAAGTAAAACTAAAGCAGCTGGTAAAGGGAAACCCGCATCTCGTAAAGCAATTACGGTGCTTAAGCTCAGCCCACCGCCAGCGGAGTCACCCGCAATTACAAGTTTTTTAGGGTCTTGTCCGTAAGCAAGTAAAGTTTTATAGACTGCAATGCTATCTTCAATAGCAGCAGGGCTTGGGTGTTCTGGAGCCAGACGATATTCAGGTAACCAGACTTGTGCTTGAGCTACATGTCCAACCTGAGCGGCAAGTTTAGCGTGACTTTTGCTACTGCCCACGACATAGCCACCCCCATGTAAATACAAAATACCGCGACCTGACTTAATGGTCTTAGGCCGAATATGAAGCGTAGGAACTTGAGCAATTATTTGCTTTTTTGTTTGATAACCACGAGGCCCAAGCACAATAGCACTGGCTGCATCACTACAAAAACGTTGTAGCTTTAGTGGTGTTTTAGGGGATAAAGCTGGACGTAGTGTGGTACGGATGGTCCATGCAAGAAGTTGCTTCATAATAAGGACTCATACTAAGCATGTGAGATTAGCCAGCATCTCCTAAAATTAAGAGCATGCTGACCACTATTTTTATTTTGCTGATTTGTTGAGTAGGCGAGTTTGCCAAGCTGTCGCGGCTGCAAAGATCTTTTGGTAGCCTTGCGGCAGAATACGCTGAATTACATCAACGGCTTTTGCATCGGCTCCAATAAGTAAACGGCGGCGGTCCTTACGAACAGCTTCCAAAATTTGCTGAGCTGCATCATCAGCAGGGGTGCGAAGTAATTTATCGAAAGCATCTTGGCTTTTTAGCGGGTCCATTCCTAAAGACTGGACACTATTATTCATACGTGCAGCTTTGGCAATATTGGTGCGAATACCACCCGGATGCACACAAGTCGCGCTCACACCAGCATTTTGCATATCAAGTTCTTGGCGCAAGGATTCAGTAAAACCACGAACGGCAAATTTACTGGCGTTATAAGCACTTTGAGTCGGTTGAGCTGTTAAACCAAACATACTGGAAATATTAATAATATGCCCATCACCACTTTGCTTTAAGTAAGGCAAAAACTCTTTGGTGCCATAAACCACGCCCCAAAAATTAATACCAATGAGCCATTCAAGATCTTCATAGCTCACACCTTCAGCCGTACTCCCTATTGCGACACCAGCATTATTAAAAATCAGGTTAACTTGGCCATGCTCATCTACCACTGCCTTTGCCCAAGTTGCAACCTCATCACGTTTAGCCACATCAACTTTTTGAGTGGTGACTTTGACAGAATAGGGCGCTAATAGCTCGACTGTTTTGGCTAACCCGGTTTCACTAAAATCAGAAAGTGCCAGATGACAGCCTTGTTTGGCGAGGGCTATTGCAATTGCTTGTCCAATACCTGAACCCGCACCTGTCACAGCTGCGACTTTATTTTTAAAAGACTTCATAAAATTCTCCGTTTATTTTTCTCATTTCCTATGGCGAAGCGTATTTAAGAAATAGCCGACACCTGAGTGTAGTTTTCAATGTCAAAGCGACGAGTGCGTTGGCGATATTCAAGGGTAAAACCTGGCCAGTTATTGGTATTTTTGCCATCAGCAGTTTGATACCAACTGGTACAGCCTTGCGCCCACACCGTTTTTTTCATTTTTTCCTGAATATTTTGATTAAACTCGTGTTGAATTTCGGCACGAATATTGGTGAACAGCAGGTTATTTTTCAAAGTAGTGCGCAGTGCATCTAAAATATAATTCACCTGACTTTCAATCATATAGACGATTGAGTTATGCCCGAGGTTGGTATTTGGCCCATACAACATAAAGAAGTTAGGGAATCCGTTTACTGTTAGACCTAAATAAGCCTCAGCACCATCTTTCCATGTGTCTTTTAATGTACGCCCATCAAGTCCAGTAATTTGCATTGGCGCCATAAATTCAGTCGCTGTAAAACCTGTACCGTAAATAATGGCATCAACTTCACGCAGCTTTCCTTCCGTGTCTAAAATGCCATGTTCAGTAATTTCTTGAATACCTGTATCAATCACATCAACATGAGGTTGGGTCAGCGTTTCATACCAGTGGTTAGAGATTAAAATACGTTTACAACCAATTGGATAGTCCGGCATTAAACGATGGCGTAACTTCCCATCTTTAACAACTTTTCGAATGTGGCGCTGGAATATGTATTCCACCAAAGGCATTTCATTGAGTGAAGTTGTAAAGGCAAGTAGGCGAATTTCATGATGACCATATTGCAAGGCACGGTCTAGACTTTGCAAGATCGGCAGTTTACGGAAAGCTTTTTTCTCTAAAGGTTGGTAAACCCGATCCGGTTTTGGAATAACATAGGGCGCTGAGCGTTGATAAACGTCTAGGTGAGCCACTTGTTTTGCAATTTCAGGCACAAACTGAATCGCGCTTGCGCCTGTGCCAATGACTGCAACACGTTTACCAGTTAAGTCATAGTCATGGTCCCAACGCGCTGAGTGAAATGCCTTACCCTTAAAGTTTTCAATGCCTTTAAGTTTTGGATAGGCAGGGCGGTTGAGTTGGCCTACCGCACCCACTAAAAATTCAGCTTCAAACTGTTCACCAGTTGTACTTTGAATGTGCCATACACCTTGCAGTGCATCAAATTCGGCACTGGCTATTTCAGTGTTAAATTTGATGTGCGGGCGAAGGTCATATTTATCGGCACAGTGACGTAAATATTGATAAATCTCTTGAGATGTCCCGTAGCGATTTTTCCAACCAAGTTCCTGTTCAAAAGAAAAAGAATAAAGATGTGACGGCACATCACATGCAGCGCCCGGGTAAGTGTTGTCACGCCAGACACCACCTACATCGGCAGCTTTTTCAAATAGAGTAAATTGTTCAAAACCTGCTTGTTTGAGACGAATGGCAAGTCCTAGACCACCAAAGCCAGTGCCAATAATGGCGATGCGTACATTTTTATTTGAATTAGACGACGAATTAAACATAGGCTGCTCTAAAATCCTTAAAAACAGTGAGCGAAAAAATCGCAATTTCCTGTATGCAGAATAGACGTTTATTAACTTGATTTAGAGGATGGATGAGGACAAAATATTGTGATTCGAGGACATTCTGAGCGATACAGTGAAGTATGCATGGGCATTTGAACGCAGTGTACATAGTGTTCGGTTAATGGCTGATTTCGCGATGGAATCAGGCATCTCTTATCAGACAATTTTGCAAGGGACTGGGCTTAGCCAACAACAATTACTTGACCCTAATATGGTGGTGACAGGCCATCAGGAATTACAGTTGATTCATAACTTGGTTGAGCAACTAGGAGACAGACCGACATTAGGCTTAGAGGTGGGCACACGCTATCATTTCACCACATTTGGGCCATTAGGTATGGCTCTGATGAGTAGTGCGAGCATTCGTGAAGCACTAGATTTGGCTTTAACCTATTTTACTTTAACCTTTGCTTTTACCCGCTTTGATGTGTCGGATACACCACAAGGAATCCGTATCGAAATTGATGAGCAAGATATTCCATCTTCAGTGCGTCAATTCATTATTGAACGCGATGCCGCTGCACTCATTACGGTACAGCGAGATTTGGTGCAGGACAATTTTTGCCAATATTTGGCTTTTTCTTTCCAACCCAAAGGTGATACCGAGCCTTATCGGAATTTATTTGGGGTCATGCCAGAATTTGGCGCAGCTAAAAGTTTTGTAATTCTTGATCCGCAAAAAGTAGATCAAAAGCTACTTATGGCGAATGAGTTGGTTCTGCACACTGCAGAAGAACAATGTCGTCAAATATTAGAAAAGCGCCAATCACAAAATAAATTTACAACCTTAGTGCAACAGCAGCTGATGAGTATGCGTGGGGAAATGCCATCTATGGATATAGTGGCTGATCGACTGCATTTAAATATAAGAACCCTGCGCCGTCACTTGGCATCGGAAGGAATGACTTTTATCCAGATTCGTGAAGAGGTTAGACAGGTCTTAGCAGAGCAATATTTGGCATTACCAAAAGCTTCTGTTGAGCAAATTGCCGAGTGGTTAGGTTATGCCGAACCTGCCAGTTTTATTCATGCTTATAAAAGATGGCATGGGAAAACACCTCATGCCATGCGTTTAGTACAAAAATAAAAAAATGAAGGGTGCTTTTGCTTTCCCTTCATTAAAGAGCAGTTTATTTAATAAAGCTTAGTTGCTTACTGATTTTTTCTAAAATCGGTGCTTTCTTGGCTTGAAATTCAACTTTGTTTTGTTGAATCAGGTTGTTGCCTTTAGTGTCGATAGAAATAATGAGCGGACCAAATTCTCTCACACGGTTAATCCAAAGGGTTTCTGGCATACCTAGATCTTGCCATTCAGCGCCTTCAATCTCTTCAACTAAAGTTGCTGCAAGTACTGCACATCCACCTGGGAAAATCGCATGAACTGCAATATTTTCCTGACATCCAGCAGCTGTTTCTGGTCCCATGCCACCTTTACCCACAATGAGCTTAACGCCAGTTTGCTTGATAAATTCCCGCTCGAATTTTTCCATCCGCATACTGGTTGTTGGGCCAATCGAAACCATTTCGAAGTCGTTTTCACCTTTCTTGCGCACAATAGGGCCAGCATGAAAAATTGCTCCACCTTCAAGATTAACTGGTAGTTCTCGACCTTGTTCGATCAATCTGCGATGGGCAACGTCACGACAAGTTACCAAACGGCCAGTCAAATAAACTACATCACCGACTTTAAGGTCTAAAAGATCTTCATCTTTGATTGGCGTTGTTAGAATTTTTTTCATAGTACAACTCCTTCGTGAGACAAGATTTCATACGACATATCTGGATTAATCTTAATTTTGCCACGGCGATGTGCCCAGCAACCTGTGTTTACGGCAACACCAATTGTTGATGGATGACGTGCAGAAGATTCAATATTAACCCCCATTACACTGTTATTGCCTGTAAGTCCCTGAGGACCAATACCAATTTCATTAAGACCTTGTTCTAACAGTTGTTCCATTAAGGCAGCGCGTGGGTTCTCACTTGTTGAGTCAACTGGACGCATAATCGCGAGTTTAGAAAGACGAGCTGCGGTTTCAACCGAAGTTGATACGCCAACACCGACCAGTAACGGTGGACAGGCATTTACACCGCGTTCGGTAATAACATCCATTACAAATTCAGCAACGCCTTCGTAGCCTTGACCTGGCATTAAAACTTTTGCCGCACCCGGTAGAGTACAACCGCCACCAGCCATATAGACATCAATGGTACAAGTATCGAGTTCAGGGACAATACGCCAGTCTAACCATGGAATTTGAGTACCGGTATTTGTGCCTGTATTTTTTTCGTCAAAGGTTTCAACAGCGTTGTGACGTAATGGACCTATGCGTGTTGCTTCAGCAGTTGCTTCGCTCAAAATATCTTGAAGTTCACCAAGCAAAGGGAAGTTGGCACCTGCTTCAACAAAATATTGAATGACACCCGTGTCCTGGCAGCTTGGGCGATTGAGTTTATCGGCAGCTTGCTGATTTTCTTCCATCGAGTCATAAACTGATTTAGCCAATGGATTGGTTTCTAAAGTACGCAGTTCAATTAACTTGCTTTTCACATCTTTCGGTAGGCGTTTTCCAATATAAGCCGTAAATTTGGCCATGGTGTCCGTAAGGGACTGGACTGCAATATCTTTGTCCATGTTGTGCTCCTTGAAGAAACTTGTTCAGATCTAATTGGTGTAAATAGGGTTATTGGGTTGCTTTGGCAGCGTTTACTTTCACTTTTTGGGAGAAGCTCAGCACTAGTGTCAGTAAGGTCGAGATGATGAGTAGGCCTGCAACAAAATAGAGTCCGCCTGTGAAATCTCCAGTTTGATCTTTAATCCAGCCGATCATGGCAGGGCCTGCAAACCCGCCTAAATTTCCGATTGAGTTAATCGTGGCGATGCCTGCTGCTGCGGCTGATCCTGACAAGAACATGGTTGGCATGCTCCATAGCGGTGGCTTGGCACAACTAATACCGACATTCACAATGGTAAGTGCTGCAATTAATCCAATGACGTTATGTGTGCCTGCTGCAATTGCGAGACCAACTGCTGCGGTTAAACACGCGAGAGCAACATGCCATGTACGTTCATTGGTGCGGTCAGAGTGTCGAGACCATAAAACCATGGCAATGACAGAAACGATTGGAGGAATAGCATTTAAAAGCCCCACAGTCATAGACGTTACGCCAAGCTGTTTAATAATTTGTGGCGCCCAGATGCCGAGGGTATAAAGCCCAGCCGACGTTCCGAAATAAATCAATGCAAGGGCAAGTACCCGTGGGTTGGCAAGACCACGAAGAATGCTGTGATGCTCAGGTGCATTTTTTCCTACATCCTCTTCCTTCATGGTTTTTACAAGCCATTCGCGTTCATCCTGTCCTAACCAAGTAGCTTGTTCAGGGCGATCCGTCATATATTTAAAAACAACAACGCCTAAGATGATTGCTGGTATTGCCTCAATAATGAACATCCACTGCCAACCAGCGAGACCCCAAATTCCATGCATTTCAAGTAATGCGGCTGAGATTGGTGAACCAACTGCTGTGGCAATTGGGGCGGCTGCCATAAATAAAGCAATCACCCCAGCACGATGTCGTGCAGGAAACCAGTAAGTTAAGTACAGAATAATGCCGGGAAAGAAGCCAGCCTCGGCAACGCCGAGTAAAAATCGCATAACGTAAAAGCTGGTCGAGCTTTCTACAAACGCCATACCGGCTGCAATCAGACCCCATGTCACCATAACTCGAGCAATCCAGATACGGGCACCGACTTTATGCAAAATAATGTTGGATGGGACTTCAAATAAGAAATAGCCCAAAAAGAAAATTCCGGCACCAAAACCGAGAACCGAGGCTGTAAAGCCTAAGTCTTCTTTCATGGTGAGTGCGGCAAAACCAATATTGACGCGGTCGATATAGGCTATAAGGTATAACAACATAATAAACGGTACGATTCTCCAAGTAATTCGACGTAACGTTCGCTTTTCAATATCCATTTCCATGTCATGACTCCATATTCATGACTACCAATCCTGATTGGTAGTTTTCGCTTTCTTTACCGCTATTGATTCGGCTAGATGGCTTTTCCCGTTCATCCACAGCATTCCTTCTGCGGACATTGTTATGCTCTTAAACAAGAGATGCCTTATGTCGGGAAACATTGAAATGGATGTTAAACCCTTTAAAAAACTGATGAATCGATATAAAGTTAAATCACTATTGCAAAAAACTTAATAATCATGAATGCAGATACGGAATTAGCTTTCTTTTGTTTATTGGTCAAACAAGGAAGTCTTGTCGCGACGGCACGAGAGTTAAACTTGACTCCACCTGCGGTTTCTAGACGTTTAACTCAACTTGAAGAGCGTTTGGGAGTAAGGCTTTTAAATAGAACAACACGGCGAATTAGTTTAACCAGTGAAGGTGAGGTCTACTTTGAAAATGCAGTTCGTATTTTAAAAGAGATTGATGAAATGGAGCGTTTGGTTTCAAGTAGTCGGGCAGCACCCAAAGGGGTATTGCGTGTGAATGCTCCTTTAGGCTTTGGTCGTTCTTATATTGCGCCAGCGATTTCTACATTTGCCAAAATCTATCCTGATGTCGATGTCCAACTGCATTTAACTGACCGCCCGATTAATCTGCCAGATGAAGCGATTGATGTCTCAATCCGCTTTGGCGAAATACCTGATTCACGTCTAATTGCAAAAAAATTGGCAGCCAACCGCCGTTTATTATGTGCATCACCTAGCTATTTAAAAACGGCAGGGCAACCACTCACACCTCATGATTTAACACAGCATCAGTGTATTGTGATTCGGCAAAATGATTCTGCTTATGGTAATTGGCGGTTAAGTCATGGCAAACAAGTTGAAACCGTTAAAGTTCATGGGCAACTGAGTACCAATGATGGTGCAGTCGCATTAAATTGGGCCTTAGAAGGCTATGGTATTTTGATGCGAGCAGAGTGGGACGTAGCAAAATATTTAAGAAGTGGTAGATTAGTTCAAGTGCTAGCGGACTATGAAACACCACCAGCAGATGTCTATGCGGTGTATTTAGAGAGACTGAATCTGTCGCCTAAAGTTGCGCACTTTTTAGATCATTTACGCCAATTTTTAAATCAGCATGTCGATGGGCCAGAGCCTCGTTCAAGTTGGTAACGATGGTATTAACCTCAATTAAAAAAGCCAACTTAAAGTCTAAGTTGGCTTTTAACATTAGTTTTTATTTAAACGCAAATGCAATAACCGTGTTGCTGAGGTGTGGCGAATTTCATCAATTCGTGCATTAAAATATCGTTCAGTAATGGCTTCGCCTGATAAGTCTTCGACCACTTCAAATCCCATCTGCTCCACTGCATGATGTAAATCTCTTGGTTTAAATTGACCTAATAAAGGTTCTTTCAGTAAATGGGTAAACTGTGCAACGCCCATACTCCCGAGTCGCTCAATACCGTTTAGCTCCTGAAAGTCGGTTGAATAGTCGAGTACCACTTCGCTGCCGTTTGCAGCAAATTCAGCAATACTTTTTAAAGTTTTCAGCGTAGTTTCCGGCTTTAAATAATGAGTGGTGCCAAGCCAAGAAAAGAAAGCCGGAGCTTTTCTTACATAGCGACTTCGGGCAAGCGCTTCAGAGATAGATTCTTTTTCAAAATTAATAGAAACAAATTCAACAGTAGAGGGAAGTTCGCCTAACTTTTTGAGTTTAGATTGTTTGGCAGCCTGAGTATCAGGATGGTCAACTTCAAAAATTTTTAAAGTTGGATAATGCTGTGATTTTCGGAGCACAAAAGAGTCTAAACCCGCTCCAACCAAAACATATTGCTCAATATTGTGTTGAACAGCTTGATTAAGTAAGTCCTCGGCATAACGTGATCGACCGACAACCTGTCCACTCAATAAACCTAAGGTACGGTTTAAAATGGGTGAATTCATTAATTTAACAATGAGTGGTGTAGATAAAAGCTTTTTCCAACCTTTACTGGTCATTTCAAAAGCATAGGGATCTGAAAATACAGGATTTATCGTATTTTTAAAGTGATTCGCACGTAAAGCAGCAGCGGCTTCGGCAGTACGGCTTGATTGACCTTCTTTCATCTTTAACCTGTTCTTTTATTTCTTGAAGATTGAATGAAGAAGGCAGTGTATTTCATGAAAATCTAAAATACACTGCCCATTCCTTACAACTGATTTGGTCAAATTTACAAATTAATGTGTCTTTGACATTTGTTATGTAACTTCATAATCCTTCAAATCTAGTTTTTTCAAACGTTGTTTAAGCTTTTTCAATGACCACGGCCATGCTGCAAAGTTGCGACCGTTAGCGTCAAGGTAATAACTCTTACAGCCACCGCTATTGAATACAGTGGTTTGTAAGTGCTTTTGCACTAAGTCATTGTGCTTTTTAATTACATCAGCCTTAACATTTAACTTGCTAATTCCTTTGTTTTTAATTTTCAATAAGCCATCTACGATATAGTCGAGCTGTGCTTCTGCCAAACCAATAAATGAGTCATAAACCAGTACGTTTGGTCCCAACACTAAGAATGCATTTGGTACATTTTCAATGTTAGTTCCTAAGTAAGCTTCCGGTGAACTATTTTTCCACAAATCATTTAAACGTTGGCCTTTTTCATTAAACACACGTTTGCCGATTGGTGGGTGAGATACTTCAAAACCTGTACCCCAAATAATCACGTCAACTTCATGGCGTTCGCCATTAGCTGCAATCACCGTATTGCCTTCGACTTTAACCAGGCCATGTGGAATAAGCGTGGTATTTGGTGCTTGTAGTGCAGGGTAGTAATTGTTAGCAAACAAAATACGTTTACAGCCAATATCAAAATTAGGCGTTACGTTTTTACGTAATTCAGGGTCCGCAATTTGAAGTTTGAGTAATTGCTTACCCAATACATTTACTGGTTTTAGTGCAAGTGGGTTACGTAAACCAAAATTAATCGCATTGAGAGTTAGCGCTACACTTTTACGCCAACTTGCCTGAATCGCTGGATATTTGGCAATGACTGATTTACTAAACTCGCCTAAGTCTGTATCCGGTTTTGGTAATACCCAAGGGGCTGTACGTTGGAACACAAATAGCTCTTTGGCTTTAGGTTGAATTTGGGGCACAAACTGGATGGCAGATGCACCTGTACCAATTACAGCAATGCGTTTTCCAGTTAAGTCATAATCATGGTTCCATTTCGCTGAATGGAACATTTCACCTGTAAAGGTATCCAAACCTTCAAGACGTGGAATCTGGGCTTCGGTAATTGGGCCTGTTGCAAAAATAACAGTTCGAGATAGATATTGACCAGTAGTTGTATCAAGTACCCACAAATGGCGTGATTCATCCCAAGCAGCATTGAGTAGTTCGTTGTTAAACTCAATTTTAGACGTGATATTAAACTCATTACTTACATCTTCTAAATAACTTAAGATTTCCGGCTGACGCGCAAATAAGTGACTCCATTTTGCACTAGGCGCAAACGAATAAGAATACAAAGCCGACGGTACATCGCAGCCACAGCCCGGATAGGTGTTTTCACGCCAAGTGCCACCTACACGTCCTGCTTTTTCAATAATTTTATAGTTGGTATAGCCAACTTGGTCGAGACGAATCGCTGCGGCGATACCGGAAATTCCAGCACCGACAATAAAGGTATCGTAAATATGGTTAGGTGAATTGACAGCTTTTTTTGCTGATGCATTTGTTTTCATTTGAGCAGTCATATGGGTACTACCTATAAAATTTCTTATTTAAATAATTTGTAAGAGGTACCAAGAAACTTGGTATACAAACTTGGTGATGCACGTTTCATCAGCCAGAACAACTTCGCATCGATTTGAGGAATGGTATAAAGCTCATCCTGATCAAGACGGTTAAGTGTGAGTTTGGCTACATCATCACTTGTGGTGAGTGCGTAGTTCATGAGCGCATGGTCTGCAAGTTTTGAATAACGGCCCGGAATACGACCATTTTTAATGATATTGGTAGGCACCAAGGTCGGGCAGAGCACATTCACTTTAATGTTGAATTTGCGAAGCTCAGCCGAAAGTGTTTCAGACAACGCACGAACACCCGCTTTCGTTACGTTATAAGCAGTCATTTCTGGTGCTGCGGTATAAGATGCCGCAGAAGCTACATTAATAATTGCGCCGTAACCTAGTTTTTTGAACTTTGGCACAAATGCATGACAACCATGAATAACACCCCACAGGTTAATATTCATGACCCAGTTCCAGTCTTCTAGGCTGAGTTCGTCAAACTTACCGCCTAAACCTACACCCGCATTATTAATGACAAGGGTGACAGGATGACTAAGTAAAATTTCAGCAGTTTCAGCCAAATTTGTGACATGTTCAGGATTACCTACGTCACAATGCATTGCAAATGCTTTTGCACCCTGTTGTTCAAGCAGCGTTACAGTTTCTTCAGCAGCTTCTAAATTAATATCTGCGCAGACTACGCTGCCGCCACGTTTTGCCAGTTCAACTGCAAAACTTCGTCCAATTCCACTGCCTGCACCCGTCACGACGGCATAAGCTTTTTGGCTTGGTTTAACTTTCTTTTTGCCAAATAAAATCATGATTCATCCCGAAATAGATTTAAGGAAAGCCAGTCATTAAGTAATGACTGGTTGCAAGCCAGTTAAGACAAGCGTACAGGTGGGGTAAATTCCTTCACAAAGTAAGGTGCAATCGCGCCGCCTTCTTTGAGTAATTTGTCTTTGTAGTACTCTAGATATTCGGTCGTGTCATGGTCATTTGGATGGAAGTCAGGACGTAAGTAATCGAAAATCTGGCCAATGGTGCTACCAAATACACCATCTTTTGGACCAAAAATAAGTCCTACACCACGGCGCGCGTCTTTCCAGAATTTTCTAGTCAACATTTCCTGTGGTTTTCTTAAAACCGGAATAAACAAGGTAGTTGCTGGGATCAAACCTAAAATAGTAAAGAAAGCTAAGAAGAAGCCAGAAGCTCGTAGTGGGTAGCTACCATTGAGTAATTGATATACATCATAGGCAATATCTTTATGCTCAGATTCTTCAAGCATATGCCACATCCATAAAGCACGGCTTTTTGCATCATCTGAATAGTAGAAATTCTTTTCGTGCTTCATCATGTATTCGGCAAGTACCGCAGTAAAATGCTCAATACCGGCCATCATCGATAATTTAAGCGGTTGCGGGAATTTCAAAAACACATATTTAAAGAAGTTTTCACCCAAGAAACGGTATAAATCGACAGGGTATTCAACATCTTTAAGCGCATCGTTATATTCATTGTGTAACTTAGAATGAATCGCCTCTTGTCCAATCAATGAAGTAACACGCTGTTTTAAAACTGGATCTTGAATAAATTCACGGTGATGACGAGCTGTTTCAATCACCAGATCTTCACCATAAGTTAGAAATACTGAAAGCGTAGCAAAAAACATCGTGGCAAATTGATTATTCATATAGAATTCAACATCAATCTCTTTACCTTCAAATCCGATATTTAAATGACGGATTGGGATGGATTTTTTACTGGCAAAATCCGGTAACTCGATTTCACGGTAAAATTTAATTTTGTTTAGTGATTTTTTAACTGTGGTCGAGATCATGGTGACACCTTCAGATCAATCAGTGATAGTGCGGCTATGTCGAAAATCAAAAAGCTTTGATTTGCAACAGGACACTGTAAATTCCATTTTCAAAAAGCAGTTTTCTCTACTTACTGACTACGGTGATGTTGCTCCGTTATTTGTGCGATTATTTGACTGAATAACGGGAAAAAGAGGAAAGTTCAGTAAAACGGCTCAACCTCTTTTTAGATTTTTTCATGTTAATCTGAGTTTATGTTCGGATTCAATTCGGGTAACTTTTCAAGTTTCTAAACCTAAAGTTTCATGTTTTTATAAAATAAAAAATTAGTTTTAAAATTTATTAATATATTGATTTTTATTTAAATATTTTAATGTAATTAAAAAGAAATACTCAAACATAAAAGAACTTATAACTGTATTTCATTGTAGTTTTAAAAGAAATATTTCATGAAAGTTGACAACTATTCGGATTTTGTTTTTTTATTAGGGTAGGGCTAAATTACATGCTAATCTGAGCTTATGTTCGGATTATTTATAAGAAAATATGTCTACGCGAAAACCCCGTCAGGCACGAGCCAAAGTCACTGTCGATACCATTATTGAAGCAGGTTTTATTGCTGTAGCATTGCATGGACCAAGTGGTACCACCACACGTCATATTGCAGAAATTGCAGGGGTGAGTGTGGGGTCACTCTATGAGTATTTTAAAAACAAAGAAGAAATCTACGATGCGATGAATCACTACTTTGTGAGTGAAATTCTCGACATGATTAAAGAACTAACCCCCACAATTTTAGAGTTGGAGTTAGAACCTGTCATTGAAATGATTTTTTATACGTTCAGTGATTTATTAAAGAAAAATAACGACCGTTATTTAACCGTTTTACGTTATGCTGGTGAGTTGCAATACGATAAATATATTCCAAAAATTGAACAGGCTTTAATGGAAGTCATCATGAAGTATATGATGCATAATCCTAAATATTTAAAAATTAATAATTTACCTGTAATTACCTATATTTGTATTAATAGCGGTATTTTTAATGTTGCAAGACATCTTATTTTACCCAACCCATTTATTAGTTTTGATGAAATGGTGCAGGGGCTAACCACTATGATTATGAGTTATATCAATACTGAAATGGCACGCTCAGAAGATCAATCATAATTTTTAGATTTTCAAATGCGATAAAAAACACCTGCATATACTTCTACGCAGGTGTTTTTACTATTTATGGCATGGTTGGAATTTCTTCCGGACGCATATCAAAAATCAGAATTTCAGCATTGTCACCATTGGTAAATGATAACTTGCCTCCATCACGAATACGCGCAGCATCACCTGTATTAAAGGTTTTACCGTTTACATCAATACGGCCTTTTGCCACATGTAGGTAAACATAACGACCTTCTGGAATTGCAAACTCTGCTGTTTCCTCACCATCAAAAAGACCAGAATAAATATTAATGTCTTGTTTGATGGATAAAGTTTTTTCACCACCTTTTTGTGAAATCATCAAGTGCAATTTACCGCGTTTGTCTTCCTCGGAAATATGCAATTGTTGATAGCCCGGTGTTGTGTTCACTTCATTTGGAACTACCCAAATTTGCAAGAAGTGCACATTTTCTTGAGCAGAGTGATTAAATTCACTATGTGCAACCCCACGGCCTGCGCTCATTAACTGAATATCACCAGGCACAATAACCGAACCTGTACCCATTGAGTCTTTATGTTCTAATGCACCTTCAAGCACATAAGAAATAATTTCCATGTTACGGTGAGGGTGAGTACCAAAACCTTTCGATGGAGCAACAGTATCGTCATTAATTACAAGTAAATCTGAAAAGCCAACTTGTTTCGGGTCCCAATAATTTGCAAATGAAAACGTGTGTTTTGACTGTAACCAGCCATGATGTGCTGCACCACGCTCATGAGATAAACGCATATCAAACATGATTTATTCTCCTCATCCAATTTTTTTCTCTGAATGCAGTTTATCGTTTTCATTTGTGCAATAAAGCTCTAAAAACAGAAAGCTTGGTGTGATTTTTGGAACGCTCAAATATAGAACTAAGGCATGTATAGAAATAGGCAGAATATTTCGTGTGTTATCTTTTTAAGCCATGTTTTTATCATTTTAGGACAAATGTATTTTATTTAAATAATAATGAATAATAGTAGTTTATATAAATAATTTAAAATAATCGAAAAATATTTGAGTTGGCAAAAAGTTTCAAAATGGATTGGCTTTTTTTGTCCTTGTTCGAGTGTTATAGCAAGCGCACTATTTAACCTGATTTGGTGAACTTAACAACGCTTAAGTTCATAAAACATGACAAGGCAGAGGTATTCGAGCAAATTTTTGTTCGAGAGCAGTTAAAGATTGCAAGAAATAATCCAAAGACAACTTTAGCTGTTTGATTCGACGCTGCCTTGTATTTAACAAATTTTATAGGGTGTCGAAAATGGTCGCTCAAGCTATCCGAAATATTATTTCTCCTAAATCAGTTATAGCTCAGTATCAAAAGATAGATTTCTCAAATAAAGGAACTATCCCAATTCGCCATTTAAATATCGGGTTTGATGGTAAAGAAATTGATATCGAGTTTTACGTCAACAACCAGTTTGCAACTTTGTTTTTTGCAACGCTTTCGGTTTTTTTGACCTATGGTGAAGATCTGGTGATTGAAACAGCTCGTCACCACCGTGAATTTATTCAAGATCCGATTTTAAAACAGCGTGTTACATCGCTGATTGGTCAAGAAGCCATCCATTCAAAATTGCATAATGAGTTCAATGATGCAATTAAAGAGCTGGAATATCCGGTCGATTTTTATCGTTTCTTGGGTGAGAACTTCTTTAAATATGTGTTCTTAAAATTCCCGCAACCATTAAAGCTTTCACTCATGGCGGGTATTGAACATTTTACAGCGGTACTTGCCGAATACATGATGAAGCATGAAAAGAATTTCTATTATACCGACGATGCCAAAAGTCGTGCCTTATGGATGTGGCATATGCTTGAAGAATCTGAGCATAAAGATATTGCTTATGACGTCTATCAGGTTTTAAACGGTAATTATCCGTTACGGGCAACGGGCTTTTTAATGGCTTTCATTACTATTTTAGGGCTTATTCCAACAGCAACTTTATTTGTACCTCTACTGCGTAAGCCAAAAGAACTGTTAACCAGAAAATTCTGGAAAGACGCGCGCCGTGGCGTCAACTTAATTTTTAGTCCAAAAGATGGCGTATTTGGTAGCACCATTGGTCAGATTTTTGATTACTTACGTCCAGACTTCCACCCAAATGACCATGATACGTCCGAATATCTGGAGTACTACAAAGACAAATTACTCAAAGAAGGCGGCGCGATTGCACCTTACTTTGTGAAGGAATTTACACCACCAGTTCGTGCAGTTTCATAAGCCTATTGGTCATGGCAGTAATATGACAATTACTGCCGTCTCCCTAAAGTTTTTTAGGATTTACTATGATTTTATTTGGTAAGAAAGACCAGCCGAGCCGAAACGCATATGCGGTCGTAACTGGGGCAGGCAGTGGGATTGGACGAAGCTTTGCAGTTGAACTGGCAAAACGTGGTGGCAGCGTAGTCTGTGCAGATATTAATTTAAAAGCTGCTGAAGAAACCGTAAAGTTAATTGAACAGTTGGGACAAAAAGCATTTGCTGTACAGTGCGATGTTGGGCAAGCAGAACAAGTACAGACTTTGGCTGATCGGGCAGAACAGTTATTAGGACATCCGGTAACCCTCATCATTAATAATGCTGGCGTAGGTCTAGGTGGCAAATTTGATGAAATGAGTTTGGAAGACTGGAAATGGTGTATGCATGTAAATCTGTGGGGTGTTATTCATGGTTGTCATGCATTTGTGCCAAAGTTCAAAAAACTAGGTTACGGTGCAATCATTAATGTGGCTTCTGCCGCGTCGTATACCGCAGCACCAGAAATGAGTGTCTACAATGTAACGAAAGCGGGTGTTTTAGCATTATCCGAAACCCTTTCAGCCGAGCTTCGTAAATTCAATATTAAAGTTAATGTGCTCTGTCCCACACTGGTTCCGACCAATATCATTAAAAATGGTCGTATTCCGGGGCGTTATTCCAAGCTTGCAGACCATGCACTCATGAACTATGCCATGACAACCAGTGATGCAGTTGCGGCTTTAACATTGAATCGATTAGATCGTGGGCAGCTCTACACCACGCCACAGATCGACGCCAAATTATTCTGGCTTATGAAAAGGACATCTCCAACGCTATATGCAAAGTTCCTTGGGCTTTCGTATCAGTTATTTAAATAAAATTTTGTATAGGCAGAAAAATTATGGTCACTAAACCTAGAACAAATACACGCACCCGTAAAACCCAAGAAGTTGCACATATTTATGACACTTTTATTGTCGGTGCGGGTATTTCTGGTCTTGCTGCTGCAATTAAGCTAAATGAAGCAGGCTTAACTAATTTTAAAATTATTGAAAAAGCAAGCCGCGTTGGTGGTACTTGGCGTGAAAATACCTATCCGGGCTGTGGTTGTGATGTACCTTCGGCTCTGTACTCTTACTCGTTTGCTCCAAGTGCAAAATGGAGCCATTTATTTGCACGTCAACCGGAAATCTTAAGCTATTTAGAAGATGTTAGTCGTGAGTTTGATATCGAGTCCTTAATTGAATTCAATACCGAACTATTAAAAGCGGAATGGGACAATGTAAAAAATGTCTGGAAACTAGAGACAAGCTCTGGTTTATATATTGCTAAAACAGTTCTATTTGCTACAGGTCCAATTACTGAAGCCCAGATTCCACGCCTTGAAGGTTTAGATACCTTTACTGGTGAAATGTTCCATTCGGCGAAATGGAACCATGACTATGACCTTACTGGAAAACGTATTGCCGTGATTGGTACTGGTGCATCTGCCATCCAGTTTGTGCCCCAAATTCAACCTAAAGCCAAAGAACTGTTTGTATTCCAACGTACAGCTCCTTGGGTGCTGCCAAAACCGGATACGGATTTGGGTGAGTTGAGTAAATCAATTATTGCCAAATATCCAGCGATTCAGGCAAGTTGGCGCCAGACTGTAGCAGGCACCTTAAATGTCATCAATTTTGGTTTACGCAACCCAAAAGCTTTAAAGCCTGTCAATTTTGCTGCGAAACAACTATTAAAGTTACAAATTAAAGATCCGGTTTTACGTAAAAACGTCACACCTAATTTTGATATTGGCTGTAAACGTATTTTATTTGCCAATAATTATTATCCAGCATTACAAGCACCCAATACCACGCTTATTCCACATGGCCTGGTTAAAGTCGAAGGCAACACCGTGGTTGCAGCTAACGGTGAACGTCACGAAGTAGATGTGATTATTTGGGGTACAGGTTTTGAAGTGTCTCATCCACCCATTGGTAAACGGGTACATAACGAAAAAGGGGAATGTCTGGCAGAACTCTGGAAAGACTCCTCACCGGAAGCTTACCTAGGAACCAACATTGAAAATGTGCCGAACGCATTTCTTATGCTAGGGCCAAATGTCTTGGTTTACGACTCATTCATTGGTCTTGCTGAAGCCCAACTGCAATATATTGTAGATGGTTTATTGCAAATGAAAGCGAAAGGTATTGCTAAACTTTCTGTAAAATCAGAAATAATTAAAAAGCATAATGAGCTTGTACAAAAGCATTTACAAACCACAGTATTCAATAGTGGTGGTTGTAAGAGTTATTACCTTGATGCAAATGGTCGTAACTTTGCAGCATGGCCATGGTCATTGAAAAATCTTAAACAGCGTTTACATCATTTAAATTTAGAAGAATATGAGGTCATCTATGAAGCTGATCTTGTAAAAGTAAAACCTAAAGTTGAAGAAGTTGCAGGTTAATTAATTTATAAAAGCCCACTTTATTGATGAAGGTGGGCTTTTTACTATTAAATAATGAAAGAAATATATGAAAATTCAATAAATAATATAATGAAGTTAAAGTAAACGATAAATTTAAATATACTTCAAAATAAAAATGGGCCAAGAAGTCTATATAATTTTCATTTAAAATAATATAGCTATTTTTAAAAATGAATTTTTAAGTGAAAAGTTTTCTTTTTAATCAATTTTTTAAATTGTATATTGGAAAACATTTTTATATCAATAACTTGTGTAGTTGATAATTATTGTAAATAAATGTGAAAGTATTCACAACCTTATTTTTTTTTGTTAAGATCATTAACATTAAAAACATAGAGATAATAATAATGATCAATAAAGTATTAATAGTGTTATGCGTGAGTATTGTATTTGTATTAGGGTATTGGGCATATTTAGATACCCAAAATAAAAGACATCAAGAGCTCATGAGGATCATTCAAGAAGCTGAAAAAAATTTGCAGACAATCGAACGTAATCCTAACCGTGTTAGTCATAGCAATTTAGCTTCATATAATTTGCAAAAATATATCAGTGATAAAAAAGTTTTTTTCTAAGCACAGGGGTGATTGTGATTTGCTTTAAAAAGTGTGCCATTGATCATATCTTTTCATAAATTTTGATCATGTTGCTGTTGAATCTGTTAAACTTATTGAACGTATAGTAAAAAAGCTGCATAGGGGTTATGCAGCTTTTTTGTGTTTCAAGAGGGGCTGTGGCTATTTTCTGTGTATGACAGCAGAAATCAAATGAGTGGCATATTTGTTGCTTCGTCTATTTAAGATTTTTGTCTAGAGATCTGAACAGAAAAACAAGATTGCTCAGATACCTACATAGAAGTACATATTCCACAGCTCAGATTTTGCATAGAGGCTACTTATGGCGGCGCCCAATTCTTCGGCAGGGTGGTTAGAGCGTTTATTTAAGTTAAGCGACAATAAAACCACGTTTCGAACAGAAGTTCTTGCTGGTGTAACTACATTTTTAACAATGTGCTACATCATCATTGTCAATCCACTTATTTTATCTGAAACCGGCATGGATCATGGCGCCGTATTTGTTGCGACCTGTTTGGCAGCAGCAATCGGTTGCTTAGTGATGGGTATTATTGCTAATTATCCAATCGCCTTGGCACCCGGTATGGGGCTTAATGCTTATTTTACCTATTCGGTTTGTATGGGCATGGGAGTGCCATGGCAGACAGCTTTAGCAGCTGTTTTTGTTTCAGGTGTGGTATTCCTTGCAATTAGTTTCTTTAAAATTCGTGAGGCGATTGTCAATGCAATCCCGATGTCGCTTAAATTTGCGATAGGTGGTGGTATTGGTTTATTCCTTGCGCTTATTGCGTTAAAAAATGCCGGAATTATTGTCGCAAACCAAGCAACGTTGGTCGGTTTGGGCGATATTAAACAACCTACTGTATTATTAGCTTTATTTGGCTTTTTACTTATCGTAATTTTGCATCAGCTTAAAGTTCGTGGTGCGATTATTATTAGTATTTTAGTCGTTACAGCAATTGCCACAGCTTTAGGTTTAAATGAATTTAAGGGTGTGGTTGGTGAAATTCCTTCAATTGCGCCAACATTCATGCAAATGGACTTTGAAGGGTTGTTTACCGCAAGTATGGTTGGTGTCATCTTTGTATTCTTTATTGTTGACTTGTTTGACAGTACGGGTACTTTGGTTGGCGTTTCACACCGTGCGGGCCTTTTACAAGACGGTAAATTGCCACGTTTGAAAAAAGCGCTATTTGCTGACTCTACTGCAATTGTTGCGGGGGCTGCATTAGGTACCTCATCAACTACACCATATATTGAATCGGCTTCAGGTGTAGCAGCAGGTGGACGTACAGGTTTAACCGCGGTAGTTGTCGCTTTCTTATTTATTTGCTGTTTATTCTTGGCACCTCTTGCTCAATCTGTGCCGGGTTTTGCAACAGCACCCGCTTTATTGTTCATTGGTGTATTGATGATCCAAGGGATCACTCACATCGATTGGGATGATATTACAGAAGCTGTACCAGCCTTTTTAACGATTGTATTTATGCCATTTGCTTACTCAATTGCAGATGGTATTGCAATGGGCTTTATCAGCTATGCATTAGTTAAATTATTTACGGGTAAGGCAAAAACTGTTCCATACATGGTGTGGATTATTGCTGCCCTTTGGGTATTTAAATTTATCGCCTTTGGCGGTTAATACGATTGTTTATAATTTCCTTCTAGAACTATTTTAGTGATAGGGATATAAGAAGGAAATTATAGAAGGGTGTGCTTACCACACCCTTTTTTCTTTAGATGTGGAGTTAATATGAATCAAGTCGAGCTGATTCAGGCCTTACCAAAAGCCGAGTTGCATGTGCATATTGAAGGGACCTTTGAACCTGAATTAATGTTTGCCATTGCACAGCGTAATCAGATTCAGATTCCTTACAAATCTGTTGAAGAAGTAAAGCAAGCTTATAACTTTCATAATCTTCAATCATTTTTAGATATTTACTATGCTGGTGCAAATGTTCTTGTTCATGAGCAAGATTTCTACGATTTAGCATGGGCATATTTTGAAAAGTGTGCAGAAGATCGTGTCGTTCATACAGAAATGTTCTTCGATCCGCAAACTCATACTGACCGTGGTATTGCTTTTGCAACCGTGATCAATGGGCTTAAACGTGCATGTGCTGACGCAAAAGCCAAATTTGGTATCAGTTCTCAGCTGATCATGTGTTTCCTGCGTCATTTAAGCGAAGAAGCTGCATTTGAAACGCTTGAGCAAGCTTTACCGTTTAAACAAGATATTATCGCTGTAGGACTTGATTCAAGCGAAGTAGGCCATCCACCAGCTAAATTTGAACGTGTTTTTGCTAAAGCGCGTGAAGAAGGCTTCTTAATCGTGGCTCACGCAGGTGAGGAAGGTCCACCTGAATATGTGTGGGAGGCTTTAGACCTGCTCAAAGTAAACCGTATTGACCACGGCGTGCGTTCTGAAGAAGACGAACAATTAATGGCTCGTTTAATTAATGAAAAAATGCCATTAACGGTTTGTCCTTTAAGTAACTTAAAGCTATGTGTTGTTAAGGATATGAAAGATCACAATATCCGCCGTCTTTTACAAAAAGGCGTACACGTGACTGTTAACTCAGATGATCCTTCATATTTCGGCGGTTATATGAATGATAATTTCTTTGCCATTCAACAGGCATTAGATTTAACCAATGATGAGTTGAAGCAACTCGCAATTAACTCTTTTGAAGCCTCTTTCATTTCAGATGAGGAGAAACAAAAGTGGATTTCAGAAATCCAGAAAATCTAAATAAAAAAACCGCCTGTGATGATCTGACCCCATAAAGTTGGACAATTAATTAAGCAGCTTCTAAGGACTGAGTTCTGTATTGTACAGGGCTTAGTCCTTTTAATTTAACCTTGATTCTTTCATGGTTGTAATAATGAATGTATTCTTTCACAGTTTTCTCTAATTCCTCAACAGAATTAAATTTTTCACCGTAGAAATATTCTGATTTAAGTATTCCAAAGAAACTCTCCATTGATGCATTATCTAAGCAATTTCCTTTACGAGACATACTTTGGGTTAAACCATTTTCTGCTAGTTCTCGCTGATAATGACGCATTTGATATTGCCATCCCTGATCTGAATGGATGATAGGCTTTTCATGATCTGCAAGCTTCGTAAGTGCATCTTTCAACATATTTTTTACTAACTCATACATTGGTCTACGGTGGGTTTGGAAGGCAATAATTTCCCCATTAAACAAGTCCATAATTGGTGATAGGTAAAGCCTATCTCCTCGAATATTAAACTCGGTTACGACTGCTGAACAGCGTGATAGCATCCAAACAAATGTTTGCGGCTGTGTAAGTGAAAAGGCACCAAATAGTGTGACTGCAGTAGAATTAGCTGCTGCTGCGCTTGACGTGAATGCACGTGCTACAATCGTAAACCAAGTGGTTTCTAAAACTGTAAATGCTTGTGTGGCAGAAGCTTTACAAAAATAATTGATGTTTTAAGCATTAAAGAAGGCCGATTCTTATAAATCGGCCTCTTTTTCATTGGAGTATACATGTTTGTTGCAGGCGTAGATGAGGCAGGGCGAGGCCCATTAGTGGGTTCTGTTGTTGCTGCAGCTGTTATTTTAGATCCGAATAATCCAATTTTAGGTTTAAACGACTCTAAAAAATTAACTGAAAAGAAACGTGAAAAGTTGTTTATTGAAATTCAAGAAAAAGCTTTAGCATGGTCAATAGCAGAAGCTACACATGCAGAAATTGATGAGCTGAATATCTTGCAGGCAACTTTTTTGGCTATGCAACGTGCAGTGGATGGTCTGAAAACACAACCTCAAAAGGTAATTGTAGACGGCAATCAAATTCCCAAAGGAATCATTATTCCTTGCGAGGCGATTGTAGGGGGAGACGCAAGCCATGCTGAGATTAGTGCGGCGAGTATCTTGGCTAAAGTTACGCGTGATCGTCAAATGGCAGAACTAGATCAACAATATCCATTATTTGGTTTTGCCAGACATAAGGGGTATCCAACCAAAGCACACTTTGAAGCCATTGCAGCTCATGGCGTGATTGATCAACACCGTCGTAGTTATGCACCTGTAAAACGCGCATTAGGTCTATAAATTTATATATTCCCAAAAAATTTAAAGCGACTATAAAGTCGCTTTAATTAGGGAGAGAACAACTTCATACTAACGATTGAAGTTTTTCTGTGCATAATTATCATCTTCATATGAAACTTGATAATCTTGATCAAGATGTTGAAGGTGTTCATGCATTGCACGTTCATGTTGAATACGTTGATAAATTTCTTCGCGATGAACAGAAACCTCTTTTGGTGCATTTACACCAATTCGAACTTGGTTTCCTTTGACGCCAAGCACAGTAACACTGACTTGATCCCCAATCATTAATGTTTCCCCGACACGGCGGGTCAGAATCAGCATGTTTATCTCCTTGCTAAACGCTTAAAACTGCAATATTGGTACCCAAATAAAAAGCTCAACCTCAGTTTTCAGTCAGATTCTAACAGAAATATGAGAATAAAGTCATATTTTGATAATCACTGCCAAAAAACTTTCCGTTTAATATAACAGAGCCGCTATAAAAAAAACTATAGCGGCTCTGTGTTTTCTTTGATTATTGTCGGACAAGTAAACATTTTTTAATGAATTCTTGACCGTTCGGTAAAATTAAGCGCGTGCGCTGCTTTCACCATGTTCACGATCTAAACCAAAAGCGGTATGTAAGCAACGAACTGCAAGCTCAAGGTATTTTTCATCAATAATGACAGAAACCTTAATTTCAGATGTTGAAATCATAAGGATGTTAATACCTTCGTCAGCAAGGGCAGTAAACATTTTGCTTGCTACACCAGCATGCGAGCGCATACCTACACCCACGATAGATACTTTAACGATGTCATCGCGTGTTGAAACTTCACGTGCACCAATATTTTTGGCAGTTTCATTTAAGATTTTTTCAGCTTTTGCTAAATCAACACGGTTTACAGTAAACGTGAAATCTGTTGTGCCATCTTCTTCAACATTTTGGACTATCATATCCACTTCAATGTTGGCATCACTTACTGGTGATAAAATTTTAGAAGCAATACCCGGTTCATCAGGTACACCTAAAATTGTTAATTTTGCTTCGTCACGGTTAAAAGCGATACCTGCAATGATTGGCTGTTCCATAGTGTCTTCTGCCTCAGTAGTAATGAGTGTACCTACATTTTCTTTAAATTCGTCGTCAAATGCGCCGTCGTCATCATTATCAAAACTTGATAATACGCGTAAAGGAACTTGATATTTTCCGGCAAATTCTACTGAGCGAATCTGTAAAACTTTAGAACCTAATGATGCCATTTCTAGCATTTCTTCAAAAGAAATACGATCGATTTTCTTCGCTTTAGGGGCAACACGAGGGTCGGTTGTATAAACCCCATCAACGTCAGTATAAATTTGGCATTCATCTGCTTTTAGGGCAGCTGCAATGGCAACACCAGAAGTATCTGAACCACCACGTCCTAGAGTTGTAGTATTTCCGTTGGCATCGAAGCCTTGGAAGCCTGCAACTACAATAACACGGCCTGCATCTAGGTCATTGGTCATGACATCTGTGTCAATCGACTCAATACGCGCCTTAGTAAATGCACTGTCAGTTTTAATACCGACTTGACGTCCGGTATAGGATTTAGCTTCCACACCAATCGAATTAAGTGCCATAGCTAACATGGAAATCGTCACCTGTTCACCAGTTGAAACCATTTGGTCTAACTCGCGTGGGTCAGGTGTTTCGGTAATGGCTTTAGCGAGGGCAAGTAAGCGGTTTGTTTCACCACTCATTGCAGATACGACCACAACAACCTTGTGACCGTGATCATGCCAACGCTTCACACGACGAGCAACATTTAAAATGCGCTCGGGGGTACCCATAGAAGTACCGCCATATTTTTGAACGATTAATGCCATAGTTGTTCCATATAAGCCATGACCCTGAGAGGCTTGTCAGGGTCAGTTACACAAAAAGTGAAGTCTTATTTTTGTTCAAGCCAAGCAGGTAATGCTGCCATAACTTGTCCAAACTTCTCGTTAAGTGGCGCGCCACCTTGTGCTAAGTCAGGTTTACCACCACCTTTACCACCTAACTCGGTCGCTAAATGTTTGATGATGTCACCTGCTTTTAGATTTGCAGTGTATTGCGACGCGACTGATGCAAGCAGGCTGACTTTGTCACCCTCTACACCTGCTAACACAATCACTGCGTTCTCTAATTTTGATTTTACACTGTCATGTAAGTTGCGAAGCGCTTTGGCATCAACACCCTGAACAGTAGTAATAAGCGTTTGACGACCAGCAATAGTTTGAACTTGGTCAATCAAATCAGCCGCTTGGAAGTTTGCCAATTTTTGGTTGAGTTGTTCAATCTGCTTTTGTAATGCAGAAACCAATTCTACATTGGCTTGTACACGCTCAACCGTTTGGTCTTTCTGTGCTTTTAATAAGCTATTAATGTGCTGGATATCATGATCAGCTTTTTGTACTACTTCTAATGCTTTAGTACCGGTCACTGCTTCAATACGACGTACGCCGGCAGCTACACCACCTTCAGAAGTGATTTTGAATAAACCAATATCACCTGTACGTTTTACGTGAATACCGCCACAAAGTTCGATTGAGAAGTTTTTCTCGTCAATGACTGAGCCCATAGAGAGCACACGAACTTCATCACCGTATTTTTCACCGAACAACATCATTGCGCCTTTTGCTTTCGCAGTTTCAATGTCGAGTAGTTCAGTTGTTACGGCAGTATTTGCAATGATTTCAGCATTTACGAGACGTTCAACTTGTTGTAGTTGTTCAAATGACACAGGTTGGTCATTTGCAAAGTCAAAACGTAAGATATCACTTGCAACCAAAGAGCCTTTTTGTTGTACATGCGAACCTAAAATTTGACGAAGGGCAGCATGCAACAAGTGAGTTGCTGAGTGGTTACGCGCAGTAGCTTCACGAATGTCTGCTTTAACAATCGCTTCTACATTTTGACTGGTTTTAAGGTTACCAACAGTCACAATACCTTGATGAACAAAGGCACCACCAGACTTTTTCGTATCCTGAACTTCAAAAATACCTGTTTCGTTTTTGAAGATACCAGTATCACCAATCTGACCACCGCTTTCAGCATAGAAAGGAGTTTGGTTTAAAACGATAAGTGCTTCGTCGCCTTCAGAAACTTCATCAACTTGTACGCCATCTTTATAGATCGCTACAATCTGGCCTTGACCGGTTGTGTTGGTATAACCGTCGAATTGAGTTTCGCCTTCAACTTTTACAATGTTGTTATAGTCAACAGCAAATTTACCAGCATCACGCGCACGTTGACGCTGTGCAGCCATTTCAACTTCAAAACCTGCTTCATCAATAATAAAGCCACGTTCACGTGCAATATCAGCAGTTAAATCTGTTGGGAAACCGTAAGTGTCGTAAAGTTTAAATACAGTCGCACCCGGAATAGTTTTATCTTTTAACTGAGCAAGTTCACCTTCAAGAAGTTTTAAACCTTGCTCTAAGGTTTTAGCAAACTGTTCTTCTTCACGAATTAATGTTGCTTCAATGACTTCACGGCGAGCTTCTAACTCAGGATAAGCCTGTCCCATTACTTCAATTAATGGTTGCAACATTTTGTAGAAGAACGTACCTGTTGCGCCAAGCTTGTTACCGTGACGGACAGCACGGCGGATAATACGACGTAATACATAACCACGTCCTTCATTACTTGGGTTTACACCATCAGCAATTAAGAAGCAGCAAGAGCGGGCATGGTCTGCAACTACACGTAAAGAAGGCTGACCTTCATCTTCAATACCAATGATGTTTGCAGCAGCTTTTAATAAGTGTTGGAACAGGTCAATGTCATAGTTTGAATTAACATGTTGCAATACGGCAGAAATACGCTCTAAGCCCATACCTGTATCTACAGATGGAGCAGGGAGTGGGTGAAGTACGCCATCAGCAGTACGGTTAAACTGCATGAAAACGTTGTTCCAGATTTCAATGAAACGGTCACCGTCTTCTTCAGGTGAACCAGGTAAACCACCCCAAATGTGTTCACCGTGGTCGAAGAAAATTTCTGAACATGGACCGCAAGGACCTGTATCACCCATTGCCCAGAAGTTATCTGATGCGTATTTTTCGCCTTTGTTATCACCAATACGGATAATACGTTCTGGTGCTAGGCCGATTTCTTTATTCCAGATGTCATAAGCTTCGTCATCAGTATGGTAAACCGTGACATAAAGTTTATCTTTCGGTAAAGCAAGCCATTGTTCGCTAGTTAAAAATTCCCATGCGAACTTGAGAGCATCACGTTTGAAATAGTCACCAAATGAGAAGTTACCCAACATTTCAAAGAATGTATGGTGACGAGCTGTATAACCAACATTATCTAAATCGTTATGTTTACCGCCTGCACGTACACATTTTTGTGATGTTGTTGCACGTACATAATCACGTTTTTCAAGACCTAAAAAACAGTCTTTAAACTGGTTCATCCCAGCATTTGTAAATAATAAAGTTGGGTCGTTGGCAGGAACAAGAGAACTCGATGCAACACGTGTATGCCCTTGCGTTTCAAAGTAGCGCAAAAATGCTTCACGAATTTCAGCAGATGTCATTAAACGAGTACTCACAACCAAGTCACTCCATATTTTCGAATTTGGCTAAAAGCATCACCACAAGTTTATTTGTTCATAAAACTCGCATGTGATACGGGGCTTATTTTTAAAAAACGCTAAATTGTAACGGAAAAACCCCACCGAACCAACGATTTTAGAGGGAATATCTTACAAAACTGTGATTTGGCTAAAAATCTATATTCAATTAGCCATGACGTGTTTTACTATATGCCTTCTTTCGCTTCTCGTTTTGTAGATAAGGATAGGTCATGCAACGTATCGCCATTAATGGGTTTGGCCGGATTGGACGTAATGTTTTACGTGCCTGGTTTGAGAGCCCGAAACAATTTCATTTTGAAATCGTGGCGATTAACGATATAGCAGATGTACATACACTGGTACATTTATTCAAATATGACTCAACCCATGGTCGTTTTAATGGCAAGGTTGATATCATCATTGAAAATGAAAAGATTTATTTAAATATTCAATCTAACCAGAGACTCTTAAAGGTTGAAGTTTTGCAGCAAAAACAGCCGGAACTTTTACCGTGGGCAAGTTTAAAAATTGATGTTGTACTTGAGTGTACAGGTTTATTCCGCTCCCATGCTGATGCTACCCGCCATTTAGAAGCAGGGGCTAAAAGGGTCATTATTGGCGCTGCGCCTTTTGATCATGTTGATGCTGCAATTGTTTATGGTGTTAACCATGCTGATGTAAAAGCGACTGATCAGATTATATCGAGTGTGTCATGTACGACACAGGCTTTAGTTCCACTGGTTAAAATCATTGATGATGCATTTGGCATAGAAACAGCGCTTATGACGGAAATTCATGCGGTAACAGCAGATCAGTCTGTGCTTGATCATGCGCATCGTGATTTGCGTCGTGCTCGAGCTTCTGGGCAAAACATTATCCCGACTACCTCTAGTGCGCTCGGTGCTTTAAAGCGTGTAATGCCAAAAATGGAAGATCGTATTGATGGTTACTCAATTCGGGTACCTACCATTAATGTAGCGGCAATTGATTTAACGTTTATCGCGCAATCTCCAATTACGGTCCATCATATTAATGAATTGCTAATTAAAGCATCTCAAACAGATTATGCAGAAATTATGGCTGTAACAGATGAACCATTAGTTTCAAGTGATTTTAATCATTCACCTTATTCACTTATTGTTGATTCAACTCAGACCATGGTTGTTGGGCATCAAGCCAAAGTATTTGCTTGGTATGATAATGAATGGGGCTATGCAAATCGTTTATTAGATTTGTGTGATTCTTTCAAAAGTTAAATTTGGTTAATTGGAAACCGGGTGATAGTTCAGTTATTGCCCCATTCTTTGGTCTAAGAACTTTTATTGATAATAGAAGTCAAAAACAATAAGTCTTTGAATATTATTTTTAATTCATAGAGTCTACTTTTTGACTTTAGAGTTTATTAAGAAAGATTTATGCAAATTGTCAGGTGCATGGCACAAAGTATCATGCTACACTAAGAGAAATCGGGTGTGTTCCCGATTTTTTTATGTGGGGTCGTTCCACGTTGATCAGATTTTAGGCTTGAAATATGACCATTTCAGAGACATGGTTGCTGCCTGACGGGGTAGCAGATGTATTGCCGGAACAGGCGCAAGTCATTGAAAAACTTCGCCGTGAAGCTATAGATTTCCTCGCAGTACGAGGTTATCAACTGGTATATACACCATTTATCGAATACATCGAATCGTTGTCTTCATTATCAGAATCAAATCAAGACCTGGATTTAGTAACTTTTAAGGTGATTGACCAGCTTTCAGGCCGTTTACTCGGTATCCGTGCTGATATGACACCGCAAGTTGCACGTATTGATGCACATGTAAGACCTGTTGAAGGTGTTGCACGTTACTGTTACGCAGGGACTGTATTACATACAAAACCACAAAATTTCAATGCGACTCGCGCACCTTTACAATTAGGCGCAGAGTTATATGGGCACGATAGTATTGAAGCTGATGTCGAAATGGTCGACGTAATGCTTGGTCTAATTGAAAATGCCTATACTTTGCAAGGCGCACATTTAGACTTAGGGCATGTAGGTCTATTTCGTAGCTTAGTAAAATATGCTGGTCTTTCTAAAAATGAAGAGCATGAGTTATCTGATCTTTATCAAAGAAAAGCATTACCTGAGTTAGCTGAATTTACCCAAAATTTAAATATGGGTTCAGATTTCTATGCACTTGGCCGTTATGCAAGTGATTTAGATGCCTTACAATCGCATTTAAGTGCAGATATTTTAAAAGATACTGAATTTGATGCTGCATTAAATGCACTTAAAACCACTCTCGAACAGATTAAAAACCGTTGGCCAGCACTTAATGTTGGAATTGACGTGGTTGAACTTCGCAGTTATCACTACCACACTGGTTTGATGTATGCAGTTTATGCACCAAATCGTGCCGCACCTTTAGCGCAAGGTGGCCGTTATGATGGTATTGGGGAACACTTTGGTCGTGCACGTCCGGCTACCGGTTTTAGTTGTGATTTATATGCTTTAGGTGCGAACCAGTTTGCCGAAATCGAAACTGTAGTGGCACCTAAAGGTACAGAAGCTGATTTACTTAAAGCAATTGCGAATGCGCGTTCAGAGGGTTTACGTGTAGTTCAATTGTTAGGTAATGATGATTTAAGTTCTATTCCTTATGCAACACATCAATTGGTATTGCAAAACGGACAATGGAATATTGAAAAGATTTAAACGCCAGCAGTAAGTTTTTTACTGATGGTTTCCAATTTTAACAGCATGATGTAATGAGGCTATTATGGGCAAAAATGTTGTGGTACTTGGTACCCAATGGGGCGACGAAGGTAAAGGTAAAATCGTCGACCTGCTCACAGATCAGGCGGCTGCGGTAGTACGTTATCAAGGCGGACATAACGCAGGTCATACTCTTGTCGTAGGTGGTAAAAAGACTGTATTACACCTCATTCCATCAGGCATTTTACGTGAAAACGTATTGTGCTTAATTGGCAATGGCGTGGTGCTTTCACCAGCAGCATTAATTGAAGAAATGGGAATTTTGGAAGCTGAGGGTGTTCCGGTTAAGGAGCGTCTACGCATTTCTCCAAACTGTCCACTTATTTTGCCTAACCACATTGCTCTTGATCAGGCACGTGAGAAGAAACGTGGTAACGCTAAAATCGGTACTACAGGTCGTGGTATCGGTCCTGCGTACGAAGATAAAGTTGCGCGCCGTGCAGTGCGTGTTGCTGACCTTGTTCGTGGTGGTGCAGCGTTAGAAGAAAAACTAGCCGAAATGCTAGAGTTACATAACTTCCAATTGACTCAGTTCTACGGTGTAGAAGCGGTTAAATTTGAAGACGTATTGGCTCTTTGCAACCAATGGCGTGAAGTTCTTGCTCCATTAGTGATTGACGTAACTAAAGTATTACATGACTACCGCAAAGAAGGTAAGGCTGTAATGTTTGAAGGTGCTCAAGGTTCACTTCTAGACATCGACCACGGTACTTATCCGTATGTTACCAGCTCAAATACAACTGCTGGTGGTGTAAGTTCTGGTTCAGGTATGGGTCCTTTACATCTTGATTATGTATTAGGTATTACGAAAGCTTATACAACACGTGTAGGTGCTGGTCCGTTCCCAACTGAATTGGTTTACGATGCTGCAAGTGATTCTGGTGACCCAATTGGTAAACATTTGGGTACTGTAGGTCATGAGTTCGGTGCTTCTACTGGTCGTCAACGTCGTTGTGGTTGGTTTGATGCTGAAATCTTACGCCGTTCTGTAGATGTAAACTCACTTTCAGGTATTTGCTTAACTAAACTTGACGTTTTAGATGGTTTAGAAGAAGTGAAAATCTGTGTGGGTTATGAAAATACAGATTCAGGTTGTGTAGGTTCTTCTGATGCGGTTTCCTTCGAATGCTTGAAGCCAATTTATGAAACTATGCCAGGTTGGAGCGAGTCAACTGTTGGTTTAACGAGCATTGACCAATTACCTGCAAATGCTTTGGCTTATGTAAAACGTATTGAACAATTAATCGAATGTCCGATTGATATCGTTTCAACTGGTCCAGACCGTGCAGAAACAATCATTTTACGTCATCCATTCTCTGCGTAATTCGCAAAGATAAAAATAGCCTCCTAAAAGGGGGCTTTTTTTATACCCTACTAAAGTGCAGTTTTGGTTTGGTTCGATTCAGATTAAAACATGATATATAGATCAGGAATCATAGGCTCAGGATGAAGCTGCAACCCACTATTTCGAAAACCATTTTTTATTCTTTTTTATTTGCTATAGGTGGTTCACCCACATTAGCAATGCTGATTATTTATGGTCAAAATTATAATCCGGACTTCTTTATGACGGCATTTATGAGTCTTTCTGTCCTGATTGCTTGTGTCCTCATTCCTGTTGTTCTCATACAAAACAGTTATTTACTCTGGAAGAGGAAAAATCCTAATCTTGAAGAGAAAGTTAAGACTTTAAGTCACGTTTATCTTGGTTTAAACATAATATGTTTAATATTCTGGATTTATTTGATGACTTTATCTAATTGACCGTTACATAAATACTATGATCGTGAAGAAATGAGAGATTTAAAGCGTGAGTGGTATTTCTTATAATAAGTGCAAAAGAATAAACAGTTTTTTGACGATTTAGGTGACCCATGTTAATGAATAAAAAGTTCGTTCTAAGCTTGTGCGCAGCAGGTGCAGTAACAATTTCTGGTTGTGCCACAATGGCTGATATGGCAGGTGCAGATACCGCAACCTTAAATGCTCAATCTGCGCAAAGTTTCAATAAAATGGTGCAGGAAGCGCGTGGTAAAGGTGCTTTAGATACAAGTTCAAGTACCTATAACCGTATTAATGCGGTTTTTAACCGTTTAAAACCTTATGCGAATCAAATGAATCAGACAGGCCAGCCATTTAGTTGGCAATTGGCTGTATTGAAGTCAGATACGATTAATGCTTACGTTGCACCTGGTGGCAAGGTAGTGTTTTATACAGGTATTGTAAATAAACTGAACTTGACTGATGCTGAAATTGCAGCAGTTATGGGCCATGAAATGACTCACGCCTTGGAAGAGCATGCAAAAAGTAAAATTGGCGCTCAAGCTTTAACTGATTTAGCGTTAAATATTGGTTTAAGTCAGATTAATGGTGGTAATGTGAGTCAACTAGGCGCGGCTGCGGCTCAGTTAGGCACACAAGTAGGTGTGGGTCTGCCATATTCTCGTAGTTTGGAAAGCCGTGCTGACCAAGGTGGTTTAATGCTAATGGCGCGTGCAGGTTATAACCCAAATGCAGCGATTACGCTTTGGGAAAAAATGAACAAGCTTGAAGGCAGTGGATCATCTTTCTTGTCTACTCACCCATCAAACGCTCAACGTATTAATGACATGCGTAAGAATTTACCTGCGGCATTAGCTATTTATAATGGTCGTAAGTAAGTTTTAACACTTATAGAACTGATGTTAAAAACGGATGCTTGAGCATCCGTTTTTGTTTTTAAGGAGCAGGATTAGGCTGTTGTATATGAATAGCCTCAATGCCTTGTAAAATCTCCGGTGAAAGCTCGATTTCAAAAGCTTGGATATTTTCTTTGAGCTGATCTAAATTGGTTGCACCAATAATTGTACTCGTCACAAAAAATTGCTGCTTAATAAAAGCCAGAGCCAATTGAGTCAGGCTTAAACCATGCTTTTCAGCAAGCTGTGCATATTGTTCAGTTGCCCATTCACTTTGCGGGTTGCTGTATCTGCTAAAGCGAGGGAAAAGTGTAACGCGGGCATTGGCTGGTCGAGCCCCATTTCTAAATTTGCCAGTTAAATAACCAAAAGCAAGAGGAGAGTATGCAAGTAAACCTACACCCTCATATTTGGCAATTTCTGACATACCGATTTCATAGGTGCGATTAAGCAGACTATACGGATTTTGCACACTCACAAATTTACTCACACCTAAATTTTCGGCAAGCTGAAGGAACTTCATGGTGCCCCACGGTGTTTCATTAGATAAGCCGATATAACGAATGCGGCCTCGATTAATCTCTTTTTGGAGAGCGAGTAATGTTTCTTCTAAGGGAGTAGTATCGTAATCATTTTGGGCTTGCTGATTACCATAAGCGAGCGTTCCAAAGAAGTTGGTATGGCGTTCAGGCCAATGTAATTGATAAAGATCAATATAATCAGTTTGTAAGCGTTTGAGAGAGCCATCAATTGCTTGTGAAATATGTTCACTATTAAACTTGGTATGGCCTTCTCGAATATGGGTTCCACCAAAACCAGGACCTGCAATTTTTGAAGCAAGGAATACTTTATCGCGCTGACCATGCTGTGCAAACCAATTGCCTAAGATGGTTTCGGTTGCTCCATATGTTTCTGGTTTAGGAGGCACGGAATACATCTCTGCCGTATCCCAAAAATATAAACCGTGTTCTAAAGCATAATTGAGTTGTTCGAAAGCTTCTTGTTGAGTATTTTGCTCACCAAATGTCATGGTACCTAAGCAAATTTCAGGAAGGTTAATGCCAGTGTGACCAAGTGGTTTAAATTGCATACTGCGAAATCCTTAAGAAATTTTAAGTTAGCCTAACGGAGAATATGTATTCAACTTAAATCATAAAAACAGAATAGATTGTAAGCTTTGTGTATTAACTCATTGTTGCATATAAAAAAAGCAAACCGAAGTTTGCTCTTTATTCAATAATTACGAGTAATTATTCTTCGTCATCATAGTCTTCGTCAGTGACTGGGGTTTCTTCTAATGAAGTATCAAAAATCAAAATAGCTTTACCGTCAGTTTGAATCATACCTTGATCTTCTAAGGTCTTTAATACACGGCCAACCATTTCTCGTGAACACCCGACAATGCGTCCAATCTCTTGTCGAGTAATACGAATTTGACGGCCATTCGGCAAAATCATTGCTTCTGGTTGTGAAGATAGGTCGATTAAGCAACGCGCAATACGACCTGACACATCAATAAATGCAAGATCGGTCATTTTACGAGTTGTATTTTTTAAACGACGAACGAGTTGCGCGAAAACGGCATAGCTGAGATCTGGATACTGTTTGCTCAGTTCGTGGAAGTTGTCATATGAAATTTCCGCAATTTCACAGACATCACGGGTACGAACTTCAGCTGTACGTTGAGGGTTCGGTTCGAAAAGCCCCATTTCCCCAAAGAAGTCACCAGGATTCAAATATGCCACAACAATTTCACGTTCATCGTCTTCACGTAAAATAATTGAAACTGAGCCTTTTAAAATTAAATATAAAGATTTTGACTCTGTTCCGGCATCAACAATTGTGGTTCGTTTTGGATATCTGTTGATGTGAGCACGTTTTAACAATGCTTTAACGGATTCAGGTAGTTGCCCCGGAGATAAAGCATCTGTGCTGAGTTGTGAAAAATTTGAAGTCATGCTTGATATGTTCCGAATAGGGTAAACAATTCACACAAGCTCGAGATGAGCTATTACACAGAAGAGATGAAATTCCTTATCAACTCATTTTATGTTAGTGTACAAAACAAGGGTCTGTTGACATTTCACAGATGGTTGCGACATAAGACAATTTTTCTGGACGTTACGAAGCAAGAACTATGGAATTTAGTCATTCTAAATCAATAGAGCTTAACAACGAAACGAACAAAAAATCTGGCCTTGCGCTGCATCAAAGATGCTTTAATTGCACCTCAGATTCCGGCTGAAATTTAACAAACTTTATTACAAAACTGGACAAAGGATTGCCCTTGTCTGTGTTTTGCGTTTTATTTGGATTAATTTTTAGCTATTACGCAATCCATAGATGAAATGTCAACAGACCCTGCTTAAATTTATAATTTTTTTTGGGTAGTTGCAATGCAAACAAGTGTACATTGGCTAGAGAATGTTGCTTTTGAAGCGAAATCAGAGAGCGGTCATAGTGTAGTGATGGATGGCTCACCTGAGTACGGTGGTGAAAACCGTGGACCACGTCCTATGGAGTTGATATTAATGGGACTTGGTGGGTGTGCTTCGTTTGATATTGTGACTATTTTAAAGAAATCCCGTCAAGATGTGACGAATGTCGTATGTCAGCTTAAAGCTGAGAGAGCAGATGCAATTCCGGCAGTTTTCACCAAGATCCATTTACACTTTGTAGTGACAGGTAAAGCTGTAAAAGAAAAACAGGTCGCAAAAGCAGTAGAGCTATCAGCTGAAAAATATTGTTCAGCAAGTAAAATGCTTTCAGATGGTGGCGTAGAAATTACTCACGATTTTGAAATTATTGAAGCAGCGTAATTTTATTTGTGAATGCCTAAAAAATAAAAAGCTAACAGTCATGTTGGCTTTTTTTATGATAAGAATAATTAAAAAATAAAAGGAGAGTTAAGTGAATATCCGTTTAGCACAATGGGAAGATACCGAAACCATATGTTATTTACTTAAACAAATGGGATATTCACAGCCTTTAAAAGTAGTTCAGGAACAATTTCAAATACTAAGTAAAGATCCTAATGCGATTACGTTGGTCGCAGCTGACGATTTAAAAGTGTATGGAGTTTTATCGCTTTATTTTATTCCACAAATTGCCTTACAAGGTGACTTTGCCAAAATATGTTATCTATGTGTTGACGAGAAGATGCGTAGTAAAGGAGTGGGACATTTGCTTGTGCAAGAAGCAGAACGGTTAGCAAAGCAACGTGGTTGTGACCGAATGGAACTTCATTCGGGGATACAAAGACCTTTGGCACATCAATTTTACCTAAGAGAAGGCTATGTCGAAGCGCCAAAGTACTTTCGTAAAGCTTTAAATTAATGAGTCGTAGTTAGAAAAAGTTGAGGGTCTACCCGTGCATTGTTAAGGCTCATTCCCCAATGTAAATGAGGGCCTGTGACACGTCCTGTTTTACCGACTAGACCTAAAGTTTCCCCTTGACGAATATGCTGGCCTTTTTCTACTTTTATCTCGCTTAAATGGCAAAACATACTAATTAAGCCTTGGCCGTGATCGATTAATACAGTTTGCCCATTAAAAAAATAATGACCTGTTTGAACGACTACGCCGTCTGCTGGGGCAACTACTTTTTGGCCTATTGGTGCTGGAATGTCTAGACCTGAGTGTGGAGCACGTTCTTCACCATTAAAAAAGCGTTTTCTACCAAAAGAATTGGTAAATTTACCCGAAGTTGGGCGTATAAATTTTGGTAAGGCTTGCCACGAACTTTGCGTAAATGAACTATAAACATCATTTTGTTCTTTAGCTTCTTGAGCGTAACGATCTAATTGACTTTGATTGGGATTTACATAGTCTTGATTGGTAACTTTAAGGCGTTGCTCAGCATATGGATAAGATTTAACTTCTATTTGAATAGGGGCTTTATTGGTATCGAGTTGAATACTACCAAGTGGAGTAGATAACGGAATACCGAAAACTGCATAACGCTGCTGTCCTTCTTGGCTAATTAAAACCGGTTTGTGTTGAAAAGTGACCTGAGTAATATCCGACGTTAAAGGAATAACTGCAATACCACCGGGTCTTCTTGAGTCTTGGGGTAACTCCGCCATTGCTAGAGTCGAGCTAAAAAGACAAGTTGTTAATATAATATGTTTTAAGCGCATTTTTAATTTCAAAAACAGGATGGAATTGGCAAGATAAATTAATTCTTAATTTGGGAATTCTCAATGAAGTCTTTGTGAAGACCATAAAATAGATGAGAGTAAATATAAATATTCAAGATATTTAATAAAATGTAGCCGAAGTGTACTTGAAATATATACAAAACAAACCCATATTATAATCGAGTTTTACTCGCAGTATTTTTTATAACTTAATGAAAAATATATAAAAATTTATTTGAAATCCGAAAAAGTGTTCCCATCTATTACACAAGTACGAATTTGTTGTGAGGAATAACAAGAATGCGATTTGAAAAATTTACGAACCGCTTGCAGCAAGCCCTCTCAGATGCTCAATCCTTAGCGATGGGTAAAGACCATACAGCTATAGCAGGTATTCATATTTTGAGTACTTTATTGGAAGAGCCGTCCAATATTAGTTTGTTGCAACAAGCAGGTGCTCGGTTACCTGAACTTAAACAAAAGCTAGAGCAGGCTTTAAAAGATGCTCCGACTATTGCTAACCCGACGGGCGATGTCAATTTAAACCCAGAAGCAGTTAAAGCACTCAACTTGGCAGATCGATACGCGCAAAAAGCTGGCGATGAATTTTTGTCAACTGACTGGGTTTTATTGGGCTTGGCAGAAACTGGTGAAACAAAAAATATTTTAAGTGCCGTAGGTGTAACTCCCGACAGCTTACGCAAAGTAATTGAAAATATTCGAGGTAGTGACAAAGTCATGAGTAATAATCACGAAGACCAACGTGACTCACTTAATAAATATACGATTGATTTAACCGAGCGGGCTTTATCGGGGAAACTTGATCCGGTGATTGGACGTGATGATGAGATCCGCCGTACCATTCAGGTCTTGTCACGCCGTACTAAAAATAACCCAGTACTCATCGGTGAACCTGGGGTAGGTAAAACCGCTATTGTTGAAGGTTTGGCACAACGTATTGTTAATGGTGAAGTACCAGAAGGCTTAAAGAATAAACGTGTTTTATCGTTAGATTTAGGTTCATTGCTTGCAGGTGCTAAGTATCGTGGTGAGTTTGAAGAACGTTTAAAAGCTGTTTTAAAAGATTTGGCGAAACACGAAGGCGAAATCATCTTATTCATTGACGAGCTACATACGCTCGTTGGTGCTGGTAAAGGTGACGGCGCGATGGATGCAGGTAATATGTTAAAACCTGCGTTGGCTCGTGGTGAGTTGCGCTGTGTGGGTGCAACTACCTTAGATGAATATCGCCAATACATTGAAAAAGACGCAGCCTTGGAGCGTCGTTTCCAAAAAGTGCTGGTCGATGAACCAAGTGTAGAAGATACCATTGCGATTTTACGTGGTCTGAAAGAAAAGTATGCGACTCACCATGGCGTACAGATTTTAGATTCAGCGATTATTGCTGCGGCGAAAATGTCTCATCGTTATATTACAGATCGTCAATTACCGGACAAGGCGATTGACTTGATTGATGAGGCCGCTTCTCGTATTAAGATGGAAATCGATTCTAAGCCAGAAGCACTTGATAAACTTGACCGCCGTTTAATCCAGTTGAAAATGCAATTGGAAGCGGTGAAAAAAGATGAAGACGCAGGCAGTAAGGCCGAAGTTACTCATCTTGAAAAACAGATTGCTGAAGTCGAGAAAGAATACAACGATCTGGAAGAAGTGTGGAAAGCTGAGAAAACATTGGTAGAAGGCACTAAACAAGCTCAGGTTGAACTTGATAAAGCACGTATTGCTTTTGAAAAAGCTCAGCGCGAAGGCGATTTGGCAGAAGCAGCACGTTTGCAATATGGTGTAATTCCAGAGTTGCAAAAACAACTTGAACAAGATGAAGTTGCTGAAGAAAACGAAGAGCCAAAACTCATTCGTACAAAAGTAACTGAAAATGAAATTGCCGAAGTCGTTAGTGCTGCAACAGGTATTCCGGTTGCTAAAATGATGCAAGGCGAGCGTGAAAAACTTCTTCATATGGAAGAGTTTTTACATGACCGTGTTGTTGGGCAAGATGAAGCAGTTGTTGCGGTATCGAATGCAGTTCGTCGTTCACGTGCCGGTTTGTCTGACCCGAATCGTCCTAGCGGATCATTCTTGTTCTTAGGACCAACAGGTGTAGGTAAAACTGAGTTAACTAAAGCTTTAGCTAACTTCTTGTTTGACAGTGATGATGCCATGATTCGTATCGATATGAGTGAATTCATGGAGAAACATTCTGTCAGCCGTTTAGTTGGTGCGCCTCCGGGTTACGTAGGTTACGAAGAGGGCGGTGTTTTAACCGAAGCTGTTCGCCGTAAACCATATAGCGTAGTGTTGTTTGATGAGGTTGAAAAAGCGCATCCAGATGTCTTCAATATCTTGCTACAAGTGTTAGACGATGGACGCTTAACCGACTCACAAGGTCGTGTAGTGGACTTTAAAAACACGGTTATTGTGATGACATCGAACTTGGGTTCACAAGATGTACGTGAACTTGGTGAAGGTGCAACTGATGATGAAGTGCGTACTATTGTAATGAATGCGGTAAGTCAGCATTTCCGTCCGGAGTTTATTAACCGGATTGATGAGCTGGTGATTTTCCATTCACTCAAAAAAGCACAGATTCGTGGCATTGCCGATATTCAGTTAGACCGTTTACGCTCACGACTTGTTGATCGTGATATGAGTTTAACTGTAGATGACAGTGCATTTGACTTATTGATTGACGCTGGTTTTGACCCTGTATACGGAGCGCGTCCATTGAAACGTGCAATTCAACAACAGGTTGAAAATACACTAGCTCAAAAAATCTTGTCAGGTGACTTTGTTGCAGGTGATACCATTTTAGTTAAAGGCGAAAATGGTCACTTAGTGTTTGATAAGCTGAAACTCAGCTAAGTTTTTTCTGCTAAAACCGAAAAGAGAATATGGAAACATATTCTCTTTTTTTATATTTAACTTTTATGCTGATTTGAAGATATAAGTGCAATAATTGAATCTGCTACTTTCTGTGTGAGAGTTTTAAGTTTTTGTTCGGCATGACCTGATAAAAAATAATGGTAATGATAAATACGTCCTAGATAAGAAATACAGATAAAGAAAGTACCTACAGGTTTTTCCGTGGTTTCACTTCCGCCAGGTTTTAATAAACCTGTGCAGCTCACAACAATGTCAGCTTGTTGAAATAGGGTTTGGCCAAGCCTGCACATTTCTTCAGTTACTTGTGGTGATTCTGCTGTGTAGGTTTCAATTAACTTTGGATCAACTTTTAAAACACTGATTTTAATACTGGGGTCATAACTGACTAACCCACCCAGTAAAATATCAGCACCACTATTTTTATGAATCGAAAACTGACTGGTTAAGTAACCTGAACTGGCACTTTCAATAAACGCGACTTTAAGTAAACGGTCTTCTAATAATTGACAGCATTGCTGAAGCATTATTCCACCTCGTATGGTGTTTATTTATGAATAAATCTAACTACAAATAAATTATAAAATCACGTTAAGTGATCTAAGGATCTGGTTCAAGTCTAAGATAAAAATCTATAAAACTATTTGAATATTCACAAAAAGCCTGTGAAGAATTTCAGGTTTTAAAATGATCAATGCTAGTTATCGGGAAGTTTCTTTATAACATTGCGACAAGGTTAAAAACTTGTTAGTTTGATTTGATATAACAAACAATAACAATTTTAGGATGAACATGATGAACAATAAGCAAGGGTGTGTGCTGGGAATTTTAAGTTGTATAGCGGTATTACCGACGAATCTATGGGCTGCACAGCCTATGAATGAAAGTGCGCTGGCAACTCAAACAGGAGCAGTAACGGCAGCTCTACCCGTAATTATTGCGAAAGCTCAAGATGATGCGAAGAAGCCAGAAATAGAGCAACGTCAAGTTCGGCAAACACTAGGGGATAACTATTTACAGCAGGTTCGATGGAATTCACTGCGTACAAGTGTGTTATCACCTTATCAAGAACAAAAGCAAAATCAGGTCATTGATGGAAAAGAGAAGAAAAAGTTAGAAATGGTTGCTCTGCCAGAAAGAGCTGATCGATTTACACGTTATGATTTTGAGTCAAAGAATGTACATGGTGAAGTTATCATTACCGTGAAGTAATGATAACTTCCTTTTCAAATTCAGATTAATTTAATCCAGGATGCTGAATTTTCCATGCACGGTGGATTTTTTGATTACGTTTAAAATCGGGTCCAATCGTTTCAGAAGTAATTTCTTCAACGTCATATAAAGCCTCGATCTCTTCATCCATCTCAAAACCACGATAGTTATTTGAGAAGTAAAGTGTACCTTCACTTGTTAAGCGGTTCATTGCACGTTTAATCAAAGAGACGTGATCGCGCTGCACATCAAAAGTACCGTGGAACTTTTTAGAGTTAGAGAATGTTGGCGGGTCAATAAAAATAAGATCATATTGTTCGTGACCTTCTTTTAACCATTCAAAACAGTCACTTGCAAAGAACATATGCTGTTCGTCTGCATGATCTACCGTTAAACCGTTTAAAACGAAGTTTTCTTTTGACCAGCTCAAGTAAGTATTAGATAAATCTACACTGGTTGTACTTGCAGCGCCGCCTAAGGCCGCGTGTAAGCTGGCTGTCGAGGTATAACTATAAAGATTTAAGAAGTGCTTACCACGTGCTTCTTGAGCAATACGTAAACGCATTTGACGGTGGTCAAGGAACAAACCAGTATCAAGGTAGTCAGTCAGGTTCACTAAAATTTTAGCTTTACCTTCTTGAACGATGAAACGTTTATTGGCTGTACTTTGTTTGGTGTACTGATTGGTACCAGTTTGACGCGCACGTGTTTTAATAAAGATTGCATCGCGATTTAATCCTGTTACCGCACGAATAGCAGCAAGCGCTAAGTTGAAACGTTTTTTTGCTTTTTCAGGATCAATCTTTTTAGGTGGTGCATATTCCTGAACATGTAAACGGTCGCCATATAAGTCTACAGCAAGGTTAAAGTCAGGGAGGTCTGCATCGTATAAACGTAAGCAATAGATATTTTCTTTGGTTGCCCATTTTTTCAAGGCAGTCATGTTCTTTTGCAAACGGTTAGCAAAGTCTTGAGCTTCTTCCATTTCAACAGGTTGAGCTTGCCAGTTTGCCAAGAAGGGTTGAGTGACTTTTTCAGGTTTAACTGTACCGAAACGAACATAAATCGGTAATTTACCATTCATTAAGCGTAATGTTTCTGGTGCTTCAAATGCTAAAACATCCGCTTGTTCAATTTGTGCGGCAATAATTGCTGCATATTGATTTGGGAAGTTCTTTTGTAAGAGGGCAGATAAGCCTAAGTAAAGAGAACGGTTAGAAGCTTTGTCACCTAAGCGCTCACCATACGGGGGGTTGGTAACGATAAAAGCAGTTTTATTTTCAGCACCGAAATCTGGCCAGTCTGCTAAAGTACGCTCTTCAATTTGAATATCGCCTAGTAGCTTTTCAAAACCTGCTGCAATAATGTTTTCGCGTGTTGCTTTTACAGCTTCCCAGTCAGCATCGTATGCATAAAACTTAGGTAAAGGTTGTTCAAGTGCTTTTTCATGACGCTCTGCTGCTTCGGCTTTGAGTGAAAGCCAGAGTTCACGGTCATGACCATGCCAGCCATTAAAACCAAAACGACGTACAAGACCCGGCGCACGATCAGTTAAAATCATTAACGCTTCAATAATAAATGTGCCTGAACCACACATTGGATCAAGTACAATTTCCGGGTTACGTTCCTGAAGCTTGGCTTTTTGCAAAATTGCTGCTGCGAGGTTTTCTTTAATTGGCGCATCTGTCATGAAACGACGGTAGCCGCGTTTATGTAATGAATCACCAGATAAATCTAGACAGTAGGTATGCTCGGTTTTGCCCGCAAGCACATATAATGTAATTTCTGGTTGTTTGGTATCAATACTTGGGCGGCGACCTACAGCTTCCATAAAGGAATCAACAACACCGTCTTTTACACGGAGGGTTGCAAACTGCGTATTTACCTTAATTTCACGCTCTGCATGTAAGCGAATTGCAAAGGTACTTTGTGGTGCAAAAATAAGTGACCAATCAAAACTAATTGCACCTTCATAAAGCTCTTCTGCTACATCACGCGCATCGTGGGTACGTTCAAGTTCATAAGTATGAATTGGAAGTAAAACACGTGAAGCAAGACGTGACCACATGCAAATACGGTAAGCATGTTCAAGCGTTCCTTCAATGATTAAACGTCCTGCTTTACGTTCTGTCACTTTGGTGCCAAGCAGTTCTATTTCTTCTTGTAAGAGGGTTTCTAAACCATCAGCACAAGTAATCCAATAGTGGTTTAAACGTAAAGAGGTATTCATAAACTCGATTGACCAAAACATATAAATATTAACGATGCAAAGTTTAACGTATTTTGGTGTCTAAAAGTTTTTAAATTATTGCAACCTATCACTTGGCAACCAATAAATTGATTTTTAAAGCTTAAAATATAAAAACTGGTATGTATTTTGCTAAATCTTTCGAAATAAAACTTATTTAATTAATCATTATTGATGGTTTTTAACCAATTTCATGATTTGAATACATAGGGGAATATAAATGAAAGATATGATGGGGAATGGTTTTATAGCGAATGCAGAAGCTTTCACACTAGCTACTCAAATTTATGTGCGTATGCGCAGAGTAACGGGACGGGTGATAGATGCAATGTACTTTGTTCAAAATAAAGACTATGCAAAATATGTAATTGCACTGGCACTAGAAGCAGAAGATGACGAATTAAAACGCTGTGTTGAACGATTAATGGTATTGACTGATTCAATACCAGAGCAGTCTCAAAAAGAAATGACAGTAAGTATTCAAACTAGTGAAGAATCAGAAATCACAGCCGAAGACATTTATCGGGCACAAGTTCCACATCATTATATTGGTGCTTTAAGGTAATCTGAGCACGGCTCTAAATTTTCTGGTCAATTTAGGGCCTTATTCTGTAAAGTTCTTCTGCGAAAAGAACGGAATTCAGCTACACTATGCACGTTTTCGCGATTCGACCCATAGGAATCCATTATGCATATTGCAGCGTTGCATCAACCGAGCCAGGTTCAGCTCAATCAAGACGGAAATTTAAAACATTTTTTAACGATTGAGGGCCTTTCAAAAGAAAACCTCACTAAGATTTTAGATACCGCGCAAAGCTTTTTAGATGATAATAATAATTTAATTAACCGCCCGCTTTTAGAAGGTCGGACGGTTATGAATCTCTTCTTTGAAAACTCCACCCGTACTCGTACTACTTTTGAAGCAGCAGCAAAACGTTTGTCTGCCAATGTATTGAACATTGATATTGCACGTTCAAGCACGTCAAAAGGTGAGACTTTACGAGATACGCTTTGGAACCTCGAAGCAATGGCTGCCGATATTTTTGTTGTACGTCATTCATCTTCAGGTGCTGCACATTTCATTGCTAAAGATGTATGTCCGAAAGTCGCAATTATTAATGCCGGAGATGGACGTCATGCCCATCCAACGCAAGCGATGCTCGATATGCTCACTATTCGCCGTGAGACGAAAAAACCATTTGAAGACTTGAGTGTTGCCATTATTGGTGACATTAAACACTCTCGCGTTGCGCGTTCAGATGTAGCTGCACTTCAAACACTCGGATGTAAAGATATCCGTGTGATTGCGCCGAACACCTTATTACCGGTTGGTTTTTCAGAATATGGCGACCATGTTCGTTTGTTCAATAACATGGATGAAGGCATTACCGGTTGTGATGTGATTATTGCTTTACGTATTCAAAATGAACGTATCGATTCACCAGCATTATCTTCACAATCTGAATTTTACAGAATGTACGGTTTAAACAAAGAGCGCCTTAGCTTGGCTAAACCGGACTGTATTGTTATGCATCCGGGACCAATGAACCGTGGTGTAGAAATTGATTCGAGTATTGCTGATGGCGAACAGTCAGTGATTTTAAAACAGGTCACTAACGGTATTGCAGTTCGTATGGCTGTGCTAGCGTTGTCTATGCAAGGGCAACTCCAAGAACAAGGTTTAATTGAAGCGATTGCGTTGTAAGGAATGGATCACATGAGTATTGTAAAAATTGAAAATGTACGTGTGTTAGACCCAATCCAAAAAACAGACAGCGTACAAACTGTATATCTTCAAGATGGTAAGCTCATTGCCCCAGTCGATCAGGTTGAACAAACTATTGATGGTCAGGGTAAATGGTTAATGCCAACTATGGTTGATTTGTGTGCACGTTTGCGTGAACCAGGTCAGCAGCAGCATGGAACGTTGAAATCAGAAGGTAAAGCTGCACGTGCTAATGGTATTTTGCACGTCATTACGCCGCCAGACTCAAAGCCGATTGTACAAGACAACGGTGCGCTCATTCACGGCTTAATTGAAAAAGCTTGGCATGATGGTGGTATTCACATGCATATCATCGGTGCCCAGACTCAAGGTCTAAATGGTAAGCAACCAGCAAATATGGCAGGCCTTAAAAAGGGTGGCTGTACTGCTGTTTCAAATGCGAATGCTGCTTTTGAAAATGACGATGTTGTTGTTCGTACATTAGAGTACGCCGCGGGTCTTGGTTTAACCGTCGTTTTCTATGCTGAAGAGCCACAACTTGCTAAAGATGGTTGTGCTCATGAAGGCTTTATTGCATCACGTCAAGGTTTACCAATGATTCCTGCAATTGCAGAAACCGTAGCGATTGCAAAATATCTGCTTATGATTGAAGCGACAGGTGTCAAAGCTCACTTTGGTTTGTTGTCTTGTGGCGCTTCGGTCGAATTAATTCGTGCTGCAAAAGCAAAAGGTTTACCGGTTACTGCCGATGTAGCAATGCATCAGTTACATTTAACTGAGCAACTAATTGATGGCTTCAATTCACTTGCACATGTTCGTCCACCATTACGTTCTGAGCAAGATAAAGAGCTTTTACGCCAAGGTTTAAAACAAGGTGTAATTGATGCAATCTGTACCCACCATGAGCCTTTAAGCAGTTCAGCTAAAATGGCTCCATTTGCAGAGACCCAACCGGGTATTACTGCATTTGATACTTATGTGGCTTTGGGTATTCAGCTCATTAATGAAGGTTTATTTGAACCTTTAGAATGGGTAACTAAAGTGACAAGTGCTCCTGCACAGGTAGCAAATATGACAGCACGTTGGCAAGCTGAAGCAGGGTGGGTGTTGGTAGATCCTGAGTTAAGCTGGACTGTAAGTAAAGACACTATTTTATCTCAAGGGAAAAACACCCCTTTATTGGGCCAAAAGCTTACTGGTAAAGTCTTACAGACTTTTGCTGTTTAATTTTAAGCAGAAAAATGCCGATATAAAATATAAACAGGTAGATCATAAAGATCTGCCTGTTTTGTAAATACTAGATGGAAAATTGTATATAAATTATTTAAAAAACAACAAAAGATTTCGAGCGCATTAGAATAAAAAACTATCAGCAAAGAGAAGTATTTGAATAATCAAAAAGTTGCTGGTTACGACGTATAAGATTCGGGAGAATAACCAATGTCGATAAACCCTATAGAACTGCTTAAAGAAAAAGTATCTTCAACAATATTAAATAATCAGGATGGATACCTCGGCGAAAAAACAAACGCTTTATCTAAGTTTTATCCAATTCTACTTTCATTATTAGCTGCTAAACCTGATCTTATAGGACAATTGAAAAACAGTTTGGCTCCGTCATTATCCGATCTTTTTTCTCATAATGAGCAAATTAAGAATACTGTGCTTACCCATTTAAGCGGTACAGCACCAAATAATGAAATCGAAAATACCCTCAATAGCGCATTAAAACCGAGCCTTAATGCAATTTCTGACGTTGCCGGAAATGATCAACAAAGTATTGTGAACTATTTACGTCAGCATGCTGAAACGATCCGTTCATATTTACCAGGATGGGCCGTGGGCTTATTAGCTCCATTAGGTATTGGAGCTGGTTTATCTTCTGTAACTTCATCGACAGCACCGCCACTTGCAGCAGCAACAGAGACTACGGGCAAATCTCGTGGTTTTTTACCCATTATTGCGCTCATTATTCTTGGGTTATTAATTGCTTGGTTGTGGCGCTCTTGCCAGCATAAAGAAGCTACACCTGCACCTGAAACTAAAGCTGCAAGCGGTGTAGAGGCCGCGGCTGCTCCAGCTACTTTAACTTTAAGCACCGATGATAAAGGTGCTGTGAGCCAGTGTCAGGCTGGAATTGGCGATCAAGGTTTCTTGGCGACTTTACAAACTCAAGTTAAACAAGTCTTTTCAGCTACTAAAGATTGTGATGTTGATACAAGTCAAACTTATGCGGCTGCTTTTACCGATAAGGATGCTTTAGCAGGCGTGTTGGGTGCATTAAAAGGTATTCCAAACGCTTCTTTAGAATGGGTGGGTGACAAGATTACATTGAAAGCAGGTGATGCTGCAGCGTTAGAAGCGTTAACTGCTAAAGTAAAAGCACTTGTTCCACATACCGAAGTTGTTGCCGCAGCGCCAGAAACAGCTGAACAGTCTGTAAGCAATAGTTTAAGTGCTTCACAAACAGCCTTAACTGCAATTGACCCGAACAATGTAGATGTAAACGCACTAGTTAAAGCACTTAATTTACAAATTATTAACTTTGCGAGTGGCTCAAGTGACATACCTGCAGATAACAAAGCTATTCTTGATCAAGCAGCAACCCTTTTAAATAAAGTGTCTGGTGTTAAATTAGATGTAGGTGGTCACACCGACTCAACAGGGAATGCCGCTGCTAATAAAGCGCTTTCTCAACGACGTGCTCAAGCAGTAGTAGATTATTTAGTTTCTAAAGGAGTGGATGCTTCTAAACTGGTTGCTAAAGGCCATGGTTCAGAACAGCCAGTTGCAGACAATACGACTGAAGAAGGACGCTTTAAAAACCGTCGTATTGAGTTTTCAGTAGCTCAATAAAAAACAGATTTTATTGAATTCTAATTTGAAAAAAGCTTCTCATTTTGAGAAGCTTTTTTTATAGAAATAAATATTGTTAGGTTGGCATGAAAATTAGTTTGTTAGGGAGTGGGCGTGTTGCCTTCCATTTGGCAAAGGCACTGTTGGCTCAAGGTCATCACATCGCACAAGTCTATGCACGTGATTTTGAGAAAACCAAGAAGTTTGCAGAGCAAATTCAAGCGAAAGCATGTCAGTCTCTTCAAGAGTTTCAACCAAGCGATTTAATTATTCTAGCTGTTTCAGACAGTGCTATTACTGAACTTGCAACGCAGGTACATGAGATATTCCCAGAAACGCTTATGGTCCATACCTCGGGTAGCACAGACATTCAAGTCATCAGTAATATTCATGAAAAAGCAGGGGTGTTTTATCCTTTGCAAACGTTCAGTCTTGAAAGAGACGTTGATTGGCAAGCCACACCATTATTTGTAGAGGCGACCAATAAAGACGATTTAGTCATACTTTCTGATTTAGCAAATAGCCTAAGTAAGCGTGTATATCAATATACCTCCAAACAACGTTTAACTTTGCATTTGGCAGCCGTGTTTGCCTGTAATTTTAGTAATTATTGTTTTGATATGGCAAAGCAAGTTGTAGATGCAGAGCAGGTCGACTTTGGCTTGCTTTACCCATTAATTCTGGAAACAGCAAAAAAAGCTACTGAAAATGATCCAAAGCAAATGCAAACAGGACCTGCAATGCGGGGAGATCAGAATATCTTGGTAATGCATCAAAGCTTATTAGCCCAAGCAAATCGAGATGATTTAAAACAGGTTTATCAACTTTTAAGTGATGGCATCGTAAAGCGCCATCACTCATCTTAATTTTAAGAGGTTAAGGTTGACCGTTATTGCCCCATTTTAAAAAGCCTTTACGCTGATTTAAACGTTCAAAATATTGGTCGACATGTTTAAGCGCTGGATGGTCAAAAGGAGTTGCTTTCCAGCGTTGTACAGACAGCCCAATTGGTATATCAGCTAGGGTAAACTCAGTACCTGCAACATAGGCTTGAGTTTTTGCAAGTTGTTGATCGAGAATCTGCATTTGTTTATTCCACTGATCAATACCTTGTTGTAACAAATTCGGGTCCTGATGAAGGGCTGAATGTCGAATGAGCGACATAAATGCATAAGTCCAACTGTTATTCAGTTCTATAGCTTGCCAATCAACCCACTGGTCAATAATAGCTCTTTGTTTAGCTTGAGTTGGGTAGAGTATATGATTTTTATCATAAGCATTTGCTAGATAACGTATAATGCTATTCGACTGCCAAAGGACTAAGTCGCCATCTAAAATCACTGGAATTTGTCCATTTGGATTTAATTCCAAAAATTCAGGAGATTGAGCGGAGCGGAAGCCTATACCCCAATCTTCTCTCTCATATGTAAGATTTAATTCGTCACATAGCCATAAGACTTTGCGAACATTAATAGAATTATCACGCCCTAAGATTTTTAACATGTGTTGTCCTTAGTATTTTTTAGTATGGCAAGTACCTTTTCTATAAATAACGAGATTGAGTTCAATTGGCAATCTTTAATTAGTCAGAAAAATGGACAAGATAAGTTATAGGTTTATTTAATTTTTAATATTGAAATGAAAAGGGCCTAGTTTGTTACTAAGCCCTGTTTCTTACTTAATCTTCTTAAAGATAAAGTCATTAATCTTATGACCTGACTCAATGCCACGGCGTTCAAACTTAGTTACTGGGCGCCATTCTGGTCTAGGATAGCTGTTGCCTTTACCCGCCAAGTTTTCAAGGTTTGGACGGTTGTCTAAAACATCTAACATCCACTCAGCATACGGTTCCCAGTCTGTTGCAGCGTGGAATGTGCCACCAAGCTCAAGTTTTTGTTCAACCAATTGCATACGTTCATGAATAACGAAGCGGCGTTTGAAATGACGTTTTTTTTGCCAAGGGTCTGGGAAGTAAAGTTGTACGCAGTTGATACTGTTGTCAGGCATTTCACGTAGTACTTGAATTGCGTCAGCATCGAGTACTCGTAAATTTTTAAGCTCTGCCATACCTGCTTCATAGACACATTGAGCAATGCCCGGTACATGGACTTCAATACCCACATAGTTGCGTTCAGGGTTCGCTTTAGCCATAAGTACTAAAGAACGGCCCATACCGAAACCGATTTCAACTGTTAAAGGGCGCTCTGGATGCTCGAAGTGCTGACGTAAGTCACCCACGGGATATTCCAAAATTAAATCGCGATGTTGTTCTAAAGCCGTGCGTTGAGACGTATTGAGTGGGGCTGAACGACGCATAAACGTCACAATTTCACGGTGTTCAGGCAAATTGTCCAATTCTGCAATTTGCGTTTCTAACTGATCGATCGACATAACCTTGGCAATATTGAAATTCAAATGCGGTATTTTAAGTCTTCAGGTGGTCAAGTCAAATGTTTCGGTGTTTTTCTTCATGTAGATGTCATGATCAATATTTAAGCTAAGAGGCTAATTAAAACTCACATGAACATTTTTACTCATGAAAACTTTTCAATTAAAAACACTTTCGGTTTTTTTAAGTGCATTAGGTGCATTTTCATATAGTTCTGTTGCTCAGGCACAGCTCATGTTTAGCCAGTATGTTGATGGTAGCAGTAATAAAAAAGGGTTAGAAATTTATAACCCGGATGGTACTACCGTTAACTTGGCTGATTATGAAATTCAACAATTTAATAATGGTGGGACTGCGAAAACAGCCACTTTCCGTTTACAAGGTACACTTGCAAGTAAACAAAAATTTTTGGTGGGGCGTTCAGAGTTACAGACAGAACTTGGCAATAAAGTAAATCAAGTGGCTGCATTGTCTTTTAATGGGGATGATGCAGTTGTGCTTGTTTATAAAGGCACACCTGTAGATCGTTTTGGCCGTATTGGGGAGCAACCTGAGGCAGGATGGGGAACTGCCGTTTCAAGCTTGGGAAATAGCTTTAAACGTATTGAAACTGAAAATCCAGCTTTGAGTATTGATCCGACAGCGGCATTTGATTTGGACCATTCATGGACAGCATGGGCAAACCGAAATGATTTTACAAATCTATCAGGTACTACTACTCAGCCTCCTATTGAAACGGTCAGCTGTTCAAGCTCAGATACACCAATTGCCGATTTAGCAACATCAGCACAAAACCAGACTTATACCGTGCGTGGGGTAATTACTGCCGACTATCGTTATGCAAATGGTTTCTCAGGTTTTTATGTTCAAACACCTGATACGAAAGCACGTGCAAATGTGAGCAATGCCATTTTTGTTTATATTCCGAATAGTAGTACGGTGAAAGGTGGACAAATTGGTGATGAGGTTATTTTACGTGGCCGTTTAACCAGCTATCAAAATCAGCTACAGATTGACCAATTACAACAAGATATTCAAACCTGTAATAGCAATATGGCAAATCAGGTTCAGCCAATTAGCCTTGAACTACCATTTTCGAGCTTAACAGGCGGTTCAACCCATTCTCCGCAGCGTTATCAAGGCATGTTGGTGAAATTGCCTCAGACTTTAACGGTGAGTGAGAATTATAATTATGGTCGTTATGGTGAGTTATCGTTAAGTTTAGGTCGCTTATATATTCCAACCAATTTATATCCAGCGCTATCTCCTGAAGCTAAAGCTCTAGCTCAGAAAAATTTATTATCTAAAATTATTTTTGATGATGGTTATAACAACCAAAACCGTACGCCATGGTTACCTACAAATTTTAGTGCTGCCAATACATTGCGTTCAGGCTATCAGCTTAAAAATATCGAAGGGGTTTTAGAATATCGTTTTAACGGTTGGCGCGTACAACCAGTGCTTGGACGTACGCAACCAGAAGTTGTTACTCAAACAAATCCACGCCAGAGTGTCATTACAAAAAATGCCAATCATATTCGTGTAGCTTCATTTAATGTCTTGAACTATGACAATGGTGCAACAGGTTTCCCAACACAGCGTGGTGCAAACACACAAGCAGAGTTTGATAAACAGCACCGTAAAATTGTGAGTGCACTCAAATCGATTGATGCTGACGTTTACGGATTAATGGAAATTGACAACAATGGCTATGGCCCAAACAGCGCGATTGCTCATTTAACGAGTGCACTAGGTCCAGACTGGAAATATGTTATTCCTGAAAATCTGGATCGTTTAGGTAATGATGTTATTGCTGTTGCGATTATCTATAACAGTAAGCGTGTGAAGCCTTTAAATAAAGCTGTTGTGCTTGATTTAGGTGATAAAAACAGAACGACCTTAGCTCAAACGTTCCAAGCTGTCCGTGGTAATAAAACATTTACCGTTATTCCAAACCATTTGAAATCAAAAGGGTGTAGTGGAGTAGATGCTAACTCTTCTGATGCCGATCAAAATGATGGTCAGGGATGCTGGAATCCAACCCGTGTAAAAGCAGTTGATCAAATTGTGCAGTGGCTAGCAAAAAATCCAACGCAAGTGCCTAAGCAAAATGCTTTACTCGTTGGAGACATGAACAGTTATGCAAAAGAGGCGCCGATTTTGGCATTTGAAAAAGCCAATTATAAAGTCTTACTCAATGACGCTAAAGTTGGGCAAGGCGCTCAGGCGTACAGTTATGTTTTTGGTGTGGCAAGTGATGCAAATGGTAATGGTGGAGCGGGTAACTTAGACCATGCTATTGCTGATGCAGATTTATATCCAAAAGTAGTTCGTACTTTTGCTTGGCATATTAATGCTGACGAGCCGACGGTTCTAGATTACAACGAAGAATATAAAACTGATGAGCAAAAAGCTTTGTTCTATGGTGAAGATGCCTATCGTTCTTCGGACCATGACCCTGTGATTGTCGATCTAGATTTAAATGGCAAAGACTCGAATCAGCCAAATGATAACCAGAAAAGTCCAATTTTCGATTTCTTATCTCAATTAATGGAATGGATTAGCCAGCTTTTTAAACGTAGTTAAGGGTAAAAATGCATGATGTGAATGTGTTTTATCATATTTTAAACAATCGTCACGCAAGACAACTTGCAAGGGAAAACTTTTTCAAGAATATTAGGTAGTGTAAGTAATTTATAAATTTACGCTTTTTTACAATTAAGGAATTGTACAAACCTTGCAGGTTTTTTAGAACCAATTTAAAACGTTAATGTGAGATAACAAGGATCAGATATGAAATTATATTATTCGCCAGGCGCATGTTCTTTAGCTGCACATATTATTTTAAATGAAATTAATGTTGATTTTGATTTAGAACGAGTAAATTTAAAAACACATAAAACAGAAAAAGGTGCAGATTATTATGAAATTAACCCAAAGGGATATGTACCAGCTTTAGAAATTAATCCGGGATTAATTTTAACTGAAAACGTAGCGATTTTACCTTTCCTTGCTCAGCACGACCCTAAACAAGATTTGATTCCTCCTTCGGGCTTAGGCCGTGCGAAAGTATTAGAATGGTTGGGCTATTTAAATTCTGAACTGCATGATGCATACGCGGTATTTTTTGGGGCAGCGTTAACAAATGATGAAAAAACCAAAGCTTATGCTGAAATCGACCGTCTTTTAAAATATATCGATAATTATTTGGCTGAGTCGGATTATGACTATTTGGTAAATGATAATTTTGGTCCAGCAGATGCGTATTTATTTGTTTTAACAAATTGGTCAAACTCAATTGAGCATGATTTAACGCCATATAAACATATTATTGCCTTACGTAATAAAGTTGCAGAACGTCAGTCAGTACAAATTGCAATGCGTGATGAAGGTTTAATTTCATAAGCAATTTTCAAAAGCATTAAAAAAGCCCCTAAGCAATAGGGGCTTTTTTAATGCTAAAGCGAATTAGTGTTGAGCATCTTTTTTCACATCAGCAGCTGCATTTTCAACAGCTTGAGCTGTATCAGCAGTCGCTTTACGTGCAGTAGCTTCTGTTTCAGCTGCAGCTTTAGCAGTCGCATCAGCAGCGTGGTCAGCAGCAGCATCAATTTTAGCTGAAGCGTTGTCTGTTGCAGTTGCAATATCGCTCGCAGCTTGATCACCAGCAGATTTGATATCTGCTGTTGCTTGTTGAGCAGCATTTTCTAAGTGTTCACCTGTAGTAGCACCAGTTTCTGGAGCTTTATCTTTATTACAACCAACAAGGGCAACAGTCGCAGCAAGACCTAAAGCAACAAGTAATTTATTCATTGTGTTTTTCCTTCTAATTCATGGCATCCAAAATTATGGATGTCTAAAATATAAACATAAAGTAACTGATTAATAAAGATCAAAAATTGTTAAAAAGTTGTAACTCTCGTATTAAAAAAGCCTAGCATTTTGTAATGCTAGGCTTGAATTAAATGATAGTGATTTGACCAGTTTTACTGCCCAGAACGAATGATGTAATCAAACGCAGAGAGTGATGCTTTAGCGC
>ERZ808232.18-NODE-18-length-151860-cov-18.767695_pt1 | contig 151860 bp, 280 predicted proteins | sample MGYA00521281_ERZ808232 | MGnify/ENA primary metagenome ERZ808232 (study PRJEB31515, sample SAMN02941833) | indoor metagenome | biome: House; feature: Kitchen Counter; material: surface | place: USA: Illinois | collected 2012-02-13 ... | reverse complement strand
GCTTATAATCATCTGATCCGCTGTCAATGGTTACAACGTCGATTAAATCACCTTTAAACACTGACAGGCTCCACATTGGATCGTTATCCACTACGCCGCCAAAATCTTTGCCTTTGATAGTAGTTGCCAGGTTAATGATTGTCATGGTGATTTCCTCTGTTTACCGTTTTTCGTTTGGGCTGTTCTGCCCCTCTGAAAGTAATAATAAGTGATCTTGATTTATCCGTCAATAGCTAATTTTGTAAAGATTTCGTATTGATAATCATTCTCAAATTATATTTCACGTAGCTCCCGTGTGTTTCCTTCGGTTTCATCGTTGCCGCCTCTATAAACATCATAACAAAACCAGGACAAAAAGCAAGCCCTGGAATTGTAAAGATTAACGATGGTTGATCGGTTGTTTGCTGATATAATCCCGTAGCGCCTGGATGTTAGCAACGTGCTTTAAATGCTCCTCTGCGCCATCCTGCGCGGTTAACTTGCTTACTTGATAGTTGTCTATCAATTCCCTGTAGATCGCGTCATCTGCCAGCATATAGCACACTGAAAAGCGACGGCTGATCCCGTACCTGTTGCGCGTGTTTGCTCCCATCGTGATCACTCCTCAACCCAATTTAACGTTTCACAATATAACTTTGCTGTCAAGCTCTGCCGTAAATTATCCTGCGCCCACTCTCTGACAGCCTGATCAAAGGTCGGATAATCGTAAGCGCTCGCCTCTTCGGTATTGTGCCAGGGATAGCAATAAAGATAAACCTTTTCCAGGGCTGCGCGTTGCTGTTCAAAGGTCATTGATTCAGGATCATACAACGTAAACGGCTCAAAGTGATCCAGGCGTTCAAGTGCCTGATCATTGCTTGTCTGTAATGTGTTAATGTATGGCATGTTATCACCTCAAATGCGGGGAACCGTGGCGGCTCCCCTTGCTGGTTAGATAGCTGTTTCCAGGAATTTAGCCAGATCACTAATTACAGGATAAGGCTTGACAATTTCGAATTTACCGGATTTAAGGATCTCCGCTTTCATTTCGTCATGTTCTGCCTTTGTCAAGGTGAAACGCCCTGCGCTATGGTGCGCCCAATATTTACCGCTTACGCGCTCAAAAGATACGCCCTCAATAGTAATGATATTCATCATTTCAGCCGCTCCGCTATCTACGCGAACCATCAGATCAGCTAACGAGGATACGCACACCGCGCCGCTTTCGTTGTATGTGCCATTGTTGGCATCAGTGAAAGTGATCAGGGAGTTGCCTTCTTTGATGGTTACTGGAAAAGTTACGTTTTTCATGATGTTACCCTTTGAGGATGGACGGGGAACCGCTCCCCGCCCTACGCATTAACTATAGCAAACGGCGATCAGCGTTGCAAGCGTTTTTTAGAAATAAATGGATTTAGATATAAATCATCCCATCGTCGCCAATGTAGGGATCGGCTTCGCCGTATGTCTGCGCTAACGTGGTGAGGCGCTCCCCTAAATCACCTAAACCACGATCCCAGAATCCCGCGCCGTGATGGTTGCGAGTAAGCCAAAAATCATGCCCCGCATAAGCGTATGCGCCGCCGTCGCCTTTCCCGTACCACTCAGGCAGATCAGCCAGGAGGTTAGCCCCTGCAAATAAGAATGATTCGCATTCTTCTTTCGCCTTGCGTTTCGCTTCGGTTGACAGGTCGAACCCTTCCAGGCTCTCCAGATCTTCCCCGTCCTGGTCTGTGCCGCTGCTACTCCACAACATCGCCTCAATATAAGCCGCTAAAAAGATTTCAAAGTTGGTCATGAGAATCATTCCTATTTGTGAGGCGGGAACCATTCCCGCCGCCTACGTCCTACACTTTACCAGATCCGCCGCTATTGTCAAGCGGTTTTATTAATTGCCGCAATATTCGATCTCGCTGGATGATCCGCAACGGTTGCAATAATAATCACCGCAATCAGGATCTGCCACCTGCCCGACAAAATGATCTACTTTCGCTTTGAGGCTGTTATAATTGTTTTGCACTTCCTGGAATCGACGCTGGTAATACTCCAGGGCTTCAAAGAGCGCCGCTTCGCTGCTCTTCGCTCTCATTGACAGATTCATCCCGCGCGTTTCGTCATACAGCCAGAATCCGTCTGTGCATTCAGTAATTGAGATTGTATCAGACAATTTTTTACTATTCAATACCTTAGCCATATTATTTCGCCTCAGTTGGTAAATGTTCTCTTTGTGGTTCTAATAGTACACGGGTATTATAAGAAAGTAAATAGGTGATCGCGCTTTTCTTCGTGTTGTACTTCTCCGCGATCTGTGCTGGTTTCATCGCTGCAAACTTATGCAGGGCGCGGATCTCTAATACCTGTTGATCTGTCCAGGTGATTTTGCGCCCTCGCATATCTTGCTTAGGCTCCTTTCGTTTGTACGGCTCAACACTGATCGCCATGTTAACGAGAGATTGACGCAATTTAAGATTTTTGTTAGATGTTAGCATGTTTTGTGCTCCGGTTAACATACGATAGCGACGACGCCACCGCAAATAAATGGTAAATCATAACGGTCTAACTTGCAAGCTAATTTTAAGCGAAAAGCGACATAAAAGAAAAGTTGCAAACAATCGATCATTGTGTTAGCTGTTGAAACGTTGCCAGCATTGAACAGCATCCCGCCCACGGCGTTAAACGTGGTGTTAGTGATCACCGCAAAAAGACAAGCGATCAGGGTAGCGATCAGAATGTTTCTTTTTGTCAATCGGTAAATGATGTTAGTCATCTTTCAATGTTGGCGGCATTGCTGCCGCCCTCCTGGTTATCGCTTCATAAAGTCAATGGCGCTGGTTAGTTGGCTTACGCCTCGCTTCACCTGCTCAGTGATAAGATAATAGCTCTTTTCCTTCATTGGCGCAAGCGTTATTTTCTTGATCTCCGCTTTATATTTCGCGGTAACTTTCGCCCCTAAATGATACCCCTTGATCGCGCCCTCAATAGTTGCTAATTGTTGGTTATGAGTCTTATAAATAAACTCCGGTTTAAACTCCTGGCGCTGGCAAGCGATCAGGGTATTATTAGCAATAGCGCGTAAAGTGGAAAGGAGTTGTAAAGGTTGCATCTTGTTTTCCTCTTTTCTGGTTTGGCACTATTGCCACCCCACAAAATAAGGATAGCAAAACGCCCCAGGGAGATCAAGCCCCAGGGCGAAATAAATTTAGATAGGCTTACGACGATATGCCGTCTTTAACCCGCGCAAGGCTTGCGCCTTTGAGGGGAAGCATGATCCGCTGCGGTGGTCGCTCGTTAGTTCCCATTCGAACCCCCATTCATATTCCATGATATGACCGATCAGGCGGTTGTATTGCTCCAGTGTCCCAGGGTGAACCACTTCGCAGATCTCAAAGATTTTCATCTTATCACTTTTGCTGATTAACTTAGATTTCGTTTTCATGTTGTCGCTCTCGCTGTTGGTGTGCTGTCATTATGCGCCCTTATCGGGCGCGGTGTCAACAATTATTTAGCTTTACGCTTCATTACTTTGATCGCTTTCATTCCGTTACGTTCGAAATAGTCCGGCGTTCTAAGCTGCGCGGCGCTGCTGCGGCTCTTCACCTTGTTAGACAATACACCGTAATAAGTACCATCAGGATATTGACCGATAAAGTAATGATCTTTAATGCCATACTTCTGATCACCTGCTTTCTCAATTGCTTCGGCTAACTTGTCCAGACTGATATCAAACATGATGATAATCTCTCTCATTAAGGCGGGAACCATTCCCGCCGCCCTATGTGATAAATATTAGCACACTGTCGCGGGGTGTCAAGCGTTAATCTAACCGTGAAACGATAAAGTATAAATCTTGCTCTTTATCGAACAATTGAGAATCTTTATCATCTATCAAATTACGGATCGCCATCAGGTGATCATTAGCCTGAATTTGTGCCGTACCTAATTGAGAAGCAATCTCATTTAGTAAACGCTGCGCGGTGTCGATAGCGTGGCGCTGTTGTCTTACTGTCGCATAGTCAAGTGCTGATTTTTTGATTGACACGTTAGCCATTTTATGATCTCCGATTAGGATAATAAAGAGAATATGACAATGATCGCTAAACAACATGAAAACACTTTCCACATTTTCGCCCCTTCCTCATAGGCAGGGTTGACGGTGCTGTATTCCACTTGATAACGTTTCATTGATTTACCCTCTAATGATAACCACCATAAAAACCATTATCCACAAAACGGCGGCTATTGCAAGTTTTATTTTTAGCTCTCGATCCATGTTAGAAAACATCATTGATAATTTCACCCACGATGATCGGTGCATAGTTTTCAGGAAAAGGCAAGGAAAAATCCTGACTTGTTTCATCATCGTTAGTTATCAAATGATAAGCAAGCGAATAATAACCCTTCTTAACTTCTTTCAGGTTAATGATTAACAGTGACCCGCTGTTACCATCTCGCAACATTGCGATCATGGTGTCGCCGTCCTGGTGTTGCTCCACTGTTACGGCATTGTTTGCCACCTGTTGGAACATCATTAAACTGTTTGCCTGTTGCATTGTCTCGCCCCTGTTGTTACTGTTCTTATAGCTTACTCGATCACGCTTACGCTGTCAACCTTTTAAATAGTAACATTGTGCCATAGTGTAAACCGTCATTTTGCTGATCATATCGTCAATAGCTCGCGTCATTAGACGATTGACAGCATAAGGTGCGTAATTGTTGCGCCGATCCTGCGCCACCTGTGCGGCTATAAGCTCGCATGAGACATCAGGATCACTATTGAGAACGGGTATCAATTGATCATTTAAGGCCACCTCAAAAGTTTTCGCCAGCGTGTAAGATCGTAACGTAGCGTTACTATCGCCGGAAACAATTAACATCTTTTCAATACTCGCCCGAAAGTCACGGTTTGCACTCATTACGTTTATTTCGGTGTCTGCTGCTACATTGGCGCTAACTGCCGCCAGGATAGCGGCGATGATAAATTTTCTCATTTTCTTCTCCTCCTGGCTGGCAACATGCCCCGCCTTATGTGATGAATTATGCGCCAACCTGGGCGCAATGTCTAATAGTTGTTTCCTATCAATTAAATGTGATTGATAGCCAAAACCTGATCAGGCTTAACGCGGTTTTTCAGATTGTCAACCAAAATTTCCCCGCTATCAATCCCCAGGATCACGCCGTTAACTATAAAGCCCCACTGATCACGGTAACGCGCCTTTAAACGCCCTCCGCGCTGTTGTACGGCCTTTTCTATCTCTTCCAATGTCATTGGATAACCTCCGGTTAAAACCTGTTAGAAAGCGAAAGAGGCGCTGCCTTGCGCCTCTTCTCTTGTTACTCAATCCATCCCCGTTTTTCGGTTCGGTCGCGCTTTGTTTTATTTCGCTTATCCCCTTTGCGGCTGGTATCTTCATTCCATGCCTTGCGCGGTTTACCATTGCCGATCTTTTCTACGTTGTTGGAACCATTCATTTTTAAACCCTCGTTTTATTTTCAAAGTGTGGCGGGAGTTTCCCGCCGTTGTTGTGTTATCTTATGCGACGTTGTGAGATTTTGCAACCGAAACCAAAACCCCCGCAAGGTAAAGCCAGTAATTTTCAAGCTCTCTTTCTACTTTGGCTTCTCGGCTGTCCTCTTTCAGGTAGCCCCATTCTATCAAAAGAGATTCAATCTCATTGTAATAAAATGCAATGCTGATATCACTCGGTAAACCCTGTAACCATGAGGCGATCCCTTTGGTCATAGTACCGTAGCGCTGTTGATTTGCCGGATACCAATATTCAGACTTAAAGCGGCTCATTAACTCCGTGATCTTTTCCTCTTCGGTGTTAAAGTCCTTACCATCTACCGCTTCAAAGTTGATCGCTGACAGAATGTAAGTTTTGATTTTGTTAGCTGCTTTCATCTTGATAACCTTTTCAGTGTGAGGCGGGAACCACTCCCGCCGCCTTGAATACTAATTTACTTTAAACCGTTTACCGTGTCAACCTGTTTTTAAAATTATTCTTCGCTCTCTTCCTCTTCGGCTTCCAGATCATTAACTTCGTTTTCCAGGTCATCGCGGCGGCTCTCAAGCTCTTCTAATTGTTCCTCCAGATCCTGATATTCAACCGTTGCGGAATAATCGTAACTGCTATCAAAATCAGACTTCCCGCAATTGTACGCCACCGGATCAAGATTTTTAAGAGCATATGACGCGCTGTAAGTGCTGCCGCAAATGTCAACGTCGCCGTAACAATCATCTAACATCTGATCATATTCTTCGTCCGGTGCTTCGTAATTAAATCCAAAGTTGCGGATCTCTCTTTCCTTGTCTGCGATTTTGATTTCAATGGCTTTTAATTCTTCGCGTTTCTGGTCAAGGATAGTTGTCATAATCTTTTCTCTTCTGTTTGAGCGGGAACCATTCCCGCCCCTTGATGAATAATTTAACTGTTTCCGGTTCTGCTGTCAACTGGTTATTGAAATTATTTTTCTACTACCAATTGATACCACGATTCAACATTAGTAAACACGATCCGCCCGTCGTGGCGCTCGCTCATAAGCATACAAGGCGATAACATACGCTCGGCGGCTTTACATTCAGCATAGACGGCGCTGATCTCGCCTGATTTGCTGTCATCAGCCTGGAAAGTGTCATTGATAAACACGTCGCCCGATACCAGGGAAATAATTGCAAATGTAATCATTTTACACCTCGTTAGATTGTTTGGTTTCTCTCTTCAATGGCTGTATTATCTAACAGCCATTACAGAAAGTCAACTTATTTTTTCAGGCTCAAAGTGCCTTTATTGTCGGCATGTTTCAACCCTGGGAACATCCAGCCGTTATCCCCTTTCACTGGTGCTTTCACTGTTGCACCTGTTGCGCGGTTGTTAATGTTACGTGCAACATTGCGAGCGGCTTCGCGGGTAGGGAACATCAGATCATTCAGTTTCATAGCATTTTCTCTCTTCGTTGTGGCGGGAACCATTCCCGCCTTTGATTAACAGTTTACTACGTTTTAGCAGATTGTCAAATGTTTTCTTACATTCCAACCATTGCGGCGCGGATCGCGCTCTTGCTGTACGGTGCGCCGTCCGGTGTTTTCTTACTAACGTTGCGCAACATCTTTTCGGCGGCTTCGTCGCGGTTATCAGTGGATGCAATGCAATTCATTGCCAGGCGATAAAGCCCTTCGTCATTGTTGATCCACAATGAAACATTCCAATGATTCCAGTTTTTGTGACCGTTAAAACCTTTTGACTTTGCCATAATGCTAACCTTTTCAGCTTGGCGCGGGAACCATTCCCGCTGCCTTGATAAACAATTTACGCCTGTTTTAACCTACTGTCAAGCTAATTTTGCGATAATTTAAAAGCGAGTTACAACAAGATAAATCAGAGCAATAAGCGCCCACGATGGAACCGCCAGGATCAGAGCATTAATAATGCCCGTTGTAAAACAGTTAGCTTTTTTGATTAACATGTTGTTACCCTCTATTTGGTGTCGGCATCATTGCCGCCCTATGTGATGAATTATGCGCCCCTCCTGGGCGCTTGTCAATCCCTTATTTAAAATAATTCCGTAGGGCTTGCGCTGCCTCTTCCGGTGTCGGATGATACGGCGTGATCGCGTCCTCTTCCAGGACTACCGGATCAAGCTCCGGCTCTTCCTCCGGCGCGTTCTCTTCCTCCAGGAGTACAGATCCCGCCAGTTTATCAATCTTGCGCTGTGCCTTGTCTGCTTTCACGTCCAGGACGCGCAAGGCGCTACGATAAAGGCTCTCAGGCATCTTCCCCGCCTCATATGCTTTCGTAAGCGCTGCCACCTTGCCAGGGTACTCTAACAGCACCTTAAACGCCGGATCTACCATCAGCAGGGGATCACCTTTCGCATCATCTGCCGGATCTGCCGCCCCTGCAATGTCGGCGCGTCCATTTGGTAGCCAACCTGGAACCGTGGCGCGGATCGCCGTGTTCCCGTTGTTGCGGGCTATCCTTTGCCCCACCTGCTCGCCGCTGTACCCGCTCGCATCGTCCAGGAGGTCAGGCGGTATCACCCGCCAATCATCCTCGTCATGCTTAACCCACGATTGAATAACATGCTCACGCCCCATAGGTTAACCCCTCGTTACTAACTCACATACACGGTAAAGGCTCCCCGCATCCTTGGACGGTAGCCACCCGATCCGATACTTCCCGATCTCAACCTTTGTAACATCCTTTATTTCGGCGTTACGGTGATTAAAGATAGTATACCCGCCCCCGCTCCGCTTGTAAACGTTTTCTTTAAACGTCATTGCGTATCGTGCGAGATCATAGGCTGTTGAATCCATAAAGGCGATCACTTCGCCTTTACAGTTTAGAAACATTGGTTTCATTACGTTATTAATTCCCCCATCTGGTGAACCCCGCGCCCTGGTTAGATTTTAACTCACGTTTCAAACGAGCGCAACGGCTCGCGATAGCGAAACGGGAGGGAGTTACAACGGTTGATCCGGTGTTGGTATGGATTTTCATTACACGTTGTTTCATAATCTTTCACCTTTGAGGAGGCGCGGGAACCATTCCCGCCCTTTGAGATAATATTAGCCCCATTCCTGGGGCTTGTCAACTATCGAACCGTAATTTTTTGGCCTTTTACGATCACGTATGCCGATCCACTATTGCCGAAAACGTCAACATAGACACGGCGATCACGCCCTAAATAGTTCACCTTATGGCGTGTTTCGATCTTGTTACCGTAGCCGCTCGCGGTCTTCTGTAAGCCGCGCTCATGCCACCACAAAGGCGCATCGATCAAGGTAGCTTCAATGTCGGTGTGATCGTAGCCGTTGCCAATTAATACAGTCGCCATAATTTTTACTCTCTTCGGTTGGTGTAGGGGAATAATAGCCCCTTTCGGGGCTACGGTCAAGCGTTATTTAGACGTTTTCAACAATACTTTTTAACACGTCTACACCTTCCAGGAGATCACGCGCCACCTGTACCGCTTCGCTGATCGCTTCCTCTTCCCCGTCATAGTCGCGCCATACCTCCTGGGCTACGTCTAACAATTGCCCTTCGTCATCGTATGAGTAGTCGAACCCGCAACCGATCACCGCGCCATCTAACAGGGTATGAGATCCGGCGGTAGCGTCAACCGTGAAATAATAGTCATTAGCGTTAATGTCGCGTGATAATTGGCGCTGTAAGCTGTCGTAGGCTTCCTGGGACGGGTTAGCGCGTCCTGCTTTCGCATAATCTGACGTAAGTTCTGCCAGGCTCACCTGCTGAGGGATAGCATATTTAAAGCTATTGCGATCCGCATCAGGGTTGGTGATAGTGATCCCGCCCTCGTGCGTGTCCGTCATTTTCCACTGATCCCCAAACTGATCAAAAGTGTAAGCACATACAACGTTAACAGTAAAGTCGATGTTATTACGGGAGAAGTTGAAAGTTTCAATGATATCAGACATTTGGTTATCTCTCTTTAATTTGGCGCGGGAACCATTCCCGCCGCCTATGTGAACAATTATACGTTACTGGATTCTGTTGTCAACTACTTTTTACTCAATATCTAAAACTTTTTTCAGGCGGTTGATCTTCGCTTCGCGTTGCTCATGAGTGATCACGCACATTTCAACCAATGAATCAAGGAAAGCGGATACAATGTAATAGCCGTTAAAATCGTTTTCCTCTTCTTTCTCACAAAAGCCGTTCACGATCACTTTGATTGATTCATCAGTTACTACTACGTGTAATGTTGCCATTTTCTTTTCTTCCTGGTGTGCGGTGCGCCTATCGCCTCGCCTTGTGTAGTAATATTAGCCCGTCGCGATCCTCGCGTCAATACCTGGATGCAAATATTTTTCTAAATCTTTTCGCTTGCGTTTTCCCCTCATTAGTATATAGTAGTTATCAAGCCGCCACGGTGGAGGCATAATGAGGAAAGCAACATGATCACAACGTCCGACACTATCGTAATGCTGTACACCTGGGAAACATCAACTAACCATTGCCAGGCGCGATCTGTTCCCTTGCCTCATGCGCTGCGTATGTTGGACGGGGGATTTTATCGGGTTAAGGTTGTAGCGGAAAACGGGGAAGTATTAGCCGATACCCTGTAAAAATATTTTGTCCTGGGGCTTGCAATTGGTGCAGCCCTGGGTTATAGTTATTTCACAGAAGAGAAAACGCCACCCCACGGCGAAAAGGCGGGGCTAACATACCAGGGCACTGGTTGCAAGGTGGATCGCCGGTAGCTCGCCTCAAAAAAGTTTTGTAAAGATTGAATAAAGTGCTTGCGTCCTGGGTTGGTTGTGTTATTATGTATACATGGACAGGGGAACGGGGCTGGCGAGACAATCACCGGAGGTGCGCGTCATTCTGCAAATACGAATGAGTCTCATTTCGGTTTGTAAGTGAGAATAATTCTCATTCAACTTATTAAACGAGAATGATTATCAATTGCAAATGAGAATGCTTATCATACGCATCCGGCAAATTTTTGAGAATTTTAAATTTTGCTTTTGGAAAAATGCAGATCGAAAAGTTCAAAAACTTTTAATAATTGGGGGATTTTTTGAAAATTTTAAATTTTGGTTTTGGATTTTTGTGTGGTAAGATACAGAAAAACTTTTAATAATTTAGGCAAATTTTAAATTTTGGTTTTCAATATTTCTCCAGCAACCTACAGAAAAGTTTTAAATAGTTTGGGAGAATCTCAGTAAGTAGTGTGGAATAACTATTCAATCCAGTTTTAAATAGATTACGTAGTTAATACAGATACTTACAGAAATCTTCAACCCTCCGTCTGAATAAGTTGTAAGAGATTGTTAGTTGCTTTGTGGAATATAACTGGCATACCAGAGGTGAGGCTTCCGTACAGGGAAACCGACACCCCTATTTTAAAAAAGAAATTTTTAAAAATATCACATAATATCAGGTTAGCCTAACATTGGTAGGAAAAGTCGGTCGCCACTTAGAATTAATTCTCTTTGAATTAATCCATAGATGACAAACCCATGACCACACTTCTTGTCCTCAGCATGAATTACATCATAATAATCCATACCCAACTCCTGATAGTAATACCCATCGAAGTCTAAGAGTGCAATCTGCTCACCCTCATTGACACGTTTCCAGAGATCCTTAAATGTCTCTGTCTGTACCACAGCACGAGCGTACATTGGGAAGTAGAGGTTACGACGAGCGGTGATGTAGTCCAGTTTCTTACCGTCCCAGATGCTGTATAACGGCTTCCTTCCTTTACCCATAGGATAGCGTTCTGCTCTCCAGTTAGCCCAACCTGCTCGCGCCCATGCGTAATACGCCTCGGTCGGATCACCGTTCTCGTCTACATGTTCTTCATACACCTTGCTAAACTGCCACGCATTCTCCATGTTCTTCGCTACGATACCATCGTACATAGGTATATCACGCAGGTAGAACGGGCTAAGCTGCTGCCCGTATCCCTCTTTGTCACGGCTGGTAGTGTTAACCACCTTAAAACCTTCTGGTACTTTGTCGCGAAAGCCTACTACGATCAGATTATCAAACTTCATCAGTATTCTCCGTGATCTCCTCCAGGAAAGCAATCAAGGCTTTCCCTGCTTCGTCAGCATTCTTGAGAGAACGTTCGTAGTTGGTTGTCACGAGGTCACGGCTCGCTGGTTCAATCTGAGTAGGACGTAAGTGATCCCACAGTGCGACCTGACCTTCGTATACACAACAGTTTTCAATCAGTGCCAGAAGTTTCTCACGTTCTGCTTTGGTAATCATAACCAACTCCTTACCGTATTCAGTGCTTCATCCTGTCCACGCTGATACGCTTTCATGAGGACAATCTTCATAGCTGCAAAAGAGAGATCAGTGCCACCCTGCAAACGTTGTACGTCACGACACATTTCTTCAAAAAGGTCGTTGATTGGTTCGAACACTTTGTCTTGGCTCATGTTGCTCATAAATTTCTCCTAAAGTGAAAGCCCCTTGCGGGGCTTAGTTTTACATCACCATTGACAGGTTTGCAGTACGTGTCGTATTCGGCTCCAGAACAATTCGGAAGCTGTCACCTGGTTTATCACTATACACTACCAGCTTACCACCTGCAATCAAATCTGTATTCCACTTCGTGGCGTTCAGATGGATACGTGGATCACCTTCATCATCAATAATGACTGCGGAACATTCTTCGAATGCTTCCTCATTATCCGGTGTTGCCGGACGCAGATAAACATCCAGTGTTTTCATACCGCTAACAAAGGCCATTGGATTGAATCCATGCCAGTTGCTAACCCAGTTCACTTCGGCAACCTTGCCGTTCACGGTGACGCTGCTGATATCCCACTTGGCTTCGCCGCCCAGGGAAATACCCATCATGTCCAGACAAGCCTTGAAGGTCATGTCTTCGTAGAAGTTCAGTTCTTCAACGATACCCTGAATCACATCGAATGAAAGTTCTAAGCTAACGTCCCACAGGCGCTGGAAGCTCTCCTGATGCTCTTTGTTCACCAGATTCTTATCCAGATAATCCAACATTGTTTCCAATGAGATCTTATCGTAGTTGAAGCTGTAGAACACACGACTCGGACGGTTGATGAAGAACTCGGAGATAAAGCCGCTATTCTTCGTCAGGATAAACAGCTTATTACCGCTACCCGTACCATCCAGGAGCGTTAACAGTGCTTCCTGATCCTGTTTCTTTTCGTACACCTTGTCAAACTCGTCGAAGATGACCACTGCTTTCTCAGCAATCTTGCTCATCAGTTCGATGAAATTGGCATCGCTGTACGCTTGCGTTACCATAATCACTGGCAAACCTTCGGTTGCGAGTTTACGGCTAATCACCTTAGCCAGCATGGTTTTACCACTACCCTTCGTGCCTGACAGCAACACACCAGTGTTCTTGCCCTGTTCAGCGCGACGTTTGTAGGTGGAAATGATATGCGCGGCGCGTTTATCTGTCTCACCGTACAGGACGCTTGGTACGCCTGTTAAATCCCCACGACTCAGGAAGTAGTTACCCAGTGGATCGCGGCTTACTGTCCAGAATCCAGCAGGGAGAGTCTCACTCTTTACACCCGCCTCTTTATCGACAACTGCGATATCACCATAAATTGTGTACGACACATTACCTCCTTATTTTTTAACCAACTCTGCACTGTATTCAATCAGCCACACCTTTGGTGCAAGCCAGATGTACAGCACATCCAATAGATTTCTGACAATCATGATACTACCTGCCAGCAGGGAAATAAAGCTACCGATGATACGGACAGCCATACCCAGACCAGATTCAAGTTCTTCGAGGCGATTGTAATAGTGGTTCGAGAAGAACAAACCTACCACCAGGAAGATGATACCAAACACCAACCACACACCCGATTCTGCAATCTTCCACATTAATAGCTGGTTAATGATATCGGGGATTTGTTGTTTACCAAATTCAACCACGTCACTAACAGATTGAACGGTAACGTCGATCATTTTAACCAACAACTCGGTAGCTTTTTCCTCTAATTTCTGATCCATGTTTTCTCCTTTGTGAATTAGTTTCTCTCAACAAGGAACACTTTACAGTGCTCCTCAGTGAAAGTCAACTTTATTTAAAGTTGCGCAGTACCAGACTGGTATTTTGGATGAAAGACAGATCCTGAGTGCTGTCCTGGAACACATAGATGTTTCGGCTCTTCGAGCACATCTCTTTCTTGGCAACGAACACCGAGCGCAGGGTGTTGTCATCGTTAACGGTAACGCAGATGTCACCCTGATCAACATTCAGGAATGAGAAGCGTTTCGCACCAGTGTTGGTCTGGATGGTTGCCTTAGACAGACGAATGCGGCGCATTCCACCATTGAATTTCACACGGATGCTGTTGGCTTTCACCTGGAATTCTGCTTTAGGCAGGGCTTCACGCAGTACGGTGATACGATGGTTTGCATGACGCTCAATCTGGTTCTGGGTGAGAACCTTTGCGACACCTTCTACAACAGGCGCAGCTACAGCGGCTGGTTTAGGTTCGCTGATTGTTACAGTTGGGGCAGGAGTATTCGTCACTTGTTCAGTGAGTTTATCCAGCTTGGATCGCTGAGCGTCAGCCAGCGTCTGTAAACCATATGCTTTGGTTTCCAGGTAATCAATACGGGCTTCCAGCTTCGCTACAATTTCTTTGTGGGTGGATTCGCGCATCAGGCCAAATACCATGTTAATTCTCCTCTTTTAAAATTCAACACATTTATCTAAGTGTTCCAGTTCAACTTGATCCAAGGTTAGCATCTTAACTAAACCCTTGTCAATACCTAATTTGATTACTCCGTAATAATCACCAAACAAATCTGTGGGGCAGACTTTATGCTCAGTGACAACCACTACTTCCTTACCAGCGACGTACTCACGCCAAACTTTACCGCACTTCCAGACATGATCTGCTGCATCCTCAGAGATCATCTTCTTTTTAACTTTAATCAAAATACCCTCGTTGTCCACTCTTTACCTGATGGATAGTTGCCTCGGCAAATCTTGCCGTCTGAATGCCAGTTTATGCTATCAGGGAACGTATGTCCAGCAATTTTTTCGTGTGGAAGCCACTCTGTCGGCTTTTCGTTTCCGTTGATCCATTTGAACCCTGCATCTTCCAACAGTTCCAGTGCAAAGATCATATCATCTTCGCAGTACACCGTCATCTTCTGACCTTTACCGAAGTTCATCAGAGATCTCCATAGCAGACGGTAATATCCATCTCTTTGCAGAGTCTGTCCCAGGCTTGGCTACCAAAGCTGCGACCGCAGATACAGTCATGAGCGAAGCAGCAAGCAGCTTGATAAACAAGTGCCTCTGCGTTCTCTTCGGCAGAAATTTCTTCCTGTTTACCGTAACGCATGTCAAACACCACTTTACCATTTTGTTCGAAAACGTGCAAGTGGCTTTTAGCCTGACTGTGCAAATCAGCATAATAGATGCCGTTGGCGCGTTTATGCAACGAAACTTCAATATCGTTATCGATCAGGTAGGACAGCATTTCCAGTACGTTTGGGCTAAACATAATTTCTCCTTAGTTATAGAGGTTATTGAAGTATTTAGCAAAGAGTATACGCCCTTCACGCTCAATGTCAAGACGTTCTGTACGTTTGGCAATGTAGTACGGGTCGGAGTGATGAATGATATCTTTGCTCTGATCGAACGCATCAATCATGCGATCAATAATACGAAGCCATTCTTTGTCAGCCTGTTCAATTTGTTCCTCAGTATGCTCTCCTTGAGGCACAGTTGGGAACATCTCACGCAGGAGCAAACCAGGAACCGCACGTAGCGGATCGTTTGCAATCACTACACGGAACTGACACAATCCCTGAAAAATGATGGTGGCGAGAGTAGTATCCAGATCCAACACATCTTCTTTCTCCAGGATCACTTCGGTAATGGTATCGCCTTTCTCATTTAACATACAATCACTCCTCTTCTACAGCTTTCAGTTGTTCCAGAATACGTTTGACTTCCTGCATAGTTTCCGCTTTTTCCATGCGCTCTGTCAAGTCTTTTACCAGTTTTTTGATGACCTCTGGGTTGGTCTTGGGTTGCCGACGCTTGATCGCACTAATTTCTTCGTAGTGCTTGTTTTCAACTTCGGTGATCTCCTGTCGCCATTCCTCCTCATCCATAGCACCTTTACAGACGCAAGAGTAACCTGTTACATCGTAATCGTTGAAACGGATGTTCGGTTGCAGAGGCAGACCTTGATTACCGCAATACGCACACACAGGACGACCATAGGTTTGAATCATCTTGGTAGGTTCGGCATCACACTGGGAGTCCCAATCTTTGCGATAACCGCTACCGTTGTCACCATGACTTGTACCAACAAAGCCGCAGCGGAAGCGGCTGTATGAACGTTCATCTGCGTAATCAGGAATAGCCATCTATGTTCTCCTTTTAGAATGCCAACACTTTCTTCGTTTCGTTAGGTGCAGTATCGAACAAGTCGATCACAAAGTCAAGCATTTTTATTAATTCATTTGTCACATTAAATTCCTTGTACGAACGAAGCTGAGTTTTCTCTTCACCCACCTGGTGCAACACTTTGATCGGTGCGTCCAGACGAATGTTACGCTCCTCGTCCTCCTCAAAAGAAGCTAACCACTTCTCGTTAACTCCGTGGATAGCAATGATGATGCCATACCCTTCGGCTGTTTCTGAGATGTTCTTAGTAGATGCAGTGATGTTCATTTATTACTCCTCTTGTTTCGATACGGCTATCTTACTGGAAAAATATTTCATGTCAAGGCTTGACTTTCATTTCTGGCTTGATAAGATTGTTGCATACAAAACGAGAGGAGACACCCAATGTATAATCTGAACTGGACTCAAGCCCAAGAAGCAATGCGTGAAGGTAAACGTGTTAAGAACCGTCACTTTACTGGTGAAGAATTCTTCTACATGGAGAACGGGCAGTTGTGGGATGAAGAAGGTTATCCTATGGGTGGATGGTATCGTGGCTACGATTGGCAGGATGAAGGTTGGATGGTCATTGAAGATAACTTTAAACCCTTCGAAGGTGATGCTCCAGAATACGCATGGAAAGAAGACGAGATCCGTCTTACTGGAGCAGAGAGACAGAAGATGAAAGCCGTAATGTGGTGGGAGAACTACTCTGCCCTGGAGGATAAAGTAGTTGCTAACTACTTAGCACAAGGGTATGATCTGGAGACTATGGATCATTACGTAGGTATCACTCCACGATCTCCAACTCTGCCTCGTGAAAAAGAGAACTACAATTTCCGTATCACGAAAGGTCGTGGTCATAACAAACTCCAGAAGAGGAAGAAGAAATGACTATCTATCAGAACCAGTTTCGTGCTATCATGCGCAAATACGTTGGCAACAAGGGTTACGCCTCTACAGATGGTGGAACCACTTGGTCTGAAAGCGGTACACCGGAGGAGTTGATTAAGAAACTCCCTTATTACAAAATTGTGAACAAAGAAGGAGAGTAAGATGAAAAAGATTCTGATGATGGCTTTATGTCTGGGTTTAGTTGGTTGTGAACAAGCCGCCGATGTTGCAAGCCGTAACATAGCCACCGCAGGTGACAACTTTGAAGTGCTACGCTCTATTCACTTCATTAACACCCGCACAGATAAAGAACTCATGCGTATCGAGGGTTACTGTGCGAAAGACAACAGTAGCACTGATCGTACACTGATCATCACCTGTCGCGATAAGGGTAATGGCTCTGTGAAGAAGCATTATATGGGGCTGTCTACTGACACCACCTACTTCATTGAACAAGTGGATGGTGCTCAGGTGAGTGTTGATCACACCCGTGTTATCTTTGCTCCACAAACTCTGATCCCAAGCCTGGAAGTGCGCTAATGACTGAACTCACTGTGCGAGAAAAGGTGATGAGAGCCGAACTGCAAAATATTGCTTGCGATCTCGGCTTAGATCACGAAACAGCAAGTTTCTTGGATATTGCCAATGCGATTTTCGCGTTACAACATCCGTGGATCGATGTTGATGGTATCGATAACATGCCCTTTGGCAACTGGATTGTCATTATGGCTGATGGTAAACACGGTGTTTGCCAGGTAGTGCAGGGTGGTAGTGGTAAATTTGCAGTGATTAATGGTCACTTCTACTTTGACCTGGAGCCTGTGGTGGCATACATGCCCATGCCCCAGTATATGCCTAAAGGAGGTTAAATGATTCTCTTAACGTTGAATATTGTCTGCATGGTGTTGATGAATGTCTGTTTCTATGCCTTTGCAAATTATGTGGCAGGATTTACCTTCTTGGGTTTACAGTTTCTCTGCCTCATTCTGCAACTGGTAACAAGAGGAGAAGTGTAATGACAGATCCAATCCGCGCTAAATTTGATGAACTCCACCCTAACAAAGAGGGTATGAATCAGAGCCTCCGTAACTCGCTATACGCGATCTTCAAGGAAGGGTGGGAAAACGGTCAGGCAGAAGTTAAAAACCCATTAGAGGGCGTTACAGAGCGTCGTTACGGGTTTTGCATCCCTATTATTGAATCTGAGGCGGGGTGGGGTAGTAAGTTTGATGGCTACATGGTAGGTTTTACTATCGAAGATCTGAAAGAGCGTCAGAAGACTTTTGAGAAGGGAAACACCAGCACTTATGGATTATACTACGAGCGTCCCAATGAATTTACTCCGGTAGAGTTGACACCAGATGCAATTGATGCTTTAATGAAAGCCACTGAACAGCATTGTACCATCTGGTATGATAACTCTTATGACTTTATAAAAGGAGTAGAAAATGAATAAACATCCATACTATCATCTGCTGGCTGTACTGCGCCGCCAGCGTAATACCATGATTGGCGAGTTTCGTCATTTCAAACGCGATCCTGTCAATCGTAAGTGGGTGAGTCACAGTGCTTTCTCTCATACGGTGACGCATTTTCGTCAGAAGATTGCAGAGCTTGACAAACTGATCGCAGGAGGTAAACTGGCTATCAAGGTGAGCCGTGAAACAGGTGCAAAACACTTCTACGACTATGACACCAACACTGTGTATCCGGCAATAGCGCCCTCCTCCTATACTGCAAAATAAATGTGGAAAGGGTATTGACTTTCGCTAAAAAGTATGCTACCCTAACCCTGAAAGGTGACGAGCGAAGCGAGTGTGATTTATCTATTCGTTCCTGACACTCGTAGAGTGGAAGGGACGGATGCTTTAGGAGGTGTTATGGATGTAATGACTATGAGATTCATAGTGATCTTCTTTATGATACTGATAGGTATGTTGGTTATCCCATTCACCTATTTCTATCTACTACAACGTAAGTTTGGTAATCGTGCTCCTTGGTATCTTCTACTACCAGTGTTAGCAGTTTACCTTTATTTATTCTTCAACTACTCTCATAAGCTAATGCCTGAGAAGTGGACATTGAAACCAGTGGAGGTGTACCATTGTGAGTGGAAAACAAACTACATACCTAAGTACCCAATTAATTGATGATACCGAAACAGGTAACACCATAGATGCTGAGTGGTATAATGGTGAGCATTTAGATCTAACAGCAGAGTGGGTTGGTGAAATTTATGGTGAAGGACAGTTGACTTTATCCAAATCTCAAGCTAAGATGTTACTTACTTTCCTACTGGAGTGTGATTTGGGAGACTAAGTATGAAAACCACTAAGCTACCAAAAGATGGAAACAGACCAGATGATCGTGAATACGAAGTTACTGCTTACGATGACATGATTTTGATTGAACGTAACAGCAACTATCTGTATGATTATGAATCTATGGCTCTGACCAAAGAACAAGCCCTGTATCTCGCTGGATACATTATGGGTGTGTATGGAATCAAAAACGAGGAGGTATAACATGCAAATCGAATATCCTGTGTTTCGTCGTAAAGGCGTGAAAGCCAAGTTCAACCTGGATCAGTATGCAGGTTACAGCGTGGCTGAATGGGATACTTGTCGTATCCACCTGACGAACGGTAACACCGTTCACACGGCATGGTCGCCGGAGCACCTGGAACGCGCTATTAAACGTGCGGAGGAAGCCGAGATCGAAGCGGAGAACTACCGTTGGGATCTTGAAGGCTGATAACAAAGGGGCGAAAGCCCCTTATTTTTTAGAGGAGATGTTATGAACCTGATTGAAATGTTAGGGAAGATTAAATTCCCACCGAATGTTAAATTTGTCAGCCAAGATGAAGATGGCGTGATAAACATGTACCACTCAGATCCTGGGCAACGATCTGTTGAGCAATACTGGACATGTCAATGCTTCCTGCGATACTTAGAGGACGAGAACGGTGAAGATATCTATCTGCCCGTTGCAGATGACTTCCGTACTGCCCTTCTAATGGTAGTGGATGGTAAGGTGGTCGGGGCGGCTGAGCCTCTCTCAGAACAGGGTGCAGATGCAGAGCCTAAAGCGCCAACAGAGTTCACAATTAAGTTGTGCCAGGAAGATTTTGATTATATGATGGATGGTATGGAAATCGCTGAACTCACAGCAGGTATTGTCAACCAGATCCTGAAAGAGCAGGGTGTAGATATTGTCTTTTCAGTAGAAGACAGTTCTGACGAAGAATAATTGATAAAGGAGATCCCATGAAAGTAGGCTTAATTTTCGGTAAGTTTGCACCACTGACAGCAGGACACGTTAACTTCATTCGTATGGCGGTGGAGTCAGGCATTGATCGTCTGTATCTATTCTTGTCTTTCGATCAAAAGTTCAACGACACTCAAACTTCGTGGATGCAGGAGCGCCTTGGCCTGACACAACGTTTGTGGGATCTCAAGTCTCTTATCGAAGACTCTGGACTCAACCACAAGGTGATCGTTGATTACGTGGACGAGTCTAACATTCCTGGCTACCCAGAAGGTGGTAAGGCGTATGCTGAATTGATTCGTGCTAAAATCCCCGAAGGTGAAGTGCTGACACACGCATTCTCTTCTGAACCGGAGTATACCTCCTACTTCTCGGAGTATTTCCCAGAGGTGGAGCATGTTGTGCTGGATGCAGAGCGTACAGGAGTGAATATCTCTGCTACACGTATTCGTACCAACCTGCGGGAGAACTTCGAGTATCTTTCCGAGCAAGCTAAACCTCGTTTTGTCAAGCGCGTAGCTATTATCGGTGTAGAAAGCACTGGTAAGTCCACGATGACCGAGCGTTTAGCTCAATACTATGGCACTACCTCTACGCCGGAGGTAGGACGGATTATCTGTGAAGATTTGTTCTGCGGTAGTGAGTTTCTTATGGAACGTCAAGACTACTTGAAGGTAGCTATGGCACACCGGATTGAAGAGCAAATGAATTCAAACGAGGCAAACGTTGTTCACATTTCCGACACAACCAACCTAATCACACATTTCTCCGGTATTTGTGCAGGTAAGCTCTACTGGAACGATCATATGTTCAGAGCGTTCTCTCGTGAAGAGGCCAATACTTTCTATGACCTGGTGTTGCTCCTGTCTCCAGAAGTGGAGTGGGTAGAAGATCCTCTGCGTCTTCAAAACACACCAAGAAAACGCCTTGACACCCACAATCTTCTTGATATAATGGTGGCTGAACATTATGTTGGTCGGGTTCCAGTTGTACACATCATGGGCGACGACTACGAGGATCGTATCAATCAGGCTATCAAAGCCATTGACAAACTCTTAGAGGAGAATTAAGATGACTGAACTCAAAACGGGTATGAAAGTTGTGGCTGTTTACGTTCCCGACCACGCCGAGGAATGGATCACGGTGAACAAAGAATACACGGTGTTGGCTGTGCAAGGCGAGAAAAATCTTTGCTTCGGGGATACTATTCGCAGCCCGTATGGTTTCAACTTTGTTGATGATAATGGTCAAATGGCATTTCAGGCTGGTTTAACTGGCCTCCATGCTGACTTCGAAATCGTAGAATAAGGAGTTGACAATGTTTGGAAAACGTCTTAAAGTGTTGGAAACCAAGCGAGCAGTACCTAAGCTGGAACTGCGTGAGTATGAAATCGTGGTGCGCCACGGCAAAGAATGGATTATTGACGGGTACAACGGGTTTGTTCCAGTTAAAGAACTCCACCTTGCCAAGGTGACATTCGAAAGACTCTGAGGAGGGGTTTATGAAAGTTGGAGACCGTTTACGTTGTACGTATAGTAAAGAAGAAGATTTCACAGTAGGTGATCTCTATGTAATTGATTCCTTCGATATACACGGTGATCCTATCCTTGTTGATAACGATGGTTACACAGGTAGTATTGGTGTCATCATGGATGGTAATCTGTGGAAGTTCGAACCTGTGAATGAGGAAGAACAAACGCAAGCTCTTGTTAAGATCCTCGAAATGTCACAGAAAGACTTTGAAGAAGGTCGCGTAATGACTCGTGAGCAACTAATGGAAAGTCTGAACAAAGACTAACCGTAAACAAGAGGAGATGAACATGAACTTATACGTTAAATCCACCTGGACTGATTTTTACGGTTGGAAACCTTTGGAATACCTTTGGTTGGTTATCTGTACTGCCAGTATCGGTGCGATCTCTATTGCGATGAACAGTACGTTGGTTGAGTTTATCTCCTCAGTAACAGGGATTGTAGGTGCGATCCTTGTGGCAAAGGGTAAAATCTCAAGCTACTGGTGGGGTGTCATTGCTACGGCGCTCTACGCATGGATCTCATACAAATACCAACTCTTCGGTGAAGCGATTATGTACACGCTGGTATTCCTCCCGATGCAATTCTGGGGCGCAGTGGTGTGGAGTCGTAAGCTGAATGTGAGTGGAGATCGTGCTGATGTTATCAAGAACTATCTCACAACAAAGCAACGCATTTGGGTGAGTGTGGGTACGCTGGCAGCGATTGGGCTTTACGCCTTGTTCGTAGCGGAACTGAAAGGCAGTATGCCTGGGTTAGACTCTGCTACAGCGATTCTATCCATTCTGGCTACAACTCTGATGATGTATCGTTATGCAGAGCAATGGTATGTGTGGGTGTTGGTTAACATCGTAGCAGTGACCATGTGGGTTCAGGCAACGATGCACCACGAGGGCGGTGGTGCAGCAGTGTTGGCAATGTGGGTTGCGTACCTGTTGAACTCTCTGTTTGGAGTGTACCAATGGCGCAAGCAAAACAAGTAACGTATTCGCTGTACGGCAGAATGGGTTGGGATACTGACCCACGCTGCATCAAAACAAACCTGTCTGCTACGGAAGTGGCAGATCAGATCGAACATTATCTAAACACATGGCGACATGTCGAAGTGAGGAGAGAACTATGAAAGCAGAATTAGGCGGTAAAGTGGTGTGTACTCGTTCAGATTTACCATCACTGGGTGATGAAAAATACTTCACTCAGGGTAAAGAGTATGAGATCAAAGGTGTTTATCAGTTGGATGAAGATCGTATCGGTATCGTGCTGGTAACAGACGATGGTGAAACGGCTCCTCCGGTGGTGCTGAAAGGTAATTACTGGGAATTTGAGGTGATTGCATGAGTTACGAACAAGCACTGGAAGCAGCAGGTGTAGAAGTTATTGAATATGTAGAGTTCGGTAGCTACCAAGGCGACTGGCTCTGCCTGATCCGTGACAACGGTGTACTGTGTGTTGCAGAAGGTTGCTATGGATCTTGTTCTTATTGTGATGCTTTCGAAAGTGAATTTGGTTACTCATACGACTCTGAGGATGGAAACAAAGAAGAGTATGAAGCCCGTTTAGCCGATTTTGGACGTGGCTACCTGCCTGGGTGGACTCTGGACGAAATGATTGCAAAACTGGAGCGCACTATCGAGGAGTATTCATGGGGTGATCACGAAGGGATGTTGGAGAAAGTTAAGGCTTGGAAAGAAGTCTACAGTTAAGGGGGTAAAGTGAAAACAACGATTGAAGTGGATTTAAAATGGTACTATTTGGATCAGAATAACTCTGGCGGTTATTTCATCCGTAACGAGACTGTTCAGGAGTACGTTCTGATCCAGGCGGTGTCACCGGAAGATGCTGAAAGCCGTGCAAATCACATTGTAGAAGGTTACAGTAGCTACTGTGAATGTTGCGGAGAACGTTGGTCGGTGTGGTTCACTGAACGAGATGGAACCGACGAGCCTTGTATTTATAACAAGCCTCTTGACGAAGTAGACCCAGGATGGTATCGTCAAAATGCGGTTCTTCACTACTTTGACGGAACCAAGCGTTTCTATAAGTTTGGCACTGGCTTTGTACCTTACGAACAACTGGAGGATGACGAGTGATCGAGAATGTAACCTTTAAAGACGTTAACCGTACCTTCCGAGTGACCAACACCGGATGGGATAGCGGAGATTGGGAGTGTCGCGTCATTAACTGGGAGGGTGAACTGTACATCCGTCACGAAGTTGGTAATTTCAAGGGTTGTGTGACACCTGCGGAAAGTTTCAACTTTCAGGATTGCACTTGGACGAGTGATCTGGTTTCTAACCTTACTCGTGCTATCCAAATTGTTAATGCTAACAAGGATCTCAATCTCCAATTTGAAGACCTCACGGACTATTTCTGGGAATACTCAACAGACAGTATTTCTTTCAGTGATTTATCTATTGACATTCTGGATCAAACAGGGAATGCCATGTGCATCGAAGTTCTGTATGAAACTGATTCAGATGATAAATACGTTCGTTTCCGTATTGACAACGGTTGTGGCGAGCAGTATGATGTAGTCTTTGATAAAGCTAAGAGGTTGGAGGTTGAATGACTAAGTGGCTGTTGGTGATCGCGCTGTGTCTATCTACTGGCGCGAATGCGCGGGAAGGATTCAAAGTGGTTGCCAATGGCACTAAATTCTTTACCTGGTATGGTGGTGTAGCTTTATACCAAGACGAAGGTAAGGACATTCGCTGCAAGCTGGACAAGAGCATAAAGTCAGTGGATAAGTGGGGCGATGCCTTTAAAGCCACTGGCTTTTATTGTGGGAAGGATCTCTTCATCCTTGTCAAAGAATACCTGGACATAGATCGCCAACTCTTCATCACTCTCAATCCTGCCAAATTTGAAGAAAGGAAAACCTACGCTGTGGATTTATTCCTGGAATACAAAGAGGACGAGAAGAAGTGAAAGTTTTAAATTTCTACCACCTTGGCAAGGTGATTCCAGAGGGAGCGACATACATTGGACGTGCAATGCCCCACTTCGGGCTAAAAGCCTCTAAGTTTGCTAACCCTTTCAAGCTGCAAGATGGTGAGCCAAGAGGCTCGACAATTCAGCGATACAAAGAATGGTTGTGGGAACAGATACGTTCTGGTAAGATTACCTTGGAGGACTTGCTTTCTCTGGAAGGTAAAGACCTTGTTTGCTTCTGCGCTCCTCAAGCCTGTCACGGAGATGTGTTAGTTGCAGCCGTGCAGTGGGCGAGAAGAGAGTGGGACAAACGACACCCGCCATTTAAAGATGATTATTGGATTTGGGAGGAACACATATGACACAAACAACTCAGCAGATTGATATCTTCAAGCTGACCATGCTGGCAGATCGTCCAGCAACAATCTACCACGATCTGGAGAAGGACGACACGTTCATGTATGTCGGTGCAGAGCGTTACGATATCCCAGAAGGTTCAATGGCGCTATCCCGACCAGGCGATCATGCACTGAAAGATAAATTCATCGGCTTCGGCTTCGCTCAGGATGTGAAGATGGATGGCTGGATCAAGGTGTTCCAAATGGATGAACACTACATGGTGATGTTCGCTACAGAAAAGTTCACAAACATCCCAGGTGAACCGGATGCAGTGAACGATATCATCCTACTGAAAGTGGGTAACGCACTGGATGACGTTAAAGCGCTAAGCTAAGGAGGTAGGATGTTTTTTGATGTTTTCTCACCTTTGGTTGAATCTTCAAGCCAAGCGGTTATTTACCCTGAGTGGGATGAACGTGAAGAGTGGATTGAGAACCACAATTACGATCCGACGAATGTAAACTGGTGTAGCCTGGATGTTCATAACTTCAAACGTGATACGGGCATCTTAAAATATTACGCTTTCTACACGGTGGATAACATCTACGAATACTTTGTGTTCCGTAGTTTGATTATCCATCTGAACAAACTTGGTGGTCTTGAGGGTAAAGGTAGCTTCACTTTAGGCCACTACATTCCCTTTAAGAAGGGAGGCGTTCACTTCCCCAGTAACTGGATCATTCAAACTCAACGTGAGAACTCTCACGCCGGAGATAAATTACCGGAGAAGAAAGAGAAATGGACATGGGAAGAGCAGAAGGATTATATCTTCAAGCACTTACCCGAAAATCTGAACGGTGAGTATGCAGAAATCACTATAAAACGTATGTTGCAAGTGATGGACTTTTACTGAGGAGGAAGTATGAGCAAACGTTTTGGACGAAACCAAAAACGCAAAATGCGTGAATCTCTGGCTGCACAGGAAAAACAATTAAATAAATTGCAGAGAGATCTTGACAACAGCCGTGAAACTAATAGAATGGAGCGCGAATGTCTTGAAATGACACGCTCACTCTTGGGAGAATACTTCCCAACCCTCATGCCTACAACACTGGCAACGGACTACCTACCGTTGCAGTTGGCTTGCACATCCGGTGAAGATATCTACAATATGACCAGAACAATTCATTCTCTACGGGGTATCGAATACTCAGCAGAGCTTGATAAGCTGCGTGATATTATGTACATCCGTGTCTTAACACCGGAAGGTGGTACTGTGGCATACAACTGGCAGTTTAGAAAGCTGCCCTCACACATCATGGAACGAATCTTAGAACGAGATCTGGTTCCGATGTTAGTGAATGAAATTAAGAGAGGAATGTAATGGCTAAAAGCGAATTAAGTTTTACACCAACTGATGAACAATATGCGATTGACGGTGCGTTCAAAGAGAACCGATTCACCACTATTCAGGCGAAGTCTGGATCTGGTAAAACCTCCACGCTGTACATGCTGGCAAACGGGACAGACGACAAGATCCTCTACCTGGCGTTCAACAAAAGCATGGCAGAAGAAGCACGTCGCAAGATGCCGGATAATGTGGAGTGCCGTACCCTTCACTCTATCTGCTATCAGCAACTGGATCAGTCCCTGCGTCACAAGCTGACACGTCCAGAGGGCGCGTATGTGAACGTAGCGGGTACGGGGAATGAAATTGCCAAGAAGTTTAAAATCAACAACTTGATTGATAAGAATGGTAAAACTCTTCTCACTCGTGCAATGATCGGTTTGATGGTCAAACAGACTGTTGGTAAGTTTGAATTCTCCGATGATGCACATTTGGGACGTAAACACTTCCCTACCGTACATTTGGCAGACATTAAGCGCAAAGGTATCAACGAGAATAAGCTGATCACTGAGGTGGTGACGTATGCTAAACAGCTTTGGCGGGAGCGTATCGATCCTAAGTCTGAGACAATCATGACCCACGACACCTATGTGAAACTGTTTGAGTTATCTGGTAAAGATCTGGGGTACGATATTATCTTTGGTGACGAGTTCCAGGACGTTAACCCTGCGTTCCTGTCTATCCTTCGTAATGCAGAGTCAGCAAAACGTATTGTGGTAGTCGGTGACGAGTTCCAGAGTATCTATCAGTTCCGTGGTAGTCAGAACATGATGAAAGAAACTTCTACGTATGGTGTTGAACTACCGCTAACAGCGTGTTTCCGTTTCGGGCAGAAAGTGGCAGACATTGCCAACATGATCCTGGAAGACAAAGAACCACTGGCACACCCGCTTGTGGGTAAAGGCTATGATACCTCTGTGGGTAGCTATGTGTCTGACATGGTGGACTACACCAAGCCGTATACAATCATCTTCCGTAAAAACCTGACACTACTCATGGAAGCAATGGATCGCATTGCAGATGGTGAGGAAATTATCATCAACGTTGACACCAAAGACTTTATCTCAATGGTGGATAGTGTGAATGCTCTGCGTCGTGGTGACATTGAGAAGGTGAAGCACGAAACTGTACTACCTTATGCAAACTGGGACGAGTTCGTAGAATGCGCTGAGAGCGATCCTGACGCGAAGCGACTGCTTAACGTAGTTGTGAGTGGGAAAGCGAATACAATCGCTCACACCCTACGTACACATCGAAATTCACCTGCTGCGAAGGTGACACTCACTACGGCTCACAAATCAAAAGGCTTGGAGTGGGATCAGGTTGTTGTTGCAAACGACTTCCCTTCCAACTATGATAAGAAAACAGGGGAATGGGTAGGGCTGGAAGAAGCAGAACGTAACCTGCTGTATGTAGCCCACACTCGTTGTATTAAATGTCTACAGTGGAACAGCACTGTGCAAGAGATCATTGACATCAAAGGGGTGGCCTCTGCCCCAAAGGAGAAGCCGCTTAACGGCGGCATCCCCATCGAAAATGTTCGCTTAGGTGTGTTTGGTGCTGGCTGCACCACAGCTAATGACATCAAACGCTTCGTAGCAGATAGCTTCGATGGTAACGACAATCATCTACAGGCTTATGAAAGCTGGCTTGAGGGTGGTGACGGTGAGTTCTTAGGAGAGATTCAACTGATGCCAGATTTATCTCGTAGTAGTGGCCTCCTGGGACAAATCGAAAGAAAAATTGCTATGGAAAACTATGACGGAGATACCTGTTAATGGACGGAAGTTCAATTCTACACAAAGTATTAACCTGGCTTGAACAAGAAGTAGAAAAAGGCTTGCATGATCCCTCAGTGGATGCTAAAGTAGAGTCACTTTTGAAACTTGGCTGGACGAAAACCAAAGAGCAACTCATCGAACTCGTTGAGAAGTGGGATGGTACTGAGGACAGCTTGAAGAAATAATACATGCCCCTTCGGGGGCATTTTACAGGGGATCAATTATGTGTCATAATGATATCGTTGCATTCGGTATGAACCTTGCAGAAATCATCCTGAGCATCTTCATCGTTGCTTGTATAGTCGGTTTAGCTGTTTTGATGACAATGTATCTTAATGGTCATTTCGATAATAAAAAGATTGACTTAATCGACATTGATCTTTATAGTAAAGAAGAATTGAAAAACATCCGTAAGTATGGCAGATAAGGAGAACAAAATGAGCATCGTAACTCAAATGAAAGCAGATCGTATTCTGGCACGTACCACAGATAAAGGTGCGTTTGCCCTGTTAACCAACATCATCGGTGAGTTTGATCTCGCTCGTACCCAGAAAGCGAATCTGGGTAAATCCGAAGATGATGTCATGATCGGTATCGTGAAAGTGGGTATTGCTCACACTAAAGAAGAAATCACTTCCCTGAAAGCAGTGGCGGCTTCTCAGGCTCGTATTGAACGTGCAGAACGCGACATCATCGTACTGGAAAAGTATCTGCCGGAAATGCTGGACGAAGAAGCGCTCCGTGACATTGCGGCTGCAATGCTGTTGCAAGGTAAGAAGATGCCTGATATGATGAAACACCTGCGTACTGAGTTCCCTAATCAGTACGATGGTAAACTGGCTTCCACCATTGCTAAGGAGATCTTGGGATGAATATTTTAAAAATTGCTTTTGATGACAAACAGCTTGATAAAGAAAAACTGGAAAAAGTTTTCGAGAAGATTCAAGCTGGTCGTACTTTCTGGAGCAGTGTTGATGAATTCATTGCCTTTTCGATAGCAGGAGAGTATACTTGGCTTGAAGAAAATGGGGATAATATCGACCTTGGCGGGGGTATACTTCCACAAGATTTTCAAGTTGTTGATTTTGATGTATGGTATGAACAAGCTATGAAAGTATTGGGAGGAGAAACCGTGACCAATAAGAAAGAAGAGAAAATTCTCGGTATTCCAGAGGGTTACATTCCACACGATGGTAAATCTGTCGTAGGTGACAAAGATCGCAAAGTGGGGATCGTAGTTCGCGAGGGGGATGTATTAGATGGTAAGGTGGGAGAATTCCGTTGGAATCATTACGGCAATGATCGAGATATTGTAGCTTATCGATTCCTGGATGACGAGCCAGCACCTGTACGTAACCCTCGTCCACGTTATCGTAAACGTACTCGTCAGAAGCCTACTACGGCTAAGACCATTGTTCGTGTGCTGTACACCACACAGCAAATGTATACGTTCAAGAACGTGCGTAGTGTGCAGATCATTGATGACAAAGTGTATATCCAACATGAGCGAGATATCACGGAAGGTATCAAAGAAAGCAGTGAGTCCGAAATCAACGGCGATCTGGTGATGGCAGTGGTGATCCACGAAGTGGGTAATCGCTCCAACTTCTTCCGCAACATCGACGGTACTTGGGACTTCCAAGCCGAAGATGGTACGGTGATCAACAGCGGTAAACAACTCGGTCGTGTTTTTAAAAAATAAGAGTTGATTTTCATAGGAGAGGTTGTTATACTTCTCCTACACTTTAAAGAGAAAGAAGGAGACAAACATGTTCACAGTATTCGGTAATCAAATCTTCCTGCGTCAGAAATCCGGTCAAGACATCGACGTGATCCCACCAGGTACTTTCGGTATTGGTGTTACGCAGGGTGGTGAGTGGTTCCTGTACCCTAAGAACGATATGGAAGTACCGAGCGTTACTTACGGTGATACAGACGACAAATCTGATCGTATCATCAAAACGTTCCTGAGCCGTCAAGGTAAGAACACTGGTATCCTTCTGGAAGGTACTAAAGGCAGCGGTAAAACCCTGCAAGCGAAAATGCTCTCCGTGGCGCTGCGTAAGATTGGTATCCCTACCATCTCCATCGGTAGCCCGTTCAACGGTGAAGGTTTTATCAACTTCATGTCTAAGATCAAACAGCCAGTTATGGTGATGGTCGATGAATTTGATAAGCTGTATGCTGAGAAAGAGCATCAGGACGGTCTGCTTACCCTGCTGGATGGTGTAGGTGGTTATGATAAACTGTTCGTTCTGACTAAGAACGATGGTTATGTCTCTGAATTCCTGCGCAACCGACCAAGCCGTATCTTCTATAGCTTTAGCTATAAGAAACTGCCTAAATCCACGCTGGATGACTACCTGGCGAAAAACCTGGTAAACAAAGCGTTTGTGAGCGATTTTGAAACTCTGTACAACCTGTCCTCTGATCTGAACTTCGATGTTGTTCAGTCACTGGTTGAAGAACTGAACCGTTACCCTGACGATAAGTTCACCGATGCGCTTTCCCTGATGGGTATCACCATTAATGACGGCGGTAGTCGTTCTCAGAAGGAAGTTGTTACCTTCAAAGTGAACGGTGTTGAGCGTAAGGACGACATTACAGACGATTACGAACTGTATGAACTCGCCCCGCAGCGCCTGTTTGCTGGTCGCACGTTTGACTTCCGTGTTAAACACCACGAAGGTAAGGCACAACTGCCGGAGATGGAAAACATCACTCTCGACATGTATGATGACGAGAATGAAGATTGGCACTGGGATTCTGACCTGTTCACCCTGTCTTACAACGAGCAGAACGTTAAGAGCATGGGTGTGGATGGCTTCCACTTCATCTTCAAAGAAGGTGAGAACGTCATCGAACTGGTTATCAAACCAAAAGAGCAGAAGAGCTACACCGACTATGCTTTCTCTGGTCGCGGCTACTAAGCTGAATTAATTAACAAGGGGCGAAAGCCCCTTTCTTGTTTGGAGGACATATGACTCAATTTTACTTCTACAGAGATCAAATCAACAGTGCAAAAGGTTTAGTCGAAACAAGTGATCGCGATCCTCGCGAAATGCTTGGTACACTGGTGGAAATTCTTCAAAGAAAAGAGTTGCTTTCTGATCGAGACATTGCTAATATTGTTGGTATTGAAGCAAACGAGTTAGAACGCGCACCTTTCTGAGGAGGAAACAATGAGACATAAGCTGATCGCAAACCTGCCACGTACCAACGGTGAACCTCTTGGGGTTCCAGTAGATAAGGTGTGGAAAGCGCACTTTCATCTCACCCTGGCAGATGTTAACAGCGAGCAACTCATGGAGGCAGCTAAATTGATTGGTGCAAAATGTACCACAATTGACCTGCACCGTGATACGCAGTCACAGCGTGACCGTATGCTCACTAAATACCAGATGGGTATTGAGACAGATCTTATGTTGGATTGTGTAGCAAAATTGCAAGCTGCCGGATTCAAGGTAGTGCGCTATAAGCTGGAACAGATGTTTAAACACATCGCTTGTGTTATGTTCATGGATCTGAGCAAAGAGCATTACGGGAAGTTCATATCAAGACTCCTGCAAATGCGCCGGAGATTGACACTGGCTTCTTCCGTATCTCTTCCAATGCCGAAGAGGTAGATTATCGCTTCTACAATGCTCGTCTGTATTCCGCAGAAGATAAGTTGCGTTTCAATGAGGCGTATGGTATGCTTCTGTTAAATGGAATTGAAATGAAGAGCTACCACGTAGAACAAGTGGTAGTGGACAGTAACTTGAACCTTGACGCATGGTGGGCTTAATATGACAATCAAACACATCTCTTTTGACGTATGGAATACTCTGATCACTGCTAACCCAGAATACACCTCTGCTCGCTCCGCTGCAATTGCTACGATTGCAGGGATTACAAAGGAGCAAGCTGCGGAAGCATACACGACAGTGAAAAAGAAGCTGGACACCGAGGCAGAGGAACTCTGCTGTGGGGATGTTAACCATGCCTGGGACACCCTGGGGCTGCATTTAGGTATTAGCGAAGAAAAAACTCGTCAAATGCAGCGTCTATGTGAAGACTTATTCCATGTTATGCCACCACACATGGAAGAAGATCTTATCGGTCATCTAATGGTGTTGGGCTGGAATTACGAGGTGAGCATTAAAAGCAACACCAACTTCATTTCTGGTCGTATCCTTTCCTCTGTGATGGGGTTTGATCGGATGCCGTGGTTTAGCTTCACTCACTTCTCTGATCACTGGCGTATGTGTAAACCTGACGTTCTGTTCTTTGCACAAACACTGCTGTGCTCAAGCGATCAGGAGTTAGCAGCGGAGGAAGTGCTCCATATCGGAGATAGCAAAACTTTCGATGGGGGATGTGTTGACATTGGGTTTAACTTCTGCCATATTAAGAACCCACAAGACCTGTTAGAGAAACTCAATAAAGGAGAAATCATCAATGCGTAATCAAACTCAACACTTTGCATTCACTTTCACTTCCCTGAAAGATGCACCGTTCAATCCACAGGTTTATTCTCGCCTGAAATTCGGTAGCAACCAGGCTGCAAAGGCAATGGGACGCATTTTGGCTGAGAGCTTCTATAAAGCCCACACAGACCGTCTGCTGACTGAACAGTTTGTGGTAATACCTTCGCCTTACAACTACGTTAAAAACGCCGCTACGGTATTGTCCGAGCATTTCGTAGACCATCTGAACTATCTGGTGGCTCTTGGTGGCGGTCACGCCCTGGAATGGGACATTGTTCACCGTAAGGTGAGCTACATTAACGATTATGGTTTCCTGAGCAAGGAAGACCGTAAAGCATTGATCGATGGTGACACTTTCTCCATCAACAAAGATTTCTGGGGTACAAAGAACCTGATCTTCATTGATGACGTGAATATTACCGGAACTCATGAAGACAAACTGATCGAGATTCTCGACAGCGAGAACGTAGAAAACGACACGTTCTTCCTGTACTTTGCCAAATATTGGGGTACGGAGGCAAACACCGAAGCTGCACTCAACTTTAGTTGGGTGGATAGCGTACCGACTTTCGTTCAGATGATTAAATCGGAGCCGGATGCTAAATGCCTGGTACGTCCGATCAAATACCTCATGAGTCAAAGTGAGGTGACGTTCAAGGTGGCACTGAGTCAGCTTCCAACCTCTTACGTGGAGCAACTGTTCTTCGGCTGTATTGCAGAAGGTTATGATAAGATTGAGAAATACGAAGCGAACTTTGCATTCCTGCGTCATTTCTTCGAAGGTAATATCCTCAACAAATAAGGAGTTAGTAATGGAGCAGGTGGTAAGTATTTCTCAAAAGGATATCGGGCGTGTTGCTCAGACAAAAGATGCTGGTTTCGGCAAGGGTTATCGTATCCGTATCTTGGAACTCGTTGGCGTAACCGAAGACGGGAAAGTACGGGTACGTGCAGAAGAGATCGATACAATCACGGAGTATACGGCATTCACGATCATCGGTGGTCATGAACCTCTTTACTGGGTGGAAGATCCGGCTAAGAAGCTGGATTACCCTCAGATGACTCTGGATATCTCCACGGCAGTACACGCCAGCCGTCACGTCAATCAGATGCGTAGTGTGATGGATGTTATGGCATACCTCACTTCGGAAACAGGGGAATGTGCGGATTGGTTGGTTAACCCAGACCGTCGCAAAGAAGACCTCTTGGGTGAATGTGCTGATGTTATTATCTGCGCACTGGATCTGGCGCTAATGCACAAGAAATCAACCAGTGGTCTTGATGGTCAAGAACTGGCAGACGAGGTGGTTGGTCATCTGAACGACCTTCTGAAAACTAAAGCTGAAAAATGGTTGGATAAACATGCTGACGTATAAAACGGGAAACCTGTTAGAGGCAACAGAGGATGCCATTGCGCACTGCTGCAACTGCTACACCACAATGGGTAGCGGTATTGCCCCGAAGATTAAGGCTAAATGGCCTGACGTGTACGCTGCTGACTGCGCCACCAAGCGTGGGGATTGGCGTAAACTGGGAACCTTCACGAAAGCTGTGGTGGAAGACGGTGATCTTACGGTGTATAACCTTTACGGTCAATTTGGTTATAGCAAACGTGATCAAGGTATCCGTGACCTGGATTATAACGCCCTCTACGATGCCTTAGATCGTATGGGTGACGATGTGGTAGCCAATGGTGGGACAAGTGTGGGCTTACCACTAATCGGCTGTGGATTAGCCGGAGGCAATTGGAAGATTGTCGAGGTGATGATCCAAGAAACGCTTGTAGCTAAAGGCTTGCAGGTGGTTATTTATCAATTGAAGTAAGGAGAAAACATGGAATTTATTGTAGGCTTAATCTTTCTGGTAGTGATATTCCTAATCTGCCTGATCCCAACATGGCTGCTGATGCTGGCGTACAACTACATTGTTGTGCTGGTTGGTCATCCTAACTGGGAGATCCCTGTCACTCTGCTGAGTGTGATTTGTGTTGCGTTCATTCTGACAGTGATCCGTGGAATATTCCGAGGTCGAAAATGAAAAGAATTTTGTTGACTCTGGCTCTCGTCCTCGGTACTATGGGTGCAGCTAACGCCGATGAGGTGAGAGTGAATCAAGTTTACGATGGATGGGATGCTGTGAATAAGATCTTCATCATGCAGGACGATCAGAACCACAAGTTCTGTTACATTGTAAGCAATTCGAGCGGTTCAGTTGGTATGTACTGTTTCGATAAAGAAAGTTCAAAATAACGCTTGACTCTGTGCGAAAAGAGAGTAAAGTATAGGTTATCGAGAGGGAGATAGGCTCCCTCTTCAAAAGAGGAGAAAAACATGACTCATTTCGGATTCCCACTGCTGGATATCGCAGTGCTGGTAGGTGTGCTGGTACTGTCAATCGTAGTGGACTTCTTCGGGCATAAGGAGAATAAAGAAATCGGTATCAAGTCTGCCCTGGCATGGTCAGCATTCTGGATTGCCCTGGCATTTGCATACTACGGTTTCATTTGGGTAGAGTATGGCAAAGAGTTCGCTTCTCTCTTCCTAAGCGGGTATGTGTTGGAGAAGTCGTTGTCGGTGGATAACTTGATGGTATTCATGGCAATCTTCGCAAGTTTCGGTATCAAATCGACACACTTGCAGCATAAGATTCTGCTTTGGGGTATCGCAGGTGCAATCGTCTTCCGTGGTATCTTCGTAGCAGCAGGTACTGCTCTGTTCAACCTTCACTGGTCTGTACAGGTACTGTTCGGTCTGATTGTTGCATGGTCTGCGCTGGCTATCATCAAAGGCGGTGATGACGATGAAGAAGATGTGGATTATTCCAAACATTGGGCTACTCGTCTGGTTGGTAAGATCCTTCCGGTTCATCCGGCTCTTGATGGCGAGAAGTTCATCACGATTAAAAATGGTATCAAATACGCAACTCCAGCCCTGCTGTGTGTGTTCGTAGTAGAATTCACTGACGTGATTTTCTCCTTCGACTCTGTACCTGCGGTGATTGGTGTGACTCAAGAACCTCTGCTGGTTTACTCTGCGATGCTGTTCGCAATCCTGGGTTTACGTGCTCTGTTCTTCGTACTGAGTGTTGCGGTTAAGTATCTGGTTCATCTGGAGAAAGCAGTAGCGGTTGTTCTGGTGTTCGTCGGTGCTAAACTGATTTACCACCCGTTCGGTGAAACGTTACACGCTAAGTGGGCTTTCCTGCCACACGACATCTCGGCTAACGTAAGCCTGTACATCGTGCTCGGTACTCTGGCCTTGGGTGTAATCGCAAGCCTGGTCTTCCCTGAGAAGGATGAAGACGAAGCAACTGCCTAACAGTTGACAAATTAAAACAAAACCCCTTAAATGGGGTTTTAGTCTTTTGCATAGGAGAATAAATGAGTAAAGCTGATTTTGATAAGTATTACACCCCAACAACGATGATTGAAATGTGCATGGCAGAACTTCTGCCTTTAGTGCATCCTGACGTCCTGATGATCGAACCCTCCGCAGGTGATGGTAGATTCGTTAATTACGCAGCCCTACGAGGCTTTAATGCCAAAGGCTATGACTTGATGCCTGATAACTCGGAAATCGTCACACAGGACTTCCTGACGAGCACAAAGGATACTTTCGGTATCACTGACCAACCATTTGTTATCTACGGCAACCCACCTTTTGGTAAGGGTTGTTCTCTCGCTATTCGCTTCTTTAATCATGCAGCCGATCTTGGGGCTGACATTATTGCGTTTATCATTCCTGCGTCTTTCGGCAAGAAGATCTCCATCAGGGAGCGCCTGGATAGCCGTTACAGTTTGTATAAATCTATACCAATGGCAGGACATTTCGAGCGTATCGATGGTGTTGAGTACGAAGGTAACTCTTCCCTGCACTGTGAATTTCAAATTTGGTTCAAAAAAGATCGAGAAAGTGTTGCAATTCCTGTTCCACTGGAATACACTATTATTCGTCCCAAGACAAACAAGGTGAAAGTGATGCGAGAGGATGGCACTATCTCCAATCGTGAACAACCTGTGGGTGATTTGGATGTAGATTTTACGGTAATAACACACGGAGCTAAATGCGGAACCACCGTGGAGTTTAACCCTGAGAAAGATAAGTCCAACGTCAAGCAGTTTGTCAAAGTAAAAGATGAGAAAGACATTGACAAAGTGAGAGCGAAGTTTGATAATGCAGACTACAGCTACTTCAAAGAGTCAGCGTCAATAGTTGGAGCACAATCTTGTTTAGCAACCGAAGAAATTTTACTTTGTGTTGAGAATGTGGTTGAATACCGACTTAAAGAGTGGTACACTGAAATTCAATTATTCATAGAGGAGAAGAAACATGACTAAAGCAACTGGTAAAATCGTCGTATCTAAACGTGAGCAACAGGTACTGGATTACTTCCAAACTCACGTATCTGCGACCATTGAAGAGATCGCACTGCACTTCACTGGTGAATCTCGCCAGAACCTCTTCAACCCAGGCGTTTTCCGCTTCAAACAACTCGGCGTTCTGGAGTGTACTGAAATGACTCGCGAAACCACCAACGGCGGTACGGCGCGTGTATACATTCAGGGCGAAAACTTCAACAACGTAAACGTTCTGTCTTCTGAAACTACCTCCACCGTGCGCAAATTCCAGCGCCTGGCGAAGGAACTCGGTGTCAAGAAACAAAAAACGCGCGGTGCGAAGCTGAAATACAAATCTACGGCTGCTGTAGTGGCGGCTCTGAAATCCGGTAAACTGAGTGCAACGTCAATCCCGACCATGCGCAGCTACCACAAAGACCGCAATCCGGCTTACGCAGAAATGCTGCGCCAGGGCCTGGCAATTTTCAAAGCCAACTGATCATTGAGCCTCCTTCGGGAGGCTCCTTTTAAAGGAGTAAAGACGTGAAAGTATTGAAAGCTATCTGGTTTGTGTTCGAAAGTATTTGTTTTGCTATCGGCTTATTTATTTTGATTTCAGCGTTGACAGCGGTTTTAAATGGCGGTACTATTAGTATCAAGAAAGACGAGAAGCCAGTTTACTGCTACTCAACTGACAAAACTAAATGTGTTGATTTTTTAAGCGAGGAGAAGAAACATGACTAAAACTATGAAAGCGGTACTGTGGGTTGGCGTTGTCGTTATGGGTGCAAGTATGCTGGCAGGTTGCGATGATGATGTTCCGAAGCAAACTCAATACGTTCCCGCTCCGCAGCAACAGATGGTAGACGAGCAGTATGTTAACCAACCTGCGCCACAAGTGGTTCAGGCGGCTCCTGCTCCGGTGATTGTACAGAGTGGTCATGATTCCGGTGTTGGCGACTTCGCCACTGGTATGATCCTCGGTCACATGATGAGCGGCGGTAACAATGGTGGTGGCTACAGCAATAACTCCAGCCGTACCACAATCATCAATAACAACACTGTTTCGCAGCCACGTAGCAGCTACTCTTCAAACAGCCGTAGCTCTTCGTACTCGACTAATAAACAGGTGTACCAGACCGCGCCTCGCGCTCAGACGCGATCCCGTCCGACCATGAGCACTAACAGCGCATACTCGGCTAAGAAGTCTTACTCCAGCCCTATGAGCAGCTATAGCAAACCATCTCGTAGCTACAGCAGCAGCAAGAGCTTCTCTTCAAGCCGCAGCAGCTTTAGCTCAAGTCGTCGTCGCTAATAAAGGTTGACTTTTGCTTAGGGGGATAATAAAGTCCCTCTCGTCAAGAGAAACCAATAACAAAGGAGAGACTATGTTCCAAGAACTTTACGTACCAAAAGAAGAAATTAGCCAACTTCCACAGTGGGAAGATTTTGTTCGCCAAGTTTACACCGATGAGCGTTCTTACGAAGCACTGGTTTGTGAACTGAATGATGGATTCGATTTCCTGACGTTGCGTAGCGAGGACGGTGATATCATCGTAGATGCAGGTAGTGATCCTATTTATTTTTCTTCTAACGCTAAGGCAGTAAGCGCAGAAGAATTTATCGAAGCTGCTGCACCTTACCTGCTGTCGCAGCCTGTTAAGGTGAAACGCGCTAAACGCAAGAAAGGCGAGCGCAACAAAGCACCAACCGTGAACAAAGCAACGATCCTGTTTATGAGTGGTGAAACATACACTCTAAAAGATTTTGTATCCATCAAAGCCACTGCTGAAAGCGTGGTGTTCATTATGGAAGATAACTGGAAGGGTACGGTAAACTACCGCCAGGCGATCACTGTACCAAATGATGACGTTGACACTGTGGTTGTCCGTGGTGTGAAGGATCGTTTTGAACTGGATATGACACTCACTAATATGGGTATCACCATTCTGCGTTCTGATAATGCTGAGATCCTGGCATCTGAATTAAACATTAAACTGTAAGGAGAGATCATGTCTAAGAGTCCATTTCTCAATGCTGTAAAAGGCAACAAGCATGGTGCAAGCGTTCTGACTACTGTTGATACCAAACGATCTGCACTGGCTCCAAATGTGCTGGAAGCAAGCCCTGTGTTTGCTCCTGCCGTGGTCAAACCTGTTCCGGCTCTGCCTCCTATGGATAAGAAGCAAATCGAGGAAGTGGGCGCTGAGGCAGGTCTTACCCTGCGTAACCTGAACGCAGAAGTGCTGAAACATCAGCGTGGTAATCAGGGTGGCGAAATGAATGAACGCCTCACTGCGCTAATCAAACAGGCTAAACAACTTGATCCGTCCTCTATCAAACAGTCCAAAGGCATTGGTAAGTTTGTCAAGAAGATTATGGGTATGAAAGAAGACCTGTTCGGTGAGTACGACAATGTGAACAGCCGTATTGAAGTGCTGGTTAAACAGCTTCAAGGCGATGTACGCAAAGAAGAAGACTCACTGGTTTATCTGGAAAAACTGAAACTCGCCGTGGCTCAGTATGCTATGAGCCTGAACCGTGATGTTGAACTGCTGACAGACACCTACGCAAAAGAGGAAGCGCGTTTCGCGGCTACACCGGAGGATGATGTTGAGGAACGAACCAAGATCCGTGATACTATGGATATCCTGGAAATTCGTATCAACGATCTGAAAGCCCTGCGTCTGCTGTGTGTCCAGATGGCTCCACGAGTAGATAGCATGATTAAAGTATCGGAAACTCTGATGCGAGCGGCTAAGAACATCATCAATAACGTGATTCCGGCATACTCTGCTAACTTCTCTATGTACATTGAGAGCTTACGTCAGAAACAAGCTGCGGAGAGTCTCAACGGTGTCCATGACGAATTTAACACTGCAATCCAATTGGGTAGCGAACTGGCTGGAGCTAATATGGTAGAAGCTGCTAAACTGGCGAATCGTCAGATCCTGACTATTGATACCCTGCGTAAAGATCAGGAAAACCTGGTTAAAATGCTGGAAGAAACCAACCGTATTAACACTGAGGCTCGCGCCGCCCGTGTTGATTATATTAACGAAGTCCAGTCCCTTGAAGATGGGATGATTGAGAAAGTCAAAGCTGGCTTAGTGTAAGGAGAAAATATGCGTATTCGTGTGTATAAATTCAGCAACACCCAAGTTGCTGTACGTTATGATGATGAACTCCAAGTGGCGCTCATGCAGCGTCAGTGGGTTAAGGATGCGGATTTCATCCAAATGGTTGTAGACCTGCGTGAGATGTATGGCTTTGACGAAGTGACAGAAGAACAACTGTCAGATCTTACTGTGATCCGTGACGAGGAGGTGAAATGAAAGTAGCCATCCTTATTCAAGATTGTGGTGACGGTAGCTCTTGTCTTCGTTGGTTTAAAGATCTTGACTTAGCCGAAACGTTGGCGTATAGTGATGACTACTGCGAAGAGTTCGGTGGGAGTGAAGGTACAACAATCATTGAAGTAGGTGAGGATTTTATCCCACCTGGTGGTTTTGATGACAACTGTGAATGGGATATCACCGATGAATGATAAAATTGTCTTGACACGCCTTGAGCTAAAGACTATCATTGAAGACGCTTTCATAGATGGTTGGAACACCCAAGACAATGATTGGGCTTCTGCGGAAGCCTATCTTGAACACCACGCTGAATATGGTGATGAATGTGAGACAACTGTAGCACTAAAAAACTTAATGGAGGAAAAATTATGAGCGAGAAAATTAGTCTGGTAAAACGTCAGGAAAAACTGGTAATCAGCCTGAAAAAGAAAAAGATTGCACAGATCACCCTGCGCGTTGCATCTGCACTGGATATCTCCGGTAGTATGCACAGCCTGTATCGTAACGGTACTGTGAGCGATTTCGTTGGTAAACTTCTGCCTTTCGGTATGCAGTTTGACGATAACCAGCAGATCGACATGTGGGCGTTCAACAACTACTCTTCCGAACTGCCGCCAGCAACTGCTGACGTGTACGACGACTACGTAGGCAAATGTATGCGTAACGTGTCCATCAACGGTGGTACGAGCTATGCTCCTGTCATCCAAGCGATCTACGATGAATACTTTGGTAGTGTGCCAATGAAAACTGTAACTCGTGAGATCGAAGTGCAAGAACAGCGTCCGGTGAGTGGCTTCTTCGCTAAACTGACGGGTAAAACCGAGACCGTAACTGTCAAGAAGATTGTCAGCGAACAGGTTCCTGATGACAGCGTGAGCGTGGATACCACACCTGCGATGGTGTTCTTCCAGACAGATGGTGAGAACAACGACGAATCCGCAGTACGTGCTGTACTGAACCGTAACAAAGGTAAACCGATCTACTGGTTCATGGTTGGTGTCGGTCGCGAACGCTTCACCTTCCTGAAAGCGCTGGCAGACGAATACGATAACGTTGCATTCATCGGTATCGACGATCTGGATCTGTCTGATGAAGAACTCTATGACAAACTGCTATCTGAGGAGTTTGGTCAGTGGGTTGAGAAAGTAGGTGCAAAAAACTAAAAATAGTTGTTGACTTACCCGAAGAAATACGTAGAATAGATTACATCAAGGGGAGAGTGGTTCTCCCCGATAATGAAAACAGAAAGAAGGAGAATATACATGTCTGAGAAAATTTCCCTGAAAAAAGGTTCCACCGAAAAGATTTCCCTGAAAAAGATCGCACCTCTGCTGAAAGAGATTCGTCTGGAATTCTCCTGGAAATCAAGCTCAAAACTCGATCTGGATGTTAGCGCGGTAATCTGCCGTCATAACGCCTCCGGTAATCCAGAAATGCTGTCTGCCCGTCACCTGGTTTGCTACGGCAACAAAGTTGACCCAGAGCGTTCAACCTTCGCTGGCGATGATGTTCGCGATGGTACTGGCAACCTGGAACAGATCGATGTGACTCTGGATAAAATCTCCCAGAACGCAGATGAAATCGCATTCGTCATCACCATCGACGATGAAACTGGTCAGAAGCGCCTTGGTCATGCTTCCGAAGGTATGCTGAAAATCTTCGACGCAGAACGTAACGTTGAGATCCTGGACTTCGACTTCCTCGCACCGGAAGTTGCTGGTAACACCATCTGCCACGTAGCTTCACTGGTTCGTGAAGACGGCGAATGGAAACTGAAAGCCTACGGCGTAGGTAAAGCAGGTATGGATATCTGCGACGTAGTGGTTGCCTTTGGTGGCGACGTTAACTGGTTCGACTGCCCGTAAGGATGTGGAGAGGGTAAAAGCCCTCTCTTTCTAAATGGCAAACGTAAGATTTTTTGTTGACCGTAGGAAGGAAAGGCTCTGGGTGTGCGACGAGCGATATCCTACGGGAAAAGGTGCGCCCTTTACTTTAGACCGTGACCTTGATTATGAATCATTAGTGGCATGGTGGGAACGTAGTAAAGGTATACCGTTTGGAATTGGTCAACTATCGGGAAACGAGGAAGAGATCCTACCTGATGGTGTAAAAGAGGAGAATAAAATGAGTGCATTAGCTAAACTGCGTAACCTGTTCGATACCGACTTTGCAGTAGATGTAGATTACAACGAAGAAAATACTCGCAAAGTGGTTGATCTGTTCAAAGTTGTTCGCGATCTGGATATCAATTACCGTGTCGATGAAGCATTTGAAAACACCTGGATGGCTGAGGAAGGTTATGCTATCGACAACTGGCAATACTTCGGTATTCGCGACGGCAGAACATATCTGAATGACGGTGATTGGGGTTACGGTGATCCTCTCACGGTAGAAGACTTCGAACAGCGTGTTAAAGAAGCACAAGAAGAAGTGCAGGGCGTTTCAACCCAATACAATCTGACCGCTGTTGGTGTGAACAGTGCGCCAGTTGCAATCGTTCTGGGTGAAAACCTGGTTGTTAGCGGTGGTGTCGTGGTTGTCAACTACAAAGACGGTAGCTCTTTCCACCTGGAACACGATGGTAAAGCAACTCTGGATGTGGCTAACCGTGTAGTGATCACCGAGCGCACCTTCCTGAAAGACGGTCAGCCAGCTTACGAGCGTGTGACTGTTAAACTGGAAAGTCTGGAAAGCGTTCAGTCTGATACACTGAAACTGACTGTCCTCGAAAACGGCGCTAAAGTGGACTTTACCACCACTTTCACACTGTAACAAAAGGGGGCGAAAGCCCCTTTCTCTTGCAAAATCTCCCCTCCTGTGATACAATAATACTTCGTAAAACAAAAGGAGGCAAAATTTGCTGATACGAAACTTTGTAACAATTGCGTTACTATCATTAACTGCTTTTACATTTACACCTGTAATCGGCGTTGCCGAAGCTGCAAACGTAAAGACCGCTAAAGTAGTCCACAAGTGTACAAAGCGAGATACCAGAGAAAATCTTTTAGCTTGCGCAATGTATGCAGAGAGCCGCAACCAAGGAAAGAAAGGTATGGCTGCTGTCGGAAATGTGGTTCTGAACCGTGTTAACGATCCTCAGTTCCCTAAAACCGTCAAAGGCGTTCTTTACCAACCAGGGCAGTTCTCGTACACCTATAAAGGCGCATTTAATGTCGTCGAAAAGGATAGATGGCAGGAGGCTAAGCACATTGCAGATCGCCTACTCTATCTAAACAAAAACTTCCCCGAAGCGCGTGATGCAACTGATATCACGAAAGGGGCAAAGTATTTCAAAAAGAAAAGTATCCGTACTCACTGGGAAAAAGATATGATCCTGGTGTACCGATATAAAGAACACCAATTCTACGTACCGAAAGGGTAAGGAGCCAATATGCAGGATAGAGATGTAGTTGTTGCCAGTTATCTCATGATCGGGCTTACCGAGGAAGATACGCATTACATTCGTAAACACCTCCAGAGTTACGGTCAAATGTTCGTCGAAGAAGACGAAAACCCTAACGTGTTCCGTGTTGAGGTGATCAATGCCTCGATCTATCCTTGCATTGCTCTAAAGGTAGATGCTGAGGTTTGGGAGAGATTTGCAAGATCTCATGACATGGTTGAGTTCAGTGCTGTGATGGCACAGAGCAACATTCTGGGAGTAGTACACTGATGGCGGATATCATTGAGGTTAATTTCCGAACAAAGAAGAAGATCGAGAAGTACACAATTCTAAAAAATGTTTGCGTTGTGTGTTTCAACAGTGTAATCTACGACTCACGTAAGGAAAACAATGCACCTTACATCGAGATTTCTAAGAACAAAGGCCAGTGTATCTGTAAGGACTGTGCCATAGCCATTAAGGAGGTTGTAGATGCAAACGAATGGGACAAATAGTGTGGAAGAATTTGATGACCTGACTCAGGTGACAGATGAAAAGCTCCTCAAACTGCGTGATGTAGCCGGAGATCATCTCCAAGAAACCTTCACCGAGTACATGGCAGCGCGTGATCGCTCCATCGCTATTCAACTTGAACTCGTTAATCGTGGAATTATCAAGTCCGTTGATTGATAGGCAATACCGATTGGACATTTGCTCTGATTGGTGCTAAATTAAAAATACAGGAGGGGAGAATGATTTTTCACATTACTCCCTATCTTTCTGGTGATATCGGCAAGGGAATCAACGATACCATCCGTGAACTGCCGGAAGATAGTTGGATTTGCTTACGGGATATCGATACGATGTTCTTATTGCCGGAACAACCTATGTGGCTTGAAACACTGGTTCGTTCCAACCCTGAATACGATGTTATTGGTGCATCGTGCAATCGTTTAGGATCAACATATCAACTCTTCGGTAACATGGTTAGTGATGATCCAGACATACGCAATCACATAGAAATTGCGAAACTGTCCCGCGCTACTTGGGGAAACAGTATTGAGGATGTTCCTCTGGGAGTACCACTGGCAGGATTCTTTCTCCTTTTCAGAAAAAGTCTATGGCTTGAAATCCCTTTCGAAGAGAGATCTATCCAGTTCGATCTAATTTTCTCCAACACTCTACACGCACAAAATAAACGCTTGGGTATTATGCGAGGTATGTATCTGTTCCATACGTACCGCCTTGGCTCAGAGAACCCACGCAAAGCTATATCGCACCTTATTCACTGCCAAGATATGGGGAAAATAATATGATAGATAATTTAAGGAGGATGCTAAACATGTTGGTTCACAAACCGCGCCTGTATTGTGATAACAAATTGGGTAGTGGGTGTGATTATCACCGAGTCGTAATGCCGTTTGCTGATAATAAATTCCAACCTAAAGAGAACGTACTGGTATTCAACCGTGTATTCTCTCGTGGGGCTGAGGAAGTTAGACGACTGAAAGAACGTGGTGTTAAGATTGTCGTGGATCTGGACGACTTCTACGAACTAAACCCCGAACATTACCTGGCAAATGTATTCACAAGCCACACTAAAAACATCGTGGAGATGGTTAAGTTGGCTGATGTGGTGATTGTCACTACAGAGTATTTAGCCTACAAAATCAGACCTCTCAACCGGAATGTTGTTGTTATTCGCAACGCACTACCTTTTGATACTGGTCAATTTACGTTAAGCGATGATCGCAAATCAGATACACCGTCGGTGTGGGCGGGTGGCGCAAGCCATTACGCAGACCTATCACTTGTGTCGAACAGTTTTGAAGATAATCTGTTGACAATTGCAGGTTATGAAGTGCATACTGCTGCACCTGTTGGAAGTCATCAGCAGCTAACCAGTAACGAATGGAGGAAGGTAAGACGTAAGCTCCCTGATGCACAGTACAAGCCAGCGATTCATAATCTTGGTGAGTATATGAATGTGTATGATGGTCACGCCATTGCGATTGCCCCGCTTGTAGAAAATGATTTCAACGCCTGTAAGAGCAATTTGAAGATCCTTGAAGCTGGAGCGAAAGGGCTACCCATCATCTGCTCCAAAGTATTACCATACTTCAACCCTGTTGACGCTAACGTAGTGTTCTACGCCGAGTCGAGAGCAGAATGGCATTACGAGGTAGTGAAGCTACTACGTAACCCAAACTATGCCGAAGAACGTGGGCTGATGCTGGCTGAACATGTGCGAACGCACTACAACCTTGAGGACGCAAACGAACTGCGCCGACAAGTGATCGAAAGTTTATAAGGAGTTCTATGCCTAACATTATTCTTGACACACGCGATGGGAACAACTATAGTGTGTGCGATTTCCATAGAATTATCCTTCCATACAAACGAGACTTCACCATCAAACCGCAACACGATATCTTTGTGTTCAATGGTGTTCCTACTCGTGGAAAGCCAGGCTTCCTGGCTCTCAAACAACTTGGATTCAAAATGGTTATGGATCTTGATGACTCCCTGCATATCCCACAAGGACACATGTTAGAGGATTTATTCGACACCCGTATCCGCGATGACCTCAAGTGGTTCCTGGAACGGAGTGATTTGGTAACAACAACGACTCCGGCTCTCCAGAAAGAACTCTCCGAGTATAACGACAACGTACATATTGTACCGAATGGTTTGCCTTACGATGAATGGCAATTTACCATCACTCGTGATCGTTACTCAAAGAGTCCTCTGGTGTGGGCTGGCAGTGAAACCCACAAACACGACTTAGCCATCCTACCTCATTTAGGTAAGATGCTAACGCTCTGCGGCTTCCGTAGAGACAAAGAAGAACTAAGTAGCTTGCAATGGACGTTGATACGAGAAGACATTCAGCCTGATTGTATTTACGAAGGTGTCAGACCATACGGAACATACATGGAGTCGTATGACGGGCATCAGATTAGCATTGCACCACTCGTGGATAACCCCTTCAATAATGCGAAAAGCAATCTCAAGATTCTTGAGGCTGGAGCCAAAGGCTTGCCGTTGATTTGTTCTCCTCGTGAGAATTATTTCACCGAAGAGTTTAAGGATCTGGTTTACTTTGCTGACTCATTAGCAGAATGGAAAGACCTTGTGGAATACTTGGTAGAGTCTCCTGACATTTGCGTTGAAAAGGGAATGGCTTTAGCCAAATATGTACGTGCGCAATACAGTATTGATGCACTGAATGAGACTCGTAGATTACTTATTGAGAGGTTGTAATGAATACATTTGATTTTGAATATAACTTGCCGTCCGGTACTCCGGTAATTGTCGAGGTTGATTTCTTCTATGAGGAACCAAACCCATTATCGCGAGACAGTGATTGGGATTTCTATGGTGGGCTAATTATTGACGATGTGCGTGTATACGATGGAATGGAAGAAATCTCCAACGTGTATATCACTGGTGCAGAGATTGCTTTTCAATTTAAGAAATATAAGGACAATCTTGAATTAAGTTATGTGATGGAGAGTAACGAATACTTTTAACAGGAGAACCCAGTGACACATGTTGTAAATAAGTATGGCTTTAACATTGATTTGAGCCGAGAAGGTCACACTGGTTGTCCACGTTGTATGAAGAATGGTAGGGATCGTTCACAGAATAACCTGATGGTTTATGGGTTAGACAGTGGAGGAGATCACAAAGGAGCACACTGCTTTTCTTGTGAGTTTACCATTCCGAGTCAAGAGTGGTTGGATGAACATGGTGAAGAAATTGAAGAGGAGGACATTTTGGGAAGTGAGTTCAACCCACAAGTTCATGAAAAACTGAAAGAGCAAACCGGAACAAACCCACGAGGTTATCGTGGCATCCGAGAAGACATTTCAAAACCATTAGGTGTACGCTACAGCTATGATCCTGAAACAGCGAACGTCACCGACACATATTACCCAACAACGAAAGGCTATCAGATTGCAGGTTATAAACACCGCATTGATCCGAAAGACTTTACGCAGCCAGTAGGTGAAACGGGTAAAGAATGTGACCTCTTCGGAGAGTTTAAATACCGAAACCATAGTGGTACAATCGTCATCGTTGGTGGTGAGCATGACATGCTTGCAGCGACACAGATGTTGATGGATCACAATAAGGGTGGTAAATACCCAGTTCCAGCCGTTGTATCTGGTACGTGCGGTGAAACTTCCCTTCACAAGCAGTTGCAATCTCGCTACAAATTCCTTGACCAGTTCAAGAAAATCATTCTCTGCATGGATAATGATGAAGCGGGTAGAGCAGCAGTAGAGAAGTGTGTTAAGATTCTGCCTCGTAACAAAGTGTACGTGATGGACTTAACTGAGGTTAAAGATCCTAACCAAGCTCTCGAAGAAGGAAAGGTTGATCACTTCATCGACCGATTCTTCAAAGCTAAGATGTACACACCTGCTGGTGTATACGCATCAAACGTCCTGTATGAGGCTGCACTGGAGTGTTTGGAGGCTAAGGTCATAACCCTACCACCATTCATGCGCGTTGCCGCTAACATGCTTGGAGGCGGTTTGGTGGAGGAAGAGATTACTGTTATCCTGGCTAAAACCAGTATCGGTAAAACTCTGTTGGTGAATGAGATCACCAAACACATTATCATGGCACACCCAGAGCATACGCTTGGCGTTCTCTCGCTGGAGGCAACGTATAAGAAGTATTCTCGTAACCTGTTGTCCTCGTTCCTACACATCCCTCTGCACCGTAAGACGGCAGAAGAGAAGCAGGAAATCCTGAAAGCCAATGAAGAGAGAATTCGTGACTTCTACGAACATGAAGACGGTACTCCACGTTTCTACGTGTGTGATGACCGAGGAGCGAACGTAGACGTTATCAAGGAGAAGGTTCTGGAGATGATCATCTACTTCGGAGTAACCATCCTTGTTATCGACCCTTATTCTGACTTGCTTTCTGGTATGGATGTTTCCGCGCAGGAAGAACTCGCAACTTGGCTGAAACGTATTATGAAAGAATACGGTATCACTATCGTTGTAATCTCCCACGTTAAGAAATCTTCCAACAACAGTAATGAGCACATCGTAGAAGATGATGCAATGGGTAGTAGCTTCCTGGCTAAAGGGGCTGGTATCACTATCGCACTGGAACGTGATAAGCAAGCAGAAGACCCGATGGAACGAAACCGTACTTATTGCTACATCCTCAAGAACCGTGAGTTCTCTGAGACAGGTGCAGCAGGTAGTTTCTTCTATGAGATCAAGACTGCAACACTGCACGATTACGATCAGTACACCAGTAATCCTGCTAACATCCCGCAGGGCAGTTATTAACGATAGGGGCGAAAGCCCCTTGACATGAAGGAAAGAATTATGATAACCTTGAGTGGTTCCGTAACAACAGTTGAGAAAATGGCAGTAGAGGTAACTCCCGAAGAATTGTCCAAACAAACCCAGAAGAACTTCACCCCATACGAAATCGTCAAAATGGCCTACCAGAAATGGCTTGGTGCTAAAGGTATGGGTACGGATGTAAAACTATGTCACAACAGTCGCATGGGGTACTACTTCGAAGAGTATGAAGATCATGGTAGTCATTATTCAGGCTATTACGAAGTTCGTGGTGCGTATGAGGAAGGTGACGAGGTTATCTGGGAGCAATTCACTTCGCTGCTCAATACATTAAAATAATTAGGAGGGAAAATGGGAGCATTTACTTTCGACATTGAAAGTAACAACTTGCTTAATGATGAGAGTGTGGATTATCTGTCAAGCCCTTATAAGCTGAAAGATAGTTTTGAGATGCACTGTATTGTATGCGAGAGTCACACCACCGGAGAGATTATCGCTTTCCATGACGGAGAGAAGTATTTATTCGATGGTCGTCCTTATGTAGAGACTGACGGGAAATACACCTACCGTTTAGAGGAATACGAACATCAGGATTATACCCATTTTCCAATGAGCGCATTCCGAGATTTCGTAAATGGCACTGGTGTGTTTGCCAACAAACCACAGTATAAAATTAGTAAAGTGGTTGGTCATAACATTATCAACTTTGACTTGTTAGCCATTAAACTTTATTTCAAAATGAACTACAGTGTGAAGTACAACACCTGGGATGATCAGAACGTCGAGATTTGCGATACAATGATCCTGAGTAAAGTGCTCAACCCAGACCGCTTCGGTGGTCACAGCCTGGCTGAATTATCCAGCAAGGCAGGTGGTGATGTTAAAATTGATTTCCGTAAAGATGTTCCAATTGAGGATCGATTCAAAACGTTTGCAGCAGACATGCTCTATTACTGTATTTACGATAACAAATCGAATACCTCAGTATATAAATATCTGATGGAAGAATGGGGAGACTACGATAAGTGGGCTGAACCATTTATTCTCGAACAACGTATTGCTGACATTATTACCCGTCAGGAACACCGTGGCTTCGCTTTCAACATGAAACAAGCCGAAGAGAATATTAAAGATCTTGATTCTAAGATGGAAGCGTGTAGACTTGAGGCTGAACCTGTTCTTCCTCCGAAACCTGCAACTAAGGGCTACCTGAAAGACTTCATTCCTCCTAAGCTACAGTTTAAGAAGAATGGTGATCCAACGAGTAACATCGTGAAGTTTGCAGCCAAACATAATGGTGAACTGGTAGAACGTGAAGATGGTTGGTGGTTGATTGCTTTAGGGCAGGAATTTAAACTTCCAATCTCAAGCGAAGAACCAATTTGTGAACCTACCGTTCCAGCTACGCTGAACGATACCACACACATCAAAAACTGGCTGGTTGGTTTAGGTTGGACTCCTTCTGAGTACAAAGATAAAGACATTACGTTGAAGTCCGGTACGAAGATCAAGAAGGATGAAGTGCAGATGGAGAAAGCGATTCGTGATTACGTGGATCAAACCCTCGCATCTAACTTCTGTCAAGACCGTTGTGATCATTTGGAGTGTACCCCAGAAACCCTGGAGTGGAAACTCCGTGACCGTATCGCTAAGGCGAAAGGTAAAGGTGTTAAGGTGCTGACTAACCCATCCTTCACCAAAGGGCAGGAAAAAGAAATTTGTCCTCATTTGGCTGAACTGGGTGAGAAGTTCCCGTATGCAACCCAAATCGTTGAATACCTCACATACAAACACCGTCGCAACTCCATCCTTGGTGGTGGTGCAGATTGGGAAGACGATGAGGAAGACCAAGAGTACAACAAAGGTTATTTAGCTGCTGTCCGTGCAGATGGGCGTATCCCAACGCCAGCGGCAACATGTGACGCTGCCACTTCTCGCATGAAACACCGCCTTGTTGCGAACATTCCTCGTGTTACATCGCTTTACGGCTTTGAAATGCGTAACATGTTTGGTGTAGAGGTTCCGGCTTACTTCCAGATAGGTTATGACTTTGACTCGCTGGAGGCGAAGATTGAGTCTCACTATTGCTGGAGATATGAAGCAGAGCCGCACGAATACTGCAACGCTCTCCTGTTGGAGAAGCCGCACGATGTTCACTCAATGATGGCTCGACGCATCACAGAGACTATTGGACGTAAGTTCGAACGTTCTCCGGCTAAGTCGGTTAAGTATGGTATTACATACGGTGCTCAGGCTGCAAAAGTTGCTAAGACCATCGGTAGTGACATGCACACAGGACAGATGGTTTATGACGCATTCTGGGAAGCTGCAAAGCCTCTCGCATTGCTGAAAGAACGTCTGAACGACTTCTGGGTTAAGACAGGTAAGAAATACATTCTGGGTATCGACGGACGTAAAGTGCCTACCCGTTCTGCTCACGCTATCCTGAACTCACTCTTCCAGAGTGGCGGGGTTATCTGTGCGAAACGTGCAATGGTGATTTACGATGACCTGATCGAAGAAGAAGGGCTGGCTGTAGATTTCTTTGTTGATGATTGGAAAAACAAATCTTTCGTGCAGCAGATGATTGCTTACCACGATGAGGCACAGCTTGAGGTTACTCGTGATCTGGTTGAGTTCAAATGGTTCTCCAAAGAATCGTTGGGCTGGACAAGTGAAGATGATGACAAAGAGTGTATGGCTAAAGTGAATGCGTGGAAAGCTGAGGAAGAGGCTCGTACTGGTAAAATCTGGGCTAACGTACACGAATCTCCGAAAGGTGGTTGGTTTACTGGCTACAGTCGCGCAGGTGAGCTGGCATCTATCGCAGTTAAGAAAGCAGGTGAATTTTATGGGCTGAACGTGGAACTAACCGCAGGTTACGACTTGGGTAATTCCTGGGCCAGTTGCCATTAGCAGAAGGGGCGAAAGCCCCTTATAAGAGGAGAAAACAATGGTATTAGTATTTCAGACAAACGACATTTTCATGTTCACAAAAGATTTTGGAACATACACAGGTGGACAAATTATTATCCTGGGACAGAAAAGCGAAACTGTTTTTGATGTTTTAGGGGATATTCGTAAAGACGGAGAAGAAAAACCCGCCCATGTTTCGGCATCTACGGGTTGGTTAGAAAGTCTTTATCAAGAGGGCATCATTAAATTTATTGGGGAGAAGAAATAATGGCATTTAGTATGGATGTTGCAGGTCAGAAACGCGAAGCTACTGAGCTTCTTTCTAAATTACGTCTGGTAGATCCATTTGCAATGATTGCAGGTGGAGCGCCCCGTGATTGGTATTTTAATACTCCAGCTAAGGATCTGGACGTATATATGCGACTGCCTAATCACAACACTATTGGGCTGGTCAACACCTTAGCTGCTATGGTTGGTTTTCAAGATTTCTTCCCCATCGACAAGATTAAGGAATCCACTTACGCAGAACTCCCTAACCTGAAATGGGTGTTTGAAGGTCGTTATAACGGTGTTCAAGTTAACCTGATGGTCATGGAGAAGGGAGTACAGGAAGAGATCATTAAAGACTTCGACGTAGCTATTTGTCGGGCATGGTTTGATGGCAAAGATTGTCATTACCACGAGGAGTTTGAGTTCTGCATCAAAACTCGTGTTTGCCTGGTTCATGAGAATTACACTGGTAAAGAAGCACACCTGCGTAAAATGGCTAAACGCTTCCCGCAATTTATGTTCTTCAAGAAAGTTGAGATCGCGGAAGAACCGAACGTGTCCTTTGAGATGCCAAGTCCATTGCCTCCGTATGCACCAGCGCCTTTAGCTCGTCGTAAGAAATCATTAGATGAGGCCTGGGACGATGATAATTTTTGATAATTTGGGGTTGACAAACCCCATTCTTTTATGATAGTATGAGGACTTGAATGACACAAAAACGTTCAAAGATTTCAACCGAGACTACCTACAGTCGAGAGATGAACAGTCTCATTCTGGTTGAGAAAGATGCACCACCTCATGAAAACTCCTTCTTTATACAAATCCTATCCATCTCTGGTGGCTCCGTTAGATTAACGGTGCGTATTGAGGATGGTGAGATTGTTGAGCAAGGTGTTACCCGAAAAGAATTTACCATACTCCAAGACACACTACGTGACATCTTAGATACCCCAGGCAAAGCCGGAATCATTAATTTAGGTGGAAATAGAATTCAAGTTCTCCACTTTGAAAATGGTGAAATTGGTGTGGGTATTGGGAAAGGTAAATACCTGTTAGAAGAAACCGACGCTGCTCTATTAAGAGAGTTTTGTGTCAAAGTAATGTAATCCAAAGAGGAGAATGTATGCCAGTAATTAATTCCGAAATCGACCGCAAAACTAAAAAAGAAGCATTCTGGGCTGAGGGTATTGTAGAATACGTTAAGCTGGATAAGTTCGATGAACTGAAAGTTTCTTACATTAAAGTTGCTGGTCAACCGGATAAGAAAATTGAATCCACCCACAAAGCATCCATCCTATTGAAAGAGAAAGGTGCTGGCAAAGATGATGCAGGTGTTTGGATCGGTCTGGGAGATGTTAAACTTCATCCAGAACATGAAAACCTGCAAGTTAAGCAGGATGATAATTGGATCACCATCGAACGTGGCGTTGAAGTGACTATGGATGTTAAGCTGTCCGAGTACAATGGTAAAACCTACTACAACTCTTCGAAGGGCAAAATCAACGTTCTGTCTACCGAAGGTGTTCAAGCCGCTGCTCCAAAGGCTGGTAAAGGCGCTGAGGGCGCTCCTGCGAAGCAATCATTCAAAAAACGTGATACCGTAGGGATTGAAACTGGACACGCTGTAAACGGCGCTCTGGAGCTAATCCGTGGTGGTGTGAAAGGTGATGCCTTTGAACTCGCAGGTGTAGTGCAATCAGCTACCGTAACGCTGAAAGCAGAAGTTGCTAAAGAGCGTGGTGTGGATGTTACCGATTACGATCTGGGTGCTTCTGTTGGTCATGCGATCCTGAATGCTTGTCGTGATCACTCTCGTGACGATGTAACCATTGACGAGATTATCGAAGCCGCTCGCGAAGTGCTGGCGCTGTCTGATAAAGTAGCTGCTGCTATTCGTGGTGGTGCTGAACCTGCTCCAGCCGCAGAGAAACCAAAAACAGTTCGTAAGCCAAAAGAAACGGTAAAAGCTCCTGATCCAGAGCCAGAACCACCAATGGACTTCGACGATGATATTCCCTTCTAAGGGATAAAAATAAAGGGAGCCTCTTTCGAGGTTCCCTTTTTACTACGCAGCATTAACTGCTAAGTAAGAACTATCAGATTTTACTACAGTACCTTGATAGGTAGCCGTACAACCTATACGACAATCTCCGTCAGCCAAGGCTGTAATCAGACCATTACTATCTACTGTTGCGATAGAGGCGTCTGTTGTTGTGTATGTGACAACCATACCGTCCATAGTCGCTGCCCCATCAGGTGTAATCGTAGCTACAAGTTGTTGAGTAGTACCTACAGTCATAGCACTCAGGCTATCTGTATAGACGCTTAGTTCGGATGCATAACCACCGCTACTATCTGAAAGTGTGTCTCCAGCATTATTCTTAGCCGTCATTCCCGCATCAAATCCTCCCTCTGCAATAAACGTCATAAGCCCGTTGGCATCAATTGTCATCTTAGTTGCATCAGAGGTTGTATATTGGAGATCCTGAATTAAGCCATTCGCTGGTGTCACACTGTATGTCAACTGCTTAGTTCCACCTACAATTGCAAGACCAATAGAATCTGTGGTAATTGCAGTAGCTTTCGTACCAACAATATTTGTATCGGGAATAGGAACCCAAAGTAAAGAACTTAGAGTACCATTAAATAAAGGACAAACATTATTGTCAACAGTAGTACCAGTGTAATATAAATTACCATTGTATAACATGAAGGAGAACAAGTAACCGATGGTCGTGTTAACCGCCATATTGGTAACATTCACATAGTTGATTTTATCAATCTGCCATCCATCCCCTGTCTCTGCCGGAGGTAAAGGCTCTTGAGGGACTATTACCCCACCGCCACTGCCCTTTGTACCCGTTCCTAATGATCCCGTGTAGTTCTGTCCAATACCCCACAACTTGTTCTCAATGGTGAAGAATTGTGCTTGTCTTCCTGGGAGGAAAGACCAAGTAGAAAAACCTGGATCAAAATCTGTAACTTTGGTATAAGTGGTAGCATTCCAGCCACGGTAGTACAGGGAGTTTACAGTGTCCGTAGCTGAACTTGCACCAACTACCAATGTCTGAGTAATATCTGATACGTAGTCTTTTACGTATAAACCAGATGCCACTGTTGCAGAAGCAAATGAAGAAATGGTGGTAGATGATCCTGTTCCACGTATACCACGAGTCATACCACAAACACGAAGAGCGCCAACGTTATTGAGGTATGTTACTTGGTTCTCCCCAGCTTCGCATTTCACAGCTACTGTAGAGATGGTACGAGGAATATTTACTTGGTTCGTATGGGCTGCTCCAAGACTTCCGCTCGTGTTTTGACCTGAGCCATATAGCCTACCGTCATTCATCCACCAAATAGTGTTGTTTAGTCCACCCTTGACTTCTTTTAGGTTAGCGAGTGTAACAGTACCCGTAATAGCTGATGGTAGGCTTGTCCAGGCTGTTGCCACAACATCAGCACCACCTGCTGCGGTAGAACCAACCAGACCAGCTAATAAACCTGCATATTGCCATCCTCCGCTGTTATATTTAACAAGGAAGCAGCGATCCCCTCGAAAAACATCGGCAACACGGGTTGCAGATAAATAGAAATTATTGTATCGTGAATTTCTGGTACTGTCTGCAATTTCACCATAGGCATTCGTACCTTGCATAAATAATCTACCATCTTTTAGTAGAATAGCTATAGTTGTACCTTGGACACTACCCGAAGTTGTATAGTCCAGTGTCACGACTTTCTGGACACTTCCATCAGGAAGAGGTATAATACCACCCTCAGTTACGAGGAAGGTTAATGGAAATGGAAACATTCTCTCTCCTTTGAAGAAAAACCGCCCGAAGGCGGTCTATTAACGATTGGCGATAACTACGTCCACAACATCGCCCTGACCACAATAAGTGAGGTTCAGGATTGTAACAGCGTTAGCTGTGTTTGCAATAGTCTCAGACGAGTTCAACACCTGATAGCCGCTGCCAAGAGTTACCGTGTGACCTGTGGAGTCTTGCAGCAAGTAAATCATTGCAGAGAACGCTTTAGGTTTCGTACCACTTGTTACGCCAGGCCACGGAGCAATAGTAGTGTCACCAGTGATTGTTAGCGTATGCATGTTGCGGTCGCCAGGTGGGGTGTAGGTTCCAGTAGTTGCAGGGTTGACCACAGCGTTTAATTCAAGGTAGTTTGCAGTAACTTTATCTGGAGAGATAGAGCCACCATCAACATCAGGAATTTCAATCCACTGACCATTTTCTCGTGCATAAATCTTGCCATCTTCTGGGGCTTCTGGTACACTTGGTAGTGTTCCGATTAGAGTCCAAGTTGAAGCAGCAGTCTTGTGGAATACATCACCTGTTGCAGTGTTAAATGCGTAGTCATCAACCACACCTTCTGCTCCAGTAGGATCAGAGGACTTAACAACCCAATGTGTACCGTCTTCACCTTTATCACCTGGGATACCTTTGAGGCTACCCATGTCTTGATATCCTTCGGTTTTATCGAAGTTTAAGGTGTAGATGTAAAGGTTTCCGGTGTCTTGCGTCATATACGCAGAACCATAAGGTGGTTTAGCTGGTAGATCACTTACTGATGGGATTTGACCTTGAGCAGTGATTGAGATCCCTTGTAGCACACCCGCATTCAGCCATTCACCTGTTGTGTTATCAGGATCGTCACTTGTCCAGATATAGATGTACTTATCTTCGCCAACAAGGTACGCTGTACCAGGTGTAACTTCGATACCAGGGGGAAGGTCGCTTTCGCTTGCAACTTCACCTACGATGTTCAGACCTTGACCAGTTTGACCTTGGATACCCTGAACACCTTGGATACCTTGATCACCCTTGTCTCCTTTATCTCCTTTCTCACCTTTCAGTGATGCTAAGAAGTCAGCCTCAGTACCAAAGTTACCTGCATTTAACCAGATCTGGTATGCGGAATCCCCGTCTTCTCCGTCAATCCCGTCTGTACCATCTGTACCATTCTTACCTGCGGCTCCAGTGTCACCTTTGTCGCCCTTATCACCTTTCGGCCCCACTATTTGTCCCATGTTGATCCATGAAGTACCATTTGAAACATACAGGTAGGTTCCATAGCTCCAGGCTTGGGATACGTTACTTGCAGATGGGAGAGGTAAGAACGCCGGATCATCAATCATACCCTGATAATCAAATCCGTTGGCATTAGTCCCTGGTTGACCTTGTTTACCTTCTGGCCCTGGATCACCTTTGTCGCCCTTAATTGCAGCAAGGTAATCTAATTCAGTACCAGTGTTGCCAGCATCCAGCCAAACTTCGTATGCAGACTTACCAGGAGCACCTTGGGAGTTGATTTTCTTCCAAGCTGAGCCATCCCAAGTCCACATATCTTCGCCTACAATCCAAGCATCACCTGCGGTGTTGTCTGTCATAGGCAGTTCGCCAGTGCTGTTCTTAGAACCTAATAGATTTAGGGGAGCACCTGTATCCCCTTTCAGAGACGCGAGCCACTCTGCTTCTGTACCGACAAAGCCATTCTCTACCGCAATATCATATGCAGATTTACCCGCATCAGGAATTGAGTTAGAAAGGTCATCGATCTCTTGTTGAATAGTTGTAAATTTTGCATTGATGGTTGCAATATCGTCGGCTTTACCAACGTTCACCCATGCAGTAGCAGAGATCCCTCCGCTTGAGGCTGGAGTGGAGTTTGCTGGAACGACTTTAGGTAGCGCACCTTTCCATTGGTAGTAATTACCATCTACATCGTATAGCAACACTTCTCGTGCATTTGTTAAAGTAAAGCCAGCTACAAAACTTCTACGTTTTCTGTAGGTAGCCTCGACCATATCCGCAATGGCGCTATTAGGTCTTGTTAGAATCATTTCTTATTGTTCCTCATTCGATTAGACGGTAAAAGGAGCAGGGATAAACCCCGCTCCATGTCTTTACTCGGCAATACCGTAGTACGCTGAACGTCCTTGCAGTGAAGGGCGTGTCGTTAACGGTGTGGTTGCTCGGATACGTGTACCCGCTGGAACCGCAGTCTGAATAGGATCTGCAATATCCATTGTGATAGGCGCTCCGGTGTCACTTGGTGGAGTTTGATACGGTGGCTTAACCACAGTCGTATTCAAATCAGCACCGTTCGCACCCGCCCCTGGGATTGTGATACGGCATCCTGGCGAGAACTGGCAAACATACAACCACGGCGAACCGGAAGATGTACCGTTAGGTGTTAAGTTCTGTACCAGTTGGGTAGTTCCTACTGCCGCAGCCTTAATCTCAGCCTCTTTGGTGTCAGGGATGAATACACCCGCAGTCATGACTGTGAATGGTGTAGTCACATACTGAGTCGCTTCTTCCAGGTTTGCCGGATTACGAGGATCAGTAGCACCTGCTTTTGGACGCCAGATCTGAGCACGTTCCATAACCAGTACAGTATCCCCTACGTTGAACTCATAACCTGTTGGGAAACGAGTACCGTTCGCACCGTGTGCTGCTTCGATTGGATAGAAGACGTTACCAGCAGTACCTAATAGAGTCCCTAAAGATCCTAAGAAGTTAACGTACTGTTGTGTAGCAACGTTACCACCGCTACGGTAGATGTGCGTATAACGACAACGACTAAAGTATTGTCCACCACGTCCGTTATCATCAATTGCCACAACGTTGGTCATGTTCAGGTAGGTTTCATCCGAACGAACGAATCCGTCTGGGAAAGCTCCGTCGCCTGAGTCAGGCTGACCTACACCATCAAAAGTCTTACAGGTGATGTTCGACAGCGTTAGAACGCTGGCAATACCGAAGATTTTGAAAGTGTCGCAATAGATGTTATCAAACACCGCAGTACACTTCGTGTTTTTACCAGAAGACGCTCCAGCCCAAACAGTACCAGTTTTTGTATGGATATTACGAACGGTATAGTTGAAGCAAGAGTTAGACTGTTCCGCACGAGGTGGATTGTAAGGAGAACCGTCTGGTTGGAAGATCTGGTTAGTACCCCATTGTAACATAACGGTACGGATTTGGTTAGCTTGCACACCCGCTTTTGGTACTGGTTCACCGTAAACACCATCGATCATGAAGTCTTTAGAACCCACAACATATACCGTAGCTGTTGACAAACCAGAACGAGTTGATACAGTGTTATCTGCACCCGCATGGATGTTGCTAATGGTAAAGTTACGTCCCACCTCTACGTGAACCACTTGGCGAACTCGCTCCGCATACACGTTACGAATTGTGAAGTTATGCACATACTGGCTGTCAGCAATTTCGTATCCGTAAGGAGACTTACCTGCTAAACCGATACCGATACCCCAGTTAGACACGAAGTTTGGTACACCGAAGTCCACTACGTCAGAGTCAATACCGAAGATTGCAATGTTTTCAATCACACAACCGTTATCAAAGGATTTCTGAACAACGTTCAGTTCGATAGCGTCACCCATCATGTCATAGAAAGACAGGTTGCGGAATACCGCTTTGGTGATCTTACCACCAGATGGCTGTTGAAGAATACCGAAATAACCACCACGGAATACGCAAGTGTCAATTTCGAAAGTACCCGCATCTGTGTCCCCTGCCGCGCTTGCTCGTTCTGCCGCAGTTCCGTTTGGTAGGATAGTCTGATCGTAATATTCTAAGTGCTGGAAACAGATTGTTGCTGTTTGCCCTTGGCGAGGATGACCGTTGAACTCAGTGTTCAGGATACGGTTATTACCACCTTTCGGCATGATACGCATGTCTTGGATGGTCATACCATCGAAAGTACAGTTGTACATCCAGAAGTCACGATCCCCTTCCCATTTACCTCCAAGGATGGTAATGTTTTCGGCAACCAGTTTGTCTACAGTCAGACGACCAGAGTACCAACCGCGAGCATCCAGCACTTTACTCTCACTGTTTTTAGCAGCAGTTAATGCAGCCTGTACAGCAACAGTGGCGTTAGCGTATGGTGTACCTGCGGTGTAGTCACGGATGTGGATAACATCGTTCCATGCTTGCAGAGAAGCACCTGCTTTACCGAGAGCCATCTCAGCGTTAACTTCAATCCAAGTAGTAGGACTAACCCCGCCAGAAGAGGCCAGGGTATCAGAATCACTGATAGTCTTAGGAAGAGTCCCGCCCCAACGGTAACGTTTAGCACCTAATCCGATGGTATCGTTACGTGCGTTAAGAGTTGCCCCTTTACCGAAGTGGTCAGCCTTGTGGTTATAATTACCTAATTCTACAGCTAAAGCCCCCAGATCCACAGTACCACCAGAGTAAGTTAATACGCCAGTTGTGGATAGAGCACCAAATGTTCCTGTCATGTTTACTGGTAGAACGTAAGACACCTGAGAAACAGGATCGTACAGTGCTTTAATACCAGTTAAAACCTGACCAGATTGTGCGTAACCTACTTCCCCATCTTTCAGACCGTATTTACGTGCGACTGCTTGCAGAGGCACTTTACTCATTTGAGTAGTCAGAGTAGAGGTAGATGCCTCCAGTGCTGTAACACGGTTCTCCATGTTAGGATCGGTATCGGCTGTAGCTACGATCTTACCAATGTAGGCGAATAGCTTGTTTGGTAAACCAGTAGCAGGATCTAAACCAAGAGGTTCAGACAAAATGATCTTGCTGTCTTCGATAGTATACGCATCACCGATGATTTGTACAACACCGTTGATTGTAACAATCGCGCTATCGAAGATATAAGGAGGGCTAATGACTTTCTCATACCCTGTTGCACCCGTATATAACCAAGGGTATACTTCGTTAGCAAGTTGTTCTGTTTTCATTGACCACAGAACCCAGTTGTTGTCTCCTACTGGAGTCCCTTGCATAGGGATTGGGTTAGCTGTAGTCGCTGTTGGAGCGTAGTAGTACCCGCTCAGAATCCCATTTTGGAAGAAACGGAGTTGGTTAAATACTGTTTCATTAGATCCTGCCGCCCAAGCGACAGGACTTTTGAAGTAGAAGTTATCTAACAGAGCTTTACGCAGAGTTGGAATTAAACCCGACTCGGTTTCCACTGTCTCTGTCGCAGATCCGTTAATAACATCGTGCAACTGGTTAGAAGAGAAAATAACCAGGTCAACACCTTGATCAAGTGTTGTAGCAGGATATGTTGGAAATGCCATTAATTTTTGTCCTTACTGTTTGTTCGTTTAGTTATTTCCTCTAACATCATCTGGATAGTGGCGTTCTTGAGATCCATAATCTTTTCGATTTTCTGTTCAAGAGCACCATTATTTGCCATCAGAGTAGAGTTTATCTGGTTCAGCATTTGAGCAAGTTCGGCTTTCGTTGCGTAAGTTGATTCGACGAAGACGAGCTTCTTTTCAAGTTCTCGATACTTATCTTCAACTTCTTCTAAATCCGATTCCATGTCATCAATCTTCTGCTTGAAGAAGAACCAAATAATACCAATTAGAGGGAGTATCGCTTCCTTTACGATGTCCCACACTTCGTTCAACTGCATGTGACCTCCTTATTTAGTTGGCAGGACAGGCCATTCAATGTTCGTTGGATAACCTTCTTGCTGAGTCACACGGTTCAACTCAACTACGTATTTTTGAAGATTTTTTAGATAGGCTGCTTCATCTTCCGTAATAATTTCCAAAGTTGCAGCATATTGTAGAGGCGTAATTAAATCTACCGCCGTTTTTTGAAGATCGCTAATTTTAGTTTTAGCAGAGATTGCCAACTCTTTTTGACTATAAACTCTATCTTCAATCGCTGATGTACGAACATTAAAAACTTTTTTCGTTAGATCTTCTGGCTCAAGAGAACCTTCGTAGGCTACGTCAGCTACGCATAGACCATTAGGCCATAGTGTGCTAACATCATAACCAGTAGATACGATCTCACCTGTATCCCAAAAGAAAACAACTTTTAAGAGTTCTGGTGAGAATAGTTTTTGACTTTCATACCAATCCACACCTTCTGCACTAACCAAGTAGGTAATATCTAACTCTTGATGTAGTTTTAATGCCTCTGGCTCTTCCGGTGTGTACGGTTTAAATTTAGTTAGAATTGTCATATTAAGTATATCCTGCTGTTACCCAGTTTCCGTTCACGTTATACTGCATAGGACGTAAACCAACCCAGTAGTTTGAACCACCATAGTCAGCCCATGAAGTCATAACACCACCTTCCAATCTTTCATTCAAACGGCGTTCCCGGAAAGTTTGTCGAGCACCGAAGCGAAGTCCACGAACGAATGTGGCATTAGCCGAGTTCAGGTTGTTGGTGATTTGGTTTTGTAGTGAAGTTTGTACGTTGGTAATACGGTTATTCAATGTTGCAACATTGCTATTAATACTATTAGTCAAACTTGTGTTGACATTGTTCAGGTTATTCTGTACAGTGTTCACATTGTTTTGGACAGTATTAATATTGTTTTGCAGTGTTGTTTGTAGAGAACTTAAACGGGAGTTTAGGTAATCTAATCTAACCAGAGCGTTACCGTTCGTTGTGTCTTGCGCACTCGCTGTGCGAGGACTTGTTAGTTGAACATAACCCGCATCATACAGTACAACAGAAGCCGTACCTGCACCATTGGACGGATTTAAACGCGCAATAGATAAGTTGCCACCCGACGCAGGTGTTGATGAAATGTTCGCAATAGTTTGATTAGAAAAGTTTCTAAAGAAAATAGTCGCTGCATCAGTTGCGCTTGTACCACAAACGTATGTGTCACCTGCGTAAATACCACCATTACCATCTCGCTTAACGAGAACGTTGGGGGTTACAGTTGAGCTTGTAGCATCTGTGATGTTAGCTGACAAGTGGTTATGGCTGTTATCTACTACTTGGATTGAAAGGGTAACTTCTTTGTTGCCGTTCCAAGTTACGCTCCCTGTAGCATCTCCTGCCATTGTAATTTTTGTACCTACCAGAGGTAAGTAGGTTTTAGGTAATGTGGGGAAGAATTCGTCCACAATGTAGTGAACCCAAAGTCCATGATTGTTTAGAATCCAGTTCATTTCCTCACAAGTCATAATCTGACCAAAATCCATACCCACATTGCGGATAGTTTCTTTTGGTCGGATTTTGTTTGTGTTCCCTGTCCCTGGAAGGGTTACGGTTTGTGTCGCCCAATCAGGGTAATATGTTGGCTTCGCCATTTAAACTCCTTACTCTATTTGCGCTATAAGCATACACATGCGTCCGGTTTCGTCACCAGTGGATTCCATGTATAGGGAACCCAGGCCACCAATCCCATGAGGGGGCTTAGTTGCATAATAGGAACTGAAACCGAAAGCCGATCCAGACTTCGCTCCTAAACGGTAGCTACTTAAAATCGGGAAGACGTTAAGCAGTTGCGCAATAGCCTGATCAGATTGCAGACACAAGTTATAAAAGAATACGTCGAAGGTTTTATTCAACCCAACGTATGTGTTAATCGTAGATCTATCTGTACCTGTGAAACGAGCGAAAATATCAATAATGTCGCCTCGTGTCCCAGATGATGCAACACGATACGCCCTGATTTTTAGAATCGTTCTATACTCTTCATCGTCAGAACCATTTCGTTCGATCCCCATTTCCTCGCCAATAATGTCAAGGTATTGACCAGTGGCTGTGGAGATCAAACGGTGTTTAGCCAGATAGATCATTGCCTGATCTATCTTCTGCTTTTCACTTGAAATGACGTAGAGGAGCTTGACAATGTTTTCAGAAGATTTAAAATCTTCAATCAGGAGGTTTTTAACATCTTCATTGATATTATCCCAAGCCGTTACATGGTCAACACTCACTGCCATTGTTAGACTCCGTATTCGTATGAAATGTTTTCAAGGTCGAAGGATGGTACAACGTTGTACGCAGGAACGATGTCGCTCTCAGTGTATTTACTGTCATCCTCAGTATTAAGTTTAACATAAACACGAAGAGAAGTCAAGCGTCCAAACGCCAGAGAAGAATAAATTACTCCTTTAATCTGATCGTTAGTAACAACTGAACCCAATTCAAAGTACGCTTCCAAGTCAGAAAGAGCCTTGACGATGTTCTCTTTCTCTGTTGTACTTAGGGTCGTACCATTCGCACTTTGGTAAACCAGTTTCAGAGAGTAAACTTTACTGTCACCAGGGGAAAAGCGAATAATTTCTTGTCCACCATCTTCTGTTGTGATAGTAATGGATGTTGTACCATAAGTTAGCGTATTGATAGGCTTGGTGTCATAGATCACCTGTGCCACCTGTTCAGCGTTACCACCGTACACGATAGTCTGGAACGTCATAGCCGGAGCGTAAGTTTGATCGTGCAGCGTAGGGTTATCGTAAATCTTAACCTTAGTTACACCATCAGTCAACAGCAGGGCTTTAACAATCGCAGCACGAGTAGCAGCATTCGCTTCATCCAAGTTATCGTTGAATCGTGAGCGGAACTCCGCATCGGTTTCAATATCACGACCTGGGGAGAATGAGTAGAAGTTACCAGTATCTAAGTAACCAGCAAAGGTAGATGAAATACCAGTGATACTTTCCACACCAACTGGATTATATCCAGCCTCTGCTCCGACAACAGGAATTTCACTCCACTTCGTTCCGATAGGAATGGAAGCATAGAATTTAATCGGAGTAACAAGACCAATAGGATCTGTGCTGTTGGTACTCTGGAAACCAACGTATACGTTGCTTGAATCGTTCCACACAAGGTTTCTATCTGTAATTGATACGTTCGCCTTGATGAAGTTCATTAAGTCCGTGATGAACGTTGTAGAGTTCGGATTTAGCGTTTTACTGTTAAGACCACCATCACTCGCATTCTGAATGTAGAAGGTGATTGTTGATACACCAGAACCAGTTGCGTTAGCTTTGGAAATAGTGTATGCTCCAATCTTAGCATTCAGCATAGTAGGAGTGCTGACATAATATGTCAAGTCGTTATCTGCGTTGAAATAAGTGTCGGTACTTAATTCATAAGTCCACGCTGCTTTGTTGTTAGTTTTGACGTATGCATAACCACTACCCGCAGCAGCGCCCTGGCGATAGAATCCACGCTTAGAGAAAATCTCGTCAAGGTAGATCCCTTCTGCACCGTCGAGGGTTTGAGTGTTATAGACACCTTGCATACCTTCCCAAAGAGTGTAGTCGGTATATGCAATAATACGGAACAACTGTCCGAAGACAGTATCTTCGGAAGTTGCTGTGTCTGCCCCGAAAGTATTTTTCAGGGAAGTCATATAGTTGTTCAGAACGTCATCGAATGTCGGGATTACAAATCCCGCATCAGTTAGGCCATAATCTGCCATTAATCTTCCTCCTTCTTCTCAGGGACAGGTGCTCTGCCCCAACGTAAATCGATCAGATTCTTCATTAAGCGTGAAGGTGTGATCATGAATACAAACGCCCAACCCATCCACTCAGGGATCTCTTTTTCGATCCCCAAGAAGATGAACATTCCTGTCATGGTAAGCATTCCCACTGCGTTCCACACTTTGGTAGAACTGATTTTACTGTTTGGATAAGTACAAAACATTCCGATTAAAAATTTCTTCATTGGTTTTTTCTCAAGTCAATGCCGATATCCGGTAGGCTTGACTGCGGATTCAATTCACGGTATAGTGCGTACAGACCGAAGCCACGTAGCAATTCACCTGCGTGGAATCCGAAGAACATGCCGTTGTCCGTATCAGCGCGAGGAGCAACACTCCAGCTTCCGTTCATTGGATGATTCGGAGTCAGAATGATGTAATTTTCTTGGATCAGTTCGAAGCAACGATCTGCTACAATACCGATGTTCGGAATTTGTTTTTCCAGACCAGCAAGACCAATGTAGGAACATCCAGCCATAAACAACGCTGACATATGACTTGTGAAGTCATCAATAGGTGCAAGCACTGTTCCATCTGGATTAAAGATGGTTGGTGTACGCCCATCGTTGTTATCCTGGAACCACTTGAGGTAGTCAACCCAGTTCTTAACAACAGTCAGTAGCTTAGGTGGAATAGGTTCACCACGAGCCGCCAGTTCATGCAGACAACGCGCTCCGCAGTAGAACGCACGAGCCTCATAACCATCCCAGGCTTTTTCGTTCCAGTGTTTCATTGTGAACTGGTTAGTGTCTCCATACTTCTTGGCATCCCAACGATCCCACACGAATGCTTGAGCCATCGGCCCTGGCATCACAGGATTGAAGGTATTGTAGAACCACATTTGCGCATCGTAAAGGAAGTTGATACTTTCTTCAAGACGTGTATAATCAATGTTCTGACCTTTGAAGCAGTATAGAGTTGGGTACTGATATCCTGGGTACGGAAGACCACGCCAACCATCAAACAGAGCCGTGTTAGGGTCACTGATGTTGGAGAATGGAATAATACCTGGAGTGTAGTACAGGCTGTTTAGCTTGTAGTCGATGATTACGCAATCACCAAGTTTAGCATTGTAAGGGTTGCTTCCCTGAACAGTAATGCGGAAATACATAGTGTAGTCATCACCACTCGTAGAAGAGTAAGTGGTAGGCACTTCATTCACGCAATACCAATCAATCTTACCAGTTGTTCCTGCTACTGGATCAGTGTCCAGAACCAAGTTCATCTGATCAACCTTACTCAGGTCAATAGTCGTTGGTTTAGTATCTGTCTCTGAATGGTTAGGCTGGTAGGCGCTTAGTTTAAAGCTCGCCGGAGTAAGATTCAATGTTCTCCATGCACCGCCTGATTTTGGAACCAAAGCCCACCATCTCCAGCCAGCAGCATCTGTAATTGTGATATTGAAGTCATCAACGTAAGATCTGTATGATAGAGATTTAAGGTTGGTTGTTTTGGAATCAAGCAGCCAGAATCCAATTGAGATCCCGCCGTCAGTGTCCATTGTCGAGCTACAAATCTGGTCACTAATTCCTGAAAGGATGTTAGTTGTATACTGGAATTGTACCACAGTATTATCCCCCCAGTCAACAACAATTCGTGGATCAGCAATAATATACTGACCACCACCAGGAGGTGTAGAACGAACAAAGTTGTAAAGAGGGATGTCCATTGATTGAACAGAGGTGGTTCCTAAAGGAAGTCCACAGCGATATTCAACCAGGTCATTCTCAGTTTTTGATTTACTCAGAGATAATTCAGGACGGAACAGAAGCCCGTTCCCTGCATCATCTACACCGGAGAACTCAACACGTAATTTCGAATTCTGATCTACACGGAACCAAATAGCTTGTTGCTCAAGCGTAGTTTGTGCAGCCACATTCTGACGAATAGTGATGTACCCTTGAGAGTCACGTCCATATACTGGAGTGGCATCTGATGGGTAGGTATAATCATAACTGATTCCGTCAGTAAATGGAATAGCAGCCATTGTAGATTTACGGAAGAATTTATCGAAACGGTCAATGTCGGAGTAATCCATACATACTATCAGAGAAGACTGCCAGCAAAGCCAGTATTTTCTTTCACCCGTAATTTTCCACATGATGTAGTTCACATCACACCACCACGTTTCGGCATCCGAAGCGTTGTCAGCAAAGTCCAGTGTAATGGGTACGTTCACTGGGCGGTTATGCCACATCGTGTTACGTCCCATTAAGTATCCACCTTTATCTACCGGATTGCAAGTAGCGTAGTTAAATTTGTGACTACCATTTAATGTGGTGTTTTTAAGTTGAACAGTACCATAGTCGGCTAATGGATAGCCCTCTTGAAGAATGTTACCATCCCAATCTACTTTACGTCCCAGACGGTCAATAATCCAATCAACATCATACTGTTGACCTTTTACATCCCAATTTGTTGATCCGTCAGCGTTAACACCGTATACTGTAGCGTTTACAGAGTTCCATCCTAAATTACCATCAAAAGCAAACCAGGCTTTATCCAGGTATTCACCCCAGTGTGGAGCACCATGAGGAATAACCGTCTTACCGTTTGTCCATGTCATTACGCTCCCTTTGAAACCGCCATGAGTAGGATACCCATCATCGGTTAACGGGTAGTGTGCCAGGCGTGGCTCTTTCCCGTTGATGATCCAGTTTGGACGGTATTTAGCTGGAGGGTCAGGAATAGGTTGACCACCAAAGAAATAATCAATATAGGCTTGCCAGTATTTCTTAGCAGAGTCTAAGTATTTCTTATCGCCTGTAGCGAGGTACGCATATGCGCAGCCAATGATAAGCACTGATTGACCTTCGGTAGTAGCGTCACCATTTGGTTGACCTTCTTGACCTGTCCAGTTAATAAAGTGTCTGTTGTTCGCTAACACGAATTGTGGGTTAAAGACATAATGTTGAACCGTAGGATCAACAGTCAAACCCGTATTACGATCAAGGAACTGAATATGTCCATCGATCAGTTGAAAAGCATTGTCAATGTTGTGCTTAAATCTTGACATTACGCAACTCCTCCTGAAACTAAGCTGCCTGTCCAGGTAGCTCCATTATCGTAGCTGACAAATTCGAATGTGTCAGTTACCCCTTGTTTATAACTCAACACCGGATTACGTCCGAAACTCCATTTGACAGAAGCTGGCCAATTTACTAAATTAGCACCACTACCTTGTTTCAAAGCAAGAACAAATGTTTGCACCACATTTGTTGTCACTGGAATGTTGGTGAAACTGATGTTGCATGTTGGTGAAGACAGTGTGGCTGTAAACCAATCTGCTGTGCTCAAATCTAAGGCCAGTGTACCTGTCACTGTCCCTCGTGCAGAGAGGCGGTTACGAACCACCCCACCGCCAGAAAGTAATACTTTCAGAGCCGTTTTCTTTGTGATACCTGCTTGGTCAGTAATGAAGAAATCATTATCTCCAACTGACGTAGTTTGCGTTAGGTCACTTACTCTAATTGTTGTTAGATCTGCCATTTACGCTATTAACTCCCATTGTTGCGGTGATACCGAAGTTGTTATTGGTTGCCAGTGCTTTGCCAGTGTCGTTGACCATAATCTTTTCGATAAGGTCTTCTTCCACCCATTCGTTCCACCATGTAGAATATGTTCCTCGTGGTAGACCAACGAAGTTGATAAAGCGGTACAGACGGTTTGAAGAGTCCACAATCTCGAATGCTTCACAAGTGATAGCTGCGTTATCATCACCAGATTCTGGGTAGATAAATTCTTCGGAAGGTTGTGTGTTAAATGTAGAAGTGACTGTATCAGCACCAACAGTAACTGTGACGTCCATAGAGTAGTATCTATTATCACGATCAAAGTAAGAGTTGTACGTGTTGATGTTATCTACATAGATGTTGTTGGCAATTTCTGCCAGGAAGATTCTGTCCACAACTTCTTTCTTCTTCGCCACACCGATAATTTCTTGCAGGTATGGAACACCGAAGTTAGAATTAAGGAACCACTCTCCACGGTATGTTTTAAGAGTGATCCCTAAAGTCTGAGCAGCAATTTCCGTTCTGGTTGTTGTTAGGGTAAGATCCCCGTCCACAAGAACGAGGTCATTGGTAAGCCCTAACTTTAAATCGAATGGAATACCCATCGTTATTCTCCAGTTGGTCTTTGTGACTCAATAGTGCTGTTACCAGATTGAACGTTAGTAATTTTGTGGGTATGGTTGTGGAATCCAACACCATTACCATCAGTCATTCTACCGTTCTGATCAATAACCAGACCATTAAAGTTTGCAGTGCCACCTTTCCATGTTAAATTACCACCCTGGATAGACAATGTTCCAGTACCATCTGTCATGGTAATGCCCGAAGGAGTAATATCAATTTTCATCCCTTGGGAGTTATAAATTGAAATTGTACCTGACGGATCGAAAGAGGCATACGTATTTTTGTTGTTAGAGATAACCACTTTGTTAGAGTCAACGGCTTCGGTTGAATCAGTAGCAGTGGAAATCTTTGGAATGAAGCAAACTGGGTAAAGTCCACAAGGCTGAATTAAAGTGCTCCCACTGGAAGCGTCACCGGAGGTCTGGAACGCATTTGATGGATCTCGTTCAGAGAACATCACTACTCCAATATCTCCCGCCTTAATTGGGAATGAAATACGTCCCGTACCACCACCATTCACCATAAAGGGAACGTCATGGAATGTCGGGTAATCAATTTCATCATCAGTAGAACGTGTGTTCTTTACGATAGATTCCAGTGTAACTGTTTTACCGCCATAATCAACGCCTGTAACACGTACAGGCAATGATGTATGAACTTCCGCAAGTTGCTCCAACATTAAACCTCGGAGAGAGGTGACAAAATTAAGAGCGTCCATTATTTACCTTTTTTGATAATTGCGGATACAGAAACAGATTCAACTTCGGTTGTCCAATCTTTCCCTTCTCTGTCGCCAGTGTGTGTCACAGACACCACTTTAAATCCACCATCATAATCGTGGCTCTTGAGCCATACAGTTTTCTCTGGTAGAATAGCGCCATTCATTTCACATTTGAATTTAACACCGTCAGTTGGTTTCTTCGCCTTTTTGGAAGACTTGGTAACTTTCTGGGTTGGTTTGATGTCGTTGTGGAAAGGTTCTGGACTTCCGATTAATCCTGTCTCTGGACTAATGTATGCACAGCGTGAGTTTGACATTTGTGAGCGTGGAGTGACATAGACCGAACCATCCTGAATAGAAACATTGTGGTCAATGCTTCGACAGATGTGTTCCAAGTAGTGAGATGTATTTCCACACATCGCTGTAGCTGAGGAGAGTGTTTGGTCTGTATCAATGTGAATGTTACCCTCGGTTGTACCGAGATCCTTCACAAGGTCACTAACCACTCTCTTAACTTTAGTTCCTTTCGGATAACTACGGCTTGTACGCGCTTCGGCAATGTTAATACCACCGTCAAGACAATGTAATACTGTTTTTCGGTCAGTGTTATTGAAGGTATCACTTACCCATTGCACTGTACCTTTAAAGATCATAACCAACTCCTGCCCTTCGTAACCAACAGCTAAAGCTACTGCCAAGTTATTTCGGATAGAACGGTTGATGTAGTTAACTGTGTCGTCTGACAAGTTATAAATCGTAATCTCTGCTTGGTTAGGATCTTTGTTATTATCTTTCTTTACCGTGAAAGATATTTGATGCTCGGTAAGCAGGTACAGATTTGAAGACGATTTAGTTGTACTCGCAATTTTGGTATCCAAGTCTACCGTCGATTTAAATGACGAGTTCTTTGTACGTTTTCTTGAAGTATCGGTTGCAGTACCGATAAGCAGTTTATAAGCCCTGTTTAAATTGGGTGCAGGAGCTTTGGTATAATCTTTTTCTGTAGTCTCTGCCACGTTGCCTCCATTATGCTTGGTCTGCTACTGCGTCTATGTAGACGAGTGCGAATCTTTTATCCAAGCCCGTAGTTGTGAAACCTGGTCTACCATTCATTTTAACGGTATCAACTAAGTATAATTGACCGTCCGGCACTGTTTCCAGATGCTTATATGGCAGAAGTAGATCCAATCCGTTTGTGATTTTAAATGTGATCGTTGGTGTATCACCAGATAATCCTAATTGGCATTGCCATGATTCATCTCGTGTATTCCAACGCAGACGGATATCGTAATCCACACCATCCAATGTTACAGTGTATGTTTGGTCTGGATACTCTTCTGTTTTTAAATACCAGGCGAAATAAGTTGATCTGTCATCTAAGAATACAGCTTTATAGCCAGTGTTGGTTGTTGTACGGCTGGCTTGAGAGAATGATGAAATAGCCATTATCGTCCTGTCGCGCCTCCGTTGTTAAGATTCGTTGTACCTGTTGCAGTACCCGTCTGTTCTGTTAAATTACCTTGAGGTGCAACAACTTTCTGTTTAACAGTACCACCAACGTTTTTGTTGGCTTTAGTTTTCGTTGCAATTACGTTTGTTTCACCGTATGATACAAGGCGAATCTGCTCAAAGTCGAGTTCAAACTTCATAGCGTATTCAGATTGGTAGTCGTAAGAGATACCTTTGAGAATCACGTTTTCATAAACTTTGTGTTCCGTGATCAAAATTATTGGTTGACGTGCATCGAAAATTTGGTCAAGATAAGTGATAGCTTGACTAATACGAGTTCCGTTAACACCTGCGCTGTATAACATGTCCTTCATAAGACGGACAGGCGTTTCGCTAATCATACCTGACAATGTGAATGTGTTGTTCTTAACTTGCACATGGTCTGATACGTCAGCGCCATTTTCTACAGGGTAGCTTGTAACGTCTGCCTGACGCTTAATCCCTACGTTCGGAACAGAGTCAAACACGATGGCTTGAAAGTTCTGAATGTACTGATCGCTGGAACTGTTGTAGATGCTTGCAAGAATACAAAATCCGTTGTCACCTTTTACCGTAGAATTAGTGTTGCTATTCTGCGTGGAGTTAACGTTACGTTCTGTTACGTTAGTTGCCATTAAATTTCCTCGGTTGATGGATATTGTTTAGGGGTAGATTTTCCCATATCACTTATTTTAGCACATTTGACAATAGCTTGTCAAGAGAAACGAAAAAACCCCGCCGAAGCGAGGTTTATCATTATCCACCAGTTGAAGACTGACCGCTCGATGTTTGTAGCGTTAGACTTTGTGTGAATGAGGTACTAAAATCATTCAATCTTGCGTCAAACAGTGTGTTGAATCCGTAACCATCAGGTACAACGTTAATTGTAAATGCGTTGTTAGGAATCTCAAGAGTCGTTACCAGGTTAACAGGTGAACTTGTTGGATTGTATGAACTGCTCGTCAGATCGCCACCACGATTAGCAGCAATGCTGTACGGATCTTGCCATCCTGTGTTTCCGAAGCCTACTTGGTTTTGACCAAGAGCCGCTTCACCAGCTATCAGGTTAGGGTTCTGTACGCCTGGGATCATGTTCAATGATGCAGCATTGTTCATCATACCATTCCAACGTTGTACCAACCAACCAATGGCACTATCTTCATAGTACAGACCGTTTTCGGACAGTTTTTCGTGCTTGTTTTCAGGGTTGATACCTGCGACCCAACTGGCAAGTTCCGCTAATGCTACAGCGAGTTTACCTGCTGACTCACCGATGCCCTTAGCAGCCTCCATGAAGATAGGAACGTTCTTCTGGAAATCAGGAGCACCTTTCATCGCATCCATAAAACCAACTACCATGTTAGCACTGAAACCGTCACCAAACTGGTTAAGTTTTTCGGATAGAACAACATAACCTTGAGCGGCTTTGATTTGTTCCTCAGTTAACGCACCACCAGTTTGAGTTAGCTGTCTAACCATCGCCAGGTACTCTTTACCGCCGTCTAAGAACATACGTTGGTAGTGCATCAAGTCATCACCTAAGTTTTCCATTAGACGACCAATTTGCGCAGAGTTCATACCACGGCGTTGACCTTCACCTACAACAGCTTGGATAAAGTCAAGAGGTCTGTTCTGGAATTGTTTAATCTGATCAACATTCCAACCAAACTGGTTCATGATATCGTTAATACCGCTATCACCACCTTTCCATTTTCCTGATTTTTGGTCAAAGGTAGAGTTCATCGCTGAGTTACCCAAGCGTTCACGAACGTCTTTGATGTTGTCGATTGCTTTAATGATGTTAGCTGAGTCAACACCGTTCACACGCCCCCAGGCTTGCATAGCCAATATTGCGTTAGGGTTGGTCTGTACGTTCTGAGCACCACGAGAAATCATATTAGTACGTTCAGCACTACGTGTCAAGGTTTCCTGAATACGGGAAATCCCTTCAACAACACCTGCGCCGATAATCGCACCTGCAATCATGCTTGGATTAAGTCCTAAACCACCCTCTCTGATTCGGTCGTAGCGACGACTACGTTCCCTCGCTCTTCGGTCTTGTTCACGTTTGGCATCACGTTCACGCATCTTACGTTCACGTTCACGATGACGAATACGAGCTTTAGCGATAGCCTCTTCTTCACGTTTGATGCGGCGACGACCTCTGACTTCATCTTCAATCTCGGCATTCTTAGCACGATGTGAACGACGAATGTTATCCAACTGGTGAGCCATAGTTTGGTTCAAGCGTTGAAGAGTGATCTGTTCTTGACGATAAAGATCTAAAGTTTGGGAAACGATACGGTTGGCTTGCTGCAAAGTTGCAGTGTCAGCTTTCGGAAGCTGTGCAGCCCTGAACGAGAAGTTTTCCATCTTCATGTTCGCTATATCATTTCTACGTGCGGCAGGATCTACCTTTGGAGGTTTAGGTGGACGTGGCCCTGGGCTTGGTGGAGGATTACCACCTCTTGGGGGTACAGGGGGAGGGTTGCCTCCTCCTGCTCCGGCTCCTGCCCCACGCATTGTATCACGAATACGTTTAGCGTAGCGTTCCATTTCCTGCATCTGGCGTCTAATCTTCGTCATATTTAATGACGGTTGGATACCTTCCGCAAAAGTTTTAACGCTTTGGATAGAATCCTTTGCTTCTTTCAGACTTTGTTTGTCCACCGTAAACGTGACGGTGTTTTTAATTTTCGAAGTATTAATTTCTAACAAGGGATTCCTCCGCTATTACTCGTTAGGGATTATATTTTTGAAAGCATGATCCAGTTGTTTCACTGTACGTTGTTGCCCTCGTTTGATATCATGATCTTTCGCATAGAGCGCTTCCACATATTCCTCATAAGTCAAGTATTCATACAACTTGAGGAGATAGTCCACTCCGTAATTATCCAGAGTGAACAATGTCTCAGAGGTATTTTTTACTACTTTGCAGAGAATTACTTCGTACCATGTTAAGCTAATTGTTTGCGAGGCAATGTCAATTGCATGTTTAATGGCTGGATTTAGCTCTTCGCCAGGCTCTCTATTCCTTTGAACTGTGTCAACAGTTTTCCGAAACCTCGTTTGAAAAAAGGGGAATAGTTCACCTCAAGAACTTTCGCCGCCAATTCAATTACGAGTTCTGGGTGAGCAAAGAATAATTCATCGAAGTTTTCTGATACACTGTGACCAGACTCTGTATAAACTTCATCAAGGATTTTTTGGAGGAATACAGCCAGGTTCTTTTCTTCCAACCCTGAGAATAGCTGGATCAGCGCCATCGCAATACGCGCTTCAAGATCTTCGTCTGCTGACATAGTAGCAGTGTCGTACATAATCATTGGGACAGCCAATACGCTTCCCAGTTCAGGAATCCTTTCGAATACTTTGGTTGGACTCCATTTTAAAATTCGGAATGTGACAGAGCGACCTTCATCAAGTTCAATCTGTACAATTTCTTCTGGACGTGCAAACTTCTGGATAGTGTTATCTTTTTGTTGTTCCATTTTATGTTTCCTCTCTCAAAAAATAAAGGGCATTGCTGCCCTTTTTATATTACTGAATGGTCAGCGCAGTAATTGAGTTGAGCGCGTTAACGCCAACACCAATTGTAGAGCGAAGTAGAGTCGCGTCTTGCAGACCGATTACCCACTGGTTTTCCTGGATGGTATCACCGATAGTATCGTCTGGTTGACTTTGAATCCAACCAATGGTAGAAATGTAGTAACCGCGAGGGTCTTCCAGATATACGCTGAAAGCTACTTGGCGAGTTGAATACATTTGCTGAGCATAGGCTGACAGCACTTCGTTAGCTGGAGAAGTACGTTGCAGAGAGATCGTTAGCGTACCAAGGCGGTTACGGCTAAGAGCTAATGAAACGTCACCATCAGTACCAGCGTATGGGTTGATGATATCGTTGGTTTTAGAAACAACGATTTTAGTGTCTGAGGCGTAGCCCCACGGTTCCCAACCACCCAGAGAAAGAACTACCTGAGATGGGTCGTAGGCGAACACGCCAGTAAGCATTTTATCCAAAGTGGATCTCCTTTACTTTTGTATAAGCGGGGCTTTCACCCCGCCCTCGATTATGAGGATACTGTAGTGCTGTTAGAGTTCTGTACGTTGGCAGTACGGTTCGTTAGAACGTTCACCTGCACTTTAACGTAGTGGAAGAATCCAGCATATACATACTCAATCACCATACCGTCTACCAGACGAGCGTTGATTTGCGCATCGGTCATGTCGGCACGAGATGGGATGTAAACAGTTGGTTTCAGACTCACAAGCAGTCCAGTTTCTTCTGAGGTAACTACTTCGTTAGAAATAGAACCGTTACGAATACCCACTTGGATTGGGTTTGCCATAACTGCCTGACGGATCAGAGCGATACCAGCAGAAGTTGCGCGAACACCACTACCAAGCATAGATTGCTGCTTGAACAGGGCGAACAGAGACTCTTCTACACGAGCTTTGAACCATAGTGCGTGAACAACGTAGTCAACGAAGAACCCATTAACCATGAAGCCATCACGATAGAACAGTACACCGTGTTCTTTACGGTAGATGTTACCGTTCTGTTGAACAATGTAGTTCTCGGAAGTCTGATCAAGTTTCTCAATCTCAACACCAACCAGAGTCTTACCGTGAAGGGTAGTTGTACCAGGTTGAGCAGAGCAGATGCTACCTACAACCGCAGCTTCTGGGAATACAGTGTCAGCGTTAGTCATCCACAGCGCGAAGCAAGTGTTAGCGTAACCCATGTCACCAAGACGCTCAAGGATGTTGTCCGTGGCCTTAGTTCTGATTCCAGGTTGAGAGCTTGAGAAGAAGTAAACTTTGTCATGTTCTTCAACATAACCTGCTACGTCAATGATGTCCTGATCTACGTGAGAGTCAGAAACCACCCAGAAGTAGCTATTATCTTCATTAGAGATAGCTGTTAGATCTTCGAGAATTGAGTTCTCGTAAGTTGTTGCGCGAGTGAAACCTTGGCTTGACAGGGAAGCGTAAGCCCCTGCTTTAGGCGCGAAGGTCATCTTAGCACCATCGTTTGCAACGGTGAAGAATGCGCTATAAGTTGTGTCTGCGTTGATCATTTCGGTTAAACCTACTACGATCTCTTGCGCAGTTGCAGTGTCGTCAGAAACGAACTTGAAGTCCTTGCTCTTAGTACCATTCTTGATAGTCACTACATAGGTGTAGCTATCAGTTACGATTGGTGTTAGAGTGAACTGGTCAACGTCACGTTTACCAACAATCAGTTGCTGTGGTGCGAACAGTCCATCAAACAGCAGTTTTGCCATTTGGTATGCTGGATCGCTCGTACTAAAACCTGCCGCCAGAAGTGCATCTGACGAAGTGAAGTAGTCAACAACATTACCTGTTACAGAATGCCCTGTAAGAATTAGTGGAATGTCGAACTGGACTTCACTAATTGCAGTAGCACCGTAAGTAAGAGTAACGGAAACTACTTTTTCGCGAAAAGTTGCCATTTATGCTCCTGTTAGAAACTTTATTCCAATGAATTATCCGTTGGGATTATTAAATAATGATCCGTCGCTTGGCTCATAAACTCCACTTGGGCTATGAATGACGTAAACTCTATCCAGTGTTAAATCCAATGGATAAGGATCATCGTAGGTATCTCTGAATGAGATGATGTGCATGTTAATTGCTTCAATAGGGGTTGTCTCAAGATCTGCGATAACCATTTGGGTATTGAAAGTTAAAAACACACGCGCTCTCGGTTCAGTTTTATCTCCATCCAGTACGGTGTTAGCTTGCGCAATGTTAGTTGCGGATAAGAAGCCAATCCCTTTGGAATAAAGATACTGGTATTTTAATTCCTCTGCACCACGAAGAGCAGCCAGAACGTAACTCATTAACGTCATCGGTCTTCCACGGAAAGCAACAAGTTCTATTTCATACGTGTTGTCCATTGCGTAAGAATACATCGAATCCGCAAATGAATATCTTTGTGACCACCCGCCTGAGTCATCAGACGAAACGATCCGCAGTGCCAGATAGGGTGTTGTCGGTTTGACGAATGGTTTATCCATAACATAAACCGGAAGCCCTGTTAATCGCTGTAAGAATTTCCCGATGTTAAGCAGGATGTTATTTTCGTACAGTTCAATTTGTTCGTAGATATTAGCCAAAGTTTCCACCCTCTTGTGAATAAGAATAGGTGTTGTTCTGGTCATCTAAAATTGCTACACAATGTGTGTGAATCAGGAAGGAAGTTCTTGTCCAATCCTTTAGGGAGTAAATGGAATACCACAGACCATCAATGAAGATTAAGTCGGGGAGTTGATCCGTTCCTTGTTCGATGCCTCTAATCGGAGTTTTAGTCCAGAAGCTGTATTGAGCCTTAGATCTGTACCCTTCTGGTAGCGCCTGGAGAGTCTTACCTGAAATAGGTTGCAGACTTGCTGCCTCGATGGTAAAGTCTTCATAACTTATAGAGTTACCCATGTTGGCGATTGGCGAATCAGGATCGGGAACGTAATTTCTTTTACGTCCCTGATATGTCGTAAGATCAAGGAGAGTAAATTGGTCTAATAGCATTTGTATCTCCTTTTTAGTATACATCAAAAACCGACAGATTGCAAGTTATTTTTTCTTGCGCCCACGTTTAACCTTCGATTCTATAGCATTGATTAAATGTCCAGTATCGATTAAGATGTGGGTTGAGGAGTTACCTCTGTCTTGACGAATCTTGATTGTCACTGGTGACAGTGGTTTATAACGTTGCAGAGCAATTGCTTGCGCAATTCCTTCTCTTGATGCTTTGGCAATTGGTTCGAAAGCAGCCAATCCTTTCCCACGCATTAAGTAGTCTCTAAAGACTGATTGCCAGTGTTTAGGGATTTCCTTGGATGAATGAAGCGCCCCGTCTGTTAGGAAAGGACGCGCAGGAATGTTATTGGTGTCGCTACCGAATTGTTGGATAGCAGCAATCGCTGGAATTGTGAGATCTGATTCAGGATGTTTTTTCGGTTCAAGGTATCCGGCTTCTATTTCAATATAGTCCAGGGCTTCCATTTTACGAAAGTAGTCGTCGAGCGACATGTCATCACCTTTTACGATCTCACATTTCATTATCGATCTCTTCTGTAGTAGCCGATGTTACCAAAGTTGCGTAGATAGTTAACGTTACGAGTTTGACGGTCAACGCTTGCAACTCCACCAAGTCCGTTTACGGAATCAGGGTTGCTGTTCACACGATCAATTTCGGCAGCACTAACACCACCAACCAATACTTTGCTCGTAGCACCACGTCCAGCGGCACAACCTGGAATCATCATATCTCCATTAATGTAGCCATGATAAATGTCTTCCCAAGGAGATTTGTATTCCGTTTGTCCATTACTGAACACAACTTCGACTTGCACCTCTCCAACTTTCTCTTTGCGAGAGAGCGCACCACCGGATTGACTGTTGTTGTTTAACAGGTCGGTGTTCCACAAATATTCAAGAACAGAGATTAAACTGTTCCACAAGACGGCACATTTATTCGAATCATCATTCCCCAGAATGTCAATCCAGGTTTGGATGATAGAGATCAACACATCATCTGGAAGCACTTCTTGAGAAGGACTAAATACCAGAATGCGGATCATAGGTGCGAGTTCAGAAGCTATAAGCATTACTCACTCCTTATTTTTTAAGGGATGCGCGTTGAGATCTTTTCTTAGCTGGAGTGTCCACGGCTTTGACTTCAATCTTTTCCGCAGGTTCCTGTCCATCTACAGGCGCATAGTCTTCAAAGCTAACCAAGAAGTAGCCCATGTGTTCTTCGCTACTGAATGGTAACACTTTTAGTCCAGTTTCTTCACGCAGACGTACAAGGAAGTGGATAAAGTTTCCACCAAGTGCTACTCTACCGTCAGTAGTGTAGAAGGACATTGGCGGTGCAACGCTCAGAGTCTTACCAACGTCGAGTGACGGGGCGAGAGAAGCGAAGTCCATGATCATTTCATGGTATGAAAAATAACGTTTTAGTTCAGGTGTTGACATTTGAGTTCTCCTCGTTTATATTCTTCTCATAACAAAAAAGCCCACCCGCAAGGGGCAGGCTTTTTAGAATCCTTTCGGATTAAGCAGTAGTCAGACGAACTACCAGTTCTGGGCGAGTGTTAACTGCCAGCAGAGAGAATTCAGACTGTAGCTGAACTGTACGGTGTTCTGATACCATGAAGGTATACAGTTCACGAGCAACAGTGTTAGCCAGTTCTGGAGTGTCAGCAGGAGCGTAGTGCGCCTGGAACATGTCTGGGATACCCATTGGGAACACGAATGCTTCACCAGCAGGGATGTTTCCGTGGATGTCTTCGATGTAAGTTACACCGTTCCATTCGAATACCTGAACGTCCATGTTGCCATTCAGACGGTCACGCAGCAGGTTTGGAGTACCTTGGAAATACTGGTACGCCTGACGCACGAACGGAGAGTTCACCAGAGAGGCGAAGAACTCGCGAGAAGCCAGAGCAACGATACGAGTAGCGGTAGAACCGTCTTGTTTTTCGTCGATGATGTACGCACGAGCTTCCTGTTCTACAGTTGCCGCAGGGGAAACAGTAGTAGAGGCGAAGTCGATTGGTACAACTTTCTGAGTTGCATTCCATTCTGTGTACCAGTTGTACGCAGAGTTAGCTGCACCACCTGGGCCATTGTACGCGAAACCACGTACTGCATCAGCAAAGATAGTTTCTTTGGTTTTGGCTACGTCGCGCATGATTTGAGTCATGTAGCGGTTAACAACTTCCGCTTCGGTACGAAGACTATCGTTGATACCAGCCATAGCGAAGCTACGGAAGGATTGAATGTCCTGTGCCTTGATGTTCTTATCCAGAGGGAAGAACGGAATACGGAAGACTTTAACGCTTGGTGCGTCCATAGTCAGGAAGTTACGTTCCCCACCACGTTCACGGGCAGGAATCAGACCATCAGCGTTTTTCTGTTTACCGATTTCGATAGCAGTAGTCGCATGATAGTGAGTGTCGAACAGGCCAAGACTTGCGATCAGAGTGTCAGGGGTATCCTGCAACTCGATCATTGGGCTAAAGTCTACAACCTGATCCAGAATAATAGCTGGCATGTATTAATCTCCTATTAATAATTAAGAAGTGAAAACGACTTTTTCAGTCAGTTTCAGATCGTGAGTTTCCAGAGCAGCTACACCAGCGTCGTCAATCAGATCGCCATTGCTGTAGTAGACAGCGAAACGATTTAGAGTTAGGTCACGTACACCAACTACTGCGGTGAAAGTGTCGCCCACTGCTACATCGTCGATTCCGAACAGTGCGTCAGTCCAAAGCAGAACTTTAACTGCGTCACCCGCAGCAGCAGCTTCGGTGTTATCAGCACCCAGTACAGAACCAATACGCATGGTCGCAGTTTTTACCAGGTTCACTTCGCGAACGCAGTGTCCCAGGTCAGAACTAAATACTCCACCCAGAACAAGGTGTCCGAATTCCTGGCGGTAGTTAGATAATGAAATTCCAGTTGCCATTAATTAAATCTCCTAAGATTATTTCTGGGCTTTAGATTTTTTAAGTTCAGCGGCTTTCTGACGAATCAGATCAGATGCAGACTTAGCAACTTCTTCTTGGTTTTGAACATCAACACCAACTTCTTTGCCAAATTCTTTCTTCACTGCTTCAACTTCTTCGCGAGCTTTCTCAAATGCTACAACAATAGTTTCAGCGATATCTTTGTTTTCGATCAGGTATTTAACCAGGGCTTCAACTTTGTCTTCTGCTACGAAATCATAAGATTTGATTACGGTAGCGTATTCGTCTTCGACGCGAGCCAGTTCAGCTTTACGAAGTTCTTCGGCAACTGCTTGCGCTTTAGCGATTTCTTCCTGAGCCGCAGCTTCTGCTTCTGCTTTAGCGTCTGCTGTAGCTTTAGCAACTGCTTCTGCAACCTGAGCCTTGATTAGCTCTTGGATTTCAGCAGATTTCAGGATTTCGTCTTTGTTGATATTTTCCAAAGGGATATCTCCTTTATTTATGTCGGTTGTGTTTGCAGGGGAATTATCAATTCCTTCTGCTGGATGATCCTCTGCAATCACAGAGTTCTTATCGGTGCGAGCATCAGATGCTTTCACCAGGTAATCTTTTACGTGATCGAACTTCATCGCACCTTTAACAAGGCTACCTAAAGCGTCATCGATCAGGTTGTCAAAGAAATCAATTGACACCAGAACATCACCATCAACTACTTGGTAGTCTGTTGTTTGCACTACCGGATTAGCCACATCACCAACTTCCACAAGAAGTCCATTCAGTGTAAACTCAGTAGAGAACATTCCGTAATCACTACAGAAAATTACGATACCGTTATCAAAATCGGCATCAACAACATACACCCAATCCCAACCCATTTCGTATTTTTCACGAACGGCTTCTTGAAGAAGCCCCATTAACTGGTTAAGATAAGATTTGCGTAGTTCAGTGGTGTCTTCACCCATTTTTTCGAGAGCTTCTAATTTCTCAAAGCTAATCTCTGGGGTGTCACCTGATTTGAAAAGTAGAGGGGTATTAAATCCAGAAGCTGCACCACCTTGGAAATCGAAGGTATATGCGATGTGCGCTCCGCATGAATCTTCCGTAGCTTTACCCGAAAAGTCTACGTCAGTTAAATAAGTATGTGCCACGATTAGTCCTTCTTGACTACTCTACCCATAGCGCCAATGCTCAAGCCTTTAAGAACTCCGTCCTTACGTGCTTGGTATAGCTCTGCGTCGTAGAATTGGATTTTAACGAGAGGTGTACCTTCAACTACGAGTTCATCACCAATGTAACAGTCAACTTCGTTTACCCAGGCTTTAACTGGTTTAAACTTGTCAGTGTTTTTCATGTGACCAAGATTGCCGCTTACGTTGGCAATGTTTTCGTTGAAGTTGTCAACCATCTTTCTGATCTCAAGGTCAGACATACGTTCACCGTGTAGGTCATCGTACTCTGGTGGACAATACATCACTTCGATAACTTGCATTTTTTCTTCATCAAACTTATTGTGTTTGATTACTTGCGCAGGTGTATCTTCTGGTGTAGAATCTTGTTGAGATGGGGAAGTATCTTTCGTTCCACTGAACGTTTTAAAGAGTTCCCATAGTGTGTCTTTATTCAGTTCCATAAGGTTCCTCGTAAAAACAAATATCCCATAAATCTTAGTCTACAGGATATTCGTTTATTTGTCAATACCTAAATTAAAAATTTTTCAAATTATTTTTAATTCGATAAATTTGCTGCCGAACTGTCGGTTGCTGATGGGCTTGTTGAAGTACCGTTTCCGGCTCCTGCTGCAAGTCCATCCCCAGAGCGTGAGGTTTTATCCGGTAAGAACGTAGCTGAGAACTCAGCCCACTTAGCAGGATCTGCAACAATGTCATCAGGGATACGATAATCAATACCACACATAGCGTAGAATTGGTTCATAACTTCTGGTGTCACTGCGATAGCTCCGGCTGCTACTAACTGCTGGATAGCCTTAGCGTTTGTTTCGATGTTAGGATCACCAATGTCATCACTCACAAACTTCGGCATATCTTCTTCTGAAAGGAAGATCCCATTCAGACGTAGCATTTGAGGAATTAGTTGCGTGTTGATTGCTTCGGTGATAATGTCAACGTCACGTTCGATAAAGTGGGAAAGTAGCGTCTGCTTGTTGTCAGAAAGAGAATAACTACCACCATCTCCATCACCCATAATCAGAACACCTGCACCGAAACGGTTGTAGATATCCAGCTTACGCTGCTTGATTAGGGCTTGTGTGTCAAACTGTTTACCCGTACCTTGAACACCCTGGAAAGCCAAATCATATTGACGCATTACCGTTCCTTCGTAAACGTCAGAAGGTAGCACCATGTATGACTGCTCACCTGCGTGTAGGTTGGCAATGTTGGCCTGTAGCACACGTAGGGATTGTGCTTCGTCACCAGTTGGGTTCAGAGATGCACGATTAAGAATGTCGCTTGGAACCATCAACACTGGCATACCGCCAAGGTCTTTTGATACCCCAACAACTTCGTATTCTTGGATCAGAGATTTCTCACGCCATGATCTGTACACTGCTAAGAGTGGACTTACGCCTAACGGGTTGTTCTCTGTAATGTTGCTTCCGACATAAATCACTTTATCCATCGGAATTTCTTTTCGACCAAGCAGAGTTGTATTCGTTCCTGGTGTGACCATTGATCCGGTAATGTTTTGGTTTACCGTAAGAATGGTGCGACCATCAGCAGAATAAGTGAAAGGCTCTGATAGATCAATTGTATCCTGGGGTCTAAACGCAAGTTTAGTAATGCGATAGTAGCCAAAATACGGACTCTTTGAATCTTCGTCAAGTTCGAATACCTTTTCAGCAAACGCAAAACCGAATTGTTTATACGTCAGCAATGAACGAACATACTGGCGAAGAGGCGCATTCATGTTGCGCAGTGCGAAGTCAACAAACTTTGCAGCCTTTCTTGACTTAGCCGATTTAACGTTGTATTCTATGTTGAAATCAAAGAATGCTCTGTCTACAAAGATATAGGTAGCGTCAAGAGCAGTTGCTACGTCTGGGTCTTCACCCATTTCTTTGTACGTGCGGATATTCTCTGGGAATCGAGTTTCATAAGGTTGCATGAAATTCGTAAAGGCTTTGATTGAATTTAGCCCGATAGTACCAATTTCAGGCGACAGGAGTAAACTCTTTTCCTGTTCCGCTGTCTTAGTCGGTGATAGTGTGGCTTTATTCTTCGTACCTTTGTTCCAGTAATCCGATTTTTTAGTGTACTTACGTTTTTCCGTTGACACTCCAATCTCCTTAGATTGATGCTGGACAAATAAAACTACCCCAATGAAGGGGTAGGCTCTAAAGTTACTTTACCACACTTTGTTCACTTTTGTCAAGTGTTATCTGCGACGGGTAGACCACGGCTGAGCGAAGGAAGCCCTTGAACCGCTTTGGAGTTTTCCGTATCCAGTGGTAGCTCCCATTGGTGTAGGAATGGCTACAGCTTTGAATACTTGTTCCTTTGACAATGTGTTAAAGCAGGATGCCGCAGCATCGGGAATATCATCTTTAAGCGTTGCGGTAGAACGTTCTCCGTTAAATGACTCAAGCTCTTTATAAAAGTGATCTAAAGTCTCTTTGTTCGGGAATGATTCTTCAACGATGTAGACGAAACCATTCTGACATGCACTACTGAACGGCATAAAACGTTGGAGTTTTTTCTTGTTACCAGGCATTGCGTCTGGTTTAACAATGAAGCCCTCTGCAATTAGTTTCTTCGCTGATTCCGTATATTCAATCAAACCTGCACCAGATGGATCTTTTGGTAACACTACTGTCACTTCATCTCCGTCAATCTTACATTGCTGTAGGATTAGGTTATCACGATCACCAGGTAGGCGACGGAATCGACCAAAGATCTTACTGTCCTTGTCTTTAGCATCATAATCGAAATCACCAAAGATGTAAATGTTACCGTCAGTGTCTTTCCCCATCTTCACAGATGTGGTATAGTCAGGATAACGATAAGATTCAGTAGGAACAGAAACAGCCTTATCCCATGCTCGCATGTATTTCAGGTTGTTTGGTAGATCTGCAAACTTGATTACGTTCAGCCATTCACGATTGAAGAAACTCTCTTCTTGCGCACGAGCAAACCAGCAACCATCCAGAAGCTGTGCTCTCTTAACCGCAGTCTGGGATTTCAAAGCAGCCAGATATTTAGGGTTAAGGCGAATCAGTTCTGGGTTATCAAAAATTGTACCACCAATGAACACGAAAGTTTGAGGTTCAATGTTTACCATCTCTCCGGTGTTCGGGTTGATGATTTGACAGTTCTCAGGATACTTCTCTTTGAGTTCTTCTGCTGTTTCTGCAAACACTGGTTCATCTTTAACGATGATGAAATAGAGTTGCTTGCCGCACATGTCCTCGCGAGGGAATCCCGCTTCGTCAAGGTATGGCAACACCCAGTTCAACACCCAACTATCTGCATCAGGGTTACAGGTGCATAACATGAAGGACGTTTCAGATTCCGAACGAAGACGACCAAGCAGGTATAAGAATTCATACTGCGTGAAGTGTGTCAATTCGTCGAAACCAATCATCGAATACTGCGTACCCTGATGGTTAGTCTCTGCTGTTACGTTATCATTCTCTAAATGGTCAAACTTGAGCGTACCACCATGTGTTGCTCTGAACTCCATCTCCATAGCCTGTTCACGAACGTGTGGGCGTAATGGTGAGTATAGTTTCTTGGCCTCAGAGAATAATCCCCCTGGTTTACGGTGAGCCGTGGTGTTCTTACGGAATAAAATTCCTCCGAAGAGAGGATCTTTGTATGCGTATTTTAGGGCTTTTAGAAGCAGTAAACGAGACTTACCGCTATTCCCAGTAACGAAGACGTGATCGCCACGTCTAAAGACAACATAACTACTTGGAGTCTCAAAGCAATACTTTCTATCATCGGTTGTCATTACCTCGTGAATTTTCAGGTGCGTACTTGGCTTACCCTGAATGTTGAATGGTACACGTTTACCAAACGGATTTTCAATGTATCCTCTTAAAGGATGTCCCGCTTGTTGCAGTGCAATCAGATCCCCTACAAGGATCTCAAAATGTTTCTTGGACTTCTTCTTTTTATAGAAAACGAATCGGTGCTCCATACTCAGTTCTTGGAATACACCTACACCGTTTGTTATACGGTAAAGGTTATCTTCTGTTTCGTGCTCTACAAAATATGGTGTAGTGAGTTCAAGACGTTTATTACGAGGATTGTACTGATAGATGTCCTCTCCTGAGTATCCACTAATTGGCTTCCAGCCATCAGGTGTGAGATACTCTGTCTCAGCGCTGACACATCCTGCCGCACCACCATAGATCATTAGTTCTGGCATCAAATCCATTGCTAACGTCTGTTTACCTGGTTGTGCTTTTACTTCAATGTCAGCATCGGCTAAAGATTGGTTAGCCTTGGCTTTAGGTGTCCTTGCCACTTATCCTCCTAATTGGAAATTATACCTTTCCCTTGCAGTGTTTTAATATAATCTTGCAGGGCGATTAGTTTAGCTCTGTCCTTTCCCCACAAAACATTGTTAGAGGCTTGGTTGTCTACCACCTCAGAACGGCTCACGCCGCGCTCTACTTGTTTTTGAGTGTAGGGAATAGGTCTGGATGGTTGTTCCATGTCAGCAGCGTCAGGGGCTTTAATTTGCTCCGTTGCTACCGCTTTGCACTGATCGATCAGTAAAGGTTGGGAAACTTTCGTTGATGATGCGCAACCCGTCATCACGAGGGGCAAAGCAAGACATAGAGCCAGCAGAAGTTTTTGCATAGTCAGTCTTCTCTTGGTTAGTCTTCCTTTCTTTCTTGTCGAGTTGATCACGAAGATCTTTGTTCGTTTCTGAAAGAGAGGTGATTTGTTTGTTCAGGGCAGTTCTATCGGCATCAGCTTTCGCCTGGAGAACATCGAACTGTTGTTTAGCTTTCGCTTGGTTGGTTGTTTCTACCTGCACTTGGTGAGCAACACCTGCCGCATACCCTTCTTGGTAGATGCTATCGCGTATACTCGCTGCACAGATGTAGAGAACAATCACAGAGGCGAGAATGAGAATGCCACTTCTCACCCACTTATTCTTGAATATCGTCGCCAGTAGGCTCAGGAATGTTGTCATAATCTGCAAACCTTATCTTCGGGAGACTCGGTGAGTTATTCGTGATTCGCTTCACTTCCATTGGTTGCGCTTCTTCCAGAATCTGCTCCCAACTCTTTTCCGTCATCATAGTCTAATTCCTCGTCGAGATCCCAGTTACGGGAATAGTCATTCTTCTTATCACGATGGACAGAAGAACGGTTAAAATCATTTTTTGCTACAAAGTTTCTCATAATTTCCTCCTTTTCTTTGATCTTACCACAAAACGTACACTGAATGCAAGCCTTTTAAACGAAAAAATCCCCTAACCTTTCGGAGAGGGGCGTTAAATAACGAGGAGGACGGGAGCAAGGCTCCCAAGAGAGGAGAGATGTTAATCAGACATAAGGCTGATTAGATTGAGATTTTAAGACGTTCAGAACCAGCAGACTCGGATACTTCTTCGTCGGCTTCTTCCATTGCTTCGTAATGTTCTTCCAGCCATCCTTCGACTTGTTCTTTGACAGTCTTCGCTGCTTGGAAGCGCAGATTCTTGGGTGCTTGATCGTCCATAACAAGTTCGACGATATATTTCATAGCAGCCAGATATTTATCTGCGAACAGTTCCTTTACTTGCGCCTGGGCAGCGTCCATTGCGTAGATTTGCTGCATCTCGGCTGTTGGTCTACCACGACCACGTTTTAGTTTTGGCATAATTGCACCTCCTAATAATTCATTTTACCATGAAACTATTAGTTTGTAAAGTAATTTATTTTGGACAAAAGAAAACCCGCCGGAGCGGGTTGTCAGATTTGCGTTTAGGAGTCGCAACCCTCCACTCTTAGAAGGAACCAGGCAAGGTCTTCAAAGATACCGCTGGCGCGGAATTTGGTTGTAGCAGAAAGAATCGAACTTTCATTTAACGATTATCAGTCGTTTGTATTAGCCATTATACTATGCCACAATTATTTGGCATCCAGGTGAGGAATCTAACCCCTTGAAACTGGTTTTGGAGGCCAGCAACGAGAACACCCGTTTTTAATCTACCCAGATATTGTTTGGAAGCGGGAACCAGAGTCGAACTGGCAATCTTGAGCATATGAAACTCACATGGTAAATCCGTTCCACCACCCCGCTTATTGTTTGGTAGTAACTAAGAGGATCAAACTCTTCTCACAACGCCGTATGAAAGCGTTCGAAACATCAGCTTCACAGTTACTATAAATTGGTACTTCCGATAGGAATCGAACCTATGACGCTCACCTTGTAAGGATGACGTTCTGCCATTGAACTACGGAAGTGTTGGTGCATCAGGAGAGACTCGAACTCTCAATCCTCGGAGGGCGCTGGCTTCTAAGACCAGAGTGTATTCCATTCCACCACTGATGCAGGTGTTTTAAATTTGGTGGAGAAGTGGAGAATCGAACTCCATACTCGAAGGTGCAAACCTCGTGTTTTAACCGAATATTACTACATCCCCAATTTGGCGCGAAAGGATGGGATCGAACCACCGACACGAGGCTTCGTAGACCTCTGCTCTTCCATCTGAGCTACTCCCGCAATGTTTGGTGCAAGGTACAGGTATCGAGCCTGTCTCTATGGCTTTTCAGACCATCACTAATCCATCTCAGTTAACCTTGCAATAAATCTGTGCGGGGAGAGTGGATTTGAACCACCGACCCCCGTTCTCCACGAACGGTGCGCTTCCACACTGCGCTACTCCCCGCATAATACTTTTAAAAATGGTCGGTGTAGTAGGATTCGAACCTACGACTTCATCGCCCCAAACGACGCACTCTAAACCAGACTGAGCTACACACCGATAAATCTTTGAGAAAGTTTTCCTTCTGTGCGATACTTCGTATACCATTCGCCAGAAGCCCTGTATACCGACTTTCTTTAAATTGGCTGGAGATCTTGGAATCGAACCAAGTCGATGACGAGTTCAAAGCCCGTCGCCTTCCCATTTGGCTAATCTCCAATTAAATTGGTATCGTGGACGAGATTCGAACTCGCAAGGGATTGCTCCCGCCAGATTGAAAGTCTGGTTACTTAGACCGATTTGTATACCACGATATAAAATTTCTTAAAGAGAACTGCTGAAAGTTGAAGGAGAAAACCATGAGCGAAAAGAGAAAAGGTTTCCAGCAGTTCCGTTTAAAAAATCTTGAATTGTGTGGTGCGGGTGACAGGACTCGAACCTGCGGCGAACGGTTTGGAAGACCGACACTCTACCAACTGAGTTACACACGCACATCTCACAATCTATAATATTAATCTACTACATTTTAGTGCCTGTTGTCAACAACTATTTTTAAAATTGTGGGACAGTGACGGATATCCCTTGGGTGACTAATCCCTACGTTCGGTTTTGTGTTGCTTCCTTCACGTCGCTTGCAACGTGGTTCCGCAGAGCACGTCGATGGAGATAGCCGCTCCTATCTGAACTTCATTCAAGCGCGATACCACTTAGGGCTGTCTAACACTTTCATGAACTTTATCCATCCAACCCTACTTCCGGTCAAGTTTTCGGGTAGACTCTGGTGCTCCCACACTGAATCGAACAGTGATTTGCGGGTTACAAAGCCGCAGTAATAGGCCATTATACGATAGGAGCAAATTTTGGCGGGCAATATTGGATTCGAACCAATTACCATTCGGTTAACAGCCGACCGCACATCCGTATGTGCTTATCACCCATGTTTGTGTTAAGAGTAGGCGCGTAATTCCGTCGCCTCGTGTTATTTTCTCGTCTGTAAGACGCTACCTTTCGAGCAGGGAACTGGGGGAATCGAACCACCCGCCCTCCACATCTCCACGATGCGGTGTGCTTGCCAACTACACTATAGCTCCCATTGATTTAACAATGAACCTCGAAAGCTCTCTTAACTAAATTGGTGTGGGTAGATGGATTCGAACCACCGCGCCTTTCGGATCAGATTTACAGTCTGGTGCATTCAGCCACTCTGCCATACCCACATTGTTTGGTACGCCGTAAAGGAGTCGAACCTTTGACCTTGGAGTTAAAAGCCCCTTGCTCTACCAACTAAGCTAACGACGTATAAATTTTCTTTAAGATAGCAACCATGAAGATTGCTATGATTATCACTAACACATAGGTTAACAACCGATGACCACCCTTGCCATCTTAAAGAAAACTTGGCGGAAGAGGGGAGGGTTGAACTCCCAAGCCCTTTCGGACGCTTGTTTAGCAAACAAGTGTGGCTACCATTTCACCACTCTTCCATTTTGTTTGGCGCGACTGACGAGATTCGAACTCGCATATTCTCCATAGACAGTGGAGTACCCTTACCAAGCCAGCCCCAGTCGCATTAATTTGGAGGAAGATAATGGAGTCGAACCATCACCGTATCACTACAATGGGCCAGGGTTCAAATCTGGTTGCGTACCACTACGCCCTATCTTCCAATCTATACTTCTTACTCTACCATACTTTTCAATCGGTTGTCAAGAAAAACTTTCGACCTTTTTTTGAAAATTATTTTACTTGTATCTTGTCTCTCTTCCTTTTCCAGCATTAAGTGCTTTGAAAGTTGGTGTTAGAGCGTGACAATTAGGACAAAGAACTCTAAGATTCTCTTCCTCGTTATTTTTATAATCTCCGTCGATGTGATCTACTTCAAGCGGTGATACTCCAGTTGTTGGATTTATTTTATTCCACCCACACAATGAACAAGAGTGATCATACTTTTCCAGAAGATACTTTCGGAGGTGTCTACTCAATCCGGTAGATCCCCTCATACCATCTTCTTGACCTGCTTTCCAACGTTTGATGTAATTTCTATACTTGGTATTGCAAGCATCGACAGCCCTTTCAGATGCTGTTTTCTTCATCATTATCCTTATCATGGTCGGGACGGAGGGATTCGAACCCCCATACTCCAATTACTCTTTTAACGACCGATTAGAAGTCGGTTGAGATACGCCCCGTTATTTCTGATGCTGACTATAACACATCTTCCTGCTCTATGTCAACATCTTTTTTGAACTTTCTTTTACCCTTCATTGCCACTCGTCCACAGAAAGGACATTTACCACCAGGACTAATCATCATGCGATCACAACCACACCAATGAAAGGACTTCTTAGATTTCTTAACACGCATTCTATTCTGTTTGCGTATCATTGTCAATCTCTTTTTCGATTTCTTTTTTACCCAGCCTACGCGCTTTCTTACGGAAACGCCGCTTACATAATTCCCACTGATTAAGGTGTTTATTCTCATCAGCGTTATGATAGCAACATCCCCAAGGACACGTAAGAGGTTTACCAGTGAGGCCATAAGGCTTCATAGATCCTCCTTAATTGGTGAGCATTACCAGATTCGAACTGGTGTCTTTCGGGTTTAGAATCCTACGCTTTACCACTAAGCTAAATGCCCTTCATAAATGTCACGACTATCAGGATCGTGATACAACTCTGCAACTTCTCTACTCAAGGTTGCTCTCAGTATAATCCCTTTGTGCGAAACAATCAAATAGATGTTCGTTTCACTTACATCCCCAGGTTCTAAGAGTTTTCCTCGTACAATCCGCAAACGTTCTGCTGAATACCCATCTTCGAGATCAGCCAACATATCTGCTAATGATTTAGAGAAGGTCAACCGATGGAGGGTGTTAGCCTCACGGTTAACGATACCCCAAATACGATCATCCAGTTTGCAACTCCCTGACTCACAATTAGTCTATGACATTTTCATTCTCCTGATTGATAATTTGAATATTCTCACGGCTACCCAGGGTACGACAATAAAACTCGTCACCTGCGTCAAACCCTGACTCTCCGCATTCACACATCTTAAACTCTCCACGCTTCGTGAAAAGATGTTCCGTGTTGCAGCATTTAAACTTAACAAGTTTTTTCATAAGTGCTCCTTATCAAAACACATAAAGGAGGACAATGATCAGGTGGAGCTTGCCAGCCCCCTATCGAAGTTCCGAAGATTGCAAGTCCTCGCTTGAACCGTATCCTATTCAGGTGTAACGTATGATCACTACGTTTTCCCAAGATACTCACACCTCCGTAGGTGCAGACAGTTTTAACGCCAATCAATGCCTTTCTTTATATGTTCTGTCGATGGTGGAGGACGGTACGGGATTTTAACCCGTCTAAACTGGTTTGCAATCAGTCACATAGACACTCTGACAACCGCCCCATCGAAAAGCCAGTCTATTCCTGGCTGTCATCCCTGAGTGTTCACAGGCTCAAGGACATGAACGTAAGAGCTATTCGATGCTGGCATTCTCCCGTAGCTCTGCCTTTATGGGGTTATGAACCCGTAGGGCGCACCTTATTGTTACGTTCAAGGGATCATGTTGAATGTTAACCTCTGCTTTTCCTTTAGGTTATTCGGAGAGGTACAACGATTGGGTTAGCGAAGCCCAAACACCTCCAGAGCAAACAACAATCTCCAAAACTGGTGTGACTGATGGGGCATGATCCCATATCATCTCCTTCACAGGGAGGAACGTTAACCAGCTTACGCTCACAGTCACCATTGTTTGTAGTGTCTCTAAGGCTTCCTATTCCATCCTAAGATGATCCACCCCTTCAACTAACGCGCTACGTCCCTACGAAGAATGAACGTCATTCTTATCGTCTGAAATCTTGTCCAGAGCATACCACTGCGGAGATTAACCCGCTTCTCGTCCTATATGGTCGGTAGTAGTTGTCAATCAAACAACTCGTAAAATATATTCTCGTAAGAACACATATTGCGAGAGTTTGGTACAGGGAGAAGGATTCGAACCTCCTAATCAGGTCATGACTCCTGACTACATCGACCAGACATTGTTGAGTTTCCACCCTTATAAAACGTGCGCACATTCGATAAGAACTTTCACTCCAATGTTGATGCCCCTGCATTGTTTGGAGCCGGATGGTGGAATCGAACCACCTATGTATTTAAGCGTACTGTTAATTCCGCTACATTTTTCGGGCTTTGATAGCCCCGACCTTACCAAAGGTCTTATCCGGCGATGGTACGGGTGATGAGATTCGAACTCACAAGATCAAATGACCTGGGGGATTTTAAGTCCCATGCGTACTGCCAATACCGCCACACCCGCTTTATTTATTATCGACGAAGGATATCAATCACTTCGCCAAGCAACGCGCTATATGCTGCGTCTTCGAGAATATCCTTCTGGAACTCACTGTCAATGCCTGTTACGCTTTCAACAGTATCTGTTACCGGAGATACAACATCACGCGCAACGCTCGTAACATCATCCAAAACTTCACCGATAAATCCGAACATAATATCCTCCTCTGTAATTTGGTGACTCCCCAGGGTTACGATCCCTGCCCCAACTCTTATGAGGAGTTCGCTCTACCCAGTGAGCTATGGAGCCAATATGCCTACCTTAACATAGGTAGGCATTTGTTGTCAATACCTTTTACGCGAATTTCGCAAGTTCTTCGTCGCCACTTTCACGGCGCTCAAGCAGAACGGTTGCCAAACCGAGAGCGTTGAGTTCAGTGCGTTCCAGATCCAGCGAATCCAGAATTGCCAGGAAGTCCAGTACATCTACGTCTTCCTTCATGATCAGACCTTCACCTTCTGGGTTAGGTACGAATGCGCTTTCTGGATCAAACACAAACAGTGCAGAGCCATCGCTACCAACAAACAGGTGCTGGTTCAAAACTGACATGTCAATAGTTTCCATAGTATTTCTCCTCTCTGATTAATTGAACTGTATCTTAGCAGATTGTTTAGTTGCTTGTCAACTGGTTTTTACATTTTCTTTTCGAGACTTATATCCCGCAATGTATCCACCTATAAAACCAACTACTGCTATAAAGATACCTACGCCAAATAGCATTTCAGTTGTCATGGTATCTCCTTAATTGAAATCTATTTCTTCTTCGCCAGCGGAGGAGAGAAGTAGATCGGTTATCATTTGATGCTGATAAACCCTTTCGGGAGTATCATCGAAAGCCAAGCCTGTACATATCGAACAGAGATCCGACTCTTGAATAGTTCCCATCTTATCTCGACGAGAATGATTTTTCAAGTGCCTATTACAGGCTCGGCATCGAAAGTAAAAATTATTTTGTGACATAAATCCTTCATACCCCAGAGTGGGGAGTTATCGGCATCTCCTCACTCTTATCTTAACACGAAGGATTCATTTCGTCAACTACTTCACTTCAATCAGGTGATTCATAACCTCTTTATCCAGACGAGCACGAATGTCGTTGAAATCTTCATCGCGACCGTTCACCTGTGGAATCAACACATCTCCATTACGGAAGATTGGTTGAAGCAGGTTATCTTCATCGTTGATCTCGTTGAAAGAGATGTTATCCACTTGACGCAGAACACCATCTTGATCACGAACAACCTTGATGAAGCCTTTAGCAGAGCGTTTACCTGGATCAGTTTTCGGCTCTTTGCTCACCATAATTTCGTAATCGTCAATGAAGCAACCAGTAGCTTTCACAGCAATACCGAAGGTATCACGAGTGTTGAACTGGTAGGTGAAGCTACCAACACCGAATACGATGTTTGAGGAAGCAAAACCTTTACCTTTCAGACGTTTCAAAATTTCGATCTCACGTTCAACAGTGATTGAGTCACCGTAGATCATGCCGATGTGAGTATCCAGCACTTTGTAGCCTTTGTTGTTCACTTCACCGCCGAAGATTTCCCACAGAATCTGAATGGAGCCTACGGCCTCATGGCGAGGAATTTCACGGTATTCTTCATAATACTGACCATCTTCGATCAGCAGGTAAATATTTTCTTCTTGCAGGTATGCAACCTCTGTCAGGATATGACGAGATGCATTCTCAAAGTGCTCACGATTCTGGAAGTCTTCAATATGATAACCCGCAACAACATGTACCGGATTACCTGAGTCAGGACGCACAACCAGGCGACCAAGACGCATCATAATCTCTTCTTTCAGTTCCGGCAGAATACGAGTGAGAACAGCCCAGTAATCGTAGGAGTCTGCCACATAGGAACAGAAACCTTCTGGTACAATCTTCGTAATGAAGGTTAGAAGGAACTCTTTCTCTGCCAGATAACGGAGGCCATCTACATCACCTGCGAGGTGAGGGAAATGCTCTTCCAGATCTTTAACGATACGACTGATGTTCGTAGTTGCCACTGAGTGCTCAGACGCAGGGATACTACCAGCAACGAAATCGTCTTCATCAATACCGTAGTATTCGTGAACAGCTTCAATAGCCAGAATGTTATCTGTACCAGTGAACGCTGCCAGGTGGGCGATACCGCTCTTATAGCCGTCTTCTACGTTGGACAAACCACGCAGACTAAAATCGTGACACTGGAAGTTAACGTGATCCACGTTGTCACAGGTTGCCAGTGCATAGGACATTGCCACACGCTTATACTGGAACGCAGCGGTTGCGTTGGTAATAGTTTTCCAGCTTTCGGTTGACATAACTGTTTCGATGTAGTTAGTCACCCAGAAGAATTTCTCTACGGTGTTGTGGATGGTATACACCGGAATACCAATCGGTGACAGAATACCTTCCGGCAGAGCGCGGATTTCAACTGGCAGATAACCCAGATCGTGAAGTTCACCCCAACATTCTGCTGATGGCGCAGCAGCACCAAGTGCGTTTTTGGACATACGGGCAAATTTCTTCACGGCAGCTTCACGCTTCATCTTGAAGAATTTCTTCCACATCCCAACCATCGAGTCCATTACCATGCGGCGCAGACCCAGGACAATAACGCCACGAGCGTTCTTATCAGCGTAATGAGCAAAGTTTTTGTCATTACGTGGTGTCAGGTTGGAGAAGATCAGCTTTGTGTTCTGGTTGTACATCGGCTTGTGACCAGGCTTGTACCAATCAGCAGCGAACGGTGCGAAAATTTCCATTTGTTTCTCCTTTCTCTTGTTTGTTTCGATGGGAGAAGATTAATTCATCCTCTCCACAAAGTCAACACTTATTAATCGACGATTACAAAATATTCCTGGCAAGGATCTACAGCCAACCCTTTCACTGCTCGTGTGATAGGGTAGTCTACATCATCACGAAGATGAACCAAACCGTCGCGGAACTCTCCATCATAGATCTTACCAATGGTAAGGTCTTCTGTCTGGAAGAATCCTGACTCTGTACCTGGCCCGACATACTGAACTTTAACTTTCATGATTTTCTCCTTATTTCAAAACAATCTGACGTTGTACTTCTTTCTGGTTGATCACCAGAAGACCTTTGGTGTTTGTGTCCTGCACATTGTTCTCCCACACATTAAAGGAGTGAATACAGTCAACGTAGCCATCAAAGACATCCACACCCTTAGAGAAGATGCCGTGAGTGACGAACAGTTCAATCTTACCAGCATTACGCTCACGCAGCACTTTAGCCAGTTCGATGAAAGTGCGACCACCATCACAAATGTCATCTACAATCATAAGGTTTGCACCCTGGAAGTCCTGCACACTGATGTCAGTACGAATAATGTCGCCTGTAGCAGTGTCACGAATCTTGTCGGCACAATGCACCTTGAGATTCATTTGGGTTCCCAGTTTGAAGATTTTCTTCAATGCACCACCATCAGGGCTTACCAGTTCAAAGTTCTCCATACGGAGTTTCCAGCCCAGCATATGAAAAGCAATTTCATGTTGTGGGATAACATCCAGGTTTGTGATCACGGCTGGTGTCACTTCACTATGTGGATCTGCAATCACCACACGAGAGAAGCCCAGAGCATTCAGTAGACGAGAGAACGCCTTAACACCGAACGCTTCACCTTTCTCGCAGTAACGGTCTTGTCGAGCATACGGAACATAAAGAGAGAAAAGCTCAATGGGTACAGGATGGAAACGGAAGATTTCATCCAGAGCATCTTTAGCCATCACGACAGCCATGAAATCATCAGAGGAGCGAATGTCCTGATGAATTTCAACCTTCTGGCTATTGGTGGTATCAATGTATGCAGCCTTGATAGCCTCCATATCAATCTTCACATGGACTTCACCACCAGAGAAGGTGAACACCTTAACTGGAATGATGTTACCATTACCGAACTGGTCTATAATGTTAATCTTCATCTTCTTCTTCCTCCTCTTGTTCCATCTCTTCAAGTTCACTCAAACGGTCAAGAATGGTTTGAGCCTGATCCCACAGTGCATCATACGCTCTACGTTCGTGAATAGATAGTTGTGATGGACTAAAACCATCCTCATACATCTTGTCGATGATGTCCTGCATGTCGTTCGATGTGTTCTCGAACATACAATAACTCATGTTTGCCATGTCTTTCTCCTTAGTTAGTTGATGAACTGGAGTATAGACATGTTGAATCCCTAAGTCAACAGATTTCTTAGTATGAATTAATTAAGGAATAGATTGACTCAGGTATGTTAGATCTGATACATTGACAGACATGAAAGATATCTTATACAGACAACTTTACTGTCTTATAGATCTAAGGGAAACAGAACAGGAGAATCTCCCCTCGCTTCGCTCGGCAAACTTCGTGTTTAGGGTAGCATGTTTCCAGATAAAAGTCAATACCCCAAAGGAGAAAAATGAAAATTAATTTAGACCAAGTAAAAGACCTCACACCTAAGACAAAAAGAGGCGGTGCATCACGCCGTAAAACGCTCCGTGAGGGGATTGACCCGCCAGTTAAAGTAGTTTATCATCCAAATAAAGAAAACGGCTCATAACGCGATACAGGAGGTCTGATGGACTTTACACACACAACTCTTATGGGAGAGCTTCACGGTTTCTATAATGGTGAGGTTTTCTGCGCTGCCTACCACAAAGATGATATGTCGGTGGAATGGGAACAACTTGAATTTCTTCTGGAGAAAGCAAACCAGATGGTTGACTTCCACCACATCGAGTGGTATGTTGGCAACTCTGTCAAGGTGGTGGGCTTGGATCGTAACCAGATCATTGATCTTGATTGCAAATTAATCAATTTCCAATTTGGGAATAAGATTCCCTTGGAACGACAACTACAACTCGTTTGTGAGGAGGAATAATGGAAACTATCTACCGTGTAACCCTGGGTGGTATTCATGATGTTAAAGTGACCCATAGCTATGCCGAAGCCAAAGAACATTTCCTTATGTGGGTTCAAGAGGAAATTATGGATGAAAAGGTGGCTTATAAAAGTGTGACGCTCACTGCCGATCATGAGCCAATCCTGGAGTACATTCGTCAACCCTACCCAGAGGAGTTTGACAATGAGTAAACATCCAATCACAGGTGTTACCTACTCTTGCGTTGGTAAGGGTGGATTGTATTCAGTGCTGAGTTTCCCTACCCCTGCTGGTGTATCGAAGGTGTTTGATCCTATCGTGATCTATGAAGACCTTCGTACTGGTGCGCAATACTGGCGTTTCCAGGGAGACTTTTTAGACCGTATGGAGGTGGTGAGTGGCGAAAACACCGAAGAAGCAATCCGCTCGAAAACCCGCTACTAAGCGAGCAGCGCCAGCTAAATCGCAAACTGCACCGAAACCTAAGTTTGACACGGAGGCATTTGTCTTTGACACACCGATTGAGAAGATTGAAGAGGCGCTCCAACGCCTTGAAGAGCAGGAGGCAGATCCTATGGCTGAACCTCTCACACAGGATCAACTCTACTGGTGGATTGTCTGGACAACAATTATGCCAGATGCGAAAAGACGTGGCATGACTACGGTTCCTATTTGTGCGAAAGAGTCTGCGGTGTTGGGGCTTTATGAAAAACCGAAAGGGAGGAAGAAGAAATGAAACTACGTATCACTGACATCCGAGCGTTTGACAACTACCATGTTGCTTTGTCGATCCTTGGTGCATACAAGGTAGGCGATGTTCTGGAGTATAATGAACATATGCCTATCTTCGACATCTTGATCGAAAAAGGTTGGGTGCAAAAGGTATGAGGCTTTGGATAGACGACTTACGTGATCCTGCGGATTATGGTTATCCTGATGCTATCTGGTTAAAGAATGAAGCTGAGTACCTTGTATTCTTAGCAGAGTGTCTAATGGATGATCTGATAGACGACATCTCTGACATCCACTTTGATAATGATCTTGGGGAAGTACGCGAGGGGTATGACATCTTTGCCAGCCTGGAAGAAGACCTATTCCACGGAAATTTCAAAGGTTTGCGTAATGTCTACGTGCATACTTCCAACCCCTCTGCTGCTCAGGAATTTATGCTTGCAAAGGATGCTATGGCTTGGTATGGTATAACCATAATTCGTAAACACTACTGAGGAGAAATAACATGTGGAATAAACCCGCACAAGGTCAACTGCCTTACCCGCACCAGGTGGTGATCGCAATCACTCCAGAAGGGAAGGAAGCAGAGATGTATCGTATCGGTAATCTTTGGTTCCCTGTCGGTGACACATGTTATGTCTACTGGACACCTGAAATGTGGAGGAACAAGTGAAGGATAACATTTGCTATCAACACCTGTATTGGATTCACGATGACGAGGCTTACGCACAACGTGTCATCGTATGTGCTGCCAATAAATACACGCTGACAACTGGGGAAGAACTTGTTGTCCCATGTGTGAGACACACAAATCCGGTGTTATCCCAACAGATTAAGGTGTTGATGGACGCTGGCTTGTTAGAGAAAGGTTGGTGTCTCCCTGACAATCAGGGTTTCATTGACCAGTATTATAATTGGTGGAGTCGTGAAGATGCCTACATTATTGCAGAAGCTGCCAATCAGATTAACCATGAAAGAAACGGTCATCATCGTGACCTATTTAGCGAGGGATTATATTAATGTTTGTGACGAGTGACCGCCACTTCTGGCACGATAAAGTGCTGGATTTTCAAGCGCATACGCGCCCATTCTCCAGTTTGGAGGAGATGCACGAGGCATACATCAAAGAGTGGAACGCCTGTGCGACTAAGCCTGGGGTGAAAATGTTCCACCTGGGAGATTTCAGTTTTGGTCTGGAGGATCAGACAGAAGAAATCTGCAAGCGACTACAGGGTGATATTACATTTATTGTAGGAAACCATGACCGTAGCTATACTCGCTCCGTGATGGAGAAGTATGGGCGTGTTGTGTGGTATGATGAAGTGAAGTATCAGAAGCACTTTTTCGTATTGAGCCACTACCCTATGCTCACTTGGAACAAATCCCATAAAGGGAGCATTATGTTGCATGGTCACGAGCATGGTAATCTGGTGCATACAGAGTGGGAACGTGGTAAAACTATGGATGTGGGCGTAGACGTTCACGGTCGATTCTTACACTTCGATGAAATCATTGAGATTATGAAAGACCGTCCTATGCGTATGGATCATCGTAAATTTAAAGTGGAGGAAAAATAATGGCAACAATGTACATTTTATTTGCTATCTGGACTTACGGAGAAGGTAGCAGCGGTTGGAATCAGGAGTTCAATTCTCAGGGTGCATGTATGATGGCCTTGAGTGAGGGCGTTCGTACTCGTATTTTTGATCGTGGCATCTGTGTACCCAAGGGTTGATTATGAGTATACCTGATGATTTCTATACCCACGAAGATACGTGGAGAAAGGCTCTGGAACGTCTTATCGAACTTGAGCCAGTAACAGGCGAACCTGATGAAGATAACAAAGGGTTCTGGCAACATGAATTAAATGCGTTCAATCGGGCTTATGAGTCACTCCATAAAGGTTGTCTTCAGGATGGAGCTACCTACTATGACATGAGTGGGCAGGAACGCTGTGGAATGTGTGGAGGAGATCTGTGAGAAGTTTTATAGTTCCGTGGTTAGATTGTCCTTGTAAATCTCACAATGTTGAGGTAAGCTCTGAGAAAGGGGATGAACTCTATCTTTACTTCGGTGACGAAGTAAAGTGTCTCGATTGTGGTAGGGAGGGTTCTATCGAAACTGATGATTGCTGCGCATACGCAGTTTGGGAGGATGAATAATGGCAGATTTCAGCGCAACGAAGCGTAACGCTTCTCTCGAAGATTGGGGAGAAGCTCTTGAGTGTATTGTTGAACTCAATGGTAAATCATTTGATATTACAGAGATGGAAATTGAAGCCGCTTACGAAGCATATAAGCGCGTAGATGATTTCTACTACGAAGAGTGGGAGGACTAATGAGCACAGCTATTTATGTCAAAGGTAGTGGAGCAGGGGAAGAACTTCTCTTTTCTTTTGGTGAAGGGGTAGAACTGGATGTCATGTGTGATGACGTGTTAGCTGCCTTGGAGAGTCAAGGTGTTGAGATGGTTTCAGAATACATGGTCACTTCTTCCGAACATTTGGATGTTGACCTTCTCGAAATGATGGAATTCGTACAACGCGAAGTCTATAACTGGTAAGGAGAAATAATGCAGCAAAACAACCCTACCCTTTACGGGAAAGACTCGAAAGGTAATATCAAAGAGTGGTCTGTCTACACTGACGGTGCGACTGTGACGGTAGCTCACGGTCGTCTTGGCGGGAAGATCACCACAAAGTCCTATGAGGCTGAGGCTAAGAACGTAGGACGTTCCAACGAAACCACTCCGGCTGAACAAGCTGAATCAGAAGCATTAGCTAAGTGGACTAAGCAACTCAAACGTGGTTACTACCACACCATTGAAGAGGCGCAAGCTCACGAGCCGTTTACACCTATGAAATGTCAGGATTACAAAGACTTCCCACACAAAGTGAAGTTCCCTGGTTATGCGCAATACAAACTGAATGGCTTGCGCTCCATGATCAATGATGACGGTGAGTGCCTATCCAAAGCTGGAGAAGTTTATAAGCTCCCTGCACACTGGAAACGTATTCCTGAATTCATTCAGAACGATCTCGGACAACCGCTGGATGGTGAAGTGTTTGCTGGACTCGGTGTAATGAGCCTCCAGGTGATAAACGGTGCGTGGAAGAAATACAAACCTGGTATCACTGAGCAACTCGGTTATTATGTCTACGACATTCCAGTACCTGGTATTCCGTTCAAAGAGCGCGTTAACCTGTTAAGCCAACTGGCAGAACGCATTGTTGAAACGGGGCTGCAAGACCTAATCCATGTTGTGCATTCAGAGTACATCGAAAACCAGGAACAGTTGGACGCTTTCTATGCGAAAGCTCTGGCAGATAAAGCCGAAGGTATCGTATACCGCAACGAAGACGGTATGTATGAGTTTGGTAAACGCTCCTATGACGTTATCAAGCGTAAGCCTCGTGGTACGATGGAAGTGAAAGTCATTGGTATGGTTGTTGATAAAAATGGTGATGGGGTATTGACAGGAGTGACAAAAGATGATAAGATTGTCGAATTCTTGATGCGTAAAGATTCACATCCTACCATTAACTACCGCAAAGCTGACAACGCCTCCCTACTTATTGGTCAATTCGTTGAAATTGAGTACGAAGAGTTGTCTGATGCTGGCGTACCCACTAAACCTGTTGGTATCCGTGTTCGTGAGATGATTGAAGGTACATGGGAACCTGCTGAATAAGGAGAAAACATGTTTTATGTTATTTTAGCTGTGCTGTCTGTGATTGTATTCACTATTTTCTGTCTCGCAGCGAGTGAGAAGAAAACTGCCGTCACTATCGCAGCCAAATTTATTGATGCCGCCTTTGCAGGTATCGGGGCAGGGATTGTAACAGTCCACCTCGCAAAATATCTTACCACCCTAATTAGTTAAGGAGAAATAATGATCGAAGGATTTTTCAAAGACATTAAAGTAGACAAGCAGTTTTTCATTGACGCAGCAAAGCACATCGTAGAGTGGAATGCTAAAGCTCGTGGCGGTGAGACTCCAGAGTTTACCCAGGAAATGTTTGTCTCGCAGATCGGATTTGTCCGTGAAGAACTGAAAGAGTTCCAAGACGCTGCTGAGGCCAATGACCACGTAGAACTGCTTGACGCAGCCGCCGATGTGTTCGTTGTTGCTTCCTACCTGGCGTTCATGTTCTGGGGTGAAGAGAAAGTGAATAACATGCTTTCTCAAAACGTTGGTGACGTATTCCCTGCGAACATTTTCAATGAGTTCGAAAACATGGATGCAACATTTACCGAGGCAATTCAGATGGCAGTCATGATTATGGGTATCACCCGTATGGCTCGTGACACACTGGTGCGCTCCGTGTATAATGAGAAGAAAGTGATGAAGGAGGTGCTGAAAAGTAATGACTCCAAATATCCAACCCGTAAGCAAATCCTTGCTGTATGGGACACGAAGGACATTGACTTCGCTCTCGCTCAAGAGTGTGCAGCCATCGAAGACCGTAATAAAGATCGTCCAGAAGGTGCATACACCGGAGTTCATGCCACCTACAATGAAAAGCAGAAAGTTTATGTGTTCTTTGACGACAAAGGCAAGATCATGAAACCTTCTACTTTCGTGAAGCCTGACATTAAAAGCATCGTAGGCTAATCAACCTGCCCCTTCGGGGGCATTTTGGAGGAACCATGTTCGAACAAGATAACATTTTTACCCAGGGCTTGGTTCAGATTATACGTAATCTAAAACACGCTGGTATCGAAGATATCACAACGGAAGTTGTTGGGTTGCATAACGGCAACAAACACATGAAATTCCGTTTCTACACCGAAGCACAATGGCTGGCTAATCCGGCTAACCGAGCGAATGAAGCTGTGCGTCTTTTCGGTAAAACCTATAAAGGTGAGTATAAAATGCCTGATCATATCGTTGCATATGATAAGGTGACGTATTTCGTTGTTGAAGTTAAATAAGGAGAAAACATGTTTGCGAAAAAATTCAAATCCGTTCTGCCTCTGGCTGCTGGCGAAGGTCTGTCTATTTCCGCGCTGAATAGTATCACTGATCGCCCACTGGATTTCGTTATTGCAGAGGGACAGCAAGCGCACACAATCGGGCTTGTTAAATTTGAAGACGATAATTCCTACGTTAAAGAGTTCTCTGGCCTCCAGATGATTAACGTTGGTCAGTCTGTGAAGAAGGTGAACAAGAAAAAAGTGAAGCGTCTACTGGAAGCCAAACTGAAAGACATGGAACAAGCGTTCCTGATCGAGAATCCAGGTAAAGAGTTCTTCCTTGATAAAGAGAGTAAGAAAGCCGTGGAAGCGGATATTATCTTCTCTCTGCTGCCTGAAACAGAGGCTGATGACTTCTACAATTATGTAGTTGTTGACACCACCACAGACATTGTGTACGTTATCAACGGCAGTAAGAAAATCAGCGAAGAGATCTCTGTCTTCTTGCGTGATGTTCTGGGTAGCTTCCCTGTCATGGGCTTCGGTGTTCATGAAGAAGTAATCGTTAAAGGTTTCGGTGACATCCTTGAAACCCACGAGCACGAGCGCCTGACACTGGGTAACTACATCAAACTGGAAGATGATGAAGGTGTTGTAGTTTGGAGCAAAGAATCTCTGTACGAATCTAAAGCTCTTGAACTGAAAGAAGACGGCAAATCCGTTGTCGCTATCGGCTTAGAGTATGATGGTGTTGTCACCTTCATCGTGGATAAAGAGTTCCGTCTGAGTGGCATCAAATTCCCAAAATACTTCAACGATGAGGAAGGAAGTATCGAAGCTGCGGCTCTGCTGTGCTTCAATGAGATTCGTGGTGTGCTTGCTGATCTGAAAAGCGCAACTTTCGATAAATAAGTCTTGACTTAGGTACTTCGTTTGTGTTAACATGCCCTCCTACTTAGTTAGGTGGGCTTTTAAGAGGAGAACATTATGAAGAACATTCTGATGGCTTTACTGTTAGTCGCGAGTGCTTCTGCAACCGCAGGGCAAATCACTATTCCAAACTCTGGTGAGACTGTGAACGGTGATACGAAAGTTTGCTTCTATTCAAACTCCAATTACGACTTCACTTACGAAGTATCCGTAAATCGTCAGTGTCCTGGGACACGAACGTTTAGTACAGACGAGGATGATGAATAGGAGGATTAAATCGGGTACATATTAATTGCACCGGAAGACCTACACAAATACGTTGATGAAGATACGATTGCAGCAATAGACTACGATCAGATAGCATTCCAAGCAGCTTCTGCATTGGAAAAACGTAGTATCAACGCCGTACACAAGGCTTCCGGCAATGTAAAAGAGTTTGCAAATAGAACAGATTTTTGGGGAAATAAGAAAAACGAAATTGAAGGCTGGCTCGGAGCACTAAACGCCTCACGAGAAGCAGAGGGTAAACGCCCATTCACTAAAGAGGACTTTGATATCCTCGACGTTCAAGAAGTCCCTGAAAAAATTGCTTTCACTTTCCAAGCTGCAAAGACAAAAATCGCTGGTATCATGGATCATCTCAAACTGAGAAAATACTGTGGTGTTATCGGCGTAGGCAAGACCTTCCGGCATTCCTTCGCGATGCCAACAGAATACAAATCTGAACGCTCTGAAATAAAACCTCTTCAACTATCTGACACAAAAGATTACCTTGTGGAACAACACAATGGTGATGTTGTGACGGGAATTGAAGCAGATGACGCTCTGGAAATTTACGGTTTCTCTGGCTATCAAGCCTATCAAAAAACTGGTAAGTTTTCTTACATTGTAGTGTCCATCGACAAGGATAGCCTCTCAACTCCGAGTTTGCTGTTCAACTTCTATAAAGAAGACGGTGTTTTCAAGCAGCCTAACATTATCCTGATTGATGACTCAATCGGAGACATCTGGGTTGTGGAAAAGGGCAAGAAGAAAGAAATCAAAGGTTGGGGTAGTATGTGGTTGGCTTATCAGATGTTGATGGGCGATAAGACCGATAGCATCCGTCCTTACCAAGACTTCGGAATCAAGTTCGGAGACATGGCTTGTTTCAAGTTAATCTCAGAATGCAAGACTCAAGCAGATCTATTTAATACAGTTAAAACCCAGTTTCATAAATGGTTCCCAGAAGGTGTAAGTTTTACATCTTGGGATGGTAAAGAAACTTGGATGGAAACTGACGCATGGATCGAAACCATCTTCCAACTGGTCTATATGAAACGTTGGGACAATGATGAAACCACATTTGACAGTATGCTTAAAGCATACGAAGCAGAACAGGACGAAGCATTGCGCCAAGCGCACGAGTCCAATCAGGAGGAAAATTGAGTAAATTAACAAATGAGCAGAAGATTGAAATCGCTTCAATGAAAGCTGCTGGTTATTCTTCACGTCACATTGCTGCTACCGTACTGGGTAGTGCAAGCCGTAAGAGCACAGTGAATGACTTCCTTGCACGAGGAGAGACAGTCTCTGAAATCCGTAATCTTGGGAATACAGTTAAACAACCTGTCATCAAGATTATCGACGTTGAAACTGCACCGGAGATTGCATACACCTTCCGTCGATTCAAAGCCTTCATTTCACCAGATCAGGTGATTAAGCGTGGTTATCTGCTTTCCTATTCCATCTCTGATTTATATACCGGAGAGGTTGAAGGTAAGAACCTAACCAGTTACCCGCTATTCGATATCGATCATACTGACGATTGGGAATTATGTCAAGATCTGTGGCGTATCCTGGATGAGGCTGACGTAGTTGTAGCGCATAACGGTTATAAGTTTGACCGAGCCTACATCAACCAACGTTTTGCATTCCACGGTATGAAACCACCTTCAAATTACGTAGTTGTTGACACACTGAAAGCAGCTAAGAAACAATTCGCATTACCCTCTAACTCTCTGAAAGAGATGGGTGCATACTTCGAAACTGAAAGTGAGAAACTGGATAACGAAGGGTTCCCACTGTGGAGAGCATGTTGTGAAGGTGATCGAGATGCGTTCGGACGTATGCAGACCTACAATGATGGTGACGTTGTTTCCCTGCGTGATCTGTACATCAAGATCCTACCTTGGATTCCACAACACCCTAACTTGTCTGCGTACTACGAAGATGAAGTGGCTCGCTGCCCTCGTTGTGGTAGTGTCCATGTTCACATTGAATCCGGCAAAAAATACAACACGGCGATTAGCTCCTTTAACGTCATCCGTTGTGAAGATTGTGGTGGACTCTCTCGTGATCGTGTTAACTCACGCTCTAAAGAGAAAATGAAGAACACCATTATTGGTATTTAACACAAAGGGGCGAAAGCCCCTTTTTCATTGGAGAAATAAATGTCTGACGCTCTAAGAACTCAGGTCGATGGCGACCACTACAAAAAACAAAAAATCCAACCTATTGAATTAGCTTATCTTATTGGTGGCACTCCCTGCTTTACCAAACTCGCAAAGTATATGACTCGCGATAAAGGTGATCGTAACATCAACCTTGACAAAGCAATTCACTGTGTTAGTATCGAAAAAGAAATCAATGTTAATTCTACTTACCACATACTGGAATGCTACCCGATGCTGACAAGCTATCCACGCTTGGATCAAGCAGATATGCTTATCAATCTCTTCTCGGATGATCCGTTTGTCCAAGCTGCTCTGAAAGCGATGATTCACCAGCGTTACGATGATGCTATTGCGGAAGTCGAAGCACTGAAAAGGTCACTTAATGGCGAGCAACAGTAAACAATACGGAGAAGGTGAGGTTTATAAGATCTACAATCGCAAAGGCGACAAGCTCTTACACACCATCACCATGCCGGAGAGTATGTGCAAAGCAGGTCTGGATAGGATGTTGTTCTTTAAATACAACATTGCCCCAGGTGACTATGTAGCGAAGAAGGTGAATAACATTGGTCAAGCAGGAACCTAAAGTAGTATGGGGTGAAGGAACACCCTGGAGAACCCAAGCAGAGTTTTATACCTATCTGCGAGGTTGTCTAAGGAGAGCATGGATTCGCCACCCGAATAAAATAAAACGTATCAACGCCCTTCGGTATCAGGTGGATCGCCTTGATAAAGATGGGAATGTGATGCGAGATAAGAAAACAGGGAAACCGAAGAAGATCTGGAACTGTAAGTGTGAACTTTGTGGACACACAGGCGGCATGAAAGACTTCCAAGTTGACCACATCCACGCCGCAGGTGCGCTAACCTGTTACGAAGACCTCCCAGGATTTGCTCTAAGACTCCTCTACGTAAATGAAGAAGACCTACGAGTAGTTTGCAAAAAATGCAACTCTATCCTTGCGTATGCTGACAAACACAACTTATCGTTTGTTGAAGCCTCCGCTGAGAAGGAAGCCATCGAGATCTGTCGTACCAAGAAGGACAAGCAGTGGCTTGAAAAGCGTGGCGTGAAGCCTGAAAGTACAATAATTAAGCGAAGAAAACAGATAGTGAAAATACTTCTTGATCTTGCGCAACAATAACGTAATATAAGCCCCATCAGACGGGGCTTTGAGGAGAACCATGAGAATCGTCTGTGATTGTGACTTAGTAATAGCTCCGGCTGATGTTCCCTGGCTTGCCTGGTTGAATGCTGTGAGTGGTGACAATGTTGTATTGCCAGCAACTGGCAAAGCTGCACATTACGACCTATCCGCATACTTCCCAGACTTCGAGAAGAGGTTTGGCATCGACCCGCATTCCTTCTGGGATAATCAACACCTGTACGACACAATGGGTACAGTGCCAGGTAGCGTGAACACTCTTAACTATCTTGGTAAGGCTGGAGACTCACTTCTCATCGCAAGCCATACTAAAGGTGGACATTTTAGCTCCAAGTACCGCTATATAAAACGCAACCTCACTGAATTTGATTTCGGACGAGGAACAGGTAATGGCTTCTTCGCGACGAAGGAGAAATACCTACTCCCCTGCGATATAGCAATTGATGATCGGGCAGAGAATCTCGTCTTATTCCCAGATCATGTGGTGAAGGTGTACTTCAACACTGTGTATGAAGATCCATTCTTGGAAGAATTAAAAACCATGCCAAACGTATTGATAACTTCCATTGAAGACCCGTGGAAGGATGTATTCAATGCCGTTGACATTTATCATAAATAGAGGAGAAATAATGACAGATATTAGCGCAAAAGTAATTGCACACTCTCACAATGGATGTGGGAATGAAATTGTAACTTTCGAATTGGAATACCCTCGAATTATTCATAGCGAATTGATGACTCACCGTTTATTCAGTCGCAACGCTGCGTCGAGCCGTGCCATTCCAGTGAAAACTTTAATCGAAATGGTTCGTCAGGAACCAGCAATGCCCTATCGCTTTGGTGCAAATCAACCAGGGATGCAGGATAAAGGTGTGGAACACGATGGTATGGTAGGTGCAGGGTACACTGGTCGTGAATGGTGGAGCCTCGCTGCGCTGAGCGCTGCTCGCTTCGCAGAAGAGATGGCAGAAGCTGGTTATCATAAACAAGTTGTCAATCGTCTGCTGGAACCGTTCCAGCGAATGAAGACCGTTCTCACTGCAACCGAGTACGAAAACTTCTGGTGGCTGCGTGTAGACGCTGACGCTGATCCGACTATTGAGGCTCTTGCGAAAGCAATGCACAAAGAATATGAAGCATCTGAGCCGGAACTTCTACAACCTGGTCAATGGCACACACCTTACGTAGAACACTTCTATGAAAACATTGGGCTGGAAGGGGATGATGTTTGGGTGTTCTGCGGTTATTACGTAGAAGATGAAAATGGTGAGAAAGTTATCTTAGATGTGGAAGAAGCCAAAGCGATCTCCTCCTCGTGTTGTGCTCAGGTGAGCTATCGCCGTCTTAATTCAACCAAAGACAAGGCTCTTGATATCTATGGGCGCTTGCTGTCTGGACAGAAGGTTCACGCCTCTCCATTTGAACATCAAGCAACTCCTATGGATTATGTAGATATCCATACAGACTACGGTACAGATGTTATTGTGCAGTTCTTTGAAGGGTTCTTAGGTGGTTATACGCACGTAGATGTGGCAGGTAACTTCTGGTCGGGTAACTTAAAAGGGTTTGTTCAACATCGTCAACTTTTGGACAATCACACCAAGTGGTGATTTAGTTCAAAATCCTATTGACTTTCAGTTGAGATTCGTGTAAGATAGCATAACGTTGGGAGAGCTATGTCTCTCCCTTGAGAAGAGAAGGAGAATTTATGTCATTAATCAATACAACCATTTGGGCGACCGTAAGCATGTCTACCATTGAAGCAACCCCTATCTGGCAGCAACATTTAGCAGAAAATAACGGACACATCCCCCGTCAGAGTTACAACACCGCCCTGAAACAAGCGCTCGTAACTCTTGGAATGTCTGCCGATGGTTCCTATACCGTCGAACGAAACGTAAACATTCGCAGTAATAATGATCTTCGTGTCGTGTTTGCTAATACCACGCTGTACACTTTCCCTGTACGACCTGATTACCCATACAAGCGAGTATATCAAAATAGAGATATTCTGCATTATGGTGAAGAAGGTTTTACTGGTTGGGGCGTATCTCACATCAAAATGGAAGACTTCGGAAATGAACATGATCCATCGCGAGAAGATGGTTCAGATTTCTAATTGAGAGGCCAAATGACCGATAGCAATAAATATCAAGGCTGTGAAGTTGAAGTCTATTACGATGAAACGGTAGGTTGCAATGTTACAGTTATCAAAGACACATCAAAACGATTATCCCCGAAAAGACAAGAAGCAGACAGGAAAGCTAAAGAGAAAGGATTTGAAGACATAAATCATTTCGAAGGTTTCTTATACGCAAATGGACTATTTAATGAAATGCGCGGTGGGTATGATGTTGATGTATTAAACATGCACAATTAAGAGTAGGGAGTAGAAGTGATTCGATACGTAACCAAATCCAACGGTAAAAAAGAAGAGTTTAATCCAGAGAAACTTCGCAAGTGGTCGGAGTTTGCTGCGGGTAAACTTAACTGGTCTGAAATTGAATTAGAAGCTGTTAAACGTTGTTATGATGGTGTGTCCACCCGTGATCTGCATAAAGCAATGATCTCTGCGTGTATTGACAAGAAAACCCAAGCATACAGCGATATGGCTGGTCGATTACTTCTCGGTATGATCTACAAACAGGCACACGGGGGATACCACAGTATCCCTTCCCTGAATGACTTCTATAAAGATATGGTGAGCCGAGGCCACTGGATCAAAATGGATTACACCGAAGAAGAAATCAAAGAGATTGGCAAAATTGTCAAGCACGATAAGAACCTGGGGTATGGTTATTCCGTTCTTCGTCAGATGGCAGATAAATACCTGGTGAAAGATGCCGTGAATGATGTCGTTCATGAATCTCCTCAGTTCCTGTTTATCGGTGTTGCGATGAAGGTAATGGAAATTCAACCGAAGGAACGACGCATTGAGGATATTAAGCGCCTGTATACATACATCAGCGATCTTAAAATCAACCTGCCGTCACCTTATCTGACAACACTGCGTACCACTATTCCTGGTAGCGCCTCATGTTGTCTGTTCCGCGCTGATGACACCGCAGAATCGCTGGCGATTGCAAATTATCTGGCACACGAGTATACTCTGAACAACGCTGGTATTGGGGTTAATCTCCAGACTCGCGCAACTGGACAGGGCGTTAAGAACAACCGTATCATTCATGGTGGGCTACTGCCTTACCTGAAATGGATGGAAGATAGCGTCGGTGCTTCAAAACAGGCAAGCCGTGGTGGTAGTGCTACCGTCACATACACAATCTTGGAACCAGATTTCGAAGACTTGATCCGAATCAAGAACCCGACAACTCCGGTTGACAAGCGTGTAGATAAATTAGATTATTCAATTGTGGTTAACCGCTCATTCCTGCGCCGAGCAGCAAAAGGTGAAGAATGGATGCTGGTAAGCTGTGATGATGCTCCAGAACTCTACGAAGCACTCTACAAGAGTGAAGAAGAGTTTGATGAAGTTTATGATCGTGTTAGTCGTAAACGTATCAAGAAAAAATTCGTTAAAGCTCGTGACCTGCTGACGGAGATTATTGTTCAACGTGCAGAGACAGGACGTATTTATATGTTCTTCGCTGATAACGCGAATAATCACACACCGTTCCTTGATACTGTGTATCAATCGAACCTGTGTCAGGAAATTTTCCTGCCGACTAAAGCATTCCACAAAATGACGGATCTATTTACTGGGGAAAATACTGAGGATCAGGAATTAGCTCTGTGCTTCCTGTCATCTATCGTTGCTGGTCGTGTATCACCAGAAGAATACGAAGATGTAGCCTACTACACGGTATTGACAATCGACAACGTTATTGAGACAATGGTTTACCCATTCAAACACAATGAGATCACTGCGAAAGCTCGTCGTTCCATTGGTGTTGGGATTACTAACCTCGCTCATTACCTCGCAAGCAACTTCGCGACATATTCTGATCCTTATGGTAAGAAACTGATTCACGAGTTAGCCGAACGCCACTACTTCTGGTTGGCAAGCGCATCTCTTCGCCTCGCGAAAGAGAAAGGTAATGCAGAATGGATGGATAAAACCAAATGGCCTCAAGGCTGGCTCCCAATTGACACCTACGCGAAAGCTGTAGATGACATTGGTGACTTTAGCCTGAAACTGGATTGGGAAGGATTACGCCAAGGTATTATTGCTCAGGGCGGTATCCGTAACAGCGTATTAACCGCTATTGCGCCAAATGAATCAAGCAGTCTGGTGAGTAACACCACTAACTCTGTGTACCCTGTACGTGATACGATCATGTATAAGCAGAGCCAGAAAGGAAACGTACTGTTTATCGTACCGGACTACGAAAAACTGAAAACTGTTTATCAGAGTGCATGGGATGTTCCTGCGAAGGACATTGCCGAAATGTACGGACTGTTAACTAAATTCATGGATCAGGGTATTTCCTGTGATGAATGGGTTGACTATTCGAAAATGGAAGGTGGTCGTCTGTCGATTAAAGCTCAGATGCAATTCATCTTTACGTTTGCCAAATTAGGCGGTAAATCTCTGTACTATCTGAACAGTAAAACCAAATCAGCCGAGTCTCTCGCCCAAGAGGATTCCGGTTTTGATGAAGATGGTTGCGCCGCTTGCAAGATGTAACCAAAAGGGGCGAAAGCCCCTTTCTTGTTTTAGACGCAACACGTCAGGTATATAGGACGGGAACCGTTGACGGCAAGAAAGTGAACTTGTGGGTTGATCCTGTTTATCGGTTATGGAATAATATGTGCTCCAGAGTCTATAAACGTTCAGGCGCTTTTAGACCTGGCTACAACGATGTTGAAATTTGTGAAGAGTGGAGAACATTCTCTAATTTTGACAGGTGGTGCGATGAACACTTTATTGAAGGTGCTGTACTCGATAAAGATTTATTAGTACCAGGTTCAAAAATATACTCCCCAGAGACTTGTTGTTTTGTTCCAGATTATGTGAATACCTGCCTCAGTACGTCCTCAAGGACTAAGAGAGCTTCTTTGTTCGGTGTTCACATCAGAAAGAAAGATGGTAAAATCAGCGCAAGTATAACAAAGAATAATCGTAAAATTCATCTGGGATACTTTAACTCAGAAGAGGATGGTCATTTTGCTTGGCTGCAAGCTAAAGCTGAGAGCATCCGTGAAGTGGCAGAACGTTATCGCACAGAATGTTCATACTTTTCCCCACAGATTTACGATTCCCTGATTAAACGTGCAGACTTCTTCTTAGGCTTCGCTGAAAGAAGAGAAATATACGAGGAGAAACAAAATGGCAGCAATTAACTTACAGAATCAAACATACAAAGAGGGTAAATACCCTGTCTTCTTAGGTGAACAACTGGGGATCTTCGATTCTATCAACGTCACCTATCCTGAAATGCACCGTCTTTATAAGCTCCAGAAAGCCCAAGATTGGGATGAAAATGAAGTGAATCTGGATCAAACTCGTAAAGACTTCGTAGCATGTTCCGCAAATAACTACGATGTGATGATCAAAAACCTTTCGTTCCAGTGGGAGAATGATTCCTTGGCGAAATCGATTATCACGTTGTTCGCCCCGTTTCTGAGCAACAATGAAGCGTGTGCGATGATGATGAAGCAATCTGAAATTGAAGTGCTTCACGCTCTCACTTACTCTGAAATTATCCGTCAGTGTATTCCTAATCCAAACGAAGTGATTGAACAGATTATGGAGAATGACCGTATCTTCCAACGCATGGGTGTTGTGGAAGAAGTCATGTCCGAACTGTATGAAGCTGGTCATAAATACGCCCTGGGGCAACTGGAAGCCAATGACGATTTGCGTTTGCTGATTCTGAAAGGTATGATCGCTCTGATTGGTCTGGAAGGTATTCAGTTTATCTCTTCCTTCTCTGCGACATTTGCCCTGGCAGAACAGCAACTGTTCGTTGGTGCGTGTAAGCTGATTCAGAAAATTATGCTCGACGAGATCTTGCATGTTAAGATGGATTATGCTATCATTGACGCGCTGATGAAAGATCCAGAATGGAAACGAGTTTACGACGACAACATTGAGGAACTCACAACCATCTTGGACACCATTATCGCTCAAGAAGAAGATTGGTGCGATTACCTGTTCAGTGAAGGTCGTGTTATTGTCGGTCTGAATGCTGAACTGTCCAAACAGTGGGTTTACTTCAACGCTGCCCCTATTTACCGCCGTCTGAAAATGAAACACAAATTCCGTTCTCCTAAACAAACGCCTCTGGCATGGATGGATGTGTGGCTGAACCCAGACCAGATTCAGGCAGCAGCGCAGGAAATCCAGCGTACTGACTACAAACTCAACTCTGCCAACAAAGATGTGGCAGACGATGAAGAATTTGAGTGGTAAGGAGAACTCATGTTAGATGGTGATATCTGCCCCGTTTGCGGTGGCATTGGTCAAGTTTATGTTGGCGGGGGCTTTAGCCCTTGCTGGACTTGCAACGGTTTTGGTGTGATTCCGAAACAAGAGGAGGAGGAAGAAGATGAATCCTAATTTTAGCGGTGTAATGGTTAAACTTAGTCCACGAGGTTTTGCAAATCTCTTAGATGAAATCAACGATAACGCTTGGGCTTATGTGGAGTTCCCAGGCAAAGAAGGTGAAGGTCGTTGTGTATATTGGCAAGGTGTTCATTTTAAGGAGGTACGCGATGGGGATTGACATTGGCTGGAAGCTGATTCAAGGTGCGCCATTGGAAGCCTGGGAGGAAGCTCTCGGAGAAGACGAACAGATGATCGATAACTTCGACGGTGATCTTGTTTGGTTCCTTCAAGAGGGCTTAGGCATTGATAGCGTTTCACCACGTTACGACTCTGATAGTTCAGAGCGCATTTTTGGTGTGGAGTTGGCTCAAGGAGAGTACCCGAAAGATATTAACCTACGGGAACTGAGTGACAAAGCTATCGAGATTGCTCAAGAACTTGAAGCAAAGTATGGCGTTAAGACGACTACAGTTTGTAGTCAAGACGTGTGGTAAGGAGATAGAATGCGATACCTGGTAACAGGTGGGCTTGGTTTTATCGGGAGCGCCGTGGTGCGCTCTCTTCACCAAAACCCAATGAATGAGATTTATGTTGTTGATAAATGGGGCTACGCTTCCGATCCTCGGAACCTAACCTTAACACCAGATGTAAAGTTCTGCCAATTAGACTTGACAGACCTGCTATTAACTGTTAAGATGTTGACTGACATCAATCCAGATTACATTATTCACCTGGCGGCTGAAAGCCACGTTGATAATTCGATTAGCTCACCAAGAGCATTTATTGATTCCAACATCATTGGAACATACAACCTCTTGGAAGCGATTCGCTACATGGGTAGCAAATCTAAACTCAAGAGAATCCTGCATGTCTCAACAGACGAAGTGTACGGCGATCTGAGCGTAGATGGACTTCCGTTTACCGAAGACACACCTTACGCCCCAAGTAGCCCTTACAGCGCTTCTAAGGCGGCGAGCGACCACCTTGTGAAAGCGTGGCATCGTACTTACGGTATTCCGGCAGTGATTACCAATTGCTCCAACAATTTTGGTGCATACCAACATCCCGAAAAACTGATTCCTCGTGTTATCACGAGTATCCTGCTCGGAAAACAGATTCCAATGTATGGGAACGGATTACAGGTGAGAGATTGGTTATTTGTTGATGACCATGTTGATGCGTTGCTGCTGGTGCTTCATAAAGGTGAGGACGGTGAGACATATAACATCGGTAATCGCAATCCTCGCACGAATGTGGATGTAATCTACATGATTTGCGACTACATGGATGCCGTACATGCGGATAAAGGTTTCTACCCTGCTTCGAATCTAATCAAACAAGTGAATGATCGTCCTGGACATGATACTCGTTACGAGGTAAACCCAACTAAACTGGAAACAGAACTCGGTTGGTCTACTGAGGGTACATTCGAAGAAAAACTATATCAAACCATCGAGTGGTATATTGCTCACGATCTATGGTGGAAAGATAAAGTCTAAGGAGGAACATGAAAGGTATTATCCTTGCGGGTGGCAGTGGCACTCGCTTGTATCCGGTGACTAAAGGGGTAAGCAAGCAATTGCTCCCCATTTATGATAAACCGATGATTTACTACCCGCTGTCTGTATTAATGTTGGCAGGGATCAGAGAAGTGATGATCATTACCACACCAGAAGATCAACGTAATTTCCAAGAACTCCTTGGAGATGGCAGTGACTTTGGTGTTAGTATCACCTATGAAACACAGGATCAACCTCGTGGTTTAGCAGAGGCATTTATCATTGGAGAAGACTTCATTGCTGATGATTCTGTAGCTCTGGTTCTCGGAGATAACTTATTCTTCGGGCAAAGTTTCGGGAGTTTATTGCACTCTGCTAAAGAACATGTGGAACACTATGGTGGTGCAGGTATCTTTGGCTATCACGTTAATGACCCTGAACGTTTCGGAGTTGTCGAATTTGATGATGAAGGGCGTGTTGTAAGTATCGAAGAAAAGCCAACCAACCCACGCAGTAATTATGCGATCACTGGTTTGTATTTCTACGATAATTCTGTTGTCGGTAAAGCTAAATGCGTTAAACCGTCGCTTCGAGGCGAACTGGAAATAACAGATATCAATGAAATGTACTGGCGTGAACGTAGTCTCCAGGTGTGGAAACTGGGAAGAGGTTTCACTTGGTTGGACACTGGTACTCACGCAAGTTTAATGGAAGCATCTCAATTTGTTCATACCATCGAGAAACAACAGGGTATGAAATTGGCTTGCCTGGAAGAGATTGCTTATAAAAGTGGATGGATCACACAGGAAGAACTTATTCAATTGGGCTTAGCTTTGTCTAAGACAGAATATGGGCGATACCTGTTATCTTTAGGAGGTGTTAAAACGTGGACGACGCAATCAATGTCCGAGAAACCAGTATTGAAGGTCTTGTCGTAATAACTCCCAGAGTTTTTGGTGATGACCGAGGATTTTTTCTTGAATCTTTCAACCAAGCGCGATATGATAATCTCATTGGTGAACACAAGTTTGTTCAAGATAACCACTCCCGTTCTTCAAAAGGAGTCCTTCGTGGACTCCACTACCAAGAAAGAAACCCTCAAGGCAAATTGGTGCGATGCACAAGCGGTATGGTATTCGATGTAGCTGTGGATTTACGAAAAGGTAGTCCGACCTTTGGTGAATGGGAAGGTGTTGTACTTAGCGAACAAAACAAAACGCAGTTCTGGATTCCACCAGGATTCGCGCATGGCTTTGTTGTCATTTCAGACACAGCCGACTTCGAATATAAATGCACTGAATATTACGATCCTGCTTCCGAACGCAGCTTACTTTGGAATGATCCAGATGTAGCTGTTGATTGGGGTTTCGATTTAATATTTGATGATGATAATTTTCAGCCTATTCTTTCTCAGAAAGACCGCGAGGCTAAAACTCTACGGGAGATCTTTGGATGAAACGATACTTGGTACTTGGTGTCAGGGGTCAGTTAGGCCAAGCCCTTAGCAAGGTGAAACCAGAAGACGTAGATTTAATTTATCCTGAACGTTGCGACATCACCGATTTCAGACAGATTCGTGACCTCATTACAGATACTATGCCGGAAGCAGTTATCAACTGTGCTGCATACACGGCTGTAGACAAAGCTGAGGACGATATTCAAACAGCAATGAGCGTTAACGCCTATGGTGCTGCCAATGTTGCCAAAGTTTGTGGTGAACTCTGTATTGATTTGATCCACATCTCCACAGATTATGTGTTTGACGGATCATTCCCAGGTATTGAAGGTGCTGAAACAAACCCACTAAACGTTTATGGCTACTCCAAACGCTATGGTGAAGAATTAGTTCAGGCTGTCCATCCTGGGGCATTAATTATTCGTACCGCTTCGGTGTACAGCGAGTTTGGTAACAACTTCCTGAAAACCATGTTGAGCCGATACAACGGTGGTCAACGTGAGTTTGATGTTGTCTGCGATCATTTCTCCTGTCCGACATACGCCCCAGACCTTGCTGAAATGATTTTCACGATGTTGGAGTATGGTGTTGGTGCTCGTATTCTGCACTATGCAGGTAAAGAGTATCTAAGTTGGTATGACTTTGCATCACGTATTTTCTGGGAAATAGATATGACGGTGAAAGTAAATCCGGTATCTGCTGCTCAGTATAATTCCAAGGCAGTCCGACCTGCCAAATCCTATCTTGAAACCAAAGGCTTACTGAATCCAAAACCAGTAGCTCACGGTATTAGCGAATCACTTAAAGTTCTATTGAATAAGGAGAGAGAATGAATTTTGTAATCTATGGTAAACCTGACTGCCAATTCTGCACTATGGCGAAGCAGCTTTTAGAAATGCGAGGTCAGGATTTTAATTACCTCACCCTGGATGTAGATTACACTCTCGACCACATGCAAGCAGTGGTTGTAGAGAAAACCGGAATTCCACCACGTACTTTCCCGCAGATTTTGGTGCAGGAATCGGACGTTGCGGAGTACAAACACGTAGGAGGTTTCACCGAACTACGTGAATTCATGGCTCAGATTGCGGAGTAACAATATGAAAGGTAAACAGAAACGTAAAATCTTTTCTCGTGCTTTGGCAGCGGAGCTAAAGTCCAACATCAAGAAGACGAAACCAAAACGTGAACCATCTCCAGAACACGTAATGTTTGACGAACTGGATCACGGAGAGGTTGACTCATAAGGAAAACATGGCTAAAGTAGTAGATGAATTTGATATGCTGCGCCTTGACGAGGGACTAAAGCTCACGGTCTACAAAGATACCGAAGGGTATTGGACAGTGGGTATTGGTCATCTCTTAACGAAGGTGAATGATAAGTCCGTGGCTATCGCTACACTGGATAAACTGGTAGGTCGTAAGACTAACGGGGTTATCACAGAAGCAGAAGCCCGTACTATCTTTAAAGCTGACGTTGAAAAGGCTATCAAGCAAGTCAAACAAAGTAAGATCCTGTCTCCTATTTACGATAAGGTAAGTCCTATCCGTAAAATGGCGATTGTCAATATGGTATTCCAGATGGGGATTGCCGGAGCAGAATCTTTCAAAAATAGCTTGACTTTAATAAGCAATTCGTATTATACTCAGGCTGGTATCAACTTGCGTAAGAGTAAATGGTACAAACAAACGCCTAATCGTGCAGAGCGAGTTATCAAGGTTCTAACTTCTGGAACACTTGATGCTTACAACTAACAAAGGGGCGTAAGCCCCTTATTCAAGGAGTGCTAATATGGGAAATAAACCAGCAAAATCTCCCCGTCAGAAATTGGCAGCAAACGATCAGAAAATTAGTCGCTACGCAGCGAAAGCTGTTGGAAATGATGACTACCGCCTTGATGAATTCTTCCCCACCGAAGCGCAGCAAGAAATTGTTCGTAGTATGGTGTGGAATGACCTAACAATTGTTAACGGTCGAGCAGGTACTGGTAAAACAACTACTGCCCTATGGAAAGCATTGCAAATGCTGAAATCCGGTGATGTGCGAAAACTGCTGTTCCTCAAAAACCCAACGGAAGTGGGTGACGATCAGATTGGTTTCCTCTCTGGTGATAAGAACGATAAACTGACTGCTCACTATGAGTCAACCAAACGTATCTTCCAACAGTTCATGTCTGCTAACAAACTGGAAACAGATATTCTTAACGGAAAGATTGAGTTGAACATTCCTAACTATGCACTGGGTGCTACCTGGGATAATACAGTCATCCTGATTGATGAATCTCAGTTAATGTCTCCCGATACCATCAAACTCCTTCTGGAGCGTACAGGTATCAACTCTCGTGTAGTCGTAATTGGTGACGTTCGCCAAACCTACGCCATCAAACGCCGTAAGAACGGTCTGGAAGACCTTCTTGATAAAGTGGCTCCTTATGATGTAGAAGAAGATGAACGTACCCCAATCACTGATTTCATCGGTTACGTAGAACTGTCAAGCGACGAGAACCAGCGTTCACGCCTGTCTCAGTTCATTACGGAAATTTATTAATTTATACAGGCAGGGACGCCGATTTTATGGAGGATAAATGGCATTTGTTGAAATAGGTAGAAGTGGTGTTGATGAATGTTATCAAGCAGGATTAGTAAAGCCAAATGAGTTCCGGCAAATTTACGTTAACAAGATAGAGAAAGAGATCGCTCTCTTACTGGAACACCTAACACTTAAGCAAAAGTGGGGGATGTTCAAATCTTGGATCAAGAACGAGGATTGGATTTTATCTCATTACCAGGAACTTTCCGATAGTAAAGATGGGCTGTTCGAGTGTATAATAGAGATAGCCGCCTCAAATCCACATCTTCTTCACATCGACGAAGAAGAAGCTAAACTCCTTTTCCTAAGCAGTATTTTCCACAAAAAATCCCTACTTGTGCGAGAGTGCAGTGATTTGTTCAATCACCCGCTCACACGTACCGAGAAGATTCTGGTGGACAAAGAAACGTTACGCGCAATTGACTATCTAAGAAAATACGTGAACGGTGGAAAAGCAGTTCTTAAAACATTGCAGGAGGAAGAATAATGACAACGATTATTGCAACAAAGACTAAGATTTTAAGCGACGGTAAAACCACCGTAGGCAATCGTGTAGATGATTACGACTTCAAGAAAGTTCGTAAGATTGGGGATTATCTGGTTGGTGGTGCTGGTCGCCTCACTTCCATTCTCACCTTCTTTGCATGGTTTGAGCAGAATCTGCAATGTCAAGCGGCACAAGAATCTATTCCTGGGTTGATGATCCAATCTGACCCAGACAAGGACGACGAGGACTTTATTGCCCTGGTCGTTCACCCTGACGGTAAGATCTTCATTCACGAAGGTGCTGATCCACGTAGAGCGTTCCCTATTGATCGCGAGTATTACGCAGTTGGTAGTGGCGCAGACTTTGCGTTAGCAGCCCTGGATGCAGGAGCCACCCCAGAACAGGCGATGGAAGTTGCAAAACTCCGTGACGCATTCTCTGGTGGTCAAACCTTCATCGAAGAACAAGACGAGATCATTGAGATCACTGACGAAATGTTACGTGAATTCTCAAGAGAACAACTACTGAACATGTTACTAACTGGTAGTCCAGAAGGTGACGAAGCGGCTCGCATTCTGGCTGGCGAGGATACCGAGAAAGACTTGACTTCTCTCGATAAAGATAGTAGTGTTAATCTTCCAAATACCTCCGTCCAAACGGAGAATTAAAAACATGCCCCTTCGGGGGCATTCCTAACAAAGGAGGAGATATGTTATCTATCCCAGTATCATTCATCGACAAGAATGTATATGCGTACCAGCAAGTTTGCAAACGTGCAAAGAATACATTGGACGCTATCGTATCCAAGCGATACATTATTTCTGAAAAGAAATGGTTCCGTACTATTCACTATGAGGTGAATGTGTTCGGGGAGTACAAGCATAAGTTCGGGAACACCGATAATGTTCTGGAGTACATGCTGGAAGAAGACCACATCTCTCCTCTTGATTATCAACTGCTCAAATTCTACGACATGTCAACCATCACTGATCAAGTGATTGCACAGCTTGCCGAACGTCGAGATGAGAGCGACTTAGTGCCAGTTTCTTTGGATGAAGTGCAGTTCCTGTTCTACATCGGAACGTTCACCGAAGATCCTACACTAACAAAGGAGGAAATTCTTTTTGGCGAACAAGTACGACCGACCTGAAAGTGACTACTACCCTACGCCCCAGAAGTGTATTCAGGCACTATTCAGCGTAATTGATTTTAAAAATTTGAGAGAAGAGGGCTGGCATTTTGCCGAGCCATGCCGAGGGGAAGCGTCTGCAATTTTTCAGCACTTCCCTGATGGTTCAGAATATTGCGAGTTGGAAGAAGGTAAAGATTATTTTAATAGCGTGTGGGAAACCAAACCGGATATCATAATCACCAACCCACCATTCAAACTCGCTTTAGAGTTCTTGCAAAAGAGCTTAGAAGAAGCAGACGTATCTATCTACCTGTTACGTCTGGGATTCTTGGAGTCTAAAAAACGACGAGATTTCCATAAAGCCAACCCTCCAACAAATTTGATTATTCTTTCTGAACGACCATCGTTTGTTGCGGGTGGGACTGACAAGACAGCGTATGCCTGGTATGTCTATGATCCAAAACAGAGGCTTGGGCTTACCCAACCTTTTTATTTTGTATAAGGAAGATTAATGGCCTACAACTACTATCTTGTGTATGTTCACGAGAACACGAAAGAAGATACAGGTACTAACGTCTATGCGGAGTCAGAAAATCACGCAAAGGCTATCGGTGCTGTGCTGCTTTCGCGCATGACAGGGGAAGAGTTTTCATCTGCGGATGTTTACGCAGAGGTAGACCCTGAAATGCAGGAAGATGATATCACAACCACTTGACAATAGTTTTGTGGTAGTGCATACTCATTGAAACAGCATAGGAGGGTATCATGAAATTCGTACTTTACCACCGTCTTTCCAAAAAGAAACAGCAGGGCAACCAATACGGTATTGAATCCCAGGAAGTTGACATTCAACGTTTCCTCGACTCGCAAGAGAACTATTCCGTCATTGGCACTTTCGCTGAATTCTATTCTGGTAAAGGCGATTGGAAGCAACGTAGAGAACTGGTGAAAGCCGTAGAACTCTGCAAAGCAACAGGCGCAACACTTGTGGTTGCGAAGGTTGACCGTTTAGGTCGTAACACCGCCTCGGTTGCAACGCTTCTGGAAATGGTGAATGTCCGTATTGCTACGATGCCCTCCGCTGAGAACATGGTGATAAATATCCTCGCCGTTCTCGCAGAAGAAGAAGCAAGGGCGATCTCTGATCGTGTGAAAAAGAGTTTGCAGGTTGCCAAAGAGAAGGGTATACTTCTCGGTGCTGCAAATGAGAAGTACCAACGTACTGACTACTCTAAGAAAGAGGAATCGAAGCGTTCACTGGAGTTTGCCATGAACCTACGTGACTCTCTTATTGCTTTCCGATCAATGAATACACCTTTCATGACCATCGCAAAGCATTTGAACGAAAGCGGCAAAACAACTATCCGAGGCAGCAAGTTTGATGCAAAAGCTGTCCAACGTTTATGTGCTAAGTTAGAAATCAATTAAGGAGGTTTGGTGTGATGACCCACGAGGAGACAATCATCAAAAAATTCCCGTCTAAGCGTCAGATGGTGGAGTTTCTCCATTTTCTGGAGGCCGACGAGGTACTTATCCAACGTGAAGGGGACTCCTGGAACGTTATTTATAAAGCCAATAAAACCACTGTAACTCTGTCCGAAGATGATTTCTCCGAGGTAGACGTTATAAGTTGAGTTTTTAAGGAGTACAACTATGCGTTTAGCTTCAACAGGTAAGATTAACACTACCAACGTGCTAACTGCCGTTGGTTTATTAAGCAAACATTTTGTACCAGCAAATTTACCAGTTTGCGTAGACTTCGATCACGTTTTCGATCCAACAAGTCCTTCACGCTGCTTTGCCCGTAGTAACATCGAGAACCCAAGTGAGAATTTATTCTACATCGTGAAACCTTCTCAGGCTGTCCTGAACCAGGTGAGAGCGGGTATTATTCTCCCAGGTAAATACTTCTCACTACTTCCGTGTAAATCAATTGCTATCGAGGATAGCATAAATTATGCCAACAACCTTGTTGTTGCTGCTTACATTGTATCTGAACAAGACACTACGGCTGAATTAGCGAGCGTAGTCAAAAGTGTTTATGGTGCAATGGGTGTTGCTTTCACAACTTTCGTATGCGAGGATGCTCCTCACTGCGTTGAGTTTGTGGTCAACGGTGTAACAGTGTGTAAAGTGGAAACATGGTTAATTAACGACTACTTTGTTTCCGTATCCAGTGTTGTATCTGAACCCGTGTTCAGTATTGCATGTTCTTTAACTAATTGAGGAGGAGGGAATGAGAATCACAACAGAGAGTGCTTTGGTTAACAAGGGGAGAGAGATCTTAGAAAGTCACTTCGGTGATGTTCAAAAGACGCCTGGATATCTTGGATGGCGTATGCACGAAACTGTAGATTTTCTCCCTCACCAAACTTCAATACTTCTTCTCGTCAAAGTAGAGGGCGACACGCCGTATAAAGATGTGGCTGAACATATCGAAAAGATAGAAGACGTGGCGTATGCCGAATTCGCTGACCTTGACATTCCTCAAGAGTTAGAGGGCAAGGTTAACATTTTTATTTTCATGGATTTTGAGGAGGAGACATGATTTTATATCAACACATAGACGTAGGGGATGACCAAGAGTTATACATCATCGGTGATCTGCACGGCTCATACAACCTGTATAAGAAAGGAGAACACCGCTTAGGGATTCGAGACAACGATGTGGTAGTGTCCCTTGGTGATCTCACTGATCGTGGAAAACAGAACTTCCGTTGTGTCGTAGAGTTCACACGAAAGAAGAACCGCTACGCTATCCGTGGTAATCATGAAGACATGATGATCCGTGGAATGCTGGAAGGTCGTCGGGACTATTACGAGTGCTGGTATCAGAACGGTGGTAATACCGTATGGGATGAAGTAGGCGAAGAAGGAGTTGCGCTCCTGGCAACTATGCTGGAAGACCTCCCTGTTATTCTGACGGCTTCCCATCGTGGTAAAACTTACGGGTTTATTCACGCTGGTTATCCTTCTGTCTTTGAACACCTTCCTATTACAGACATTCCGGCACTAAATCTTAGTGGTCAGAAACTTGCAGGATTTGCCGAAGCTGTAATGTGGGATCGTGATATGGTGACATGTGCTCAAGAGGGCATTCAGTTACCAAAGGTATTAGGAGTGGACTACGTATTTCACGGTCACTCCTACGTACCGGAGCCGTTGATTAACGCCAACCGTGTCTACATGGATACCGGAGGTGTTTTCAACAACAACCTCACCTTCGCATACTTCGATGTGAAAGGAGAACTGCAATTTTATTCAACTCTTGAGGAGGATTGATGTATAAAATTACAATCAAGGAAACTGTCGGTGAAGTGACTAAAGAAACCACCATCGAGACAGACAACCTTGAATTAGCCAAAGAGATTTTGGTGTCAGAAGAAATTATCAAAGTCGAAACTGATGTTCCTAACGAGAGTATCGATCCTGGTATGGAATCTCTGAAAGAAATTTGGAGAAAACATTTGGACGATATTTGGAAAGATCCTCGTACTACTCGTACAGGTGCTCCATACGAAACAGGAACACCCTGGCCTTTCACTGTAACTTGTTAAGGTGAAGATATGAGCGACTTATTCTATACGGGAGTTGGAAGTCGTGATATCACTGATGAAGAATGGGATACAATGGTGGCTGTCGCTAAATGGTTGGCACAGTGGGTTAAATTAAGATCAGGTAAGGCTGGAGGTTCAGATTCTGCTTTTGAATATGGGGTGTCCTTATCAGACTTCCCTGACAACAAGGAGATTTACATCCCTTGGCCTAAATTTGAAGGGAATGAAATTCCAGGTGAGAAGATTTCCCTTGACCGTCCAGACAGCGTGAATTACGCTCTCTCTTTGCAGTACGCAAAAGAGATTCATCCGGCTTGGGATAAACTTTCTCAGGGTGCTAAAAAGTTGCACCAGAGAAACGTTCACCAAGTATTGGGACGTGATCTGGAAAACCCTACACCATCCCTATTTTTGCTGGCGTGTTCCGATGAGGATAAAAATGGTGACGTGAAAGGTGGTACGCGAACTGCTTGGATGCTTGCCAAACAGTTTGGTGTTCCATGTTTCAATGTTCGAGGAAAAACGAAAAGAGAGATCTTCGAATTTATTCAACCAATTTTGAAGGAGAAACTCGATGCTTGAGGCATATCAAAGGGGCGGTGCTCGCCCCAACATCAGTGAGATGTATAGTCCAATCGTGGACTTAACACCGATGATCAATAAACGTGTTGTTGATACCCTGGAAAAGGGTACGTGGGTGGTTAGTGACAAAGTGGAATTCTGCTACCACAACACAGTAGTTGCTATGAGCAACGATGGTGTGGCAATGAACGTACCATTCTACCCTTTGGACAAAACTCTGACACAGGAAGAGATTGAGGAAATTAATCTCCACGTTATGGGTTATGTACCGTTTGAAAATACGGTTATTCAAACCTACACTACGTTGATGGTTAATGAGATCCTACGTGCGATTACTCGGACACTGGATGAAGGGGCGAGAAAGATTGTCGTACACTTCTGTCCAGCAGACACGATTGAATATGCTGGTACAGTTGCTTATCCAGTGTATGGCTTTATTGTGAACGGTGTACTTCAAATGGAAACATCTTTCCTGATCGAAGTGATCTACAGTAAGCACGAGGCTGAGTGATGACCAAAATTGTATCGCTTGTTGCTGGCCCTGGGGCTGGTAAATCTACTACTGCTGCTGGTATCTTCCATCACATGAAGTGTCAACAGCTTTATAAGGTGGAACTCGTAACGGAGGCAGTAAAGGATGCTGTTTACGACGATAACTCCGGTCTACTGTCAGACCAGTTTCTGTTGTCTGCAACGCAGAACCATTTGTTACACAGATTGGTAGGAAAAGTTGATTTTGTTATCAGCGATGCTTGCCTTTTAAATGGGGTTGTGTATAATAAGTTTTTCGGTACTCCTTCGAAGCTGGACAGCGTTCTTGTTGACCTCTTCCAGGAATACGATAACACCGTAATCATGCTGCCACGTAAGGCGAAGTATGAAGACTACGGGCGTATGCAGACTGAGGCAGAAGCAAAAGAATTAGATAAATTATTCATTCAGGTGTTGACAGAGCTTAACATTCCGTTTTATGATTTATCACACTCTGGTATTGCGACTACTGAGTTACCGCAACACATCATTCAACTAATTGGAGGTGACAAATGAAAACTACAGAACAACTGATCGCACAGAAGCTGGAAGAAGCGATTGTACTGGCTCGCGCTGAGGGCTTAGGCCACGATTATTTCAACATCACCCTCGAAGATGGTGAGAATGTTGAAGTTAGCGTTCAATGGCGTTCTTCATCCTATGACTGCTAAAGCCGGATTAGAACACTCCTTCCTTGCCTCTTGGCAAGGATGGGATGAAGTGGGAAGTGCAGGTGATCTCTGCTTCTATGGCTGCACTTTAGCTAACCATCTGAAAGGGATGGAACCAGAGGGAACCAAGGAGATTATCATGATCTTCTTAATGAGCGAATCAACTGTGCAGTTTGACTTCTACGGTGAATCACGTCCAGATTTAGAAGATCTTCGTGATTCCTACCTGGGAAGCAAAGCATTTAATATTAAAGCAGTGCTGGAAGAGGAGATACCTTGTGACGAATAAATATGTAGTTGGTCAAGTTTACGAAGATCATTACGGCGACGAAGTGGCTCGTATTGTTTTTGCTGATGGTGTTTGGTCAAGTGAAGAAGACAAAGAACTGTATCTGGAACAGAATGATGATCTGCCCGATAACGATACACCAATTCTGTATGAAACCTACTACTGCGACGAGTTTGTAGAGGGTGATTCCTACATCCAAGAGTTCATGCGTGAACATGGTCTGATTGATCCAGTAGAGCGTGAACGTAAAGATAAGGAGCGTCAGGTTATCGTTGACACCCTGAATGCTATGGGCGTAGACACCGCCGATCTGATTGTTTCAGAAGGTCGTGTTTATATTGGAGCAGATGAATGTTGTGACTACATCCAAGGCACTCACGCCTGGTGTTCCAGCAGCATGAGTTGTTAAGGAGAGGCGATGTATAACAACAGAGACAATCTACAGATAGGTAAAGACTACTACGATCTAAACACTGGAGAGTATGTCTTCACTATTATTTATGATGGTGATGACGACGACCGTATCACCGTAGAGGGGATTCCTGCCGAAGTAAAAAGCGACTACGGTGATTATATGCTTGAGACTTGGGCGTATAACAAAGAGACATTGAAGATTTTCAACGAGAACGATCTTTGCGACATAGCTTATGAAACCGTTCTGGTTGACAAGGCGCGTATGGATGAAATCAACACCACTAAGCAGGTACTGATGAATCTGTTCGAAGAGTCGGGTATTCAAGAACCATTTGTTGTTGAGAACGGCAATTTCTATGTGGGTAAAGAGCAAGTTCTTTCCGCTCACATTAATGCCGGATACGAACACGGTTGGATTTCTTCGAGTATTTGCTGGTGATCAAGGTAGGTACATCGGCAGTATATTTAAGGTCTGAATCTGGGGATAGTTATTTATACTGCTTTGAAACGACGACTGTTGAGCATATCGCTGAACAGCTTCGAGAAAATATGGAAATGTTTTGTCCTCTGTGTGACTACAAAGTTGCAGGAAGTGATAAGGATTTCGTGAGTGATGTTAAAAACCTAATGTCCGAAATTTATGATGAATCGTGGGGGAGAGAATGAGTGAATTTAAAACAGTAAGTGAAGCTGTAGCTGCGGCAAATGCCGCGCTTGCAGAAGCAGAGCGCCTGTCCTTGGAAACAGGTGAAGGTTTTGGTTTCCATCCGTGTTATGGTATGGGTGGTTACTTCGATCCAGAAGAAGAGAACGAGTATACTGGTGATCATTGGTTCCCGTCTTCTCTGGGTTGTTAATGAGTGACCGAAGGTACGAATTAAAAGTGTTTATTGACGGGCATGAAATTATGCCCTTTGATGATGAGATATCTGTTACTATAAGGAGAGAACCCGTGGACAAGAAAGAAATTGAAAACCTGATCCGTGAAAAGACAAAAGCGGCAGAAGCGTATATGGAAGGTGTTAAAGCCGAAGTAGCCGAACTCGCTGATAAAGCTGGTGTTCAGGCGTACTGGGGCGAATACGGCAGTGGTGAAACCTACTACCCAGTTGGTACAGACGTAGAGGCAGAATACATCGGTTGGGAAGCCAGCCAGTATGCAGATGAAAACGGCATCCTGACACAAGGGCTGTGGATTTCTTCAAGCTCTATGTGCTAAGAGTGCAAGGATTAACCCGCTTCGGCGGGTTTTTTATTGCCTGAGTGTTGACACAACGTTGAAAACCTGGTAAACTCCGTACATCATTTAAGAGAGGAGAAACATTATGATTATGGTTGGTAGTCGCGCATTAGAAATGCAATTGAAACATCTGGACAAAGAGTTTTATCGTCCTTGTCTCGACTTGGATTTTCTTTGCACCGAGAAGGATTGGCAGATTCAATTTCTCAGATATACCCACGAAGAAGGTGTTGAACTTGTGGAACGCACTGGTAATAAAGGCCATGTCAAACTCGTAGACGGTACGCACATCGAATTTGATATTGCTCAACCTGGGGACAGTACAGATCTTCTGATTCAGTATTGCAAAGCCAGCCCTAAGAGCCTTTTCCTAAACAACGGCGATTATGTGGCTCCGGTAGATGTACTCTACCTGCTGAAAATGAGCCACCGCTATAAGAAAAATAGCCCTCACTTCTTCAAAACCATGAACGACATTCACTACATACGTTCTCTCGGTGCGGTGATTCCCGCAGAACTGGAAGATGTGTTTAAGCTGCGTGAGAAAGAAACCTATGACTACTCACACCCAAATCTGGATGTGAAAAGTAAAGACTTCTTCAAAGGTGACGAAGTGCCGTATGTTTACGACCACGACACGATCCATGAAGCTGTTGCGGTATTGGGTGCTCCGGCTTATAAATCCTACATGAAAGACGACAGCGAAGTGATGACCTCCAAAGAGAAATTCTTTGAACAGGAAAATCACATCCGTCTTCTCGGTGTGTACGAAGAAAGCTGCGTCCTGGCATTAGAGCGTTCGCAGATCCCGTTTAACTTTGAAGTGTCTGCTCGTCAGAGTTTTGTTATGGCTCTCAGTAAGGTTTGCACCTCAATTACGTCAGGATGGTTTCGTGAGTATGCGTGGGAGAACTTTGGTGTGGTTATGAAATTCTACGAAAGTATGGGTGAAACGGACTACATCAGACGATTCAAGGCAAATCAACATTTGATTAAACCGTTCGAGGGGGATTAAATGAGTTATTTAAATGATACATACATTACACCAACTAAGCATCAATTAAGTATGGCACTCACTAAGGTGAAACGTGTTCGTGAACTATACCAACCGATTAGTGAGCGTTTGGAGAAGGAGACAGTGGAGGTTAAAAGTTGGTGGGGTTTACGCCGTAAGGTGATGACTAAAGACGAACATGTCCGAAAAGAAAACGAAAATTCTTTCCTACCATTTTATGCTCGTGCATTTCTGCTTGGGTATATAACACCAGAAGAGTACCAGATCTGCCGTTTTCTGATGGATGCCCCAGGAATCAAGACTCTTCAAAAGTGGGAGTCAGCGGAGAAAGTATACCTTTGCGAAGATGATCACAGAAAATTGATGTTCGCGTTGAGTGAGGAGATTTAATGTCAAAAGTAGTATGGTGTCTTTTTGACGGTTCGGGAATCATGGGATTACCCTGGGCTGAGGCTGGTTATCAAGTGTATTGCTTTAATGCCAGCAGTGGTGATCACGGAGAGTACGAGATAAAGGTAGATCACCCTTTAATCACTTATGTGGATACGTGGATTGACTCTACATTTGATCCAACAGGAATGGGCGATAACGGTGGAGATGCTCCTACGTTTATTGTCGGTTTCCCGCCCTGCACAATGTTGGCTGGCAGTGGAGAACAACATGAGCGTACTGCGGAAGAGATTCAGGAAGCACTGGATAATGTCCGTATTGTAGAAACGCTTGGTAATAAATACGGTGTACCGTGGATGATTGAGAACCCAGTGGGTAAACTGTCCACATTATGGCGTAAGCCGGACTATTACTTCGATCCGTATGAGTTTGGTGGTTATCTCCGTAAAGAAGAAGGTAGTTATCATCCTAAAATGCCAGTACAGGATGCCTACACGAAGAAAACCTGCTTATGGGTAGGTAATGGCTTCGTGTTCCCCGATAAAAAGCCAGTAGAGCATATTGGTTTCTTCTGGGGCTGGCGTTATCTCGGCGGTAAGAGTAACCGAACAAAACAGTTGCGATCTCTCACACCTCGTGGGTTTGCTCGCGCAGTGTTTAAGGCTAACAGAGGAGTTAAGAATGACAAAGAAACTGGTGGCGTATCAAGTTGATCGGGATGACTACGAAGGTAGTGTAGTTGTGTTTGACTCTCACGGCTTGGCTGCTCGCCGTCGTGGGGCTTCAATGTTAGATCTTGGCGGAGAAGATGAATACTGCCAAGTAAGGCGTGTTAAAGAGTTCGATCAGTATGCCGAAAAGGGTTACGTACCTTATAAGGCACTCCTTGAACACGGTTGGTGGCTGCACTCTGCTCACGATGGTCGTAAGATCACCGAAGATTATTGCTACGATGAATACGAGGACGAAGAGGTAGAAACACCTGAACTTGTATTCTTCCAGAACGAGCAAGGTGTCTGGTTTGATTGGGATGAAATGGAACGCCATGCCTATTCTATCAACGAAGCTAAAGACCGCTTCACCTGGTGGAAAGAAACGGTGGTTCGTTCCTACCCACACCTCACCTTCACTAAGTTTGAGGGTGGCCCTGGGAGAATCACCCACACGGCGCAATATACCTTCCCTGGTGCTCAGTATGGTGGTGGTCATATTCGTTGGGATTGGGAAGAAGGTGTAACGCCAGATCCTAAAGAACATTTCACCAGTTGGATTGCCACTGGAGATAAAGAAGCATTTGACAAATACCTCGAAAGTGTGGTATAGTGCTTGAAATTAATAAAAGCCCCTTAGATGGGGCTTTCTTCGTATGGGGGATTTATGGGATTTGATGACATGTTGGCTTATGAGGAGACTTGCGTGAAAGAAGCATTATCTTTACCAGATTTAGAGATTACGATCACTGTCTACGATACTTTCTCAGATTGTGAAACCTGTGGTTCATATGGTAGCACTGTTCTGGAAGTAGATGGGGATCTGGGTATAACAGTCAGTGGTGATCACGCAGGTTGTTTTGGCAGTAACGATGATGGTAGCTACTACGAGATTGCTCAGTGGATCAATACTAAGCTCGAAGAGCATGGTCGTCCAGTTCCCACTCTACTGACACCGGAAGCCAAGGATCAAGCTGACGAGGAATACTACGCACAAGCTGCTTTGGTGAAGTATGATTACAACCATCCTTCTCTTGAAGCATTAGGGCATAAAGCGGGTTGCCTTTCAGATGCTTTTGACGCATACTATACGTTAGATAACCTAAGACGTTTATACGCAGCTTTTGGTCTGGTTATCCATGACGACTACAAAGCTGATGAAATTTACAGTGCCAGTTGGGACGACGAATACGAGGAGGAGGAAGAATGCCAAGAAGACTGATTGTGATTTCCGGCGCAGGGCTGAGCGCCGATAGTGGTGTACGTACATTCCGTACTGACACAGATAGTGGGAAAGCCCTATGGGACGAGTACGATCTTGCAGAGGTTTGTGATATTGGCGCGTTCCAGGCTGGCTACCGCCGCCGCACCTCTCCAGATGTTCCTGTTGTCGGAGGTATTGATGAAGATGGCATGGACTTGTACGAGAAGACAAACAACTTCTACAACAAGCGTCGTGTGGAACTTGCAACTGTAGAGCCTAACGCTGCACACCTTCAAATCGCTAAGTGGTTTGCAATGGCTCCTGAGCGTGTCTACAACATCACGACTAACGTTGATGACCTGTTGGAACGTGCTGGTGTTGCTCGTGAATCCGTGTTGCACGTTCACGGTTATCTGCCAGAGATTCGCTATCGCTTGGAACCTGGTTCTCAGGAAGAACTGGTAGATGTTGGGTACGCCCATGTGGATATCGACGCATTCCACTGGACAAAACCTAACGTTGTGTTCTTTGGTGAGGCCGCACCTCTTTACACCGACATGTATGCCCTGTTCGATACCTTAACGGCGCAGGACATGGTGATTGTGGTTGGTTGCTCTAACCAAGTGATCAACTTCAACTGGGAACTTTTCCCTATGCTTAACATCGGAACCAAGATGGTTGTGGTAAACCCTGGGGTTAACTATCTGGAAACCGAGATGTATCAAGAACGAGGCGTGGTTGTATATCGCGCCGGAGCCGCAGAAGCGTTCAGTAATGAACACTTCATTAAGATGGTTGAGGATCATTTAAATGGTTAGTTGCTGCGAAGATAGTGATTTACGACCTTCTGATTGTTACGACGATCCGAACGAAGGGTACGCCCACAACGTAGCAATGTGCTTCAACTGTGGGGCTGTTGTGATAGACAGGGTTTGGTTAAACAAAGGTCGTACCATTGTGAAATCAAACGGTGAAATTTTAGAATCTTAAACAAGGGGCGAAAGCCCCTTTCCTATTGGAGAACTATATGACTGACAAATTAGTGAAAGACTTTTACATGCTGCACTACGTTTACTACTTCAATGCTGGTACTCAGCGCGGCGAGGGCAATGTTTATCTGGCAACAACGACAGGTACGGGTGTTCGTAAGATGGATATTGATGACGCTGTAGATCAGATTATCGTTGGGCTTCATAACAGCGGTCTGGATGCAGAAGATTTTGTTGTTGTACCTACCGGAGTGTTCTACTTGACCTCCTGTACCAGTGAAGAGTTCCATGCCTCTTAAACGCTCTCAAACGCTCTGTGAGCGTTTCTAAGTTAAAACGGTACATCGGTTCATCTCACATACAGAAAAGCCCTCAGAAACGCTCTGAGGGCTTTATTTTATTCATCTATGAACAAACCTATAATCAAGGCAACAATAACCAACGTTGTTAGCACTCCTTCCCAATATCCTATCAATCTACTCCTCTCGTATACAACTCTATAATCAATTCATCATCATGCGTGATCCTTGCAAGCTGTCTCTCCTTTAAAAACACGGTTTGGTAGTGGTGTATTTCACTGGAAAGAACACACTCCCACAAACCATCCTGCATTCTTTCGTTGACATGCACCTTAACCGGAAACGGGTGCGGGTTATCTACCAGAAAAGCCATACAACCTTCTTTAATCTCGGACATAATCCCTCCTTAGCTGGTCTAAAACATCTTCAAACTCATCAGGTTCATAATGATAAAGCCTTGTAGACAATTCTGCAATCAGGCTTTCTGTATCCACGTCATCCAAGTCTGCTTTGCGATCTGCTGGATGGTCATTCTTCCATCCACAACCGCAATCACAACCTCCCACGTAGTTGCCACACGCCATACAGTATAAATAAAGTCCATCCATATTCTCCTCCTACGAAAAAACCCGCCGAAGCGGGTTCTGTTAATTTCGCTTCTTAGTGAAGCTGTGTTTTGAACGGAAGACGTTCGTTGAATTCGCGAGCACTGCCCGTCAGCTTACCATTGGTAAAGTAGTAGCAGAATTCACCATCTGGTGTAGACACACGGACAGCATCCAGCAGACGGAAAGGAATTGTGCTGTTCTGACGAAGCTCAATACCCCCTGGGATGTTTTCACTGGTGTCAACATGCAGTGCTTGGTGCTCCGCACTTACAGTTACGTGCTTAGCGCGACGAATTTCGTAATCTTTACCATCGGCATACTGGATGTAGACGATAGTTTGTTCACGTTTCTTCGGTTTCTGGCGTTTACGGCGTGGAGCGTTCTGACTTGGCTTCACTTCAATCAAATCCTCTGCGTCATAATGGTTGATCATACCGTTCTTCCATCGTACTGTATACACATACAGATCTTCTGGGGTGAGGCCAGCTTTCTCTACCGTACCACGCATATTGGTTGGGTTCCAACCATGATCACCAAGACCAACAAACTTCGATTTTGGATTCAGAACAACCACATTACCGTAGTTGAAGACCGGAAGCGGCTTGTTGTCAGATAATGGCGTGTCATCTGGAACAACTTTCACCATACGCTCAATGAAAATCCACGAACGAGGTACAAACTCCTCAGCGCCCTCTCCGTGTGGGAAGTGGATGAATACATTGTACCCTGTAACCTCCCCATTACGTTTAATAGGTTCTGCCTCGAACACTTTGCCAACGATTTGTTCGTTGAACGAGTAATTGGCGTTGATAATCTGTACCTTCATATTTCCTCCTATTCGACTAAACCTAAAGATCGTGAATACTCTCTGTAGAACTTCACCTTCTCTTTCTTTAAAGCTATCTTATCAGGATCTGGCGTAAAGTCAAACCCTTCTTCTTCATTTAGAAGCTCGACGATAGCTAAAAGATCATTTATTTCTGCATGGAGGCGTTCACGGTTAGTTTGAAAACCACCTGTCTGCGTTTCCTCCGTCCCGAAGTGCATGTTTTTCGAGGCCATTTGACCAACCTCGTTACATTCTTCGGAAAGTTTGAGCAGTAGGTACTGCCAATTCTTCATCACTTATTTTCCCTCGCATAGTAGTAGGCTTCATACTCCGAGCGAGTAATTACCTCCATAGCACTCTGTGTCCCGTAACCCAGTTTAGGTTCAGGTATTTGGTTGGAGTTGAACAGGCAATAGTTTCCGCGCATGTAGATGTTACCACTATAACTTTTAGAGAGATCGTATTTACCTACGGATGAAAACTTGATCTCACCGTCATCATCTCGAACAACGACGACTGCATGATCAGGCCAAACCAGATCTTGTTCTTTCAGTTTTTCATACACTTCTTGCACCAGTTCCATACTACCTCCTCAGTTTATATTTTTCCAGCTTAACAACTTCAATCCGCTTCGCCTTTTTACGGTGGAAACAGACTTGTTTACGTCCTTGTTTGACGTAACGTTCTTCAACTTCCCAGATCTCCAGTAACGCACCCTGTTTACAACTGGCGATAAACATCTCTTTATCAAACCAAGCGTGTAGTTGCTCCAAAGAAGCGAACGCAAAGTGGTCACTGGTGGTTACATTCTGGATACCATCGTCATCAGGTCGAGGATGCTGATCGGTCATGGAGGAAATGTCCCTTCCGATCATTTTGCTAACAGCCGAACTCATCACCGTACCGTTGACTTCGGTGAAGTAGAATCCTTTACCATCTTGCCCTGCTACACGCCACAACCTCATTTCATGAGTCTCGGCAGAATCAAACCCAACACCATTCCGGCAACCAGGGCAGCGATCAGGCTGTACTTAGCAGCCCCAAAGATGATCAACACAGCAATGATAATTACAACTGTTGACATAACACCTCCTTAAAGTGTGAAAGTTTCCTCTTCCGGTTTATCACGGTTAGGTGAGTATACATGCGATGGGTTGAAACCTTTGAAATTACCGCGACCTTTACGAGGACAGTTGAAAGTCTTCGCCTGATGATCGCCAAATGACTTACCACAATGAACACATTTGAAATTGGTTTCAGTAAACATGCAATTCTCCTTCTTATGATAGGCTGTACCTATCAAAGTACAGCCTTTTAATAGGTATTAACGCTTAGAGTCGAGGAAAGCCTGAATCTTGGCGGTAGTTTTGTCCAGATACGCGATAATTGCATCTTTGTATTTGTGGGTGAGATAACCCAGTGCGAACATTACAATTCCAGTTAACATTTTGTCTCCTTATAAGTTGCTTCGTGAGGGAAGAAATAATACCACTCGGTTTCAGTAAGGCTACAAGACTCACTAACACCTGGTATCATGTTTAAAATCCTGCCTTTAATGTTAAGACCATTCCCTTCTTTTTTGTATTCATCTGGATACAAACGTAGGGTGACGGGAAAGTTTACATCCGATAACTCTTCAAAGTCAGCATCATTCAGCAACGTCACTTCCAATACTGACATTGCTGCTGGCTTAACTACATCTTCTCGTTTTTGGAGAAGGAAGTCAATAGCTTTTTCGAGAGCACGATTATCTAAAACATACCCTGTTGCTTCAAAATATCTGTCAGCTACAAGGAGGGTACGAGGATCAAGTGGTTCTTCTGCACGTTTAAATGTTGAAGGTAGCAGAGGACACAGATGAATACGTTTATTGTCATCGTACCAACGGCAGATCCAAACTTTATTGTACTCCATCTGATAATCTTCGGCTATCAGGGTGATCAGCGTACCAGGCGCAGGAGGCGAGTAAAACTCGCTATCCTGTGTTCCGGTATATTTTACGACCAACCCTGAACGGAGAGGTGTCTCTCCGTCCCAGTAGTTATCTGGTTTCATAGACAACCCTCACTCGTGACACCATCCATTCTCGCTTCCCAACCATGAGAATAGTAGCCGTTGTGGGAATTGTACAGATGCAGGTAGGCTACACCACCTTTATCACTCACCAGACGGAAAACTACAGTTTCATCGAAATCATAGTTATCTACAAAAGTGGTATCAAAACGATAACCTACCAGTTCTTCTTCTTGAAGTTCAACAGAACCTCCGTAATCATAAAAAGCAATAGCTTCGCGACTGATATACCATCCAAACTGTTCGCAACAGTTTGCATCCATGTCGAAACCGACAAAATTATCCTTATCGTCGATAAAGTTGATACTGGAACTCCACCCCTTAGTGTTTTCCTTGATTAACATTATTCCCCCTCTGCCATTGCATCAATGTACGCCACAAGTTCGGGGTGGGAATCACGGAAGTCCTCCCACACAGCGTTTGCTCGGATCGCTTCTGCAATTGCTTCCTGACTTGGATTAGGATTGAAACAGACTGCCATGTCTGCCTGAACACTCTCTGCCAGGATCATAATTGCTTGCTCAATAAGTGCCTCATTTGGTCGTTCCATTACGCCCTCCTTATTTATATGGGTAGAACAGATCTTTACCTTCAATTTCTTTCTGGTAGATCGGTTGGTTCTGTGCGATATACGCCAGTTTTTCAGAAGTCTGGATGTTCGGGGTAGGGTTCTCTCCGAATACATCCTCAGAGTGGATGAAACCAAAGCCACGAATCGGGAAACCCCAGGCTTCGTCGTGACCAGTGAGGCCAGCTTTGATTGCACGATGGGATCGAGCAGCATCTTCATAACCATAACGATTGTACGCCAAGTTATAACCACCGATAGTTTGCATCGCTTCTTTGTCCTGATACAGGAAACAACCTAAAGCGCTAAACCAGTAGGTGATCTCTTCATTGTGACCAGCCAGTTTACCACCAAAGATATCAGGCAGAGCCATATAATGGATACCATAGCGTTGCGCCTCCTGGATGAAATAGTCTTCCCATCCACAACGGGTAGGGTAACAGTCGTCATCGAAGATGAAGACATGATCGAAACCATCAAAGTGTGCCAGCACCTGATTCCGAGCATGACCTGGGCCAAGTCGTTCAGTGTCGGTGTACACAAAGATTTCATGCGCTGTCTTTTCAAAGAGCTTAGGATTGATCTCGCGAAGCCCCATAGTAATTACGCCAACGCCAATTTTCATTTAAACCTCCATTACATAATTTGAGAAAAGCTGTACATCACGTCAATGTTCATGAATTCGAGTTCACGACCTTCTTCGTACTCCGTGTACGTAAAAGTGATGTAGGCAATACCATAGCGAGTGAAGTCAAAGGAAGGACGTTCCTCATGGATTTTCCTCACCACCTCTATTACATCCTCCTCCTTTAGCCAGTAGGCATATGTCCCATCTTCGTCCAGAACAAGCTGTCGCTTCTCCATGTCAACAAAGACATAGCAATTTTGTGGTTTATCTCGTTTATTAGACATGGATAAAATCTTCTCCTTCACTTTCGCTGATAAGCTGGCCTTTCCAGTAGAGTTTAGTACGCACACAAACGTATTGTGTGTTGCTACCAGGATCGTTAGTGTATCTGGTTTCTACTATTGTTTCAACCTCTAAGTCTTGGAGGAAGTCCATTGGATCGATGTTAGCCACGCTTAAACACCGTCCCTATAACATTCGACACACCCATGCCTAATGTCCCAACGGCGTAGCCAATAAACAGCAACCAAGGGAGCGCAGTACGGGTGGATTCATTATCCCACATTTCAGGGAAGAAGAAATGGGTAAGTATTTGTCCGAGGACAATCCAGATCGTCAAGAAGACAAATATACGAATTAAAGTAATCATGTTTCCTCCTGTGAGTTATACCACGTTTTTGCGCGTTCTGCTAAATGAGGGTGTTCATTCAAGAACTCCTCAAACGCCTGTTCCGTGTCTTTCGCTACTTGCTGGAGTAGTGCATCGTCTGGTTGTAGCGTTAACCAAACTTTAGCTTGTATAGCCTCGCTGAACAGTTCGGCTGCAATAATCTCTTCCATTAGCAGTTAGCTGTAATGGTCGAGGTTGCAGATGCAACAGCGAAGCTACCTAAGAAAACCGCAACACCATCAATCCCATAGTGGAATAAGGCGCTACCTCCGCAGATCATGGTAAAGGCTACAACGAATCCCACTAAAAACATAATTGCTACTTTCATTTCACCTCCTCCAGTTCGCCATCACTGTTAAGCTGGTATACAGCGATCACACGATCCTCACTATTGGCATACCAGCGATCATGCTTTGCATCGCGAGTTATGTGGGCTTTAGCCTCTTCCAGCGTATCAAACTCTCGCGCATAGGCATCGCCGTACCTGTTTTCTTTATAGGAACTCCAATAAGTGAATAGCCCCAAGAATTTCTTTGTTCTTTGAGCGACGTATACGCTCTCTTTTTCGAACTGTTGCCGTTCGAGTATTCTATACTGTGTCGTCATACCACCATCCCTCCGGTTCTGGTTCATCTGTTCTATCCAGATAAACGTAGTCTAATTTAGGCTCACTGTCAAGGTGTTTATCCAAGTCCGTTTGTAAGTTAAGCAACATGGATTTTAAATTTTCGGTTCTGCGATCATGTATCCACTTGGCACGTTTGATCATATGATCTCTGGCTTCTTCTTCGGTGAGGTATAAACCATTACCACCGTGAAGATGACCTTGAAAAGTGCTACCACCACAGTAAGTCAGTATCATAACACTATCCTCACCTCTGTTCAAATCTTTGAGTGAGTGAAATCGTTCTACGACGAGGTTATTTGCATTACCTCCACAGCAGACATAGAAGATAGTACCTCGTTCCATGTTTTGGAATTGTTCTAAAGTGATCATAGTATCCCCTTCCAGTACATTATCAGCATAAACACTGCCACCGGAACCAAGGATACCACAAGCACTAAGAGAAAAGCAAGCAATTTCTTCATCCTTTCTCTCCTATGCTCTCCGGCGTACCGTCCCATGCACCAAGCACCTCTTTGAGGTGGGCGCGTGGTTCGTTAAAGAATGCCTCCATTTTATCCAAGATGTCATCCGTGCTGGCACTGTACCCTGGAACACCACGAAGGATGTTTTTCTCTTGGATGGCTAACCATCTGTGATAACTTCTAATCATATGACCTCCGCTTAGGATTTATCCGAGCGCCGAAGGCGCGATCTAATATCTGTGGCGATTTACTGTGACTTGGTGGCCTCGTCACGTAAACGCCGACTCTCTTCTACGCCTAATGCCACTTCGTAAGCAAAATGCCATTCACCTTTACTCCACCAGTAAGCAAACCGCTCGTAATGGTCAGGGAACTCTTGGCTCTGCCAACGGATCACTGTTCCATCTGGTTTAATGGCAACAGCGTGTTCCAGTGTGAGTTTCACATTCGATTGACCGACACGCTCTCGCGTTAGAATAAACCGATGTGCAAACAAGGACGGATCAAGCATTCCACTCCTCCTCGACTTCTTTTAAATGATACCACAATGTGGCAATCACTTCCATACTGATTGCGTCAGGATGTTCGGGAGACACATCTACACCATCCACGATTTCAGGCTCCCACTCAAAGCCCCACAAACCAAACTCGTTGCGAATACTTTGTCCGAGAGTGTGATGATACTTGATCAGTTCATCTTCTTCCTCACATTGCAGTAAACCCCAACGATCTCGTTCCTCTTGAGAGAGGCGGTTCCAAATTACGAGCAGGTGTGTTGCCATAGCATCAACAGTTGGACGTGACATAATCTCTCCTTGCGAAAGAGCGGGAGACTAAGCCCCCGCATTGGATTTATTCGATGCTGATCTGGAGATCGCTAATCACACCCGCTTTCATCTGCTCTTGCAGGAAGCGGATCTGTTGGAGCGGCTCAGCTACGCTGTCGATTGCACGTTGTGCTTCTTCTGCTGCTCGTGCGAGGATTTTTGCAGGGCGGGTGGTATCGTCCAGAGTTTCATCCTGGAACGCTTCCAGAACAATGTTAGTGAAGGACTCCAGTGCAGACAGTTCACCGTTGAACAGGTAGTGCTGTTCTTCTTCTGGCAGTTGCTGCATTTCTTTCAATCCTTCCCACGCCTGTTTATTTGCGGCATCCAGGAATTCCATTGTCACAACGAAGTTGTTGGCACTGGTGGGATGCTTCTCAGTGATCGCCTGATACACAGAGGCAGCGGCTTGCATCACTACAGCGTTGTTCTCTACACCTTCGAACTGTTTAATCAGTTCATCTGCGGTAGATGGGGTTTTAATCTCTTTCATGGTTTTCTCCTTTCTCGTTAATGTGAGGCTATTATTGCACAAAGCCTGTCTGATTGCAAGGCATACATTCAAATATTTGCCCTACATCTGCTTCACGCCATCCTAAACCACCGCAGTAAGGGCAGACGGTCTTCCCCTTAGACGCAGCAAGCTCTTTGTACCTTGTTTCAAGGTCAGCTACGTGGCAACGGGCATCAATCTCATTGTTCTCCGCTGCTGATAATTTGGCTTCAAGCGCAAGGTAATCTTCGTAGAGTACGTAGCCTCCGTCCTCGCACTTTTCCATGTCACATTGTCCAGCAGCCCCTTGACTATATACTTCCAAATCGTATCTGTCAACCATCTACCCACTCCCCTTCATGAAATTTTACAGCGTAGTGATAGTAATCAATCATGTTCCAGGTCACGCCAGCCATCCCTTCGCAGAATCCGTAGTCAGGGTAGTTGTAGTAGTTCGCAACTCTCTTACCAGCAGTATGTGCTGCCTCTTCACTATCACAGGCACACACTACTCTCGACCACTGTTTGTCGAACCCCTTATACTGTAGCTGAACCAACCACATGTTACCACCACCAGTGAATCAGCACTTCTTCGCCTTTCGGAACACCTTTGTGCTCAAGCCAGAAGTAGATTGCAGGGTACTCTTCAAACAGTTCTTCATCCAAATAGGCTTTCCAGAAGAAGAAATCATTACCGAGTTCGTAGTCACGCCAAGATTGGCGAACTTCCTTCTCCACTTCCTCTGGACAGTCTGACCATTGTACGTCGAAGAACCATTTCTTCGTTACAGACTCTTCCCCATCTGGTGGGTTGTCCCACTTAGATGCGAGAGAAGTATCTTTACCTGACAAAGAAGCCAGCCACTCTTTACCTTGATCAATAGTGAAGTCCATAATCACCACTCCGCAATTTTCAGAGGTTTGGTAGCGCGAGCGTGATACTGGGTGATATCCTCGTAAGAATAACCCTTCTCACTCTCAGCACGACCTTTCACCACCTGAGCAAAAGTAGCGTCGGACAATCCACTCTGCCATTCGCCAATAGCCACGCCGTCAGGTGTCACCAGGAAGAATTTCAGGGAATCGTCAAGTTTATCAACGGCTTTGTACAGAGTATTTGTTTTCATTTTGTCTCCTTATCGGTTTTACCTATTAATCTATCGCAATCAATCGGAATTAACCATTTTACTTTTGCAAAAATCCATGCTAAAATAAACTTTAGTTGCCGAGCGATAGCGAGGTAGCTAAAAGATAGTTTCATGAGTATCATGAAAGAGGTATACCGAAGGTACTCCTGGTATGTTAATCAATATACCTCTTATCTATCTTACTCCTCCAACAGAGTAAGATCTGTATCTCCGTAGTAACCCCATTCGTAGTGACCATCATCAAACTTAACCACCACATCTGATTCATCTCCATCAAAGAAGCAAGACATGATATCAACCAAGTCATCATCTTCCTTATCTAATCCTTCTTGGTATACGGTGTTACCATTCTCTACAGCTACTACCACTGTACCAATACGGTAGGCATCACCCTGCGACAGACCATTCCACTCTGACTTAACACGTTGACCTAATTTAAAGCTCATATTAAACTCCTTTCTTGATTTTACGATGTTGATCATAGCGAGCAAGAGCCTCAGCGAAGATTTCCATCCGTTCTGTGTAGCCTCTTGACTTAGCTGCCGCCATAGAAGCGTAGATAACGTGACGCCTCACTTCACCGCTGACCAAAGCATCAAAAACCTGAGTGCTATTAAAATATTTCATAAATCCTCCTCTGGGTGTTCGCAAAATTTTAGGGATCAGGTGTACCTTCTCCCATTTCGTTAATGTTCTGTCACTATACCCTTTATCAGAGTAGAACGCAACATATGCATGTCATGATCTAAACACATCAGTACGAGGTCACGATCCCAACTACCCATCAATTCGATGTTAGCTGCCACTTCCTTAGCAATCCACTCTTCATCCTGGTAAAGGGCTTCCATCTCTTTGAGTTCAACATAAATGGCTACTCGTTCTTCATCGGTAATCGGAGTACCCATGCGCTTCTCAGTGAATACACTCCACCCGTCCATCACTTCCCTCCTTTATTCCCGATCCAGTAGATTAGGGCAATGTCCTGGAAAGCTGTTAACCACAACATCCAAGTGTACATCCCATCTCCACCGAAGAAATGCCAGATGATAGCACTGATCATTTCTTCTTATATCCATCGAAGCAACCGAGAGGCTCTACTTCATACCCATCGTATTTAAGCACCATATACTGGCAACCTGACTTCCGATCAGTAATGATAGCATCAATGAATCCAGACATTCCGACTATTTCGAAACGATCACGCGCCACTGCGTCAGATGTGGTGAGTGGTTGAGAAATCTGTGCTCCAGCTTTCGCTTCATCACATCCAGCCAGGAGCAGCAATGCTGCCCCGATAATAATTTTCTTCATGTTATTCTCCTGTCACAAAGTAAGTGGCATCCACCTTATCAAGGAACTCTTGATCATAACCATGATCGCACTGCGGCAGGAAAATGTCAAGACTATTATCGTAGGAATAATATTGATCTTCTTCTGCGTTATAATGCAAAGAGGCAGTGAAGAGTGTAGGCTGGCCTTTATACTGCACCATCCACACTGCAACAAAGCTCTGCTTTTCTGGGAACCCGTCTACCTTAACCATTGATCTCAGCCACCTGGTGATCACCTATGTAGGTGTAAGTTACACCGTTCTTTTCCATGAAGCACAGGCGTTCTTCTTCATCAGAAATAGCCCACAGCCAATCCTTCACTTCCTGATTGTCTTCGTACCCCTCCAGGATCTTATAGTCGCCGTCTACGATACGTACAACCACTACACCCAAATCGTCCCAACTTGAGTCAAAGATTCGTTGACCCAGTTCTAAAGTGTGTTTTACCATTCCATTCTCCCTCTTTCTGCAAATTTACGGATAGGAGTCAGTAAGATTTCATGATGCAAATATTGCACCAGAATCTTCTGATCCTGCTCGGATAGTTCACCCAACCCTTTTACCAACATCTGGCAGTGCCAATACTTGTGTTCAGAAAACCTGCTACGAAAGTTAGCCACTCGTGCAAGACCCGCAGCGACCTTAAAGATCTCTTCCACTCGACCGGATATCCGCTTAGACTTCGCTACTTGCAATTTTCTTTTGGTTTGCCAGATAGTGACCATTTACTCCCCTTCACGCTTTGCGTAGTTGTCCGAGTAGGCTTGCGTTTTTGCCAGGGTAACACCGCAGTCGATAGCCGACAGCATTAGCTCTTTCATAGCAATCGGATTTACACCGTCACGGATCGCCTGACGGGTGATCTCATTCGCCATTTTGCTGATCGCGTCCCAGTGGCGCTGGCTATATTTGCGAAACTCCGGTGTTGAAAAACCGTATTGGTCATGACAAACCATCGGTTCCATCTCTTCCAGGTTAGCAAACACGTTAGCGCGGTTAGCCCACTGCGGAGAGAAGAAATCTTTTTGGATAACATCATACGGGCTATTAAATCCAGAGTAGCCGCGCATATATTGATACTTGGTGTTCTCTTCATCCACCCAAGCCCTGACGAGGAGATCTCCAGCCATACCCTTGAAAATACGCCAGGCGGCTTTAGTCGCCCACTCTGGCGCTTCTTCATCCAGGATAAATCCCTCTTCAACGTTCCAAATCTTCATTACATCTCCTCCTTAGTGAGGGTTTCGCCGCAGCGCTGGCAATAAATTGCGTGAAAGGTTTCATTACGGAACTCGTCAAGGTCGAATCCTCGCATTTCAAGGCTACGGTTTGGCAGTTGAACACGATCACGAGTGATAACGTGTTTAAATTTATGACCAAACAAAAATCCCGCTACACCTTTACACATAATCTATCTCCTCATTCGTTGTCTTGTTTGTATCTTACATACCTCTGGCAATCCATGTCAAGAAATTTTTCAGCTTCTTTCTGATGTTTTAGCACAATACACAATTCTTTTTCTTCCTGGTCTTGCTTGTCAGCCTTAGCCATCCTACTTCCAAGCTCTACAGCACCCCACATTAGCAGACAGAAAGTTAAAATCCAAACCAGTAGCTCTTTCATACTCCCTCCTAAATAAGTGTTAACCCCATTAACACGAAGCATACTGGAATCGGGATCAGTTGTAAAGCTCTTTCCTTCGGTGTGGAATACTTATCGGCATTGGTCATGCACGTCCAAGTGATCCACCCGAACATACACACGATAACAAAATGTTCACTCACCATAATTATCTCCTATACCGTACAGTTACGGCGACGTTGTTTAGCAGGACGGGGTTTTAGCTCCGCACACAAGTCCTCCGGTTGCATCCACTCGTGCGCATGGCGACAGTAGCTGTGCCATTTGCCATCCAGGTAGAGACAGTCCTCGTCCACAGGGGCGCAAGGCATAATACGAATGTTTGTGAAACCTTTACTCACCCAATAATCACGAATTGTGGGATACATCTCAAGAACATCTGAACGATCCCACACCTCTTCATCTTCTAAGCGATAAGCGGTAGGGAGAACTTCCTCTTGGGGAATCACCCAAAGCAGATTGATGGTGGTACGTAAACGCACATCTGAGATCGGGAAGAAGCGTTTCACATGTTCAAAGATAAAGCGTTTCGCCAGTTCTAAGTTAGGTAAGGCGATGTACACTTTATCATACGTTTCTGCCCCGCTCAACCAGACAGATTTTACTGTCCAGACATACACAGGATACTTACTCCCCATAAGGCCACCCAGAAATATTCTCCAAAGGTTTATGGAAGTCAGCAAGTTTGCGCTTCACTGTTTCATAACTCTCGCTCACATCAAAAGCTGTTTCAGGGTACTTACCTTCCCACGAGAGGTGGATAGTTGCCCCGTTTATGTTCTCTGTGAACATGATGATGTGCTCAGGATCGACGCTGAAAGCGTCGTCGGTGTACATATGGTGAAACTCCATTTGGTTTTTCATTCATCCTCCAGATCACGTTCTTCTATCCAGGTGGTGATAAGTTCAACGGCGCGGATATCTGCTCGAAGGGCTTGAATCTCCGTTACCAGTTTTTCACGATAAACCATCAACGTGCAGAAATCGCTGTGTGTCACCCCCTTCTCATTGGCAACTTCATCGATCACTTGGTCTACCGTCTTCAAATCCTGTTCCGCTTCAAACAAAAGCGTCTTCAATACTCGTGTAGAATACCTCATTCATAATCTCCTTTCTTCTGCGTAGCGAACCGCCAAATCTGTTCCAACAGATGGCGCTCCCTTGCTTTCTGCAATGCGCGGTACAGCCATAGCAACCCGCCAATTGGCACAGCGAACAGAACGATAGCTGGTAGAAGCAGGACAAGAATCACTGTACAGGGCGGCACAAAGAATGTTCCGCAAACAAGGATCGCCAGTGGGTAGCCCCATCGTTCAGCCCACGGCTCCCAACTATGAGGGTCTTCTTTATAGAAGCACCCCAGGAGAACAGTGATTGTCACTGCCGTGATAGCCAGGCACAGTATCAGGTGATCAAAGATAACGAATCGACCAAAGGGATCGAACACGTTTGCAAACCACCACGCATACAAATTTTGTACGATTGTCATCTTTGCTCCTTAAATTTTGTAAATGGTGAAAGACATCTCGGTTTCTAATCTCGCTTGGCGAGGTTCAAACATCAGAAACGCATAAAGGCTCTTCTCGCCATACTGCTTCGGATCAATCAGGTCAGGCAGAGCGAAGACAAGCTCAACATTACCTGGACGTTTCTTTGCCAGTTCCATGATCACCGTCTTCACATGGCAATCAATCATAGCCGAGACATAACCCTGATCCAGGATAACTCCTGCGTCCACCAGGTACAACACTTCGTTGAAAGATGAACAGGCATTATCAGCGCGGAATGTGAAATCACATGCGCGATAGTTGGTATCCAGTGGATAGTATCCAGATACGCTCACCTCACCATCGAAAGACACTTTATCACCTGGGATCAGGTACGGGCTTAAACGCTCCATGAATTCATCATGGAAAGCCTCGCTCAAATCTGTCACATGGGTTTTTGGGAGCGGCAATACATACTGCACTGCCACCGTGCTACCCAATGGGATTGGGTAAAAATTACGTTCCCCGCCACGCTGACGGGCTGGTATTGCATAAACATCAAAATTTGACATGTTTCCTCCTCTTAATCTAAAGTCCAGGGCGCTTCGCCCCTGTTCAAAACTGGGTGCATAACATTTGTCATCATTTACCTCCGAAGAATTTGTAAAGGCGGTGAGCCATCCATAGCGTAACACTTGTCACGGCTCCGAACATAATCAAAAGGCACACTCCGAGGAGTATTCCTGCTGCTGTCGTACTATCCATACGTCCTCCTTAATCAAACACGTCGCAGAGACAATCAATAATCTCAGCAAACACTTTATACAGCTTAAACCGAATCATCAGCCAAAGCAACAGAATTATTCCTGCACCAATCAAAAGGATAGTGGTGAGGCTCATTCTTCACCTCTCTTGAATTTGGAGAACATCCACGCGAATGCTGCGTCCCAGAAGTTCAGCAGAGCAAAATACACTACGGTGGCACAGGTTACATTCACAGCACCATCATAGTAGAACACCGCAATACCAAATGCAATCAGCACATTCACCACCTGGTTGATCACCATTGCTGTTTTAGCACTTACACCTTCAATTTCCATTAGTCCTCCCACTTAATCCAAAGGCAATACTCTTCGACATACACTTTCTTACCCTTATTGTTGATGAAGGTATACTCTACGAACTCCGCAGTATACCGTTTGTTATACTTTGCTGCCGCTGGCACAGGGCAATCTGTCATGCGCGTTTCAATCCAACGGCGGTGTATCGTCGCCTTGTTCTTTGGATCGAACGGATGTGGATAGTGTGGTTTCATATTCCCTCCTCCAACAAGACAGCAGAAACATTGTCCAATGTCTTCCACCGTATTTTGAAACCATTAACGACGCACTGCTCCAACCATACCATTCCAGCATAGAACATAGCATCCTCTGGACTATCTGCATAAATGAATAAGGCTTCACGTCCGGTTTTAGCGGGTATGGAAGGATACAGAAGAGATGTTGACTCCTCTATGTCAAACTCTACACGATAGTAATTCATACGCCCTCGTTAATCATTTTAATGATCTCTTTGAGTAGACGCTTCTCTTCTTCGTGACAAGCGAGCATAGCCTGAATAGAGCCACATTCACTCTCATAGCACCCATCATTGATGGCTCCACCGTAATCTTTCACGAGGGAGATCAATGTTGCTTTGCGATCTGCACCGCTCATTGCATCCGTCATATCTTTCATGGACAGGTCAGCAGCCCTTTGATTGGCAGCTAACGCTTCGGGCGAAGGATTTGCACCAAAGGCTTCATCGAGAGTACGGGGCTTCCACAGCACTTCCGCTAACTCCTGAGCGGCAAGGTCGCCAGCCTTTTCCAGATCAGCCCTTGCACCGTCAGAGAGGTTATCCCCGAACAGTTGAGCGAGACATTTCTTCTCTTCTACGAGAGTGTACTCCTCTTCGAGGAAGACAAAATCCCCATCATCTGTTTCCACACCCCAAGCACGTAGGACAGACGCTTTCACGAAAGCTGCGCCATCCTCTGCGATCCGATGGGCTTCCAGCACCATTGGGAAATCCAGATTCATCAAACTGGAGTAACCGGAAGGGTTGTGTATACGAATTTTCATCATTGTCTCCTTAATCAAACCAGCTAAAGCGGGAAGGGTAGCGAGCATACTTAGGACTGTACCCAAGGCGCATCATCTTACTCGCCATACGGGAGAAGCCAAAGGTGGCTTTACCCTTTTTCATGACACGCCCACCTACGGGTTGTTTACGACCTGTCACCATAGACTGATGTAACAGACGAGCCAACCATAAAGTGTACGCACTCGGTACTTCGTTCACCTTCATCTTGTTACCTTTCATGACATTCTCCTCTCTTAATTTCATGGCAATCAGCCTACACTCTTCCCCGAAAGAAAGCAACTCCTTTCATAGTGAATTACCATTGGTTTTGCCTATCAATTATCCCCGAATAATCGTCTATTTTCCCCGAAAGATTAGCTTATTATTTCATCAGAGAAATCTGAAATACCAGATTTCATTTCCCCGTATACCTGATTTAAAAAGACACCCCCTGTTTTGCTATGAGCAGACCGAAAATATCCTTTGCCGACAAGAGGTTACGTGAAATGGCTGCGCCATTGCGTGAGGTGCTTAACGCGATTTTTCGTGCCACCCCATTTCCACACCGCACAATCCCCAAATATCAATGCGAATCATTCTCAATATCATTTGCATTCAATAACTTAGCTGCGAATTGATATAGTTTCATGAGGTTATCATTTGTTTTCTATTGATTCCCCGATAACCTTTTATAAATCAATCGTTTGGCAAGTCTAAACACATGTTTGAGCGTTGCCAAATGGTGATCGCTGTGCGTATCGTGAAAGGCTAATGAGAATCTTTCTCATTTGTATACTTCTTGAGCGTAGCGAATACCACAAAAGCCCGAATAAATCAAGAAAACTCTTAAACTTTCTCTTTTACGAGAAGTGGCTCAGCATATGCTATGCTTCACCCCATCCGATCACCTCCTTTCGGTGCTCTCCTGTGGCTCAACATCTAACCCTTATCAGGGTTATAGTTTTGCCCCCAAATAGTGATCATTCTAATGATTACCGTGTGCATAGTCCTGTACACCCATACAGTGTATGGCTATACAGTACATTGCCCCCAAATGATTAGCTTGGTAATGATGTTATGTGTGATATTCACACATGAAATTATCTCTGTTAGACATACCTGTATTCGTTAGCTTACTAACTATCACGTAAGGAAAGCATAGCTTTTCGTCGGTGAGCGTTTACGCGATAATGCTAATAATAACGCACGTAATGGTTGACAGCGTAAGCTATTACGCTTGCAAACATTGCAAGCTACATAGTTTCAGGCTGTAACGATTAGGAATCGTTGCAAGTGAAATGGTGTAGTTGCGTTATTATTAGCTGCCTATGTGTCCGGCATAGGCATCTAATGATACGCTTGCTAATGATTTTCCCCGAAACTATTTGCTTGCTAATCGCAAGGATTGACATAATAACATAGTGTAACTAATAGAAGGATCATTGATAGGTTTGAATAGATAAGCGAATAAATCATTCATAAGTTAATAGTTAGAATGCTAACAATAACAGACAGGAAAAGATAGGTTTTTAGTGGTTTGAGTTAATATAATGAGGCTGTTAATGGTTTCAGATAGTTATTGTTTCCGGTGTCAGATATGGCGGGGCTTATGGTTAGGATGATAATCATTAAAGGTGAGATAATAACACTGGTTTACTGTTAGTTTAGTAAGTAAAAGGGAGGTTTCAGGGTGTTAAGTGAGAATGATTCTTATTATTGCATTATGCAATGAAAGTGAATAAATAAGCATGGAAAATCACTCAAATGATAATAGTTATCATCTTTCCCCGAAAAGGTGGCTTTCTGCTATGCGCGTGATGCTTTGCATCCATTTTAAGCGGTCTAAAACGCTCTCTAAGCGCTTCACCTGGTGATCCGTACCGTAGATCAAAAGCTCTTAGAAAACGCCATAACGCGATTTATGCACTTTTCGGCTGTGATGGTTTTCAATTGGTAAAAGCTATCATAAATCAGGAGGCAAAAAGAAAGGGCGCTTTGTGCGCCCTGGTGTGATTAGATGGTTTCTGTTAGATTGTCCCTGTAACGTCGATCCAATAGGATAAATCAATTGTCCCTTTCTCTTTGATTTTTTCCATCAGGCGCTCGGCTCGGTTGGTGCTGTTGATATAATAATCAAACATTTCTCCGGTTTCTTCGTCCTCTAATGTTTCGATTCGACCGATGATCACGCGATCCAGGGCGTAAACCTTGCCAGTGTACCAGTTAGTCAAATGAATCTCACACTTATAATCATC